>MPMF02144593.1_pt1 | contig 19163 bp, 13 predicted proteins | sample 1617271 | NCBI WGS metagenome assembly MPMF02 (sample SAMN05944812, study PRJNA350692) | marine metagenome | biome: marine; feature: ODZ; material: water; isolation source: 120 m water sample prefiltered with 30 um filter, filtered on to 0.2 um... | place: Pacific Ocean | collected 2012-04-09... | reverse complement strand
TATGTTACCAAGGGTACCGGACGCGAGGATTTGATCTGTGTCATTCGGGCTGCAGCCAGCGGCGAATCACCTGTCGAGTCAGGACTGATGTTCAATATTGCTGCCACCCTGGGATCCAAACAGCTGGCGGGGGAAGATGTTCCACTGACTCGCCGAGAATCCCAGGTACTGCGGCATATTGCCCTGGGATTGAGCAACCGCGAAATTGCCACTTCCTTGAATATAAGTATTGAAACCGTCAAGGAACACGTCCAAAACATTCTTCGCAAGGTCCGTGTCTCCGACCGCACACAGGCGGCCGTATGGGCCGTGCGACGGTCCCTTGTTTAAAAGTTCAGCCAGCACCTCTGAGCCCTCATCGCAAGTGAGCCCTCATCACAAGCCAAGTGCGAAAGAGGGGAGAAAAAATGATGGTATCTATGGCGCCTCGTTCGCTGAATGGAGCAAAGCGATTCTTTCCCAACTGCGATTCGGTCAATTGGCTTGGGCGATCTTGGCGTTAACTTTGGTCTTCGATCCCTTGTCTGGATCACCGGTCTTGTTGGACTTCTTCACGCTGTAACGATTAATGGCCCCGGGTTGAAACACAAGGCACAGGGTCGAACCGCCATAACTAAAACGACCCACTTCCTGCCCTTTTTTCACCTTCTGGTCTGGCTTTACTGTCAGGGATATCGACGAGATCTCCGTGATACCAATTGGAATCACGCAAACCATTCCGATAGTCGGATCGTCACTTTCGATAAACAGCAGACCGCGAGTGTTGACGGCCGCCTCGTAGCCCTGGGAGAGCGTACCGGCACTTAGGTCGAGTCCCAGAGAATGTAATTCGCTGAACATCAGTCCGTCCACCACCGTCGCTTCCCGGACGGTACCGTCGATCGGGGAGTGATAGCGATGGTAGTCGTTTCCACTCAGGAACGACTGGACCACGTCTCCGCCGACGAAGCGGTCAACGTATCGACTGCCATTTAGCATGTTGACGAGCGAATGGGACTGACCTTTGATCCAGAACTTGTCCTGCCTCTTCACGCCACGGGCAATTTTATAGATGGTACCGTCATTGGCCGAGACAATCACCTTGGGATCATCCGGGGCCGCAACCGGTCGCCGTTCGCCCTTGATCTCTCGATGAAAAAAAGCGTTGAATGATTTGAATCCCCCGTGAGGATCCGATGGGACCGGAATGACGAAATCCGCAAGGCCGTTCTCTTTCCATGATTTTGGCGATAGCCAGCCATCCTTCTTGTTGATCACGTCGAGAGAAGCTCTCGAGTCTAGAAAATGACACCATTCCTTCAGGACGTTGCGGATGGCGTTGTTGAAATCGGAATTTCTGAAGGCCGCTTCCCCCGCAGGCGTGTACATCATTCGCGCAAACAAAGTTGACATCGGGAAATGACCCCCATCCGTGTATCTCGGAGCCCTTTGAATGATGAGGTTCATGGCCTTCAGCAGCGAGTCAATGGTGTCAAAGGTCCTGTGTTTTTTAGGGACTTGTTCGATCATTTGTGTGACGTACTCACGCACCACGCCATTCAATTCGATCAGGTCCGCCAACTGTTGAATCGATTTGTGATAAGCGGAGAACTGGGAAGAATCCACTTCCTTCTTCAGATTTTCGAGCCAGCGATCCGCACTTGACTGCTCCGGCGGAGAGGCTTCAACGTAGCTGGTACCAGTGAAAAGAGCCACAGATGACAAGAGGATAATTGCACGCAACGCATTCATAAAAAAATCTCCTGCTTTGATAGGCGAACCGACGAGTTCACCGTTCAGATCATAGGTCACCCTGAGACCGAAGTGCTCGACAGACCTAGCGGGAAGCATCGTCCCTGTAGAGAATTCTTTGTTTCTCCCTTTTGACAATGGTACGAGTCTACACCAGCCAAATAAAGTCAGCAAGTCTGTGGTGCAAACCTCGGGTTCGTCACTGTGTTTGCGCGAATGTTGTATCCCCATGGTCTGATTTACCTTCTTCGGTTTTGTACAATCGAGACAGCCGACCATGGAACAATGAAATGCGTCGTGCTCGAGTAAGGCGCGCTTTGCCTCTCGCAAGCCGGTGATTTCCGGTCTTGGCCGAAGTAATCGAGTCGATCCTATGACACTTTCTGAACTGCTTGAGCAACTGCACAGTCAGAGAGAGGCTCGTGGATGGGCGCTCTCGTAAACCTCCCGCAATTTTGCGGTGCTCACGTGCGTATATATTTGGGTTGTAATCAAACTTTTATGCCCCAGTAACTCCTGAACCGTGCGGATATCGGCTCCACGATCAAGTAGGTGGGTGGCAAAACTGTGGCGCAGCGTATGTGGGCTCGTCCGCCGGTCTAGGCCACAGAGTTTTAGATATTTTTCCAACATACGACCCACACTTCTCGTGCTGAGCCTTCGGCCAAATCGATTGAGAAAGACTGCGTCCTGATCGGATCCAGTGCCCTCTTGATTGGGAGTGCGGACCAGGAGCCATTTCTTTAACGCCAAAATCGCATACGAACCGAGTGGACAAAGACGTTCTTTACGCCCTTTACCCCGTACGCGGATCAATCCTGACTCCAGATTCAGATCGGCTTTTGAAAGACCCACTAATTCGCTAACGCGCAATCCCGCCGAATACATCGTTTCAAGCAACGCCCGATCCCGTTTCCCCGAGTGTGTCGTCGCCGGTGGGGCCTCAAGCAAACGCCCAATTTCCTCATCGGTTAATAAATGCGGTAGATGCCTTCCCAATCGTGGATTGCGTAGCGGCTTAGCGACATTCGATTCCACCCAACCCTCACGTACGGCAAAACGAAAGAAACTCCGAAGGCATGCCAGTCGCCGAGAAATGGTAGACTTGGCATATCCGCACTTTTGGAGTTCTGCAATAAATCCTCGCAGATCCAGTGTGGTGATATCTGCCAGCGAGGGACAACCGCCACTTACCTCTTCCAGATGGATCGCGAGTATGCCGAGGTCTTCCTGGTAACTTTTGAGCGTTAACTGAGAAGCATTGCGCTCAACTCGCAGAAATTCTATAAATCTTTCGACGGCCTCAAGCATGGTGGGGGGACATTATTGTTAGAACAATTCGTCCTTGTCCGTTGCCAGGGGAAGATCAAAGCGCTTGTCCGATACCTGGGCCTCCTGACTAATCCGCTGGCTTAGTACGGCAGCATCGTACCAGGTAAAGCTCAAATCAGGATTTGAAGCATAGCGACCAAGAGTTCGCAAAGCGGCACCACGACTATCATCATCAAACAAGAACACATAGCGTTCATCACCTTTGACCAGCGCTATGACATTAATATCCTGAGACACAGTTGGTGTTCTCCTTGATGCTGCGAGGCTAATAACCTGGGTCGAGCGGTTCATCGGTTAAAGGTGGGTCGATGCATGTGGCATCACGCTACTTATCGACCATTTGCGTCTGTTCGCGCCACTCCGGATTTTTGGTCTTTTTAGAACGTCTAGAAAAATCCAATGTCGTTAAAACATAAAAACCGCATCGTGTGCTTTATCGGAATAGTCGGCACAGGCATTGCTGTTGATAGCTGGAGCATTTTCGCTAAACAGAACCCCGTCACCGCTAGCAACAGGGCAGAAACCGGGCATACGGGCCATGATGTCGGCCAAGAGTCCTGTTTGAGGCCTCTTGGTGCCAAAAGTTTAATGTCGCGTTAGAAGCGAGCCTGATTGATTTTTTCTAGCATCCGGCCTCTCAGATCCCTTGCGACTCCAAACGTGACACTATTTCTATGAAAGCCCAATGGCCCATCGGCTCTGGTAGCACTCAAGTGCCTGCATCTTTAGCGGCGATTGCTTGCTGATATTCAAGAAGCGCGGCCGAAAAATTATTTTCCATGGATCTTAAAAAATCCTTGAAGATGTCGACTGGATCGTTCGGTACATCCGGAAAATCGGTTCTGGCAAATTTTTCTCGGGGGTGTGAAATCTACAAGTTGCGCGGCGGCAAGAAGGCCGGTTTCGGCGCAGCTTTAATAGGACACGAGCAATCATCACAATTTGCTACTGTGAAAATATTCTGCTAGCTGGTACCACACGACACTCCTCGCCCCAAGCTACAGATCAACTGACCTGGACCCTATTTCCACATTTTGTCACACTTGCTCGCCCTCCGATAAATCATCGTGCAGAAATAACCGCTACATGGCTCTCAAATTAAATTCAGTGCCTAGTTCTGTGGTGCCCATGGTTCTCTCTATCTCGAGAGTCCTGCTGCTGGCGGTATGTGCTACCCCTGGATGCACTTCCCCAATTTTGGACCTGGAGAGATACCGCGGAGCTGGCTTCGATGATCGCCACGAGAAAGAAGCAGCTAGCGTGCGCCGGACTGATGTCGAAAAGTCTCCAGAAGACCTCAGTACTTTTTCAACCCGTGCTCGCCAAATTGAAAAGAATCTGGGATATTAACTCAGATCCATCGCTATCTTGTCATTCCAGGTCCACGTGCTGGTAGAAAACACTCTTAGTGACATTCTCAGATTTTGTATTGAGTATTTGCTCCTGGCACCTTCCACAGGCCCCTTCTTCATAGATTGACGATGCCCCAGCACCAGAAAGTGTTTGAAGAGCTTTGCCAATTTGTGCGCGAAACGTCGCTTTTGAATTCTACGCTGTCCTTGCTTGGCTGGGACGAACGGACTGGACTGCCTAAAGCGGCTTCTGAATATCGAGCCGATCAGATGACCCTGTTGGCCGGATTAATTCATCGCCGCAGAACCGACCCACAAGTGGGCCGGTGGCTTGACGAACTTGCCGATTCGCCACTAAATGCCGAAAAATATTCAGATACCGAAACGGTCATTCGAGAATTAAAGCGGGAGTGGAATCGACAGATCAAACTTCCCGCACCATTGATAGAAAAGCTAACACATGCTTCGGTACGCGGGCAACATTTCTGGCAGGAGGCGCGGAGACAGGATGATTTTAAAATTTTCCAGCCAGCCCTCGAAGAGATAATCGGCCTCAAACAGCAGGAGGCGGATGCTCTGGAATTTACCACCTGCAGATACGATGCACTGCTGGAGGAATATGAACCCTATGAAACAACAAGTAATGTCCGGATTATTTTAGAGGGCTTGCGGGACGAGCTTGTACCATTTGTTCATACAATCATGGGCTGTGAGAAAACGCCTGAAAACGCTTTTCTCACCAAACATTATCCGATCGGAGATCAAAAGCGATTGGGGCGGCAGGTTGCTGAAACACTCGGCTTCGATTTTTCCAGAGGTCGCCTTGATACAACCGTACATCCCTTTTGTAGCAGTCTTGCGCCGCACGATACTCGCATTACAACGCGGTACGATGCGTATCGCTTCCCCACTGCTTTCTTTGGAATTTTGCATGAAGCTGGCCATGGCATTTACGAACAGGGATTGCGAGCCGACTGGTATGGGCTGCCACCCGGAGAAACAATATCTCTAGGTATTCACGAATCCCAGTCCAGGCTTTGGGAAAACCAGGTCGGACGTAGTCTCGATTTTTGGAAGTATCATTTTTCTCTACTGCAATCTTATTTCCCTACTGTCCTAGAGAGAGTTTCATTAGATTGTTTTTACGCCGCGATCAATGACGTGCGACCCTCCCTTATTCGAGTGGAGGCTGACGAGGCAACCTACAATCTGCATATTCTGATTCGATTCGAGCTAGAACAAGCAATGCTCAATGGCGATTTAGCGGTGCGTGATTTACCGGAAGCTTGGAACAGAAAATATCAGGACGATCTCGGCATTTGTCCACAGAATGTGGCGGAAGGCGTCTTGCAAGATATCCACTGGAGCAGTGGGGCGATTGGCTATTTTCCAACCTATGCCCTCGGAAATGTATACAGCGCCCAGTTCTTCGGCCATGCTACTGAAGATTTAGGTGGTTGCGGGACAGATTTTTCCGAGGGGCAGTTTGAACCGCTTCGGAGGTGGCTAAAACAAAATATCCATCTGACTGGAAAATGTTATTCAGCCCGCGAATTGGTACATCGTATTACCGGAAAAGAGTTGTCTCATACATACCTTGTGGATTATTTAAAAAATAAACTCTCGCCACTTTACAACCTTTCGTAAACGTCGTGGTGGTTGGCCAGCGCCGCGACAATCGCTATCAAATATCTATCTCGGGAAAACATATCGGGGCCGTCTGGGTCGTTGAAATCGGAGCTTTCGTTTCATCTCTGTCTAGCCTCTAGGGCTCCAGGAGCTTAAACTACCGTTTCTTGATATCTCAGTGACCCCTCCAGGTAGAAACCAACGATGCCAAAATATCTTATCGAATGTGAATTCTCCGGCGAGGATGGCCTCGGCGACGACGAATTAAAAACGACAATACAAAACGCATTCACAAATTCGGGCGAAAGTGATTCGGCACTACAGTTGCTTGAGGGTTATGTCATCGACAACAAAATATATTATGTCTGTTTTGCGGCAGATGAAGATAGCGTCCACAAACACATCGGCTCGGGCAAAGTATCGGTTAGCGCCATTGCGCGGATTTGTGTCTCTGCTGATGCAGGCATTTCCGAGCGGCCAGAATCCACAAAAGAAGATCGGGACGATGAGTCTGCCTTTCCCACCGAACCGTCTGATGATCTCTTCGAGCCTAGCAGTGATGCCGAGATAGAGCCAAAGAAAAAAGTAAAGGCGAAAAAAAAGCTGGGGCCGGTGGGAAATTTAATTGGTTTGGTCATCTTTGGTGTCGTAGGGCTCGTGCTTGGATTTGTCGTTCTTTTTTTCATCCCCGACGACAATTACCCAACGTACGGTAAAGCGGGGAGGATCATCAAAATGTTCCCCGAATCGGTACAAACCTGGCTACCTCGTTTTAAAGACGCGCCTATTGGTATTGAGAAATCGGGTGGGAGTTGGAAGATCGGGAGTAGCCGAGATGACGGGGGGAAGGAGGATCCACCGGTCAGTTCAAGTGGCACAGACGCCAAAGAAAAAACAAACCGGGCATCTTCGAGCACCACAAAAGCCAAGCCCCAGGAATTACCAACCGAGGCGAAAGGGTACAGGATATTTAAGGACAGTACCGGCAAACATGAAACAGACGCGTATTTAGAAACCGTTGAGGGTCCAAACGTCTATCTGAAAAAGCGCGATGGGAAAACAAAGGAGGTCCCCATGGATCGACTTAGCGATGAGGACCAGCAGTGGATCCACTCGGAAATGGAGCGGAGAAAAGCTTTGAATAATTGAATCTTTGTGGCGCTAATCTTTGTGGCGCTACAGCAGAAACCCTTGCTGCATAGCGATTGTCAAAAACATGGCCTCTCGTCCTTTGGCCAACGTCCGGTTCTCCTCCAGGAGGGGGTTCTTATTCGTCCAGAACCTCGACGTGGGCAACGACCTTTAAAGGTTGTGCTTCTGGGATCGACGTGTTGCTGTCCGGACCGGCGTCTGTCGTTATCTGAATCGTCTCAATAATCTTTCCGGTCGAGTCGTTGGCCGTGAAGGTTACCGGTATGATGTGAAGTTTGCGTTGCTGCTCACCGGGTGCGAATTTGAAGCAGTCGATCGCCTCCGCAGAGCCTTCTTTCTGCTGTTCACAGGCAACGTCCAATATCCGAAAAGGAGAAGTGCCCCGGACGACGAGTTGCTTTGTAACCGACTCACCAGGACGCACGACCCCTAAATGTAAGGACGTAGGGCTAACGCTCACCGAAGGAACCACGTTCGCCTCTACTGTAATCGGAATGTACTGATGCGACTGGTCATTGGTTACCAACGTCAGTTGATCCTTGATATAGCCGGTCGGAGCAGTTTTTTTCAGGCGTACCTGCATATCGTACTCAACCCGTCCGTTACTTCGGGAAGGCTCTCGCAAACGAACCTCAAAGTTGGCGTTTGCACTACGAACATCGGCAATTTCCCAGTTTTCTCGGCCCGCATACGTAACCGCTACATTCTCTGTAGCACCTTCATCAGCGGGGACCTGTCCAAACTCAATGCGGCCTGGGTTGAAGACAACATCCTGTCGGACAAAACCTTTGACTTGCAAACGAACCTCAGCACTGAAGGGAGGCGCAAATTCAACTGTAATTGTAGCTGCATGGGAACCTTTAAATTTAACTGTGTCAAAGTCGACAATGAGTTCCGCTTCTTCGCCAGTAGCGAGAACCTTCTTTGATAATTTAGGGGCTGTACAACCGCAACTCGATTTTACGGAAGTAATATGAATGTCTTCTTCAAAGCGATTTTTTATTTTGAATCGATACTCTGCTTTTGCGCCTCTGGCAAGATCTCCAAAATCGTACTCTAATTGGTTATCAAACATCCTGTTTGCCCACTCTTCCGCCTGTGCGCAGGAAACTCCCCATACGCCCGTTAGACAAACAAATAACGCAATGTATTTCAGTGCGATGAACTTCACCGTTGCTGTTCCCTCGGTCGCTGCCAAAACATCATCCCCCTCACGCTTTACCTGCACCACGTGACTGCTCCTATCGATACGATCTACCTCTCCCTCATACGTTCGTCAAGAATCGCCTCTTAAGTTTAGATTAGCCCATCGGATGAGTAAAACAAGGTAATCCAGAGCCCACTAGGTAAATCTGTTTTTTCCTTCCACCCCCACTGAAGGTAAATATTTGCTGGCAGTACTAGTTCCGCTATTACTCCGATGTTTCCCAATTGCTTGCTTTCCAGTAGGATATTCGCCACTGGGCATCCGCGGTAGTTGGGTTGGTAAAGTCACGTAGAAAATAATTGCGATATGCTTTACTTCTCTGGCGTTTGCAAAAAAAAATCAACCATGCTCTCACCCATCGCGCGTTCTCTAGTCGCTGTTCTCGCCCTAGGATTATTATACGGGTGCACTAATTTTTGGGCAGGTTTCGATTTCCAATCATTGTTGGCGGGTGAACCATCGACCGGGCAGGCCGAGGCGGATACAAATACCTCTACTTCCGATCGCGACTCGAATAAAAACCAAGCCAGCCAAAAACATCCATTTCCCAACCGCCGCCCTGCGCCGTCACTCGAGAGCAACGAGCAATGGCTCAACACTGCAGGACCTATCGATTTGCGCGATTTGCGCGGCAAATTTGTGCTGCTAGATTTCTGGACATACTGTTGTATTAACTGCATACATATTCTTCCCGAATTGAAAAAGTTGGAGCAGGCTTATCCGAATGAGATCGTCGTCATTGGCGTACATTCAGGAAAATTTGAGGCTGAAAAGGGAGTCGACAACATTCGGCAGGCGATATTGAGATATAATATCGAACACCCGGTCATTAATGATAAAAACCACGTTATCTGGAATCGCTATGGGATCAGGAGTTGGCCCTCGCTCCGCGCTATTGATCCACAAGGCAATCTTATTGGCTCCCACAGTGGTGAAATTAGCTTTGCCGCTTTAAATGGCTTTTTCAGTAAAGCCATCTCTTACTACAAAAAGCGGGGCTTGCTCGATGCCACTCCCCTACGTTTTGATCTTGAGCGACATCACTCTGAACATCAACCGTTACATTTCCCCGGAAAGGTGTTAGCAGATGCGAATTCTAATCGTCTCTACATTAGCGACAGTGGTCATCATCGTATCGTGGTTACCGATCTGGATGGGCAGTGGATAGAAAATATTGGAACGGGCGTGCCGGGCTCGGAAAATGGGGATTTTGATCGGGCCACTTTCAATAGTCCCCAAGGACTCGCTCTTGTTGCCAACAAACTCTACGTGGCAGATACACAAAACCATTTAATTCGAGTCGTCGATCTGAAGCAGCGAAACGTTTCCACCTTAGCCGGTACTGGCGAGCAAAATCGCAGGAGTTGGCCGGGAATGGAACGTATCGAAGTGGGAGTTGGAGGAATCTTAAAAAAATTGCCGAAAAACTGGTCTAGTCCTCCAAAACAATTTCCTCTGGCGAGTCCTTGGGCGTTGCTGGTACACAAGAAATATCTCTACATCGCAATGGCGGGCTCCCATCAAATCTGGCGGATTCCCTTAGAAGAAAATTCTGGGATGGAGGTCTTTGCTGGCAATGGACGCGAAGACATTATCGATGGCATTCGGGTACCAGAAGCACCGCCAATCATTGACGAGCGAGGGTTTGGCCCAAAGTATGCGTGCTTCGCTCAGCCGAGCGGTTTAGCAAGCGATGGAACGACTCTTTACGTGGCGGATAGTGAAGGCAGTGCCATTCGCGCTGTGCCCTTTAGCGACAACAACGTGGATACTATCGTTGGGGCGTCAAATCTGCCCCAGGGTCGTGCACTGTTTAGCTTTGGTGACAAGGACGATAAGGGGGAAGCGGCCCGCTTGCAACATGTGCTCGGCATTGCCGAGCATGATGGCAACCTTTACATCACAGACACCTACAACAACAAAATTAAAAAAATTGGCATCGAAAGCCGCGAGACAACAACCATTGCGGGGAGTGGTAAGCCTGGGAAACAAGATTCGCCAGCTCAATTTGATGAACCGGCGGGGATCAGTTATGCCCGGGGGCACCTCTACGTTGCCGACACCAACAACCACGCCATCCGCGTTATTAATTTAAAAAACAATCAGGTAAAAACCTTGGCAATTCGCGGATTAAAAAATTCCCAGCATGTCGATCCACCAGAACCTCATTTTCCTAACGCCCAGAGAGTCACGCTCGATCCGATTGCCCTTAGGCCGGATGCCGGGAAGATCACACTGTTGGTACATCTTTCACTTCCTCAAGGCTGGAAGCTCAACAACCTGAATCCCATTCGCTACCAAATATCGGAGGAATACCGTGTGGGTTCAATGGCTAAACACATCATGGGTGACATGATAACCCTATCATCTGTTCAGAATCCAAACGAACTAAAAATTGATGTACCTCTATCGTTGGATTCCGGAAACAACAAGATAACCTTGTCACTAACCTGTTATTACTGTCGGAAGGGTGCCGAGGGGCTTTGTAAGGTGGAGAGTGTCATCTGGTCGATTCCAGTTCGGCTATCGGACAGTGCGAAAGACAGCCAGACAGTTTTGCGGCACATGTTGCGCTAAAAAGAGTACTCCGAAGATTGAGCATAGATAATCCATGCAACGAATGGGATGAAGTGCTAACAGACCGCCGGCAAACTTCGGCGCCGGCTACTGCATGTCTCGGAAAAAATCGGCCAGATCTGAATCATCTGTCCCCACAGTACCCTTCTCTTCCTCGTCCCCGGTAGCAATGCCATCAAACATGCCAGAGGGCTTCTCTTCATCATCTGAATCCGGGACAGGAAAATCACCTGCCTCGTCATCGGAACCAGACTCTTTCTCCAAGGAACTAAAATCGAATTTCTCAGCGTCCTCAGCGTCCTCCACGTCCTCTGATTGTTCCTCATCAATTGCTTCAAAATCAAATTCGGAGGCGGTCGCCGATTCTTCGTCTTCCTCACCAAAATCGGACAATGCTTCTGAGCTTTCCCCTTCCTCATCGTTTTCCTCTTCGGGTACGGTTTCCTGTTCGGTGGACGATAATATTGCTCCTGCTTCCAGCCATTCTCTCCAGGAAGCCATTTTTTCGCTTGAAAGACCCGCTGCGCGTTCAATTTCGAGCATCGCCTGTGATTTTGTTTTCGGAAGATGCGCCTCAACAGTCAGTCGCCCATTTTCAAGATACTGAAAACGGACTTCGACAGACGTTTTCGCCGGCAAATCGCCCGGTAATCCCGAGACAACGCATGTTCCGATCTTCGTTGCGTTGCGTCCACTTGCATCGCCACCCTCAATAACATTCACCGCCACCGTTTGTTGATTTTCATCGCGCGTTTTAAAAGTTCCGGAACCTGTTGCGGGTAAGGATGAATTTCGTGGAATCAAAATTTTTCGCCTCGGCATGCCCGTGCTTCCTTCAACTGCCAAAACACCCAAATCGTGAGAGTTAACATTCTTGACCAGCATGTCCGATGGTGTACCGCTATCCTTTGAGAGCAAAACATCGGCATAGATTGCTGCTCCATGTGCTACAGCTTCATCCGGAGAAATAGACCTGTTGATGACAACGCCTGCTTCCGTTTCTAAGGACTCAATAATCATCGGCATGCGAGTCGATCCACCCACGAGCAAGATGCTTGTGATATCAGGCCATGTACGGGAGGCCTCCTTTAGCATTTTGCGAACTGTAAATAACGTTCTCTCAACCAAATCTTGTGTCAATTCTTCAAATAGTTCTCGCGTTAAATCAATCCGAAGCCGATTACCCTCATATTCAAAATGAAGCTTATACTGACTTCGTGCTGTGAGCGCCATCTTGGCAACCTCGGAAGATTGCCTTAGCCTTTCTGTCGCAGAACTGTCCTCTTGTGGGTCGACATCAAATTCACTTTTAAAATGCTCGATGACGTGATCAAAAATGCGGCGATCCCAATCGATACCGCCCAGATGAACATCACCGGCAGTTGCAATTGCGGTATAATGACCACCCTCTAAATCCATCAGGGTCGCATCAAAAGTTCCACCGCCCAAATCGTAGACCAGCACTGTCTCTTTTTCAGCATGAGGATTGGCGGCAGGCGAAAACTTTTTATGAACTCCATACGCGAGAGCGGCCGCAGTTGGTTCGTTGATAATGTCCAACACGTTCAATCCGGCTAGCTCTCCCGCATCCTGAGTGGCCTTGCGGCGAGGTTCGTTGAAATAGGCGGGTACCGTAATAACCACATCACGAACTTCCCCTAAAACCAACTCGGCATCTTCCTTGATCTTCCGCAAAATAATAGATTCGACAACTTCTGGAGGTAATGAAATGCCCTGGATCTCTTTTTCATAAAACTGAGATCCAATATCCCTCTTTGCAAACTGGGCAATCAGTTCCGGTTCAAAGGGAGCTGTTCTTGCAGCTTCCTTGCCCACAACAGGGCCCATTTCATCAAAAAATACCACGCTCGGAGTTGTAATACCGCCCTCTGCATTGCGAATCGTCGTCGGGCGACCCTCGTTATCTAAAAATGCAATAACCGAATGGGTCGTGCCTAAATCGATACCAACTGCCGGTACTTTTGTCTCACCCATAAAATTACCTCTGAGAATCTTCTTGTTCCGCACATGAAAAATTACGTGAGGGTCCAAATTGTCTGACGGCCTAGACCACTCTTTAGTATCAATTCTAAATCATTATTGCCTCTTAGAAAACAACCGGTGTTCCCCTCGGAAAGGCTGATTTTCCTGAAATAAGAACAATCTCCCGGGTTCCTTTCTTGAGAAAGTTTTCCGTGTTACGATGGATCATCCTGCTTTCGTTCGTTAATAATCACTGAAGGTTTTCATGGCTCCCGCTGATCTTAGTGCCGCACAAGTCGATCAATACCACAATGATGGTTATCTTCTCCTTTCGGGTTGTTTTGCCCCTGATGAAATTGATCTTTTGCATCGCACCGCTAAGTCGGACCAGGAACTCGGAGAACATGCCTTTGGAAAATCGGATGGTGAGGGAAGGGCTGTACGGCTTTCGCTCTGGAACCATCCGGGCAACGACATTTATGGAATGTTTGCGCGAAGCAGACGCATTGTCGATGTCGCAGAACAATTATTGGGAGACGAGCCCTATCACTACCATACGAAATTGGTGATGAAAGATGCCCGGGTAGGAGGAGCATGGACTTGGCATCAGGATTATGGATACTGGTATTCCAATGGCCTTCTTAGTCCAAATCTAGTCAGTTGTTTTATTGCCATTGATCCAGCAACAAAAGAGAATGGATGTCTGCAAATTATTCCCCGCTCGCACAGCTTGGGGCGTATTGATCATATCCTCTCTGGTGATCAAACAACGGCCGATCCTGATCGCGTGAGCGAAATCCTTAAACGATTTCCTTTGGTTCATGTAGAGATGCAACCGGGCGATGCGGTTTTATTCCATGCAAATCTGTTGCACCGTAGCGATCAAAACCATTCGCAAATCCCCCGCTGGTCGATGGTCTGCTGTTACAATTCAAAATCAAACGCCCCTTACAAAGAATCACATCATCCTGGCTATACCCCACTTTTGCGGGTAGACGATTCAGCCATTCGCGAAATGGGGGTCAAAGGTTTTTCGAAAGAGACTGCTAGTGCGGCTTGGCTGCAAGATGCGTCAAACCAGCAAAACCGGACACTACCGTCAAAATAATCTTGAGGCGTTGCGGCAAGAAGTTCGCACCCAGGGATGATCGCGGGAGCAGGCACGTCCGCCTTGAGTCACGTTCCGGATTTGGCCCGGGCCGTCTTTGTGCCGTAGCCGCGCGAAGGACCAGCTTCTTTCAAGTGCTCAAGCAGAGCGCCTTTGGTGAGCAGTCCTTTAAAGACAATTGGGGGCCGACCATCGGCCGGATAAATCGCGTAAAGTGGCAGGCCGAGACTGCTATGACCCAGCTCCAGCATCAATCGATCAATTTCTGGTGAGTCCGCTGTTTTATCTGCGATGAGACCCACAATCCCATTGTCTCGCATAAAGTTCTCTGTATCTTCCGTCATTAAGGCAACTGCCTCATTCGTTTTGCAGATCAGTCATCCATCGGCCGTAAAGTCTACGAGAACTGTGGTTCCTTGATCGCGATAATCCTCGAGCCTCGCCGTCGAGAAAGGCTGCCAGGAATCGTTCGTTTCCTCGTCTAAGACAACCGCTCCGGTGCCATCCTTTGCTATTCGCTCCGGTCCGGTCAGTTGGGTAAACGAAACGTATCCGATCAAAATCGCCACCGAAAAAGCAATAATCCACGCATAAAGACGATCGCCGAAATTGGCCGTGATGGGTGTGCGATTGGCCCACCAGCAGGCCAGCCAAAGGCCAAACAACAATGCCAGCGTGGGAACAAAAAATCTTTCTGGAATAAATGCGTAGTAAATCCAGACTACGGTAGCCAGGAGTACAAATCCCATGAGGTGTTTGAAGGACTCCATCCAGGCCCCCGGTTTTGGTAAAAACCGAATCCAGGCAGGAAAGATTCCGATGAGGAGAAATGGCAGCGCCATCCCAAATCCCATGGATCCAAAGATCGCATAGGTGATTGCCACTGAATGCTGTTCTGCGGCAAAGGTCAAACCTGTAAACATGAACGGACCAACGCAAGGGGTCGCCAATAGAGTTGTCAAAACGCCTTTAAAGAAAGCGGCTGAGAGGCCTTCCCGCTCAGCGATGGATTGGGCGGAGCCCGAACCGACAAATCCTGGAATCGGTATTTCCCAGATGCCGAGTAGGCTCAGTGCAAAAACGAACACCAGAGCTGCCATCGCAATTCCAAAACGTGGGTCCTGAAATTGCTTGGACCAGGCCAGATCGGCAAACGCAGCAAAAGATGCAAGGACGAGAAAGATCGAAATGAGTCCCAGAGAAAAGGCAAAATTCAATGTAAAAATCCGCAGACGGTCTTCACCTGCCTGCTGGACAAACGACATAACCTTAAGGCCAATGACTGGCAACACGCAGGGCATCACGTTGAGCAATATGCCGGCAATCAGAGCCCATCCCATGTTGATCAGAATGGCAGAGAAGGTTGCTGGGGCGGCCTTGGGAATTACCAAGTCCCATGGTGGCGCAGCAGAGGCGGCCTCGGTGGCTTCCTGATAACTCGACGGCGCAAAGGAAACTGCCGCCGTACCATCAGAGTGGGTTCCGATCGTAACGTTCACATCAAAGCGAGCCGCTTTGGGCGGAGCGCACTGATTTTCGCTACAGGCCATGAATCCGATGAAGCCACTGAGATGATGGTCCCCACGCTCCACTGTGGCGGGAACGTCCAGATCGATCGTCCAGCTAACATCGCCGGGATGAAAATTATCGACGTATTCCGGTAAAGCTTCGCGTGGTTTGCTGATTAACGTTGTGTTTGCCCTCGGGGCTCCTGCCTCCAAACCAGCCCGCTTATCAAGCACAATGAGGGTAGGCCGCGACCGCATCGAGTCGCGAGGCACTCGTTTTTCATACGCATAAACATGCCAGTTATCCGCTAATGTGGCGGTCAATGTAAGCTGTGCCCGATCTCCGGGTGTAAGCTGGCTGGGAGTGATCTGGCCCGTGATAATGACCTGATCAGTTTCGTAGGCATCTGCGTTTGTTACGTTTGTTAAAAGAGTGCTTGTGCCAGAGGCCAAATGAGCCTCGAATGATTGTGAAAAATCGACACACAGATCTTTACAAACTTGGCCTTTTACGTCACCGGATATCACTAGAGTACGAAGACCATCGGGCTGCGTCGGTTCGATAGGAACAGACCAGGTCACCGAGCCTTCATGTTCTTCCACATCGAGGTCTGGCCAGAAGTCGTAATGATGGGCAACCGCGGGAGGGTTGGCCTGAAATGGACCAAGGACACGATACTGATCTGAGGCTGTCAGATTGATCCGCGTTGGTTTGGGGCCTCCTGACTTTTGGGTAATCGAATACATGTGCCACCCGGGCAGGACCTGCGCCGTGATCTGCAGTTCCGCCGGCCGATCGCCTTCGCCGGCAACCACCTCTGCCGTTATCGCAACTCGCTCTCCGGAAGCAGCAAAACCGGTCAAGTCCAGACTCGTATTTTGGCCGCTTGCCACGGAAGAGGTGGTCAGCAAAACAACAAGGGTGAACATCCGTAACATTTGAATTCCCGCCACCGGGTTATTGCTAATTTGATTTGCAAACACAGACAATTCTATGAGTGAAACTCTATGGTGGTCAATGTAACATGTATTGCTCTTTTCACTGGGGTTTATCGGCCAAATCGGCTCCTCCCCCCTAGATAACTTTTGGGGAACCCATTTGACCCAAAAAGGTTGCCTTGCATGCTATCACGCCAAGTCACCATTCTGTTTTTTCTATTCGCTGAGAAATAGCCTTGAGACGCGATTTGATGACTTGCATGTCCTCAAAAGATTTGTTTTCCAGATAAAGCCAGCGGAGCCAATTGAGGCCCGAAAGCAAAGCGGTACTGCGGTCCAAGGGGCCGAGTAAATGTAATTCATTTTTTGTCAGGGAACGTACTTTGGTATAGGCCTCCAGGCCAATGTTCCATTCGACAGTTTTGTCGGCAGCCAGACTCCCCAAAAGTCGGGAGATATCAGTAGCGACCGTATCGGGCCGCGCCGCACCAAAATCGACAATTCCCGAGATTTCATCCTGTTGAAACAAAACATGCTCATGCCAAATATCGCGAATGCATGGCTGGATTGAAACGAACCGGTCACTCGCTTGGCTTAATGCTTCGAACACTAACGTTCGGTGGCAATCGAATGCATTGATGATTTGCTTTCCGATTCGCGATAGACCGGTAGCGGCGAGGGTATCCTGCCTATCGATTGCGGACACCAATCGGTCGCGGTCTTGAGTTTCCCAGGCAGTGAACATTTGCAGCCTCTCCAAAATGGCAGGTGCGGGGTTCAATCGACCGGCAGTCTCTGGAAAATCGGCGCTTGCAACATGGAATCTTGCAAGCGCCTGCATCGACGAGCGCAGCCGCTCATGGGATGGACACTCAGCGTAATTTGCCTTTCCGGGTAACCAAGGCGATATTTCCCAAAGGTGTCCGGCGTGATGGATAAAAGTCGCCTCATTCTCTGGGTGTGGCCGGATCGGTACCGGCACCTTTTGAAAGCCGCGACTATCCGCATGCTGCAACATGCTGTGGATCAATGCAAGCCTGCCCGTCGTGGGATGCGGGACCGGCCAGCGGCGAAGACAGAGTGGGCCGCGCAAGGATGAGAGCCTCCAGAAACATGCTCCGCTGAAGCCGCCCGCATTTCCCAACGGCTCAATATGCTGTGGTGTGCAGTCGGAGGGAAATTTAGATAGTACCGGCTCAAGAATGTCAGAAACTGTCATCACAATTATTTCATGTTCACAAATGCGAGTGACTCAACAATCTGATATCACGAGACACACCGGAAACGTCGAGCGACTTAGAATTTTTGGAACGAACGCCGAGGCCTGAGAAAGTTTTACCACACTTGCAAAACAAACCGCTGCCAACAATGAAAACAATTTAAGCAAAAAAAAGGCCGCCAGCTTCCTCCTTGGAGAAAACCGCAGCCTAATAAACTTTCGGTCCATTGCGACGGTGGAGGTCGCTGCGAGAAAGGCGAGGGTCGGCGGTGCTTTGCACAGCCTTTTGGTGACCCGGGGCCTACGCTAATAGTTAGTCCCTCCGACGGAATTGGTGACCGAAAGATTTGAAGTTCATATTGAAATTGTAGTCTGATTGCAATAGGAATGGGCGGGACGGGGTACAAATTTTTTCTTCGCGCCAGCGCCGAGCGATCCTGACGCTTTTAACATCGACAAAATACGAAAAACTATTCGGTGTAAATTTTCGGCTTTCCGACAAAAATGATATCTACTTTGGCGCGGGGTTTGCTGGAAAGGCTATTGGATTGTCTGGGGCGGTAGCGGCACTATGGGTGCGATTCACCCATACATGCTGGAAATCGAGTGGTAAAGTTACCATTGCGGCCATTGGATTTTTTCCCGACCAAAAACCTGACGGGAAAAATCATCGCCCGGGAAAATAACCGTTCGAAAGCATTTTATAGCTGGCTATCTGATTATCGACCCAGACTCGGTCATAGCCAAGTTGCTCTGCCATAATTTCTGCCGTTTTAAGTGCCGCCTCGTTGGATGCACGGGCATCGAGCAGCAACGAACGGGTTCTCCGGGCGAGCACATCTTCAACCGTTCTGGCCATCTCGTATTTGGTGGCCCAGACAACTTCTGCTTCCTGATAAGGAAGTTTTTCGTGCAGCAAGGAAGCGCGTTTTGGGTTCTCAATAGCAAGTCGCTCGATAGCTGCCGCGTCCGTGCCATAGCAGCGGAGATAATCCTCCTCCGGAAAATCGGCCGACTCGCGTTTCAAATAGCCGTGCAGATGGAGTTGTTCCGTGCGGCAGTTTGTGGGATGGAGGCCAGCAATCTCAATCGCATGCGTCATCGTGTCTTCGGCCATTTTTCTATAGGTGGTCCACTTTCCTCCGGCAATCGTCACCAGACCGCTCTGACTCACAAAAACTTCATGGCTGCGCGAAATTGACTTACTGTCACTCGCTTTACCTTCCGGATGTACAAGTGGCCGCTGACCAGCAAAGACGCTCAGAATGTCTGCTTCAGACGGTTCACGATGCATGTAACGACCTGCATTGCGTAAAATAAATGAAATTTCTTCCTGGAGAGCACGGGGTTCCAGTTGTGCATTTTGCATCGGTGTGTCGGTCGTTCCTACAATCACGCGATCGTGCCAGGGAATAACAAAGAGGAC
>MPMF02261258.1_pt1 | contig 19199 bp, 20 predicted proteins | sample 1617271 | NCBI WGS metagenome assembly MPMF02 (sample SAMN05944812, study PRJNA350692) | marine metagenome | biome: marine; feature: ODZ; material: water; isolation source: 120 m water sample prefiltered with 30 um filter, filtered on to 0.2 um... | place: Pacific Ocean | collected 2012-04-09... | reverse complement strand
TGCTAATGGGAGTTGGTGTTGCTGATGCAAAAAGAGATAGACGAGAACATCACAACGATCCTTCTTTTACGTTTCCATCATTAAAGCAGAATAAGAAAATTAGTGTTAATTATGTTTAGAAATGCCTCTTTGTGATTTACCATTTAAATCTGTTTTTTTTATAAATCGAAAAAAAGACTTTCCTCTTTTTATGCCTTGTGAGGCTATAACTAAGAATAATGAAAGTCATTGCCCTATTCAAAAAATACCTAATCCTCTTGAATGGCAATCTGATGATTCAGAATTAAATCCAGAACAGATAATTAATTCTTTAAATTATCAAACCCTACAAGATAATCATCGAAAGGGTATAAAAGATAAAAGGTGTAAATTTTGTTGGGAGCTAGAAAAAACAGGACCTCATAGCCCTAGATTAAACCCTGACAAAATTGATAAAGACACTGATGGATTAATGGTGCATTTTTTATTAGATAATAAATGTAATATGGCATGCCGGATGTGTTCTCCGATGGCTTCAAGTTTACTCCAAAAAGATTTTAATTATTTTAAACATCATGAAAATGTTGATGATATCACTTCGGTAACTGATGGATTTTTTTCTTCTGATGACATAGTAAGTTCAGTAGAATTGTCTCAATGGGATTGGGTGATTAATAATATTCACAAAATTGGAGCCTTAAAAGTAACTGGAGGAGAACCCCTTTTTAATAAACAATTTATTAATGCAATGATCCCATTAAAAAAAGATGGATTAAATTTAAATGTCACAACGAATGGATCTTTATTTACCAATAAAATGTGTGATATTCTTAACGAATTTAAGGGATTGTATTTTACAATATCACTTGATTCAATAGGAAAAAATTATGAATATGTGAGATATCCATATAATTTTAAAAAAGTGGAAAAATCAATAGCTAATTTTATTAAAAGATGTTATAATATAAAAGAGATTAAATATAATTGTGTTGTGAGCGCATTAAACATATTTTATATAGATGAATTGATAAAATGGAACAATGATTCATTTAATATTTATTTTACTGAAGTATATCCCAATCTTAGAGGCATAGGTATAAAAAACTTGCCTGTATTTTTATTAAAAGAATTGTATGATATAATTCTTAATGTAGAATTTAGTGATCATATGTTATTAAACATGATTCAAAAAGCTATTGATGATAATCAAGAAGATAAACAAAAGATGATTAAAGAAATAAAATTATTTGATTCATCTCGAAATCAGAATTTTCGAGATTATCTTCATCCCAACTTATTATCCTGGTTAGACGGCTAATATGAAAATAGATAATGATCCGGAGACACCATCTCCAACATTTTGTGCGTTACCTTGGATGCATATTTCTACTCGACCTTCTGGTCATATGAGAGTGTGTTGTACGGCGAATGCATCTGCAGTACAGGATAAGAATTCAACAAATAAGACAATATCAGAAGCGGGTGTTCTCAGAAGAGATGATGGGAAACCTGCTAACCTAGCAACCACACGTTTACTAGATGCATGGAATAATGAGTATATGAAATCCGTGCGTAGAATGATGCTTAAAGGTGAGCGTCCTGCATCTTGTTTAAAGTGCTTTAAGGAGGAAGATGCCGGACATAGAAGTAAAAGACAATGGGAAACATCAAAATGGATCAACGAACTCGGACTGGAAGATGTTCTTAGCGGAACAGAAGAGGATGGAACCATTCCTCCAAGAGTACGGTATATTGATCTTCGGCTTGGCAGTAAGTGCAATCTTGCATGCGTTATGTGTAGTCCTCACGATTCATCTAAGTGGGTAAAAGAATATAAACAGATTTGGCCTACTCTAGAAAATAAAAGACTCAAGTCCAATATGGAGTGGGAAAAAGAATCTGGGAAGTTAGCATGGTCGGGTGGTTCATATGCATGGCATAAAAAGAACCCGGAATTTTGGGAAGACTTTTATGAACAGGTACCTACATTAAGACAGTTATATTGGGCAGGTGGTGAAGCACTTATAATGAATGAACATTATGAGGTTCTTGAAAAAATTATTGAAATGGGGCATGCTAAAAATATTGAATTGAGATATAATTCAAATGGTATAGAATGGCAACCTAATTTATTTGATCTTTGGAAAGAATTTAAAAATGTTATTATGCATTTTAGTATAGATGATTATGGTGAACGTAATCATTATATTAGATATCCTGCACCATGGAAAAGAGTTGTAAAACAATTACACAAAATAGATGATTATCCACATGGTAATTTAAGATTAACAACTGCAACATGTGTTACAGCTCTAAATATTTTTTACCTACCTGAATTTATAACTTGGAAATTAGAAGAAGATTGGAAGATATTAAATAAATTTCCTGCCGGCGCTGGAATGATAGATTTGCACTTAGCATATTGGCCTCCCCAATTAAATTGTAAAGTATTACCTGATTGGTTTAAAAAAGAAACAACATTAAAATATAAAGATTTTGGAAAATGGCTAAAGAGTAATTGGAAGAAGTGTAATGGGGTTGATGATTTAACTTGGGATGAATGGAAAGAGTTACCATATGGTATAAAGAGATTAGAAGGATTGGTATCATTCATGAATGGTGAAGATTGGTCGGAAAGATTACCAGAAACAGTTGAATGGTGTTATACGGTATCAAAAAAAAGAGATTTAGATTTTAATAAAATATTTCCAGATCTTGAATGGTTAGAATGGTATAATAAATAGTGAAGGCATATTATGAAATTAACATATTTAAATAAAACAGTTGAAATTAATATTCCATCAACTACAAAACGATTAAAGCAACAAGTTTTAGAAGATTTTTTTGATTCATATAAAGATGCAGATAAAGAACCATATGAAAATGAAGAATTTTTATTTAAATTGGGTTCGTTTGAAGGTTCTTCAGATATAGAAGAAATTCCTGTTAATGTTATAGGACAATGGATGTCTGGCGGAGCAGATAGTTCTTTATTAGCTTATCTATTGTGTAAAAAAATACGTGATGAGGAATTGGATATTAAATTTCAACCTATATCTGTTCGTAGAGGCAGAGCGAACAATCCTATATATGCCGGAAACGTAATAGACTTTATAGAGGAAGATTTGGGTGTTGATTTCATTTTGCCTCATGAGGTTTATTATCCTCCATTAGATGATGAATATATGAGAGAGATAAAAATATTTTGGGAAAGAGATGATTATAATTTTCGTCAACGTAAATTTGAAATATTATATTCAGGAATCACTTCAAATCCACCAGCGGATGATTTAACGATACCTAAAAACAAAGAACGTGTTAGGGATGACACTGGAGTTGATAAAATTGTCGAACAACGAAATGGATATAGACATTATATAAATCCGTTTATAAATGTTAATAAAAAATGGGAGGCAGAAGCATATAAAGATAAAGGATTATTAGATTCTTTATTTCCATTGACATATAGTTGTGAAGGAAGTGTTGAGGCCACAAAACATCATACTCAACATTGTAAAAGGTGTTGGTGGTGTCAGGAACGATATTGGGCATTTGGTAGATATGTATAATATAGAAGACAAGTCAAATAGATATCAGATTATTTGGGATTTGGGTCGTAGATGTTCTTATGCATGTACATATTGCCCTCCCCATAGAAATAATAAGACATCTGCTTTTGTAGATTATGCAACTTTATGTGAAACTATGGATGGAGTTGCTGAATATGCTTTACTATATGATTCATTTAGAAAAAAGCCAGCTAAGAAAAAATTAAGTTTTACAGGAGGAGAGCCGACAGTTCATCCTAACTTTTTTAATTTTTTAAAATATGTGAAAGATAAATATCCTGATTTTAGTAGAGGTCTTACTACAAACGGATGGTTTAGTGATATGGTTTGTGATAGAGTTTTAACATTAACAACTGGTGGGACTTTATCTTATCATTGTGAGTCAACAAAAAAACAAAAAGACCAGGTAATATCAAATGCAATAACATTAAGGGAAAAATATAAAGTCAATGTGATGTTTCATAAAGACTACTTTTGGGAATGTGTTGATGTGTGTGAAAAATTGGAAAAAAATGCTGTAGATTATATTCCGAGAATCATTGGAGATGATAATCCCAATGATAAAAGGTCTATTGATTTAGGCTATACTCATTCATACGACAAAGATCAAATGAAGTGGTTTAGAAACTACTGGAAACATAGGGGACAGGATGTCAAAGAAACAGGAGACACACAAAAAGGACTGGGAAGACCATGCTGCGGAGGAAGGTGTTTCAAAGCAGACGGTATGGATTCTTATTTTTTGCCTGACACTAATTTTATGGGGTGGAATTGCATGGTCAATTGGTACTTTCTTTTTTTGAATTCAGAAGCAGATAGAGTCTGGACTCATCAAACATGCGGTGTTAATTTAAACGGTGATGTAGCACCATTAGGAAAGATATCGGAGTTTGATAAGATCATTGATAAATTAGAACATGAATTTTATGTTCATAATAAAGTACCAATGATAACATGTCCTAAGAATTTCTGCGGATGTGGCATGTGTATTACAAAATCAAAAGAAAATATAAATCCATTATTTACAAAACATGTGGTTGAAGATCTTACATATGAAGTTGTTCCTCAAAAAGAAAGTAATTGGGATATAGATATAACAACAAAAAAAGTTTTTCAAGATTTAGATGCAATTTGATATTAATATTATAGAAATAGAGTTGTCTTCTCTCTGCAATGCAAAATGTTCTGGTTGTATGAGAACAATGCTGGACAACAGAAAGATAGATTATTATAAAGGGAACCTTCCTTTAGATAGTATAATAGATTGGTTTGATCCTCTTGATTTATCCGAAACAAAAATAAAGATGTGTGGTGTTTTGGGAGATCCGATGATCAATCCAGAATTATATGAAATAGTATTTTATTTGTTGTTTGAAAAAAATGTTCGCGATCTTGAAATGTCCACAAACGGAGGAACTCGCTCGACTCAATTTTGGAAAGATTTAGGTTTATTATCTAAACAATCTGATAAAAGATTTTATATTCATTGGGCGATTGATGGGGTTACAAAAAATGACTACCGGGAAAATGTTGCACTCGATAGAGTATGGGACAATGTTCATGCTTACCATTCTACTGGCGGCCATAGTATCTGGCAGTATATCATTTTTGATTATAATGAAGACGAAGTTGAAACAGCCAGAGCAAAAGCAAAAGAATATGGAATGAAGTTTGCTACTAGAGTAAGTTGGAGAAATACTTCTGAAAAATCTAAAGTAACCTCCAAAGCTGCTAACAAAATAGACTCCGATACATATGAAGTAGTAGAGAAAAGAGCACGTACGAAGCAATATAAAGACGCTAAGATTGTATGTAGGCACAAGGTAAAAGGTGAACTTTATATTGGAGCCAATAAAAGGTTATGGCCTTGTTGTCACTTATATGATGAATCTGTTGCTCAAAAAACAAATGATATAAAACATTTATATGAAAATATCGGTCATAATTTTAATGACTTGACAAAACGATCAATAAATGATATAATAGAAGGTGAATGGTTTAAAAATGAGTTAGAGGCGAGTTGGAATAAAACCCATCCATTACATTTGCCCAGATGTTATCTTACTTGTGGTGATGAAGGAAAAAGAGCAGTTATTAAAAATGTGGAATAATAAAACGATTGAATGGATTGATGTAGAGTTAACCAGTTTTTGTAATATAGCTTGTCCTGGTTGTCTCAGACAAGAAAAGAAAGAGCAAGTTGAATCCATTTTAAATAAAGATATTATTAAATTTGAAAATCTTAAAAGATGGATCACTCCTAAAGAATTTCCTAGTCTAAAATTATTGAATTTTTGTGGCTCTGTTGATGAACCTACTCTTCATCCAGAGATATTGAATATCGTTAAACATTTTAAATCTTTTACAGATGTTAATATTGCATCTAATGGATCTACCAAAACAAAAGAATTTTGGAAGGAGTTGGGTGAACTAGGTGCCTCCGTATTTTTTGGATTAGATGGAACAGATCAGGAATCATTAGCAAAATATCGAATCGGTTCTAATTTTAAAAAAGTGCAAGAAAATTGGAGAGCCTTTATAGGAGCAGGAGGCAATGCAACTTGGCAGTTTATTGTGTTTGACCATAACGAGCACTTATTTGATGATGCAGAAAGAATGTCGGAAGAGGAAGGGTTTAAAAAATTCAGAGCAATATTTTCTCATAGAGGAGGAAGTGGTGAAGTAAAAAAAGAAGTAGAAGAGGAAAAAGAGATTCGATGCAAATATGGAAATCAAAAAAGAATATTTATAAATCACTCCGGAGCAGTCTTACCATGTTGTTATTTAAATTCTGAAGCTCTAGAAGTGTTAGCCACTAGAAAAAGAAAAACAAAATTTGGAAAGATATATGAAGGGGCCGGCGGCATTCTTGCTAACAATTTAAAGTATAATAATATATCAGAAGTTATAGATGGTGAAATGTTTGACCTTATACAAAAATCTTGGGAGTGGCCGGACCCAGTAGAAAAATGTTGGAATACTTGTAAAGTTAAAAAAAGAGATATTTTTATAGATAAGGAGATATAATATGAAGCGATGTTTTTATGCAATGGGTGCAATCAATTATAAAAATGGAACTGTTTCATGTTGTCCAAGACAGTCAGATCAATTAGTTTTTCAAAATGATACTTTTTTACCCTCGGAGATTTTTAATCATGAAAATTTTAAAGAGTTGAGAAGAAAACTTCATAATGATGAATGGCCTAAAGGATGTGATACGTGTGAATCAATGGAGGAAGTTGGTGTCGCTTCTATGAGAAATGATTTTACCTTAGAAAAGAATGGAAGCTTTTATAAGGATCAAGGAAAACCACCTAAAGGCGCTAATATATATACTGTTCAATTTTATGAAGAATTTCATAAAGAACATAGTCCAGAGGAACATTTTTTAATAAAGTGTTACGACCCAGAAACTCATGAGACGAGGAATGAAGGGCTGAGACACATAGAACTTAGGTTTAGTAATGCTTGCAATTTTGCTTGTAAACATTGTTCTAAAGTATTTTCTTCTGGATGGAAAGGTAAGCTTCAAAATTTTATACCAGATGAAGAATCAAAGTTATACGATTTAAAACAATTATTGGGGACTGAGCATAGACATGATAAAGATGATGATTATGAAATGGCTTTAACTGTTGAACAATCCTTACAAATAGTTGATGATTTAAATGCTAATTTTCCTTATCTAGAACATATTAATTTTGCAGGAGGAGAACTTTTATATCAAAAACAATTCCTTCCAGTATTAAAAAAATTAGGAGATCACCCTAATGCTTCTAATATACATCTTAGTTTTCATTCTAATTTTAATTCTGATTTTGATGTTGTTAAATTGTCTGAATTGTTATTACCATTTAGTACTTCTACTATTACAATATCGATTGATGCAGGTCGGACGTTTTATTCTTATTTCAGAAGCGGTGGGACATGGGAACAATTAGAAAAAAATATTAAAAAGTTTAGAGAATATAATGATTATACCTGGTTGGATATTACATGTACAACTTCAATATATCAAATGCTAGACATTTATGATGTATTTGAATCTTTTATAAGTTTAGAAGCATCCATCAATATATCTATAGTACAATCTCCAAAATATTTAGATCCCTCATTGATATTATTAGATTTTGAAAAAGAAACAATGAAAGATATAGAAAAAACAGAGGAGCTAATTAAATCATATTTCGATAAACCTATAGATAGGGTTTCCGAAAAAACTGGGCACATGTATTGGGTAAAGCATGAACAAACTCTGGAAAAACTACATCGCATAGTTAAATATATTAAAAGTTTTAAACCCAAATATCATGATTATAATAGATTTTTAATTTATAGAAAAAAATCCGATATGATATGGAATGAAAATTTTAATGACCATTTTCAAAACTATCAAATAGATGAACATAATGAATTGATTCGCGTAAAATGAAACATTTTTGCATGGCGCCATTTACTCATATACAAATGAACCCGGCCGGAGAAATAAATCCATGTTGTATTTTTGATAAAAGAATTTATCCAAGATATGATAGTTTAGAAATGGCTTTTAATGGTCCTGAAAATTCGGAACTTAGAAGTAAGATGTTGAATGATGAATGGATTAAGGGTTGTGAAAAATGTTATAGGGATGATGAAATAGGCAAACCAAGTTATCGTAAAAATTTCAATAACAAATATGATAAAAGTTATATTCAAAATCCAAAAATAAAGGAACTAGAATTTTCTGCTTCCAATTTATGTAATTTTAAATGCATAGGTTGTAATTCTAAATTTAGTTCAGCAATTGGTGGAAAATTATATAAAAATTTATTACCGGATTTAGATTTAAGCGAGTTAGAAGATTTAAAAATTCTTGGTGGTGAACCATTTATGGATCCACTGTATTTAGAATTGTTTAACACTCTTAAAATTGAAAATATTAATTTAATGATTGTTACAAATAATTCTATTTTCCCAAATGAAAAATGGAGAGAGTATCTTACCAGATTTAAAAGTTTGAATTATAATGTTAGTATTGACGGAATTGGTGAAGTAGCGGAATTTGTTAGATATGGAACCAAGTGGTCTCGATTTGAAAAGAATTTTGATAAACAATTAAAACATTTTTTCGTAATACCTCATTACGTCTTTCATACCCTTAATAGCACGGACTTAACTGATACGATTAAATGGATAGAATCAAAAGGGATAACTAATAATACTATCTCATATGATTTTTTAGATGCACCGGAATGGTTGAATGCATCCTATTTACCTTCTAATGTAAAAGATATCATAATAAATAATAATGACAATTTTTTACAAAAAGAAATAATAAACTTCTTAAAGTCTAATGAATTTGATAAAAGTTATTGTATTAAGTTAATTAAGTGGATGAATGAAAGAGATGACCTTCCAGATAAATGTGAAGAGATATATTACGAGGTCTCCAAATGCTTAAAGTCTTAACCAAAGATGGTTTAAAATCTTGTAATGAGCAGGCCATTAAACTCAAATCTAATTTTAAAGGTTGGTATTGTAAACAGACGAATTATATTATCGACGCGGGCTGGTGGGAAGTGGGCACATCAGTATGTAGAACACCTTATCCTGTTTCAATAGACGATTTTACAGGGCCCAAAGCTATAATATGCCCCAATGAAAGTTGTTTTTGCAGTACTGATATTGCAATGCCAAAAGGTAAGACTGAAGATCATTTATTAATGATCGACAATTTAAAAATTAAAGGAAAGTTAGAGCATTATGATAATATTTACGCTATTGAAGGCGATGATTGTGTTACCGTTGATTATTATACTGATCGTAGGTGTAATTTTAGTTGCTCTTATTGCGACCCTCGCTCTCACAATTATGACGGGGCCTGGACTTCTTTGGAGAAAATGCAATATGCGTGGACCAAAGTTAATCCACAAAACGTCAAAAAAATAGTTGTGTCAGGTGGAGAGCCAACTCTTGTTCCTCATTATATGAATTTTATACAATGGTTAAGAGAAAAAGAACCCGAGGCGACTATTTGGACCTTAACCAATGGCACTAAGACAGTATCTTATTTTAAAGAATTAAATAATTATTCAAATATAAATTTTTCAATTCATCCTGAATTTATTAATGATAGATATATTAATAAATTAAAACGATTTTGTGCAGACGTTAATTTGCCTTGTAAAATTAAAGTTATGTATTTACCAAAATATGAAGATTTGGTAAAATCTATTTTAGAAACATTTAAAGGAAAATTTGAAAAAGTTTATACAATACTCGTTCCTTTATGGGATATGAATAACGAAATGAAGATAATAAACTATACACCCGAACAACTCGAATTTATTCATGCGTCACAGTGAAGAAGATTTTACAAAAATACCTTGGAAAGATATTGAAGCGCTCGGTACAAAAACAATGTTGTATCGTGATACCTTTACTATATCCTGGTTGCTAGGAAGGTTCTGTAATTATAAATGTTCTTATTGTTGGCCGTATGCAAGGGCAGACAAAAAAGACCACAGACCGACAGAGCTGTGTCTCAAAACAATTGATGAAATAAAAAGGCAAGCGAGAGAACAAGGATTCAATTCTTTTAATTGGTCGCTATCAGGAGGAGAGCCTACATTTCATCCTGGTTACTTAGATATCCTTAAACACCTGGCCGACGATAAAGATAGTAAAAGACAACGAATACATATGACTTCGAATTGTTCTCGTAAAATAAAATGGTTCGAAACATATATTGAATATGCTAAGAATTTTGATAAAGCATCAATTACTGCATCAGCTCATTTTGAACATTTAAACACACAAGATAAGATAGCTGACTTTGCTGATAAGTTAGTTTTTCTTCAAGATAATGGAATTAGAATAACAATTAATATGGTGATGGTTCCTGAAAGATTTTGGGCATTGACAGATCATGTTTTATATTTTAAAGAGCGAGGTATTCATACCACATTGAAACCACAATCTAATCCAACAGCAACAAAAGTTGTAGAGGGGTACACTCAAGGCCAATTAGATATTTTGCACAACGATTCCAGACCAACGGAACGTGAAATAGATTTAGTAGATCATTTGGGAAATATATATGAATTGGACCAAGCTGAAAGATTTAACGCGTTTAATTTTAATGAATTCAAAGGGTGGATCTGCACGTCGGGTTTTCGTAGTATTATTATACGCGAGCCTTGCGGGAGCATTAAACGGTCATATTCTTGCAGTGATCTACCTTTAGGTAATATAGAAACTGGATTCAAATTATTTGATAAACCTATGCCCTGCATAACTGATAATTGTGTAAGTTCAGCAGATAGTAAAATCCCTAAACGAAAGCCAGAAAGTAATTATCCATTATGGAAAAATTAAAACACTTCTGTGCATTACCTTTTACTCAATTTACTGTCTCATCATTTAATGAATATCAGTTGTGTTGTGATAATATGGGTGAATCAGGAATGTATAGTGATCAACATTCTATCTTAGAATATTTTAACTCTGATTATATTAATAAACAAAGATTATCATTTCTTAAAAATAAAAGATTAGATATATGTCAGTCCTGTTGGAAAAGAGAAGATAAAGGTTTAAGATCTAGAAGATTAGAAGGTTTAGAGGGAGATTATAGAGAACAAGTAAGAAAATATAAACAAGGATTACCTTTAATTCCAAATCATCCTATTTTTAAAATTAAGTTCGGAAATTTATGTAATCTCAGATGTATAATGTGCGGCCCCCAATCTTCATCTGCGTGGGCGCAACATAAAGAAAAACATAATGAAGGAGAGTGGCCAATATATGATAATACATTTAATGCTCGAACTTATGAAGATCTGAAAGAGATTCTACCTGCCGTGACGAGAATTATTATTTCGGGAGGTGAACCATTAATGAATGACAGATATTATGAATTTTTAGAATGGCTTATTGGTCATGGATTTTCAAAGAAGTTAAAAATATCCACTCTTACTAACGCCACAAAAATTCCACAGCATCTATATCAATATAAAAGCGCGTTTGAAAAATTGCATTTTAATATCTCTATAGATGGAATTGATAAAAAAGAAGAATATATTAGAGCGGGAACTTTTTGGGAAAAGAAAATTGAGAATATTAAAAAATTACAAATAGTATATCCCATAGGGTTTGAAGTTACCGTTCAAACATTAAATGTTGGCTACTTAGATGATATACAAAAATATTTAAAAGAAAATTTTGGAAGAGTTTCTCCTTTAACAAATATCTTAGTGACGCCGGATTATTTTAATATTGTCTATTTACCGAAAGAGATAAAAGAATTTTATTTAAGCAAACCAACAACATACGTACCTAATCGCATTAAGAATTTATTAAAGACACCTACAAAGAATGATAAGATGTTTCATAGGGGCATGAATTTTCTTAGATTATGTGATAAAAGAAATAATACAAATTTCTCAGATGAATGGCCCGAATTAGATTATGTATAGTCCAGATCAAATAAAACATATTCATTTAGAACCAACGCAAAGATGCCAAGCGCAATGCCCAATGTGTGATAGGACCAATAATCCACATGTTGGCAAAGCCGAATTATCATTAGGTAATTTTATGCAGATAGTTGATATAGATTTTGCGAGACAATTGAACTCATTGTTAATGTGTGGTAATCACGGCGATCCAATTGTATCCGATGATATTCTTTCTATTTTTAGATATCTCAGAGTTAATAATCCGAAAATGTATCTTCACATGACTACTAATGCGGGCGCCAGAGATGACGAGTGGTGGAAGGAATTAGTTTCAATATTGGGCACTAGAGGAAAAGTTACTTTTAGTGTGGATGGATTAGAAGATACAAATCATTTATATCGCGTCAATGTAAATTGGAAAAGAGTAGAGCATTCCATGGATGTATTCACACAAGCAGGTGGAAGAGGTATTTGGGTTTATTTGATTTTTGAACATAATGAACATCAAGTTGAGGAAGCGGAAAGAATGGCTAAATTATTCGGACTTGAATTTGTAAGAAAAAAAACTGGTAGGTGGGTACAAAGCTATAAAGGTAAGAAAGTTGATAAAAAGATAACCGCTAAGGGGAATGAGATTAAGCCACCAATAAATCCAGAAAATCAAAATAAGAGCGTTAACAGCTATGATAAATTGGTTAAGAGTCATGGTTCCTTTCAAGAGTATTTAGATCAAACAAATATCACATGTAAATCACTTGCGACTAATGAAATATATATTAGCGCGGAAGGATTAGTAACTCCTTGTTGTTGGACTCACGGTCGCTTTTATAAAGCATATCAAAAGATGGGTGAAAATCAGATTTGGTCTTTTGTAGATAATATAAAAAAAATAAATGCACTTCATACCCCATTACGGGAAATTATAAATGGAAACTTTTTCATGCAATTAGAGAAGAGCTGGAATCTTCCTTCCTGTTCTAATGGAAAGTCTGTTGTATGTGCTGAGAAGTGTGGATCAGGTTTTGATGCTTTTAGAGATCAGTGGAAATGACAAATTTTTATTGTTTAAAATGGGGAACAAAATATAATCGCTTATATGTTAATAGGCTCTTTAAGAGTCTCAAAAAACATTATAATAATCCCTTTAATTTCACATGCCTTACCGATAATTCAACCGGCATAGATCCAGATATAAAAATAGAAAGCATACCAGATGATTTTTCCGAATTTCCAAGGACACAAATATTCACATCCGAAAAGATGTGTTATTTTGATAGATATAAACATATTCCTGGGCCCAAAGCTTGGTTTGATTTAGATATCTTAATTCAAAATAATATAACCGATCTAGTGGACAGAAAAAAGAATAAGGTAACTTATATTTGGAATTATTGGAGAAACGATGAGGCAGCAAAAATTAATTATGGATATATGACGACTCCAATTAATTCTTCTTTTGTTTCCTGGCAGGATGATGTTGGATTTGATATGTATGAGAGGTTAGTTAGAAATAAGGAAAAAGCTTTCTTTACATATCCCTCATATGACAAATATTTGTTTTATCAGGAACATAGAAAAAATAATTTAGATTTTTGGGAGCAAGGAATAGTTTATAATTATAATATAGGTTGTAAATATCCGGATGATTTAAATCCAACAGAATATAGATCTGATTATAAAATATGTCTTTTTAATACTTCTCATAAAAAATGGGCTAAACCTAATGAAACTCATGTAGAGTTACACGAAGCAAAAGGTTGGGCTCTTGACATGTGGAGCAGTTATGATAGAATTTGAAAAATTTGCGGCTTCTATTTCAAAATATGGAACAGAAAACGCATATGATACTTTGTGGTATAGTACACCAGAAAATAGACGACATAATTTAGGTTCAGCCAATAATCGATATAATATTGTTTTAAATGATAAGATTCATTCTCTAATTGCTCAATTTTTTGATGAGGATGATTTGAATATTGTATGTTCTTGGTATATGAATTATCATGTTGACAAAATAGAAAAAATGGGGTATAATATATCTTATTATGATTCGGACCCATATGTCTGTGAAGACTGTGATCTTATAAGCGAAAATATTCATTGCGCAGATGTTATATTTGATAATGTGAAATTAAAAGGGCCTATAGTTCACAAATTCTGTGAAGATACATACCCTATAGGCGAAATACATAGGGGTAAATTTATATTAGCCGGAAATAATAGACAACGTTTATATTCATGTAATCCTGTGATGTCAACCCAACAATTAATAGAGCAGAATAATTTGAAAGATGTCTTATTTGAAGAAGAATATAATTTTCAAAAAGTTAAATATTCAATAGTGGTAGGATGTTCATAAAAGATTTTAAAAAAGCGGAAATTGATTTAAAAATTCTCCAAAGAGAATGGCGCGCCGCTAAGATTGAATGGCAACGTTGTGTGGGTTTATGGGAAAAAACTTCAGGACAATGGGAAAGGGAAGAAGCAAGGTGCGCAAGGAGAGAGGAAGCGAGATGGAGAGAGGAGTGGGGACGAGCATCAAAACTCGCATCCGAAAAACGCCGGAATGAAGTTGAATGGGAACGAACTAAAGGTGAATGGGAAAGAACTGTGGGACAATTTGAAAAAGATGAAATAAGAAATACAAATACTATGGAATTTTCACCCTATTATAAGGTTAAAAGATTTTTAGAAGAATCCTATCCAGAGTATGCTTCGAGTCTTTTAGATTCTATTACCGATGGCCAATATGAATCTAAAAAATGGATGTGTCAAGTTTTAAAACCGGAGCGCTTCGGAAGCAAAGATCCGTTTAAAATAGAAATTGTTGGATCTTGGTTTGGATGGCCTTTAATAGAAATGTTAGAAGATGCTGTTAATAAAATTGAGTGCATTGATTTATATGATCCAGATGAAGTTTGTCAGGAAGTGGTTCAAAAATATAAGTATCATTTTAAGCCTTCTTATAATATAAATCAATTTGGCGATTACTTTGAAAGAAATGATAAAAGAATTCGACATATGATAATTTGTACTTCGTGTGAACATATGCCCGATATTGGGGAGATGAAAGAATATTATAAAGATACACCTAAACCCATTTATGTTTTACAAAGTAATGATTATATAGATTTAGCAGAACATGAAAACTGTGTAGAGAGTGCAGAAGAATTAGCCGAGAAAAATGGTATTACAGATATTATGTATAAAGGTGAAAGAGATTTTGGTTACTATACACGTTTTATGGTGGTGGGTAGATGGTAGAAAGTTTTAGAAATTCTCCGTATTATACTGTTCAGAAATTTATAAAAAACAATCACCCAGATTATGAAAAAAGTTTTGATGATTCTTTATCAACTAATCAATATGAATCTAAAAGATGGTTATGTAATGTTATAGATGATTTAAAAATAACTTCACCAGATAATATTAAAGAATATACAAATGATGGATCTGATAGTGATAAATTCCCTCAAGGAAATCCGGATTGGAAATATCCTCTTCTAATAGAAATTGTTGGTTCTTGGTTTGGATGGCCGATGATAGAATTAATTGACCGAACCGTTAAAGGTAGAATAACACAAATAGATTTATACGATCCAGATGAAATTTGTCAAAAAGTAGCCGCGCAATTTAAAAATATTATTGAACCAAAATTTAAGATAGTACAACATGGCAATTATTTTGAAAGAAACGATCGGCGACGAAGGCATTTAATTATTTGTACTTCATGTGAACATATGCAAGATTTTACAAATAAAAAAATACATAAAGGGAATCCTTTTATATGTTTACAGTCTAATGATTATATTGATTTACCAGATCATACAAATTGTGTAGAAAATGTAGATGAGTTAATAGAGAAAAATAAATTGAAAAAGGTATGGTTTAAGGGTGAAAAAGATTTTGGTAATTATAAACGATTTATGGTAATTGGGCAATGGCAGTAAAATACGCAGTTGCTTGCATTTGTGTTGGTGATAAGTATAATCTTTCCGATGTTAAAGCACTGGAAAATATGGTGTTTCAAAACACTACCTACGATATAAATTTTAGAGTATTTAATGAACCAGTGTTGCCTAAATGGTGGACTAAAGTTTTATATCATTCATCCGTGATAGATCCATTTGAAGAAGAAGTTGTTTTAGCTTTTGATTTGGATGTAGTCATAAGAAGAAATATAGATTCTTTGTTTGATTGGGTAGAACAACAAGATTATCTATGTGCGGCGTGGTGTAGATGGAGAGAGCATATGGATAATTTTGAAGAACAAAGAGATAACAATATTCATTGCACTCCTTATAACTCTTCTATATTAGGATGGCGGCCGGAAACAGCTTTAAAGATATGGGAAGAATTTGATTTTGAGGATATGGAAATATATGGCGGATTTGATACTTATCTTTGGATGAAAAGATTGGATCCTATTAGAATACCAGATCATTTTTATTATTCTGCTCATTTTGAAAATTACAGAGAATTAGAATATCCGATTGTTCTTTTTAATAAAGGACAAAGTGATGGTTTAAGAAAACATGAAATAACTTCTAAGGTTCCATGGGTTAATAAATATAGATAATACTGTTGACGTATCTGGATAACAGTTAAGACATCGGTGCGATTCCGATCAGCTCCACCAAAGGATTATATGGATAAAGTATTAACATGGTTTTTTACTCTGACATTATTAGGAATGGGTATAGCATGGGTTTATCTTAATTATATCATGTAATCCTCTGATGGGGCTGTAATAGAATTCGATTGATTGTGAAGGCAGATAAAGAGGTATTCGGCAGAGGCACCACCGAAACGGTCCATTAAAGTAATCGCAAATAATAACGATTATTCACCCGCATATTCTTACGCACTCGCTGCGTAGATTATAGCCGAGTTGTGGCCGTCACTTGGGAACAGAAGCACGGCCAGCTACACTTATTAACAAAGGGAAATAATGGCTGAATATAAAAATGAAGAACCTTGCGAATTTGTATATCGTGTTAAAGCAGTATCAAAAGTTGTAGATGGAGATACAATAGATTGTTGCTTCGATTTAGGATTTGATGTAATGTTTCATAGTCGTGTTCGATTATTAGGTATAGATACTCCAGAATCCAGAACGAGACATAAAAATGAAAAGGTATATGGTTTACTTAGCAAAGAAGCGCTTAAATCATGGGTACATTGGGCTGTAATGTCGGATAGAGATGATATTGATATTGAAATTAGATGTCCTGAAGCAGACAGTCGTGGAAAGTTCGGAAGAATTTTGGGCGAAGTTTGGGTAAACTGTAATGCAGAGGGTGAGTATGGCGGTTGGACTAACGTTAACAAATGGATGTGTGAGAATGGACATGCTGTTGGTTATTGGGGACAAAACAAAGATGATGTTAAGGGTGAACATTGGGCAAATAGAGAATATCTTGCCGAACAAGGTAAAATGGCACTTCTTCAATGGGATGAAGATTAATGCAAACCAAGATCATAAAAAAATCCTTTACTGAAGTAACTGGCCTAGCATCTAATGCGCATCAGGGTCAGAGTGAAGTTTATATGATACTTAAACATGAAAGCCCCCCTATTATTTTATCTGGACCCCTATTTAAAAGAATATTTGAACTAACTGAAAAAGATGCTCTTCATGCTATTAGTTTAAATGATTTAAAAAAGAAATTTCCAAAAGTCCAGGGAAGATCAAAACAAATTTCCACCTTTACTCAAATGCAATCCCATTCTAATTTTTGGAAAGGTGGAATTGATGATGAAGATAGACCTGGCGGTATAATATTACACGTGAAAGGAAATGTAACAGGTCAATTCAATCAAGACATGTATACTGAAATTTTAAGAGGTGGTAGACGTGTTATAATGTTAAATGATGATACCATTGAAGAACAAGAATTCGAAGATGAATTAAAAAGCCTTCAGGACGATTTAAGAAAATTGGTTTATGAAATTTTTAAAAAGAAATTAGGTATAGCACCTGATGACCCTTATTCATCACAAGCCTATGATTATCCGAATAATATTTTATATACCGAATTAGAAGGTAGACAAAAAGCTACGCTTATTAAAAGTTACATGATGGGAATGGAAAAGCTTTTAGGAAGTAAAAAATATAAAGAAGCTGTTTCAGATATGATGTTTGATATGATTGCCGTTGGTGATTATGAGTATAATGAGATAACTATGGAAAAAGTGAAATTGCTTGCGATTTATGTCACAAGCCCAAATATAGGACAAGAAGATATTGAAGATTTAAAAAAGCAATACAGAGTACCTATATACCCCAACACTTCTCGATCTCAAATTGAGAAGGTCCTTCAAAAAATAAATGAATAAAAACGCTTGACATCTTATTGAATATAGTGTATAATAATACTATTAAAAATAAACAATGTAGGAGATTATGGAATCAAAGAGAAAATGTGATCCAGAACTGGGTCGTAAGGTAAATGATTATTTAATTGGTCTTGGTTTAGAAACACCTATGACCGGAGTTCGAAAAGACTTTGATGCTGAAGAAGCAATTGCAGCAATCAAAGGAAATATGACAAATATTATGGAGGCGTTAGGATTAGATCTTAAAGATGATTCATTGCAAGATACTCCTAAGAGAGTAGCTCAAATGTTTGTGAATGAAATTTTTTGGGGGCTTGATTATGACAGATTTCCAAAATGTACCAAAATAGAAAATAAAATGAATTATAAAGGTTCATTTGTTTTGGAAAGAAATATCAACGTACAATCTTATTGTGAACATCACTTCATTGTTATTGATGGCGTAGCGAGTGTTGCTTATCTCCCCGATAAGTATGTTTTAGGATTGTCTAAATTGAATCGCATTGTTCAATTCTTTTCAAAGCGTCCTCAAGTGCAGGAAAGGCTTACCGAACAGATTAGAGCAGCAATTGCGTTTGTTACTGAAACAGAAGATGTAGCAGTTCAAATTGATGGTGCACATTTCTGCGTTAAATCACGAGGCATTCAGGATCTCAGATCTACAACTGCAACATTCTCCGCTTCAGGTGTCTTTTCAGAAGGATCACAACGCCAAGAGTTCCTAGCAGGGTGTCGTTCTTTAATGGGTTAATATGACATATATTTCACATGAAATTCCCCGATGTTTAATAGATGAACATCAAGACTTTATTAGCGATTATCAATTTGTATTACTTCATAAAATTCTAGAAGATAAAGATTACGCAGAGAT
>MPMF02211770.1_pt1 | contig 19242 bp, 14 predicted proteins | sample 1617271 | NCBI WGS metagenome assembly MPMF02 (sample SAMN05944812, study PRJNA350692) | marine metagenome | biome: marine; feature: ODZ; material: water; isolation source: 120 m water sample prefiltered with 30 um filter, filtered on to 0.2 um... | place: Pacific Ocean | collected 2012-04-09... | reverse complement strand
GATAATTACCTGTGGCGGAAAAATGGTATTACTCCCGGGAGGGCCAACAACGCGGTCCATTAACGCCATCGCAAATCAAAGAACTCGTCGCGGCGGGCAAGCTAACGCCGACAGATTTGATCTGGAAGGAAGGCCTTGAAAGCTGGATACCGGAAAGCCGACTCAAAGGCCTCTTTTCTGAAGAAACTCTGGCAGAAAGCGGCGCCCAAGAGTCTCAATTAGCTGTCAATACGGGTGCGAGCACCAGGACTACGGGAAGGAAGCCATCAGGCGATCTTTCGTTAGCCCTGGGCTTATTGCTTTCCACGATCGGCACGTGTTGCCAGCGTCTTTTCGCACTCATTTTTGTCACGCTGACATGGTACTACTCGGTGTTGATATCATCGATTGTTGTTGTGGCAGTCCCCCTGGTGCCAGTGTTCACGATTGGCTACGTGATCATCGTCTGCCAGCTTATAGACAGAAAGCCATTTTCTCTCAAGAAATTTTTGGCGTTTTTTGAGCATGGCTGGAATTCTCTGTTTCATCTTCTGGTCATTTGGGCCTGCTCACTCCTAATCATCGCAATAACAATAACCTGTACTTCGTGCTTGGCATTGTTCTGCTATGTTCTTGCAATGTCGTCGATGGCCCTGTTCGGTCAATCAATGTTCATGCTGATCATCATTTGTGTCATTATTGGGCTCATAGCCATTTCGGTGTCCGCCATGTCTCACGCAGCACATATTTTATTGTTTTGTTTGTATGTGCGGGTTGCCCAAACCGTTCCCGACGAAGCGAACCCTTCTCGATTCATTCCTGCGATTTTCGACGACTGCATGGAGATTCTCTTTAAAAAATGGCGCTTTCTGCTCATTTGCGGTGTATTGCTGACGTTGTTTTTCATTGGTGTGGTGGGCCTCTTTTTCATCCTAGGGTTCGCGATCATTTCTTCTGACATGTCGCTTGATATTAAATCCTTGCCCCTGCTATTGTTTTCAACGGTAACAACCATCGGTTTCGTTCTTTCATTTACATATGCTATGGTCTTCTATATTCGTTGTGCCCGGCAATTAAGTAAATCGCTTTCCGGAAGTCAAGAAAACAGACTTCCCGCGCAGTCGGACAATGAATGACTTCTGCGATGGTGGCTTTATCGCCCAACGCGGAGACTCTATGGAACAGCCTTATATCGCCCTGCTTCGCTCTTTTCCGGGTGATGCCCCTGCCATGCTGGCAGCGGCGGGACTCACCAATGTCTGGGAAAATCCCGATCCGAGAAAACTCTCCGCCGATGAAATCGTCGAACATGCCCATGGCGCGGCGGGCGTGATGATCGCACCCGGGGACGGCCAGTTTGGCGCAGAATTTTTTGACGCCGTAGGGGACCAACTCCGGGTCATCAGTTGCTATGCGGTCGGCTACGACTCGGTCAACGTTGCCGAGGCAACCGCTCGGGGCATTGCCGTGGGGTATACCCCAGGGCCGACCACCGAGCCGACGGCCGATATCACCTGGCTGTTGCTCTTAGGCGCCGCCCGCAATGCTGCCTCGGGCGAACGGCTCGTCCGTAGTGGCACCTGGCAGGGCATCAGCCCCTCTGATCGGCCCGGCTGCCGCGTTGTGGGCAAAACATTGCTCATTGTAGGTGCCGGGAGAATCGGCCGTGCCGTTGCGCGGCGGGCAATCGGCTGGCAAATGAAATTGCTCTACAACTCCCGCTCGGCAAAACCGGAAATGGAAGCACCGCCGCTAAGCGCACGGCACGTCGAGCTTGATGCAGGTCTTGCCGAGGCCGATTTTGTGTCGATCCACACGCCCCTCACCGAACATACCCGGCACCTGTTTGACAGAGCGCGCTTCTCGAAGATGAAGCGAGGCGCCATCCTTATCAACACCGCCCGCGGTGCGATCATCGAAGAAGCGGCCCTGGTCGATGCACTCACCTCCGGACATTTAGCCGCCGCCGGGCTCGATGTCTATGAACAGGAACCTCTCATCCATCCCGGCCTTATGGAACTCGATAACACGTTTCTGCTCCCGCATGTGGGGAGTGCCACGCGGGAAGACCGCATCTGGATGACCGAGATGGCGGTGGCCAATCTTGCTGCTGGCGTACGCCGCGAGGCGCTACCGCACCGCGCTATATAAGACATGTCAGAGAGCGGGTCGCGACTGCTCACCCGGCGGGAAGAGCGCGATACGCTGCGTCCATGCGGGCGAGAATCTGCTCGAGCAGCGATCGCGGACAGCCGAAGTTGAGCCGCAGGTAGCCGGGGGTGCCGAATTGGGCGCCGTCATTGAGCCCGACACCGGCGTCCTCGAAATATTGCTTTGCCTGATCCAATCCAAGCTCGCGGACGTCGAGCCATGCCAGATAGGTCGCCTCGATAGGCAGGATCCGGATTCGGGGCATGTTTTGGGCAAAAAACGATATCAGAAGATCGCGGTTTTCCCGCAACACCTCGATCAACTCTGTTCGCCATGCCTCTCCATGCCGGTATGCGGCCTCGCACCCGGTGTACCCGAGGCAACCGATCTCGTTAAAGAGTCCGCGAGTCGCGATGCGGAACGGTCGCCGCAGCCTCGCATCGGGGATGACGACAAAGCTACAGGCAAGACCACAGAGGTTGTAGGTTTTGCTCGGTGCCATAAGAGTGAGGCTGTTTTCATATGCCCAGTCATCGAGGCGCAGGATGCTTTGATGCTCAAGATCGGGATTTAGAATCAAATCGCAATGGATCTCGTCCGATACGAGCAACAGGGAGTTCGTTTTGCAAAAGGCAATAATCTGCAGCAGCTCTTCGCGGCTCCATACCCGCCCTGTCGGGTTGTGTGGATTGCACAGAAAAAAAACGCGCGTCTTGTCTGTAACGACAGACTGCATTGCGTTGAGGTCGAATTCATACCGATCGTCACGTACCCGTAGCGGAACTTTTTGCAACTGGCGTCCCTGATAGCGGGGTGCAGAAAGAAAGGGTGGATAGATCGGTGTTGCGGTTATGACCGCCTCGTCAGGTTCGCAGTAGGCGCGTGCGGCCGTGTTGAGAGCAGGCACCAAACCGGGCATCCAGACGAGCCATTGGCGCTCTACGGCAACTCCATGCTCCCGCGTCATATACTCGATTGCGGCCTCTTCCACCGAGGTATAGGGATTGGTGTAACCAAAGATCCCATGTTGCGCCCGGGCGCAAAGCTGTTCAATCACGGCGGGGGGCGCGAGAAACTCCATGTCGGCCACCCAGGCGGGGATGATGTCGCGACCAGCATAGCGTTCCCATTTGAGTGCACCGGTACCGTCCCGGCGTATTACCGTTTCGAAATCAAACTGTCGTGAGGTATGCCGAGGCATCGCACGCACCGAGGAGCGAAATCAAAATTACTTAAGCATCAATTCGGTCATCAGCCGCCCGAACCGGGCGGGATCGGGGACCTCGCCACCATCGGAAAGGAGTGCGCCTCCATAGAGCAGAAACGCAAGGTCGCCAAAGGCATCCTCTCCCTGGAGCGATTGGAGCTTCTTGATCATGGCATGCTTCGGATTAAGCTCGAGCGTCCGCTTTTGATCCGGCACATCGCTGCCTGCCTGGGCGAGCATCTTGGCGAGTTGCGGGCTAATGTCAAATTCTTCGCCAACCAGACACGCCGGAGAATCGGTCAAGCGACTGGTGAATCGAACTTCCTTCACATACGGCTCCAATTCCGTAGTGAGCGACTTGAGCAGCGGCTCGTAATTTTCGCTTTCTTTTTTTAGCTCTTCTTCGGATTTCTTGCGATCCTCTTCGCCGCCGACTTCAATAGTGCCACGCGAAGCGTTGCGCAAAACCTTCTCCTGAAATTTGTCGAGAAACTGAGCCATGAATTCATCGATGGAATCGACAAAATAGAGGACTTCATATCCAGCTGCCTTGAGCTGTTCCGTCTGTGGCGCATTTTCGACGATCTCGCGGGCCTGACCGGTTATGTAATAGATCTCCTCCTGGCCCTCTTTCATGCGGCTCACATAATCGGCAAGCGAAGTGGACTTCTCTGCGTCATGAGAAGAGGGAAACATCAAAAGCGGCAACAGTCCTTCTTTAGCAGAAGGATCGGCAACCCCTTCCTTCAATACCGCTCCGAAATGGCTCCAGAAGCTTGCGTATTCCTCCGGCCTGTCCTGCTGCATCTGCTGAAAATTGTCGACAAGCCGACCGGTGATCCATTGGCGGATCTGCTTGATATGGCGATCTTCCTGTAGTCGCTGACGTGAAATATTCAGGGGCAGATCGGCCGAATCGACGATACCCCTCACGAAACGCAGGTGACGCGGCAAAAGTTCCTCGTATTGCTCAAGAATCAATACGCGGCGGACGTAAAGCTGCAAGCCATATTGCTGATTTGGATAGAACAAGTCGGGAGGCGCATGCGAAGGAACATAAAGCAGCGTCGTATATTCTAAACGGCCCTCGGCCTTAAGGTGATACGTTTCCGAAGGGGGCTGCCAGTCATGACTCACGTGCCGATAGAATTCGGCATAATCCTCTTCGCTGATCTCCGCCTGTGGCCGCGTCCATATCGGCCGCATGCTGTTAAGAGTGACCAGTTCGGTAATCGTCTCCTCCTTGCCCCCCTCCACAGCGTTTCCATCTTTATCGCGCTCGACCTCCTGGCGGGTCTGTTCCTGCTTGATGGGATAGGCGACAAAATCGGAATGGGCGCGAACGATTTGCGCGATCCGAAAGGGCAGGGTGTAGTCATCGACGCCACCCTCGGTATCGGTCGGCTTTAAATGGAGCGTCACCTTTGTGCCGCGAGATTCTTTGTCGGAATCTAAAAGGGTGTATTCTCCGTCTCCCGCCGACTCCCATCGTGTCGCGGTATCCTCGCCAGCTCGCCTGGTTTCGAGTACGACGCGGTCGGCAACCATAAAGGCGGAATAGAAACCGACGCCGAACTGGCCAATAAAATCGGCGGGCTGGTCTGCCTCGCCCGATTCTCTTAACTTCTCTAGAAGTTCGCGGGTACCCGATTTTGCGATCGTGCCGATATTTGCTGCAACGTCTTCGCGGCTCATGCCAATGCCATTGTCGGAAACGGAAATAGTCCGCTCATCGGTATCGGATTCAACGAGAATTTGCAGTTCCTTGTCGTCTCCCAAAATATCTTCGTTGGTAAGAGCTTCGAAATGAAGCTTGTCGAGCGCGTCAGAAGCGTTGGAGATAAGCTCTCTGAGGAAGATCTCTTTGTTGGTGTAAAGCGAGTGGATCATGAGATCCAACAGGCGGGCAGTTTCCGCCTCAAATTTGTGGGTTTCTCCATTTGCAGTAGCGGTCATCGTCGTCTCCGTGTCCCTTCTGATCTCGTCATTCGTAAGCATCCCGCGGCCATCGCAGCGGCGGGCGTAGCGGTTCAATGTACCAACTTTCCGCCGAGCGCGTTAAGTGGCCGCTTGAGGGATTTATCGCCGCGGGCGCAATCGAATAGACATCATTCCCCGCCGCTAGGGAGCAATACTGCAAAGTGCCCTCTCGAGCCGGCCAACCGTCCGGTCGATCTCTTTGAGCTTATCGAGCCCGAAGAGCCCAATGCGAAACGTTGAAAAAGGCTTAGGTTCGTCACACGCAAGCGGCACTCCGGCCGCAATCTGCAGGCCAGCATCGGCAAATTTCTGGCCGGACCGTATTTGAGGGTCATCGGTATAGCTGACGATGACCGCCGGCGATTGAAAAGATTCGGCTGCAACACTCGGCATGCCGTGATTTTCAAATAGTGTTCGGACCTGCGCTCCGAGCTCTCGCTGCGCGGCCTCTGCCTCGGCGAGCCCGAAGCGGATCGTTTCGTCGATGGCGTCTCGAAACACGAGCAATCCATCGGTCGGCATCGTGGCATGGTAGCCACAGCCACCCGATTCATACGCCTGAGCGATACCGTGCCACGCGCGCAAATCGCACGCGAAGCTGCTGCTTTTCGTTGCCTCCATGCGTTCTGCTGCCGTGCCGCTAAGCAGAACGACACCGCAGCAGGGAGAGCCGCTCCATCCTTTCTGGGGCGCAGTTATTAACACATCGACACCAACAGCAGCCATGTCAATCCAAATCGCTCCGCTGGCGATACAATCGAGAATCAGCATCCCCCCCACGGAATGAATAGCATCGGCAATGGACACAATGTATTCGTGCGGCAGCATCATTCCTGAAGAGGTCTCTACATGCGGACAAAACAGGAGTTGCGGTCTCTGATCGCGAATCGCATCGACGACCTCATCGATCGGCGGTGGTGCAAACGGCGCGTTCGGGCCCGAGCCGATCGGCCTGGCTTTGAGTACCTCCACTCGAGAGGCAATGTTCCCCGCCTCAAATATTTGGCTCCAGCGATAGCTGAACCACCCGTTCCGAATTACGAGACACGATTGATCGGTCGCGAACTGCCTCGCGACAGCCTCCATGGCATACGTTCCGCCTCCGGGAACAAGCACCGTGGCAGATGCCGAGTAGGTGTTCTTCATTGCCGCAGAAATGTCGCGCATCACCTGCCGGAATCGCTGCGACATATGGTTGAGGGAACGATCGGTAAACACTACCGAATATTCCAACAGACCTTCCGGATCGACAACTCGCTTGGAATCGGCCATAGACAGCGCCTCAGTCATCTAACGCAATACGGTTTTGTGGATTTGTAGCAGGGCCTCGCGGGCCGACAAATAGGATTACTCGCAGACGCAGTCGACCTCATAATGAACCTGTCCGGTTGCATCATCCCGAACCGCCTCGACGCCATGCACCTCGTGCTCGAAGCCGGGGAAACGGATATCAAAGTCAGCAAGGATGTTTAGGAATTTCAAAAGCAGCGGCGTGCGCACCGAGTCAATACGCTCTCCGGGCATGATCACCGGAATGCCGGGTGGATACGGTACGATCATGACCGCCGCACTCCGGCCGTCCGATTCCGCCAGCGGGATCCGATCGACCCGTCCGCTCACCATCGCCGCAAAAGCATCGCTAGGCAGCATCACCTGTTCGGGAAGCGTGCCATACACATCGGCGGAGACCGCGGCAGCGTCAGAGTTACGAAGAAACGTGTGCATCTCATTTGCAAGATCCCTGAACGTTGTGTCCCGATATCTCCGGGGGTATTGTTCTACGAGATCCGGCAGAACATCATCGAGCAGTTCATTGCGGTCGTAATGCTCCTTGAGTTGGAAGAGTTCTGAGAGCAGCGTGCCCGATTTTCCCCGTGAAATGCCAAGAGAAAAAAGCACGAGCAGTGCATAGTTGCCTGTCTTTTCGACGACAATCCCTTTTTGCCGCAGGAAGAGGGAAACGAGTGCGGCGGGAATGCCCCAGTGGTGCCAATTTCCCTCAACATCCAGTCCCGGAGTCATGATGGTGACTTTTATAGGATCGAGCATCACAAAGTTATCTTTGAGCGCCCCATACCCATGCCAAGGGGCATTCGATTCCAGGAGCCAGAACGATGTGTCGCTTGTGACATCTGCGCCATCTTCCTGCGGACTAATGAGGGGTGCTGTTGCGTGAGAGAACGGTTGATCCTCAATACCCGGAGGCTGAAACATATCGAACCACCACCCGTCTTTTTCTTTCGCCATGCAGCTATGAATCTCGCTCATCTTTCGGCGAAAGGTTATCGCCTCCTCGATGGCATCCTGCATCAAGGTGCGGCCCTGCCCATGCTGCATCATTCGTGTGGCCACATCGAGGGATGCAATCAGGCCATACTGTGGCGACGTGGAGGTATGCATCATAAAGGCCTCATTAAATCGCTCGTGATCGACTCTGCGATCGGGCGAAACGTGGCGGTCGCGAACATGAAGCATCGAGCACTGGGAAAGGGCGGCGAGCAATTTATGGGTCGATTGTGTTGCAAAGATGACCGGAGCACCTTTTTCGCCGTCGGTGGAATGCATGCCATAGCGGCCCGCATACACCTCGTGAAAGCGGGCGTAGGCGTACCATGCTTCATCAAAATGCAGGTTCTCTGTCAAACCGCAGAGCGAACGCTCAACGCACGGCGCATCGTAGCAAAGGCCATCATATGTTGAATTGGTCAGTACCGTCATGGCGAGAGATTCCGGGCCGTCCCCTTCAATGAGTGGACTTTCCCGCATTTTCTGACGGATCGACTCGGCAGAAAACTGATCCGCCGAAACGGGGCCAATAATGCCGTGCCGATTCCGTGTGGGAACGAGATAGATTGGCACAGCACCGATCATCTGAATCGCCTGCTGCAGGGACTTGTGGCAGTTGCGATCGACGAGAACCACATCACCGCGGGTTATCCTGCCATTCCAGACGATCTTGTTTGCCGTTGAAGTGCCGTTGAGCACAAAATAGGTCTTGTCCGAGTCGAACGTCTTAGCGGCATTTCGCTCTGCCTGACCGACAACGCCACTATGTTCGTTCAACGATCCAAGTTCCGGCACCGATATAGACAAGTCGGCTCGAAATACATTTTCTCCGTAGAAGTTATAGAAAAGTCGACCGGCCGGGCTCTTCAAAAAAGCAACACCGCCCATATGCCCGGGGGTGTGCCACGCATAGCGATACTCTTTGGCATATTGCGCAAGCGCTTTGAAAAATGGGGGCAGCAGCTGGTTTTCGTATCCAACGACCGCTTGTTGGATTCGTCCAGCCATAAAATCAGGGCTGTCTTCGCAGGTCCAGATATACCCGTCGATCGATTGAAGGATATCGGTCGGTATCCCCTCAACACCAAGCCGGTCGGTAGCAAGGAGGATAGGAATAGCATGATTTCGACGGCGGATCCCGTCGATGAGCAGTTTTACTAAATGCTCGCCGTCGGCCCTTTCTTCTGTAAGATCCCAATCGGCCACAATGCATCCGATGTCAGGATCGGACAAAAATCGCTGCCAACCATCTTCATAGGTGGTCGCGGTGATCGTCGATATTTCTAATTCCGCCAACGCATCGACTAACCCGCGCAGAGCCTCACCGGGAGCCGAACTATCCTGAAATTCATCGTCAATGATCAAAACGTGCATCGGTGCCTTCTTTCGTCACGACCCATCTTGTCCGGGCCATTCTAATAGATCGCTGGCGATTATGGAGACGCTACTCCAGGCGTGAACCAAAAAATGTAGCAGGGAGGTATTTTGGGCACCTCAAGGTCCGAAAGAGCCTAGCCGGTTGTAGACGGGAGGGGATATTTGCGGGCCCGGGGGCAGACGAAAACATTGGCGAACCTGTTACAATTGGTGCCTCGACAACTCCTCTTCATCGGGAACGAACACATGTGGCTCTTTACGCAGTGGGGCTTTTTCAGTTGTGTCTGCGCACGTGAAGGCACCGGGGCGCCGCAGGAACCGGTAGACCCACAACACATCATGGTCCGCACCAGAGTAAAATCACACCTCGAGTCCCTTCAGGCACATCTTCCTGACTTGATCGGCGGCTCTGAAATCTGGGAAAATGCTGATGCAGAATATCCGTATCGGATTCTCGTAAGCAAGTCGATCTGGTCCCAGGTCATGATGAATCTGACTCAGGAAATCGACTATGACAATTTCATGAGTGCCGTCGAAAGCAAGCCCTGTTTTGTTGACCCCGACTATGTCAAAACATTGAAAGCGATCCGGAAAAGTATGCAGGCCGATCATTCCCCACGCCCGTCGGCCCGGAAAGCGGCAAAACAGAAGTCGCAATGACCTCGCAGAGAATCAACGACTACTGCCGTGTGTCCTTACTCGATTTTCGACGCTTCTCTTGCCCATTCCCAAGCAACAACACCCGACACGACACTCTTTAGCGAAGTACGAGACGTAACGCATGGCAAATGACAACGCAAATGTGGTCTATCTGATTTTTGATATCGAAACGGTTGTCGATGGCGAAATAGTTTCAAAGGTCCGATATCCGGGTGAGGGCCTTTCGCCTCATGCTGCCCGGGAGCGGTTTGCTAAAGAACGAATGAAATCCCGCGGAAATGATTTCATACCACACTCGTATCACATCCCGGTCTCTATTGTTGTGGCCAAAGTCGCCGAGGACTTCAGTATTCTTGACATCGTTGCACTCGATGAAAGCGAGTGTAGGCCCCATGTACTGACCAAGGACTTTTGGCAGGGGTGGAAGGCGTACGCCTGTCCCGCTTTTGTGACGTTTAACGGCCGCGGGTTTGACCTTCCGGTGATGGAGGCAGCCGCCTACCGCTATGGCGTCAGTATTGCCAAATGGCTCCTCCCCCATGGTCCTCTTCATGGTCAGCCCAGATATCGATATAACTCTGGTGCGCACATCGACCTGTATGAGATGCTTACCAACTTTGGTGCCGCGCCGTTTCATGGCGGCTTGAATCTTGCCGCATCTCTTTTAGGCAAACCGGGCAAGATGGACGTCAGCGGATCTGACGTCCAATCGATGTATGATGAGGGCAAACTTTCCGAGATTAATGCCTACTGCCGCTGCGATGTCCTCGATACCTATTTTGTCTTTCTCAGATCCCGCGTTCTCACTGGCAAAATAACGCTCGAGCAGGAGAACGCACTAGTCGACAAAACAAAAGCATGGCTCGAGGAGAGGGCCGGGGACAATTTAGGCTATCAGAAATATCTCGAATATTGGGGAGACTGGGTCAATCCGTGGCTGGACCGGACATAGCACAGCAGTAAGGCCTTTACGCACGCTCGGACTGTTCGATTCCCTGCCGGAAATTTGATAGCATCCGCCATTGAATTTCTTTGATCGCTTCAGGACAATACCATTTTAGCGCTTTAACGAGAGCAAACGCGGGATCTCAAAATGGTCGACACGCTACTACTTATAGCCATCTTGCTGTTGCTCCTTGTCGTTCTCGCCTTCCTCGCTAAATCCAAAAATGGCGGATCCAACTCCGCTAATGAGGCGTTCAATCATCGGTTCGACGCCGCAGAGCGGTCTCACGAGCGGCTTGAGCGCAATGTGCTTGAGCAAATTGGAAAAAACCGGACCGAACTTCTTACAGCGACACGCGAAGGCCGCAAAGAACTCAGCGAATCGGTGAAGGTGTTTGGAGACACGCTCAATAATCGTCTGACGCAACTCACCAATGCCAATGACCAGAAACTTGAGAAGATACGTGAAACCGTTGAATCGAAACTGACCGCACTTCAACAAGATAACACAAAGGCCCTGGAGAAGGTTCGGAGTACCGTCGACGAAAAACTACAGGGGACTCTCGAGAAGCGCCTCGGTGAATCCTTCAAGCTGATCAGCGATCGACTGGAGAAGGTCCACCAGGGACTTGGCGAGATGCAATCGTTGGCCAGCGGCGTAGGTGATCTCAAGCGTGTGCTGACGAATGTCAAAACTCGCGGCACCTGGGGCGAGATGCAACTGGAGGCGCTATTGAGCCAGGTCCTGGCGCCCGAGCAATTTTCTAAAAATATCGACACCCGAGACTCCGGCGAACGCGTCGAATTTGTGATCAACCTACCAGGCCATTGTGTGCAAGGGAGCGATGTTGTCTGGCTTCCAATCGATTCGAAATTCCCTCTAGAGGATTATCGTCGCTTAGTCGACGCACATGAAAAAGCAGATGCTGAGGCTGCGGCAACGGCGACTCGAGCGATTGCAGCCTCCATCAAAGCCTCGGCGCGGACGATTTCTGAAAAATATATCGCGCCACCCCGGACTACCGATTTCGGCATTATGTATCTTCCGATTGAAGGGCTGTATGCCGAGGTCATCCAGCAACCCGATCTTTGTGAACTGCTGCAGCGGGAATACCGCGTCAGCCTCGCCGGGCCAACCACGCTCGCGGCGCTGCTCAACGCCCTCCAGATGGGATTTCGGACGCTCGCGATCCAGCAGCGGTCGAGTGAGGTCTGGCAAATCCTTTCCGATGTCAAAACGCAGTTCGGCTTGTTTAGCGAAGTCCTAGCAAAAGTACAAAAGAAATTGACTCAAGCATCAAGTTCCATTGATGCTGCCTCTACCAGAACGCGCGCGATCGAACGAAAGCTCAAGGATGTCGAGGAACTTCCGATTTCAGCTTCTGAGGATATTTTAGGGATTTCTTCTATCGAGCCGGATGAGGACGCGTGCCGAGCCAATGAGCCGGAAAAGCCAAAAGAGGCGTCTTCCTAAAGTTTTCTGGCTATTTCTTACTTTTTAAAAAAATTTGGATTTATATGTCCATTTTTTTCTGCTAGCGGCAATATGCCTACAGAAAGCAAGGAATTTGTTTTTTACCTAGCAAGCAAGAACCGCTTGCCGGCATTCGCCGTACACAGATCAAGACAATTTGGACGTACACATCCACAGTTGGTATGAAACTATAATTTGCCCCAACGATATGTCCTGCTTAGGATGGACATGTCAGACAAGCTTATCCGTATTCTCGGAGAGGCGAAGGGGGCATCACCCGTAAAGGGGGATGCTGCAATGCAGTATGACTTGCGATTTGTCAAAGGCGGCTGTGTAGGACGCACCGTTTTGGTTGGCGAGAACCAGCACATCGTCTTTGGGCGTTCTCGGGACGCCTCCATCCAGTTTCAGGATCCTATGATCTCCCGGCATCACTGCGAACTTTCAAATTCTCCTGACGGTTTATCGGTATTTGATCTTAAGAGTTGGAATGGCACATATGTGAACGGGACACGCATTTCCGTCCCTACGCGTCTTGCCAATGGCGACAAGGTTGCTTTCGGCAAAACGCTTTTTCAAGTTCAGTCTGCACCAGCAAACACCGATCCTGATCGGAATCCCAAACGATCTTTCTCTGATGGCAGCACTCGAGATGGGTGGCGACCGGACAAAGGATGGCCCGAAACACGCCCTCTCGCTGTCGCAAAAAAGGCATCTGCAAATTGGGATCCGAACATGATCCCCGATTTTCTGATCGAGGCGCGTATTGGTGGCGGCGCGGTGGGGACAGTCTATCGGGCAAAGGATAAACGATCGGGGCGATCGATTGCCCTGAAAATTGTCGACTCCATTTATGCTTCTAGCCCGAATGGCATCAAACGCTTTCTGCGCGCTGCTCAGATTTGCAGGGAATTGCGCCACCCTAACATTATGCAAATTTACGAGGTTGGGGACTCAAACGGCGCCTACTACATCGTCATGGAGCATATCATCGGTAAAGAAGTTGGCGATATCATCGTCCGCTATAAGCGGATCGCAGTCGGCTCGGCGCTGCAAATCGCGATGCAGCTTTGTGATGCCCTGCAGTATGCCTTTCAGCGATCCGTCATTCATCGTGATATCAAGCCGAAAAATATTATGGTCTCGCGGGCTGGAGTCGCGAAACTTGTAGATTTTGGTCTGGCCAAACGCAAAACCAATGGCGTCGTTCCCACGTTGACGGCCCCAGGAGAGGCGGTTGGGACACTGGCGTATATGCCACCGGAACAACTCGACGATGCTCTGAATGCCGATCATCGCGCTGATACCTATTCGCTAGGCGCGACACTTTATCACATGGTTACCGGACATCACCCCTTCGACGAAACTAGTTTCGCTGAGTTTGTGACAGCCATCATGACAAAGATGCCCGATTCGGTTTGTTCTAAAGTCGCATCCCTTCCACCGGAATTGGATGCCATCATTTTCAAGGCAATGGCCAAGGATCCTGCAGACCGGTATCAAACACCACAGGAGTTTGGCAGTGACCTGCTCGACCTCGCCAAAACCCTCTCCTGCGAACCGATTGTCGCCTCTCCTTATTCAGATACCGCCAAGATGTCGACTCCTCCGGAAGTTTTGCGAGCACATCGCGATGCTATGAAAAATGGATCGAAGGTGTCGGCGGACCATGCGAGGTGATTTTCCTAAGCGCATTGGTGTGGCCCCATAGGCGGTTATGGTGGCAGATGCTTTTTGGTCCGCGTATACTGCCTTCTTGCGGCAGTGGCACGGCAAACCGCCGGCCGGCTTTAGACAACTGCTTTGCCCCTCGCGTACCATCCACCTGCAAGGCAATGCGTGACCATACAACAAAAACAGGATAGAGTCGTTTTTGTCTACGGCAGCCTGATGGCCGGGCAGGAAAACCACCAACTTCTCTCAGGAGCACGATTTCTTGGTGCGGCTATGTCGCGACCGCTCTACACTCTTTTTCATGCAGGCGCATGGCCAGCAGCGACAGAAGGCGGCACCACTTCAATCCAGGGTGAGCTTTATCGGATTTCATCGCCACAGTGCATCATTCTGGATCGCTTTGAAGGCCATCCTACCCTTTTTCGGCGAAGGCAAATTGTTCTCGAAGATGAGCGGCAGGCGGATGCATGGCTACTTGAGAGTCCGCCCGATGTATCGTGGCCGATTATCGACTCAGGCACATGGGCCGCGGAGAGTCCACCAACTCCAGATGCAAAGCGCACCTAAGTGGCCCGTGATATGCATCGCCACAGAGACAATGCATGGCGATTCGTGACATCAAGGCATCTAATTATGATCTCGTGCGTTATTTCGCGCCATCCGCGGTGGCCGCGCCCAATCTCCGATACAGACTGGCCTTGAGAGGTCCTCCTGTGGTATACCACCATGGTCACGTGTCCGAACAATTCCGTTTCCAGGGGGAATTGCATGCGATCGGTCTTTGCAGATGGCTCTCTCCCGCCGCTGTGCGCGTGCAGCATCTTCATCGTTACAGCAGACCTTTTTGTTGCAACAGGCCTTAACGCAACAACGATCCATCCGACGCTGATCGAATCGCACATCACCAACCCCGATATGATCTACGAGATATCAAAATTTCGTTCCGGGGCCGGCCACGACTTCTCCTACGACGGGATCAGCTATGCCGGCGAATACTTTGGGGCGACCGATGCAACCGAGCCCGACAGTAGCATGAAACATTACTATGCGCCGTATGCCGCATACAAAGGGGATCGGGTGACGGTACCCGTCTACGCCCCGTTTGACGGCACTTTTACCCGCGTTACCGAAGAGGTCCACCCCGACGATTCCTCGATTGTCAATAAACGCCTCGAAATTACTTCAGCAGATGATTCCGACTATTTAGCGGTACTCTTTCATGTGAACCTGGACGATGCCTTCCCGCAGATACTCAACGACTGGCCGGCGGCACTCTGGCCGGCCCACCAACCGGATGACCCCTCCTACACAACCGACACCGTCTCCGCTGGAGATTTTCTTGGCTACGCCGACATGCGGATCTCCAATGATTTTGACCTCGCCGTGCTGTTTTCGGTATCGGCTAGTGAGAAATACTGGGTATCGCTTTTTGACCTGATGCCCGAGACGTTATTCGATTCCTATGAACATCGCGGCGCCGACCGAGAGGACATGAGCATCAGCAAGGCAGAGCGCCTCGCAGACCCTGTTACCTGGTGGGGCAGTCGAAACAACGATGACTGGGTAACGCTCAACCAGGTACCCGAATGTTCCACTTTTGCTTTGCTTGCCTCCGCAGCCCTCCTGCTCGCGGCAAAGAACCCCATGCGTCGGCGCTGCTGACATCGATCCACCGCGCTGGCAAACCCACCTCCAATCCCTCCCATACCATCCCCAAGAGCAACATCATGAAGACATCCATTTCTGGTGCAAAGATATCGGTTTTACTACCCCTCTCTCTCTTTCTCTTTTTTGCGAATCTTTACTGCCTCGACTCGGCGGAACGTGAAAACTCCAGCGAGCAAACGGCTCGCGTTCGCGCCGAGCGAATCGATGTACCTGATCCATTGCCTGCCCATCCGAGGCTTTTTCTCAACACGGACGACATCACGCGCCTCAAGGCATGGATCGCCCGGGAGAGCTGGCTGTCGGAATATGTCGACTCGTTCGTCGCAAAAACGCGCAAGCGAATCGACGATGTCCCAAAAATCTCAAAAGAGATCATCGATCGCGAGAATCGCGATGTCAGCATGCTCGCCAATGAATTTGCATTGGCCTATGTACTCACCGATGAACGGGTGTTTGCCGACGCAGCGGCAAAGATTCTCCTCTCCTATGTTCCCGTCTACGAGAGTTATCCGGTGAGCCACATCAAGGGCAAGGCGATGCCCTCGACCCTCAATGAGGCCCGCTGGGCCGGAGACTATGCGTGTGCCTACGATTTAATCTACAACTCAGGCGCCCTGAGCGACGACGACAAGACTGCGATTGAATCCCGGGTGCTCAAGCCCTGCGGCGAGGTGTTGCGCATCTGCAATCACAAAACCCGCAGCAACTGGCGGGCGCGCGCCATTGCCGGTGTCGGCATTGTCGGTTTTTGTATCAATGATCGCGAACTCATTGACGAAGCGCTGCACGGCTATCGCGACGAGCAGGGAAGGGTGGTCCGCGATGGCTTTGTCCAGCATGTATCCCGCTCTATTCTCAATGACGGCATTTTTTATGAGCGATCGTACGGCTACCAGGCATTTACGACGGATAGCTATTTTTTGCTACTGGAAGCTGCCCGAGGCAGCGGCGTCGATCTTTGGAACCATGAATCTCCCGGCCACCCGCTCGATGCCGGCGCTGATGTGGAGCGGACCTTTGGCCCATCCGGCTTTAAGAGCGTCAAGCCAATTTTTGACTCACTCTTTTATCGGACGTTTTCCGATGGCACGGTTTCGGTGGTCGCCAATGCGTCTACCGATCACTTTCTCTCCTGGCGCTATTACGATGCTGCCTGGCGGGCCTACCGGGACCCGAAGTTTGCATTTGCCGCCCGGATTCCAAGGAGCAGCATGCGGCCCTGGGCAGAACCGAACCCGAGCGACACCACGCGTCTGCGGACAGCAACCGATTTGATCTGGCTGGAACCCGATCTTCCCGAAGGGCATTTCGATCTTGAAGACGATGCAACTATCGGACTCAATGGTATCCATACCAATGGCTGCACGCTCCTGCCGAGCGGAGGGTATGCCGTTTTGCGGCAGAGCGCGAAACCGGGCGCCGTTGGTGTTGCGATGACGTTCGGCCGGTGGGGATCGGGGCACTCGCATGCAGATAAACTTTCGATCGTCGTGAGCGACGGTGACCGCAAAGCAATTCGCGAGGTGAACTATTTTGGCTACGGCGCTGAAGAGCACCTGACCTGGGACAGTCAGACCATCGCGCACAATACCGTCACGGTCGACGAGACCTCCCAAGCGCCTCAGGGCAATAGTCACGACGAGTGGGCGATTCCACCGCCGGGAGAGATCGTACGTGGCCGACCCCTCCTTTTCTATCCCGGCGAGCGGATTAAAGTCTTTCGTGCCGATTGCACCGACGCCTACGAAGATGTCAGGCTCGAACGCACCATCGTCCTGATCGACTCGGTCATTCTTGACTTTTATCTTTGCCAAAGTGCCCGGGAACACACCTACGATTATGCGATGCATATTGAGGGGAGCTTTGAAAATCGAGGAGACGGCAGGGAGGGGCCGCTTTCGGAAAGCTTTGGCTATCGCCATATCACCGATCTGCACACCTCCTCCGCCCCCCAAACGATCCGTTTTGCGCCAGAGGGGCAGATCGATCTTTTGACCCCCGGCGAGGTTACGACCGGCCTCGGAATTCTCGGCAAAGAGGAGAAGCAGCGACCCGTACTCGTTGTCCGTCAGCGGGGCGGTGATGTCGCCTTCGTGAGCGCGATCCGCTTTGACGAAACTCGCGATGGTGATGTAACCCTCTCAGAGTTTTCTGGCGACTCTCAGAGCGTCACCCTTCCTTCGGGCCTTATCGTCACCAGTGCGCCGAGCGGGGTCACACTTCGCGATGCAGCGGGCGTGGTGCTTGAGGAGGCCCGGCAGGAGAAGTAAGGGCAGAGCCTTGCGGGCAAACGATCAACGCTGAGTGTATCGAAAAAGTTGACGATCGGGACGCGCCAGCATATAACCGGGATAACCGCTCAGGCCCGCACCGGTGCAAGTCAGGTGTCACAATGAACAACGGCAAATCTCCCCTGCACTTAGCAGATCGGCGTTTCGGCTCAGATCTCTCTGCTATTGCCATTCGCCTCGGCATTGCCCTCCTCCTCTTCGCGTGCATAGCCGCCGTCGATCCAGGTAGCAGCTATGCAGACAACAGTGAGGAGGCGCTCCTCAAAAAGATCAAAATGGCCACGATCCTCATCGTGGCTGACAACGGGTACCAGGGTTCTGGGGTCATTACCCGTATTCGCAATAAAAGATATGTGCTAACGGCACACCATGTCGTCGAAGGGGCAAAGCGAATACAGCTTACCTCCCACGGTGACAAAAGCACCGGAGAGGTGACAAAAAACGAGGGCTGGCATGTCTTTTACGATCTCGCGGTATTTCGGTTGCCTAAAGCCATGCGTCACCTGCCCATGCTGAGGCTCGATCACACGCGACTCCCTCCTGGCACGCCCGTCTTTGTTTCGGCGTTTCCCAACACGGGGTGCCGACCTTGACTGCCGGAAAAGTCACCGGGTACCGCTATCAGGCCAACACCGACTTTCCGACGGAAATTGCCTTCTCCGCACCGGTGGAGCAGGGGGCAAGCGGCGGGATGATTGTGGACGCCCACGGCAAGCTCAAGGGGATCGTCAAGGCGTATGAGGTGCTTACCAGCGCCGATGGCTATGAAGCCCGGGGTGACAGCATCGGTACCCATTCGTATCTCATTATGAAACTGATCCTGCGTGCGATCGATAATGGATGGCGGCCTGAGTGACCGGTGTCGTTTTCCCCGATGTGGCGGGCATCATTAATGTTGTTTCTCTAAAACTTCGAGCTGGTAGGGTGGCTGTCTCCCCTCGAGCGGTTTTCCCCATTCATCGAGCGATGCTGCTCGGTGCAGCTTTGATTTTTTAATCAAGGCGTCCCACTGCCGCTCGTCATACGTCCGCAGCGAGTAGCCATCGGTGTGCGTCTGCTGCCCGCTCGGTCGCGTGATCCGCAGGCGGCTCTCGACCTGCTCGATCCGACCGCCTCCGCTCGGCGGGGTGTAGGAAATTTGTTGCCGCACGTGGCAGCGGCCGCGATTGGCCAGCCAGAGATCGGTCTCTTGCCGGTCGCTGGCGTAGTTCGCAATGCTGATCCCGACGACATAGAGACCACCTGAGCGAAGTGCCGTGGCCATTTCTGAAAAATGGCGGAGCATTGCCGCATCGCTCATTAAATGGCGGATGGTGCTGAAGGGGTTGATGGCAATATCGAAGTAGCCGGCCGAGAGGTGCTGGGAAAACGCTTCCATATTGGCGCAAAACAATTGGGCCGCCAGTCGGCGCCGCGCCAGCGAGAGCTTTGCATAGGCGAGCATGTGCTCATCGAGATCGAAACCGACCGCCCGATAGCCACGGCGGGCAAGAACCCGGAGGTGCCGCCCGGTACCACAACCCGGTTCGAGCCAACGGGTCAGCTTTGCG
>MPMF02017346.1_pt1 | contig 19291 bp, 11 predicted proteins | sample 1617271 | NCBI WGS metagenome assembly MPMF02 (sample SAMN05944812, study PRJNA350692) | marine metagenome | biome: marine; feature: ODZ; material: water; isolation source: 120 m water sample prefiltered with 30 um filter, filtered on to 0.2 um... | place: Pacific Ocean | collected 2012-04-09... | reverse complement strand
TGAACAGATGTGGCTTTCAGTAGCAGCGGCCCAAAATGATGGGCGTTATTTTGCTATCAGCGACCATCATATCCGAGCATTATCTGTTATCGGAGAAGCATCACGATGCCTTGAGCTGTTCCGCCGGATCTATGAGGAATCTTCTGGTGAATTCACTATGGGTTCGATAAGCAATCTGCTCTTCATGTCTATGGGTTTAGAGGAGTTACCCCATGAATTTCTGAAGCGGTTGAACAGGCACTTTGATGATCTAGCCCAAAAAATGCTCGGACCTATGGAATCCGAACAAGTGCATATAGCCGAGCCAATTTCACAGAGGCTGACCATTAATGAGCGCCCACTTTTGGTTGTTGTTTCTTCTGATTTGCGAAACCATCCTGTTGGCCGCTTCTGGCTGCCAATTGCTCGCAAGCTTAAGTCGCACTTTCAGGTGATCAGTGTTGCTGGTCACCCTCGTGATTACGACCCGATCCGTGACGAGCTTCGCCAGCTTTCAGATGAATGGTGGCCATTGGAGGCGAGTGAGGTGCCCCAGATGGCTTCAAGGATTTGCCAGCAACAACCGGATTTACTTCTTGATCTTGGCGGCCACACAGCTGATAACTATCCTGCGTTTCTTTCTAAGCGCTTAGCGACGGTGCAGGCAACTTATTTAGGTTTTTTTGGCCCCACCTATGCCCGCTGTTGTGATTGGTGGATCGTTGATCAGGCACTGATGCAATGGATCAGTTCTTCATATCCAGGATCTGAGCCTCTCTGGCCTTTGCCCGGCCCAAGCCTTTGTTATCTGCCACAGCTTCATGATTTGTCAGTTGTTGAATCCATTCGCTATAGCGAGCCGCAGCATCCTGTGCTTGGCAGCTTTAATCACACCCGCAAACTGACGACTTCAACGGTGCAGCGTTACGGTGCGATCTTGCATGACATTCCTGATGCGGTTCTGCAATTCCGCAGCCATTCATTTCATGATCCTGCTGTTCGCCGCCGTTTTTTGATTCGCTTTCAGGATGCCGGTGTTTCTCCCCATCAGCTGCAGCCCCTCCCTTATGCGAGCTCCGCTAGTGAGGCGATGGCTGATTACGGCCACATTCATCTACATCTCGATAGCCATCCCGTAAGTGGCACGACTACAACCTTGGATTCATTAGCTATGGGCATTCCGGTACTGACTTGTCCGACCCCTTACTACGCCGGTGCTATCTCGGCAGCGTTGCTAAAAAATGCCGGTTTGGGTGATCATATTTGTCGAGATGCTGGTGATTTATCGAGCCAAGCTCGATGGCTAACTGATCGCTATCTGAGTGCTGCATCGCGCAGAGAACTTGCCCAAAAGGTTCGATCCTCTGCAGTATGTGATGGGGATGCCATGCCGCGCATGTTCATTGAGCAGCTGCAGTTGATGCTGCGTCAGAAGCAAGCGGCCTGCTCTCTAAGTAACGTCTCCAGTTGATGAACGCAGTGAGATTGTAGAAAAGTTGGCTGCAGATGCTGTTTGCCAGCTTCCCCCCATTGCTTCAGCTGCTCCTGTTGTTGCAGCAGCTCCATAATTGCCATGGCAAGGCTTTCGGGATGATCTCCGCGCCATAAGGCACCATTGACTCCATGCTGGATAAGTTCCTCCATCATTGGATTGGCTTGCGCCAGAACAGGAGTGCCGCAGGCCATCACTTCTAGCAGGCTCCAGCTGAGGACGAAAGCATTGGAGAGGTAGACGTGCAGGTTGCTGCGGCGATAGAGCTTGACAAGTTGATCATGAGGGATTCGGCCGAATAGATGCACCCGTTGGGGATCGAACTGTCCCTTCAGCTCATTCAGCATCACCTGTCGCCAGCTTTTGTCATCATCAGGTGCACTGGAATAACTCACTTCATCTCCTCCTACCACCACAATCTGCACTTCAGGGTGATGTCGCAGCAAAGTTGGCAAAGCTCGCATGAAAGTAGGGAATCCGCGCATTGGTTCCAAATTACGGCTGATGAAAGTCACTACAGGCACCTCAGGCCCAAGTGTGATTCCATTCCCGAGCGATAGTTGTTGAAGTCGTGGAGCATTAAGCAGCGCTTCCGGTACACCTTCGTGGATGACTCGGATCTTGTCGCGCCAACGGGCGGGGAAGCTGTTCGCTTGATAACGGGTTGGCAGGATGGCTACATTTGCATCTGCCATGGCGCCGTCCACTAACCAATTTTTGGTGCGTAAGTAGTGCATCTGCTGCACAGATAGATGCATTGCGTCCAAGCCAAGATGGTTGGCTTGTAGCCAAAGCTCAGGCCAAATGATCAGGGGACTAGCCGGGAAGACTTGGCGAAGCAGCATCGCTTCTCCCCAGCCGGGATGAGCCAGCATCACATCCGGTGCCCAGCCTCGTTGCTTCAGGGTCATGGCTAGTTCAGCTACCTTTTCAGACCGTCGGATCCAGTCATCCAACTCTTCCGTCTGGGTGTGAATACCTGTCAGCTCATGTTTGCCATGCTCGTAGCGGAGAACTTCGATGCGGCTATCGCATGGGCGCTGGCTACAGCCGATAGCTTTGAGCTCATGCTTCTTGTCGCAAAGGGCAGGTGATATATCTCTAAATTGGCCAGGAAAGTTTTGATGGACCAGTAAAAGGCGCATTATCTGCTTAGGGGACCTTGAAGATCCCATTGCAACTGGGGGTAGACCCTCTGCCACCAGTTCAGGTCTTTCTCAGGCAAACCTTGCTCCATCCAGACAAGAACCTGTTGCTTGTGGTAAGGCCGGAATAGCTGGACAGTTCCACCCCAGGGGCTAAGTGTTTGTATTTGCACTATTTCTATCCCTTGGTCTTGCCAGCTTTGCGATTCGTTGGCGTTCATTGCTCCAAGCCAAATAGGCAGTTGCTGGCTTGAAGTAGGTGTATCTAAAGCCATTGCACTGGCTGATGAGTAGGCGAGGGGCCAGGCCGGTTGCGACAGCTGGCTATCAGAATTGTTCCAGCCTTGTGTGTTCAGCCATCGATGCCACCATTCGCGGAAACTGGTAGATAGTTCCTGAGCAAGACCTTTGTGGTCTAGAAGCGCGCTATCGGCTACCTGTTGACGTTGTCTTAGGCGCCGATGGAGTAGAGCCTCGCGATCCCTGCATAGCTCGAAGGCTCGGGAAGCCATTGCTGCAGCATCTGAACAGATCAAGTCTTCGCAGCCCACTCCTGCGAGTACAGCTGCTGCTTGTCGGCTGACCATTGATTGACCTGCAACTGTTAGTACAGGAACTCCCATCCAAAGGGCATCGGCAGTGGTCGTACATCCTGTGTAGGGATAGGTGTCTAGAGCAACGTCCACGTCGTGATATGTGGCCAGATGATCCTCGAGGCTGGTGCAATGTCCACGCAATTCCAGTCGCTCTGGGGCTAGGCCTAGTGCTGAGAAAAGCTGTCGAACTCTTGACTGCTCCACTTCTTCGCCAAGGTTTTTGCTTTTGAGAAGCAAGCATGAATTTGGTACCTTCTGCAGAACTGCCAACCAGTTCTGGGCAGTCTGTTCAGTGATTTTGCGGGTTTGATTGAAGCTACCAAAGGTGATTTTGTCTTGCTTCAGGCAGGGTGGTGGTGAAACCGGTGGTGCCGTTTTCAGTGGTCGATAGCTCACATAACAACGTGTGAGGCGCCATCGTTTTTCACTGCAAGGATCATTGTCATCGGCCTCTGCGGGATGAATGACATCGTCGGTAATCCAGTAATCCACCTCCTGAAGTCCCGTGGTGCCGTAGTAGCCCAGATAGGTGGCTTGAATTGGTGCAGGTTTGGCGGCTAGTACCGTGAGCCGATTGCCGGCGGTGTGCCCAGCAAGGTCGATCAGAATGTCGATTTCATCTCGTTGGATTTGGGCGATGCAGGCCTCATCATTTTGTCCGCGGAAATCGCGCCATTGATCGGCTTTCTCTTTGAGCCGTGCTGAGTAGTCATCCTGTTGCTCCCCGCAGGAGTAAAGCGTGATTTCTATTTCGTTGCGATCCCAATGTTCCAGGAGCGGTTCCACGAAATAGCTGACCGCATGTCTACAGAAATCAGGAGAGATCAGCCCTACCTTCAGCAGACGTTCGGGTGCGGGGTCGGGAAGGCAATCGCGCCAGCGTTCGAAAACGCTTCTCCCAAATCGTTTTGCAAAACGACTGGCTTCGGCGAAGCGTTTATCAGCAGGCTCGAGCTCATAGCCAACCAGGGTGAACAGCACATTGGAATGGGCTGCCGGATTGTCTAATGCGGCTGCTCCTTTGCGCAGCCAAATCAAAGCCTCTTTATAACGAGCAACGTCTTTGAGCACCGAGCCCAGATTGTTCATAGCCGGCCCGAAGCTTGGATCATGTTTCAATGCTTCCTCGAAGCAGCCCCTAGCTCGATGGCTTCGACCAATGTCCCGAAGTAGAAGACCGTAAGTGTTGAGGCATATCGGATAGACAGGATTTAGTTTTAGGGACTGTTCGAAGAGATTGATGGCTTTCTCGTATTGCCCTTGGCCTTTGGCAATAACGCCTTCGGCATACATGAGGTTGGCACTGCCGGGGAATAGTGGATCAAGACTTTGGCAGATTTTGCTGGCCTCCTCAAATCGCTTTTGGCCGCAGAGTACTTGCGCAATGTTCAGACCAATGAATAGGCGTTTCTCACCTTCGGCACCATGGGTACCTTGATGCCAATATTTAAGAGCGAGATCCTTTTGGCCAAGAGCATGTTGGGCGTTGCCCAGCTCGAGCAGTAACTCGGCAAGGCTATTGCTTCCGTTTATTGGGTTACTACTTGTTTCGACAACAGGAGTCAGCAGCTCGACAACTTGCTGGTGTTCACCTTTGTGACCAAGAGTGATCGCAAGGCAGTGCAGTAGTCCGTGAGATTTTGGATTTCGCTGCAGTCCGCTGCGGAAGGCATCAGCAGATTCCTCCAGTAGGCCTAGATCACGCAGAACATTCCCATAGTTACCCCAAAGCGAGCCGTCTTTGCTATCAAGCTGAAGCGCCCTTTCAGTGCATTGCCTGGCTTGTGCAAGTTGGCCTTGTTGACGTAGTAGTGCTCCTAGGTTTCGCCAAGCACTCGCATGACTTGGATCAGCCTTTACAGTGGCTTTATAGGCTTCAGTAGCTTTCCCAAGGTCGCCCTTTTGGTGAGTTAGACAAGCTGTTTGGAAAAACGATTCAGCTTGGTTTGCTTGACCAGCTGATGAAACTGATGATGTGACTGCTGTAATTTCGAATCCCTTTAGGCCTTTCTTGTTGGAAGTGCCCTTTTTGCGGGAAGTGCCCTTCTTGCTCACAGAGCCGATTCGCGATTCAGTAAGTTTCCCATGCGCTTCTATAGATAATTGACTGTGATGAAGCAGCTTCGCCAGTGACCGCATCTAGCACTGAAATCCATGCTCTCGCATCGGTAGCTCTGGATCACTATCATTCCGGGCGGCTGGAGCAGGCTCTAGAGGAGTCGAGGCTGGTTATAAAGAAAGCGGATGTGGATATGCAAGCCTCCTTACTCAAAGCAGAGATGCACCATCTGGAGGCTGCATGCTTGCATCAGCTTGAACGTGGGCAAGAAGCGGAGCTTGCTATCCGCGCTGCTGTCGCACAGGATCCAGCCAATGCAACATATTTGAATACCTATGGTGTAATTCTGCGCAAAATTGGTCGTCTCGAGGAGGCGATCCGTTCCTATCAATTGGTGATCCGTTTGAATCCAGGGTTCGCAGATGTGTATTACAACTGCGGTAATGCAATGAGTGAATTAGATCAGCTAGATGAGGCGATAAATAACTTCCAGAGATGTTTGGAGAATAATCCTAAACATGCTTCTGCTCATCACAATCTTGCAAATTGTCTGCGTGATCAGAAACGTCTTGATGAGGCTCTTGCCCACTATGGCCTTTCGGATGAATTAGAGCATCACAACCCAGACATGCATTGCAATTGGGGCCTGACTTGGCAGTTGAAGGAACGTTGGGATAAGGCCATCAATGCGTTTGAGGTTGCGATTGCTCAGAAGAGCGAGCATGCTCCTTCTTATATAAATTTGGGTAGTGCGCTTTCCGTTCAGGAGCGTTTTGAAGAGGCTTGCAATGCCTTGCGGCGTGGGGTTGCTCTTGATGAAAGCTGCAATGACGCCAAGTTCAATCTTGGACTGACTTTGCTCACAATTGGTGAATTTGAAGAGGGATGGCACTTTTATGACACGCGATTGCAATTGCCCGATAAGGTCAAAACCCCACTCCCTGATCCAATGTGGGATGGTGACATCGACAAACTAGGTGGTGAGAAATTATTGGTTTGGGCTGAGCAGGGTTATGGGGATAATATCCAGTTTGTACGCTATATACCGATTCTGATCGAGGCAGGCGTTCAAGTAACCCTGTCGACCCGCAAGCCTTTGATTCCGCTCCTGCGTGAGTGCTTGGTGCCCCATACTCCGGCGATTATTGAGCACATACCCAAGGAATTGCAGGGATTTCGTCATCATGTTGCTCTAATGAGCTTGCCTCGGCTTTGCGGTACGAGTCGCGACACTGTGCCGATGATGCCTGGTTATTTACGAGAGCCAAGTCAAGTTCCCAAGCAGTTGTGTGTGCAACGCCAACCCTTCGCTATTCACATTGGCCTCGTTTGGGCTTCAGGAGCAGATAACAAGGATATGTATGAGGATAAATCGATGGCTTTAGAGCCGCTGATGCAGCTTTTTGAAGATTGGCGGCAGCAGCGATTGGTGGTGGTTCATTCGCTTCAGATTGGTTCCGATGCTGATCAGCTCTGTCCATGGTTAGGGGAGCGGGGGGTGGTCGACCATGCCGCGGATCTGAATGATTTCCTTGACACGGCTTGCGTGATCAGTCAGTTGGATCTTGTCTTGACTGTTGATACGGCTGTCGCTCATCTTTCTGGAGCTCTGGATAAGCCAGTTTGGTTGATGCTTCAGCACAATGCCGATTTCCGCTGGATGCGTGGGAGATCGGACAGTCCTTGGTATCGCTCGATGACTTTAATACGGCAGAGGCGACTGGGCGATTGGAGTAGTGTTCTCGAACAAGTTAGGGAACGTCTGGTCAGGCTTCTTAGCGAACAGAAAGAAACAGCTAAAATCAAAATATGACTATTGTCCTATGAGTATTAAATCGGTCGACAATCAGGGTCATTTAGCAAGTCAATCCCAATTCTCTTGGCAGGGACCAAGTCCAGCCATTCCACCAGACCTTGATGAACTTGGTCGCTGGCGTTGGCCTGAACTGGACACTCCTTCTTGCCAATTGATGAAGCGCACGGGTCGGACACGCGTGCTTCTCACAGCTTGGTTAGAGGATCTGATTGCAGCACTAGTACCGCTCAGTCAACAACGTTGTGATGAGCTTGGTGATGAGCAAAGTTATCGTAACGAGCGTCTTAAGCTGTTTCGTGATTCGGCTTTTAGTTTGCATGTGGAGGAGCACTTCAGTCGCACCAAACGTCAGCGAGATCGAATTATCTTTTCTTTGCTTCGCTGCAGTAGCTTGCCCCGCATTGAAGAGCTTGCCCTAGCAATTCGTGAGGGAGAGTTGGATTTTGCCGCTGCCGCTATTCGTTTCTCTGAGGGGCCGGAAAGTGCGCAGGGAGGTCGTGTGGGCCCTATCCATCCCAACACAGGTAATGCTGAGGTGAATAGTCGCCTGGAGCAGGCCAATGAGGGTGATCTGATCGGGCCCTTCCCTCTTAATAATTCCCACATTTTGTTGCGGCTTGATACCCGGATCACTACCCGTCTTAATGAAAAGCTGCAAGAGCAATTACTTGACGAGCTTTACCAAGAGTGGCTAGTTCGGCAGCTGAGCGCTCTTCAGTCGGGTGAGAGCATTGAGCCTCCTGAGTACCTTCCCTCCTTATGACTGCATCCATTTCGTCAAGGGTGCGTCTATTGCTTGGGTCTGCTCCTCTGGATCGGGTAGACCCAGAGTTGCTCGCCTCCAGTGAAGATCAGGTTCAAGCCTGGCAGTTGGACGTAGGTGAGCAGCTAGCCGCTGAGAATGTTCCTTTTGCTTATGTTTGTCTTGTGGTCGAGGGGACCCTTCGCCTCAGCGGCAGGGATGCTATGGGTCAGTCTTTTACGATCCGGCGAGTTCACGCTGGCGAATGGTGGGGCCTCTGGAGCGGTTTGCAGGGAGTTGCTTCGGCGACCTGCCGCACCACCGGCCCAACCAAACTTTTAGCAGTTCCATTGGAGTTGTGGCAGCGTTGGTGGCAGGAGGTGCCATCTTTGGCTGCTTGGGTGGAGTCCCATCCACAGCGGGAGGATGTTTATGCGGCTCTGCGTCCTTTGCTCGTGGAGAGACCCCGTCAGGAGCGCACCATCCTCGATGAGCTGGATCATCTCCAGTCTTCATTCACAACGGCGCAGTTGCTTAGCCCCTCCGATCTCGATGGCTTGCCATCGGATGACGGCACGAGCTGGTTATTGCCCTGCCACGGTCACTTTTTAGCAGATATATCTTTGCAGGGGCAAAAAGGCCTCTCCCGAGAGTCTTTGCTTCAGGCATTGGAGCGATCGACCCATGGTCTTCGCTTGATTGGTTGCCCTGCTGCTGTTTTGGAGGAGCTCATGGTTCTCTCCGTGTTGGAGACAAATAGCTCGCCTGATTCAGATGCGGAGGTTGTCGAAGCCTTGCCCGAATGGCAGAACCCTGATGGTGAAGCCTTGCTGATGGCAGCAATGCAGGAGGAGAACCCTCTTCCTCGCAAGGATCGGGAGGGCCTGCTGGTCAAACCCATTTTTGGCAGCAGTGGAGTTGAGCAGGGAATCGCGCTATTGCAGATGATCTGTGAATCTCTCAGCGTGCCCTTCCGTCGCGATGTTGTTGATCGAATGTTGAAGGGCATGGTGGGAGAAAAGCCCTCGCCCACGCTTGAGTGTCTTGGTCAGATCGCAGACAGTCTTGGACTTTCTGCTGTGTTGATGAATGTGCCGGTGGCTCATCTTGGGCGGATGTCATTGCCTGCCTTGCTTGAACTCCCTGATGAGGATGCTCTTGTTCTCGTAACAGGCGAACGACTTGGGCAGTTGCGGATCATTGATCCCCGTGAGGGTGAGCGTTATGTCGACTTGGTGAGTCTTGAAAAAGAACATCCTTCTGCTCGTGCTGTTTCGATCAGCCGTCGCCCGAATACAGCCACCCGTCGTTTCGATGTTACCTACTTTTTCCCTTATTTGCAGAGGTATCGGAAATCCCTGGTATTGGTATTTGTAGCCTCATTTTTCATGCAAATATTCAATTTGGCTCAACCACTGCTCATCCAGCAGATTATTGATAAGGTCATTGGTCAGCAGAACTTTAATACCCTTTACTTCCTTGGCGTGCTTCTTATTGGTAGTAGCGTTGTCTCTAATATTTTAAGTTTGATCCGCACTTTTCTTTTTACTGATACGACCAACAGGATCGATATTGCGACAACTGGCAATATTTTTACCCATTTATTTAAGCTGCCACTGGAATTTTTTGACAAGCGACCGATTGGTGAAATCTCAACACGTATTGCAGAGTTGGGCAGCATCCGTGGGTTCCTCACTGGAACAGCCTTGACCTTGATCCTTGATGTGCTTTTTGGGGTCATTTATCTATTCGTGCTGATTAGTTACAGCGGTCTTTTGACAGCTGTCTCTCTAAGTGTGGTGCCTCTTTATCTGGCAATGGTGTATTTGGTCGCTCCGATCATTAAGCGCCAGCTGCGTATTGCTGCCGAATCGGCTGCTGCTGCACAGAGTTTGATGATTGAATCCCTCACTGGGATTCAGACGGTCAAGGCTCAGCATGCTGAGACGACCCTTCGCTGGCGTTGGCAACAGCGTCACGCCCGTACGATCTCCGCTGGTTTTCGAACCTCATTGATTGGAGCGACCTCAGGTGCAATTGGTGGGTTTTTCCAGCAGGTCGGAGGTTTAGCGGTGCTTTGGGTGGGAGCCTATTTGGTGCTTAAGGGCGATTTGACGATTGGTCAGTTGATTGCCTTCCGCATTATTAGCGGAAATGTTGTTGGTCCGATCATCCGTCTTGCGGGGACTTGGCAAACAATTCAGGGTCTGCAGATTTCTATTGAACGTCTTTCCGATGTGGTTGATGCACCCACCGAGCAACCTGTTGATGAGAATCCGATTGCTCTGCCACCGATTAGCGGCAAGGTGGAATTTGAGGATGTGAGTTTTAGTTTCAATCCCCATTTGCCACCTGTGGTGAAGTCGGTAAGTTTTTGCATCGATGCCGGCAAATTTGTCGGCATTGTCGGCCAGAGCGGCAGTGGCAAAAGCACGATTATGAAGCTCCTCCCACGTCTTTATCGTCTTGAGAAAGGTGTGATTCGCATTGATGATTACGACATTGCTAAAGTTGACCTTGATTCCTTGCGCCAACAGATCGGCATCGTTCCTCAGGACTCCATGTTGTTCGATGGCACTGTGCGTGAAAATATTGCTCTGAATGCACCTGATGCTTCCGATGAAGAGGTGATTCATGCAGCACGTATTTGCTGTGCCCATGGATTTATTATGGATTTGCCTCAGGGATATGGCTCTCGCGTCGGAGAGCGTGGTGCATCCATGTCTGGTGGCCAGCGTCAGCGTTTGGCGATTGCACGAGCCATTCTTAGTCGCCCAAGGATGCTGATTCTTGATGAGGCTACCAGTGCTCTCGATTATCTTACTGAGCGAACCTTATGTGAGAACTTACGTAGGGAGTTGGCAGGAGACACAGTATTCTTTATTACCCATCGACTGGGCACAATTCGTTCAGCTGATTCGATCATGTTGTTGGAGAATGGATTGCTTCAGGAGGTAGGAACGCATCAGGAATTATTGGCCCGTAAGGGTCTTTATTATTCCCTTTATCGACAACAGGATGCCTCAATTGCCTGACTCTGACTCTTCCTCTGACTCAGCTTTGACATCTAAAAAAAATAGTCTATCCGCCGATCAGCTCTCTGAGCAGGAGGGGCTTGAGAAGTCAAAACGCGTCGCACTACTTGCTCGTATTTTGCCAATCAAGCGTGATCGGCGTAAGTCAGTTTTTTATGATAGCCCGGGGTTGCTAGAGCAGGCTCATCATTGGGGTGGGCTGGTGATCTGGACGATTGCTGTTGGCACAACAGCAGCAGTGGTTTGGGGCTTTTTAGGCAAGGTGGATCAGACTGTAGGGGCGATAGGAACACTGGAACCAGCGACTGGGAAGGTAGCCGTGAAAACTCCTACTGGCGGTATTGTCAGGCAGCTTTTCGTGAAGGAAGGTGAGAAGGTCTCCTTGGGAGAACCTCTCATGGTTGTGCAAAACGAAGGCACTGAGGCCCAGTTGGCAGCCACTCGTAAACAGTTGGCTATTTATCGTTATGAGAATCAGTTGTATAACTTGCTCCTTGATCAACAAGGTAGTTATGCGAGTACCGAACTTCCAGCTCCTCCTGAGTTGATTGCTGATGAGGATAAAACCAGATCTCTGCAGCTCACTGTTCAGGAGACAGCATCTCGATTACGGCAGTTGAGGGAAAGGCTTGCATCGGAAAATCGCACTCTTAAGATCAAGAAGGAGATGTTAGATTCTGTTAAATCATTGTATGAACAAGGTGGTTATACAAGGTTTAGTTACCTTGGATCTGTTGATGAGTTTCAGCAGCTTGAATCTCGCGCTATTCAGTCAAAGGAAGAAATCAATTCTGCAACTGCAAGAGCAGGCCGCCAGATCATTGCTAACAACCGCCAGATCCTCAATCTAGAGGCCAGCCTTGTAGCGCTTACAGAGCAGCGACGTAATCTGACTTTGAAAGCGGTGCAATCAGGGACGGTTTTTAACCTCATGGTTGCTCCTGGCAGCGTGATTGGTAATGGAGCTGAGGTTATGAGGATCATCCCCGATGGTGGTCTGAAAGCCAAAGTTTTTCTCTCTAATAGTGACCTCGGATTTGTTAGGGAAGGTATGCCTGTGAAAATTGCTGTTTCCTCTTTCCCCCCAGGTGAATATGGTTACTTAAAGGCAAGTGTTTTGAGAATTGGTGCTGACTCTCTTCGGGATAATGAGAGTTCAGGCAGGCCAAACACTTTCCCTATGATTGTTGAGCTAAAGCCTAATGAGGATAAGAAATTTATCATGAGTCGTCTTGCTCCAGGGATGCAAGTATCTACGAATATCATTGTGCGTCAGCGTCCAGTCATCACTCTGCTGACGGATGTATTTACCAAAGGCACTGAAGATCTTCAGAATAGCCGGTGAACCGTTGTTAGACTCACATTTATTCGCTAAGTATGATTAATATTTGGGCATAACTCTTGATTGTTCCGCGAAAATTATTCTGCGGCTCGTTCATATTTTTCACCGATTGTTATCGCTCAGTAACTTCACTGTTAGCTTCTTTCTTGGGAGAAGTCCTCAGTCTTATGGATTATTGATATTCTAAACCATTGATTCTTTTGATTATCCGCTTTGCTTTTGTCAATCCAGTCGCTTGGCGGCATTCAATGATCAGCTTCTTAGGTGGGTAGGGTGCAGTTGGAGCTATTTGCTGCTTCATCCTCCAGATGCATATTAGTCACCACTTTTAGATTTTCTATCACAGCATTGTCATCCTTCTCGTGATCTGACGTTGCGTCATGTTTCGGTGTATAAGGATGCACAGTTCTGATATATTTCCTTTGTCTTCATGATCTATAAAGCGTGTTCCACTTTGACTGATGATCATTCGTTCCTTTTCCCTATATTCATTGCCAAGTGAGTTTGGGCGGCGGCTAATTGTATTGCAGTATTGTCACGATCAGCTTCACCTCTGGATTGTAAGCCCATATTGGTGACTAGCCTTTGTCTCACAATATTGATATGGTGTTGACTCACTCAGAAGTGCGTGTTGCGAGACTCGAAAAAGCATCACTCATTCCTGTCCCAATTGTGTGCAAATAATCTTCACAGATATAGCAATTCATCCCATTGAATGAATTCGTGGCTGGTATCGCCGCAACGGGATGGACTGATCTCTTGGCCCTGGTGAAGCGAGTGCTTGAGACATTCCTTGTTTGAATAAGGATGTAGAGGATGGCGTGATTTCGTTTTCGAGTGGTAATTCAGCCAAGAGGTCTTCATGAACTCCACAATCGATTTCATGTACAGCATCGCTCACCCAGTAGGCATAGTTGCGCCGGTTCATCAGCATGGGCAAAAGACCAATGCAGCGTTCAATCGAATGGGCTAGGTATCCATCACCTCCAGTTGGTTCCGGACTAAAGTCTTCTTTCCTTAGTTCTAGATTGAAAAGAGGCTGTAGAACATCGACTCGGGCCCAGAAAAAAGAGCCAGCTGGAAAAAATAAGAATGTGTCTCTGCTGATTTCATATCCCATCGCTTTCATCAAGGAGTAGATCTGTGGAAAGTTGTTCCCCCAGTTCACGTTATGAGCCACAAAGCGATGCGGCCAGGGGAAGATCAGACCGGCATTTTTTTGCTGCAATAATTGTTGAAATAAGATGCAATGCTTCTCTTCTGGGAAGGTGGTTTGAAGCAGCGACCGGCGCCATTTCTTGCCAAAGATTCCATCAGCATGTGGTGTTTTCTTTGTGTGGCAATGAATTAATAGCTCACAACTTTCAATTTCCTTTCTCCAGCTGATCAACATGGGGGCAAGATCACGCCCCCGATTCGGGCAGATTTTAATGCGATAGTGCGATTCCTTGCGAGCCTGCAGCATGGCTTCGATAACTCTGGCTTTGGTGGTTGTATCCGTATTGATCAAAAGCCAGCGATTAGGAACGTTTCCCCATGCATCGATAAATGTAGGTAGAAGATCTAGGTAATACACATGGCAATGGATTGCTATGAGTTGATCTGGAATAGGTACAGATAAATATTCGCCATAAGCTTTGGCTGCATTGTTTTGGGAAGGGCCTATTTCCCAGTGAGGCCTTATGCTGCCAGCCAGTTGATCGAAGCAAATTGGCAGGAATTGTGACGTTAACCTAAGCATCGCAAGCTATTCATAGTGGCTGTGAGTAGAGCTAGCGATAGCTTATTGCTTTCAGTTTTGTGAATCACAGGCTACAAGAAATGATGTGTTAATCTGATTTTTTAGGCTAAAAAGTAAAAAATGTTTGTTGCTGGCTGCCATCGCTCGGGTACGTCTTACGTCTCGAGCTTGTTGACAGCCATTATGAATTGGCGTCGACCCTCAGATCTAGATAGAACTGTTGACAATCCTCGTGGTTACTTCGAGTCCACTTTACTGCGTCCATTTAATGATGAGCTGCTTGAACTGGCAGGATATGCCTGGGATCGACCACCATTGTTGCCTGTGTGGTGGACTCAGGGAAAATACCTGCATTGTGTTATTCAGCGGAAGCAGGATTTTGAAGCCTATGCACTTGAGGTTGGCTGGGTAGATAAGGATCCTCGTCTTTCAATTACGTTTCCACTTTTTCAGCATTTGTTGCTTAAGCGGGTTCCCTGTCTAGTGCCAATGCGCAACCCCCTTGATGTTGCTCAGTCTTTGCATTGGCGTGATGGTTTTTCTATAGAGAAGGGTTTATTGCTTTGGTTGCTTTACAACCGTGGCTGTTCCCTCTTCTTTGATTCGTCTCTCGATGCTTTGATTTCTTATGAGAACCTTATGGAAGGGCAAGCTGATCAGATTGACCGGTTCATCTCTTTTGTGGCACCCTCGTTAAGCCTGCAGCAGCCTGATGTGGATGTGCGCCGGCATGTTCTCGCCAAGCATGCTGAGTGCACTCGCCCGAATCTTCGCCGTAATCAGCTGGGTAACTTTGCAGAAGTAAGCGCTCCTAATCAAGGTTCTAGTCAAGGAGAACTCGCCTCTTTTTGCAGACATCTATATGGCCAACTTAAGTCCGGTGGTTTTTCTTCTGATCTTTTCTGCGAGCTGTTTCACGAAGTGCCTTCTTTCTTGATCGATCAATACGATCAGATTTTGTCTGAGGGTGAACCTTCTCTTGAATTTCGTCGTAATTTTGCGATTCAATCCTTTCGTAAGCCAGTTAAGGCTTTATCGGCTGACTGTCAGACAGGACAGTTCGAGAGGGATAAGACCATAATCTCAACCTTTGCTGATTTGCTTGATACGCTCCATGGTCTCCAGAAACAGGTGAATGCCATGGAAGAATCGTCAATGCCTGATGATTCAGCATCATTGCTGAAAGAGGAGTTGCGCCTTAGTAATGAACGACTTGAGCAAATGCAGCAGGCTTTCTTTTGGCGTGTTACAGCACCATTGCGCCGTGGCATCGATGCTTTCAAGCTAGTAAAACGAAAGCTCTTTCAGCTCATTATGGTTAAAGTAATCAAAGGGAGATAGACGCCATATTTTCTTGAGATAATCTCGAGAGCATTAAGAATGGCTATTCAAGATTGTATAGTCGCCTTGCTTCGATTATTAATCAATGCAAGGCGCTTTCTTTGCTTCGCCGTGTGCAGGATGATTATGATTTGGGAGTGCAACTTAAGCGATGGCTCGAAGGCTTTTCTTAATGGATCGTTGACTGGCTCTTATCAGCAAGCAGCAGTATGATTGGTTTCGTAAATACATTGCATTGAGCCAGTTCACTCAGTAGAAGTGTGATTGCGATCCCTGTAGTTTGACTTCTTTTACGGCGTTAGAGCAGCTTTTGCGTTGCCATTGCCGGCCAATTACTGCAGATGCTGTGGTTTAAAGTTGATTGCATTGTTCTGGTAATTTTTCGAAGTATTAACCTTTAAGTGCTGATCTAGGGCTGACCTTCTTTGGTGCCATTGTGAATGAGTTGGTACTCAGCTTTTGGCTCTCTATTTGATGCTTTATGCTGTTCCACAATATTCACAATGATTACTTTAGGAGCGATCTTTCTTGGGTGAAGATGGCTGATCCCTGTTATTGCTCTACTGAAAGATGTCCCCATTCAGGAGATGCGGTTAGCCCCTTTTTTGAGGTGTTTTTGATCTTCTTGGTGGAGGTTTGATGGGTAGGTTGCTTGAATTCGTTCTTCCGCGTGATGGAGTCGCCATTGGAATCGACAATGTTGCCTATAGCCTGGATATATTGCGTTCACTTGCCTGTTTTAGGCATTATCCAACTGAGGCCTATCGGTTGATGTTTCAGGAGAACCTGGAGAATAATGATTCCGACCAGGAAATATTCAATCTCTCAAGAGTTTTCTCGATTAAGCATGAGCTTGTGCCGCCGTCATCCCGAATTGAGAACTGAAGCTGATGCTCCTTTTGTGCAGTTTTTGCGGGAGTGGCCGCCTGGCTTCGGGGGGGTAGAGCGCGTTGCTCACGGCATTTCGGCGGAGCTGTTGGCACCTGTGCTCAGCTTGCGTCGCTCAGCTGCTGTGAATAGTGACCCACTCCCTGTTGAATATAGCCGTAAGTGTTTGCCATCACTGGCCTTTGGGCGTGTGTATGTCCCCTTCCCTTCTTGGCAGCTTTGGCGCCTGATGTGGCGGCGGCAATCATTACTTGCTCACCTCCCTTGCCCAACAGTTTTGCTGCTGGCAATGCTGGCCAGGCTGCTGCATCCACAGCGACGCATCACGATTTATTGGCATGCTTTTCTTCGCCCGCGCTCAGGCTTGGTGGGTCGCCTTGAATTGCTTTATCTGTATTTGGCACTTAAAAGCCTGCGTTCTAGTCGGGTGATCACCACCTCGCCGGTTTTGAACAAAGCCTTGATAGCTCATGGAGTAGCCGCGGATCGCATCAAGGTGCTTCCCTGCGCCTTGCCTGCACAGGTGGAGGAGCAGTTGTTGTTACTGCGGAGAGATCGTAGAGCTCAGCTGCTTAGCGGCACAATCATCTTTATCGGACGTCTTGAAAGTTATAAGCGGGTCGATTGGTTATTGGAGTCTTTCGCGTCTACTGAATCTGCTCAGACATTGCTGGTTCTGGGAGATGGTCCAGATCGCTCTCGTCTAGAAGATTTCGCTGCTTTGCATCGCCGCTCTAACCAGCAGGTGCTATTTCAGGGCCGGGTGAGTGAGAGAAGGAAACTTCAGCTGCTGGCAAAGGCTGATGTAATGGTGCTGCCTTCTGATCGTTGTAATGAGGCCTTTGGCATTGTTCAGTTGGAGGCCATGGCCAGTGGCATACCTTCTTTGGCTTATGACCTACCCGAATCGGGAATGCACTGGGTGAGTGCTTTGCCGGAACTGCCATGGAGTGGTTCTCCTGATGATCTGTCTGCGGTCTTGCAGAAGGTGCTTGCCAACCCAGGGCTGCACGCCCGGCTTTGTCAGCAGGCTATTCATCGTTATGACCACGAATTCGCCCATGCGGTTTGGCGACAGAAGTTGCTTCAATTAGATCTTCTCTCTGGCTGAAGCAAGTCAATCATTGTCCTGCTTGCGTAACGACTAAGTGGCTAGTCGGTCTTGCAGGTCTGGCGGGCTCAAGGGATTCGCAAACGGCTTGACCCTGATCAGAGGTTTGCGTAGGCATTATCAGGCATCTTGCTGGAGGAGTTGTGCGCTTTTTGCATGGTGAATCAGGGCCGCCTTTGCGTGTGGAGGGCCTTTGGTTTTGGAGGCCCCATGGCGACATTCTGCTGTTATGGTAGCAGGTTTTTGATAGTTCTTTGTTGACTGCATTGCTCCAAAAATTGGCTCCAGAAAGTTCTCTTCTATCGTGATGGCTAGCTAACGCTGACTGACTCTTTTAAGGTTCCTCAGGTGTACTGTCCATCCCTTTTCTCAATTCGATTTGCGGCCGCAGAAATTGCTGATATGAGTCACTCATTTGAATAACTTAATAAGTAGTTAGGAGAGCGTTTGACGAGCCACCATTGACCACATTTTGCATGGATTACTTCAAAGCTAGGTTTCAATGAATCTTAATTGGTGTTTGTTCTTCGCCATGCATTCGATCTCTTGGTCGTATTGATTTCATGCCGGATAGTGTGGATTGGTCTTTTGGTGGTTGATGCATTGGCTTCAGTAGAAATTGTTTTGGAGACGCTCTCAAGGGGTTTAAGTGAGCTTGGCGGCAATGCTGCGATGCGCTTCGCCCTGCACAGTGCACCCTAAGAATGGCTTGTTAGTTGGAGCTGTTGATGCATCCCTTCAGCGAGGAAATTCTTCAGGCGACTTTGACTTGGCGAAGTCAGCAGCAATTGGATCGCTCGCAAGCTGATTTGTTCGATCTTTGTCTTCTTTCTTTGGCCTGTCAGATGTGCCGATGAATTCGCCATTTCTATTCAATCTTCTTCTTTATAGACCTGCACCAACAGGTCTGAGCCGCTATGTGGAGCGCATGCTTATGGCTTGGCCAACGGCGACTGGTCAGTCACTTCCAAAGCAAATACGACTGAGAGTTGATGGTCAGGCTGAATTAGTCGTTGATGCGCTGTTGCCACAGGAGCAGCAATCTCGACGCATGCGTTGGCTACAGGCAAATTCACTCGTGCAGCATGCCGTACCTACGCGGAAGTTGGTAGCAGAAGCCGATCCGGCTGTGATTTATTCCCCTTACACCGATCGGCTGTTGGGAGTCCGTAATAGACCCCAGGTGATTACCTGCCATGACGTCACTCCTCTTTATTACCCAAGTAGTCGTCGGGCTTATTGGCGCAGCCGTCTTTGGTTGCCACGGCATCTTCAGGGTGCTACACGAGTGATCGCTATTAGTCGTCATGTGGCCGATCTCTTGTTGGAAGAGGGGATGTCTGCCAAGCACATAGTTGTTATCCCCAATGGTGTTGAGTTTGTTGCTGATCCCATTCGTGCTCCTGCCACTCGCGACGTACTGCTATTAGCTCGTCATGCTCGTAATAAGAACATCCCTTTGGCCCTGAGAGGTTTCGCCCATTTACTTGCCTTAGAACCTCATTGGGAGGGCAGCCTTGTGATTGTGGGTGGTCGTAGCCGTGTTACTTCGCAGCTGCTTCAGTTGGAGAGAAGCTTGGACCTCATTGGCAGAGTGCAATGGTTGCCACATTTGTCTGACGAAGACTTGGAGCGGCAATGGCGCTCGAGCTTCTGTTTGCTCTCAACCAGCTTGATGGAGGGTTGCGACTACCCGCTGCTCGAGGCTCAGGCCAGAGGGCTGCCAACGTTGGCAAGTCGAATTCCGGTGCATGAGGAGCTCCATAAAGAGGCTGCTTCTTTATTTGATCTTGACGATGATGGCGTTAGTCTCGCTACTCAGATTCAGCAACTTGCGCGCGACTCTTGCCTTTGGAAACATCTTTCTCAAGCGGGCCTGATCAACGCCCAACAATTCACCCTGCAGCAGCGAAGTTGCAGCATTCATCAGTTGTTGAGCAGCCTCTGCTCAAACCGGTAGTGCTCAGGCTTGAAGATGTTCGGCTTGATATTCCTGTGAATACG
>MPMF02124312.1_pt1 | contig 19319 bp, 16 predicted proteins | sample 1617271 | NCBI WGS metagenome assembly MPMF02 (sample SAMN05944812, study PRJNA350692) | marine metagenome | biome: marine; feature: ODZ; material: water; isolation source: 120 m water sample prefiltered with 30 um filter, filtered on to 0.2 um... | place: Pacific Ocean | collected 2012-04-09... | reverse complement strand
TTGCTAAACGAAAGCCTGCAAAACGAAAGCCTGCAAAACGCAAGGTAGCAAAGCGAAAGCCAGCCAAGCGAAAGGTAGCTAAACGAAAGCCTGCGAAACGTAAGGTTGCTAAACGAAAGCCTGCAAAACGAAAGCCTGCAAAACGCAAGGTAGCAAAGCGAAAGCCAGCCAAGCGAAAGGTAGCTAAACGAAAGCCTGCGAAACGTAAGGTTGCTAAACGAAAGGTTGCAAAACGCAAGGTAGCAAAGCGAAAGCCAGCCAAGCGAAAACCTGCTAAACGCAAAGCTCCTGCTAAGCGAAGACGCAAGTAATTCTGTCGCGCGACAGAGCAAAAACGCCCCCTCATGCTTGTGGGGGTGTTTTTGTTATAAATGCACCAGACAATTGTAAATCAAGGATCAATTTTAAATTAGCAATTAAATCTTGAATTATTATTTACAATTTATAATTGCTCGCCTACGCTCCGCTTCCCTTTCCGCAAAGAACCTCCTCTGCCAACGCAACTTCCTGCAAATTGTTTACGCCGATCCCCTGCTCTGGCGGGCAGGTCGTGGTTTGAATTTCGTAACCTTGTTCCATTGCAATCGCGATCATGTCAGTAAGCAAAAATTCATTCTTTTTATTATCATCACTGAGTTTACCGATATTTTCCCAAAGCCACTTCGCGTCAAAACAATACATCCCATTGTTGACCTCAAGAACGTCGCGCTCCTCATTGCTACACATCTTGTATTCTCTAATCGCTTCCACGCGCCCCGCAGAGTCTCGCAGTATGCGACCAAAGTGAGTATACACCGCATGCCAGTCGTCGTAGCTAGGCAACACAGTCGTCAGCATCGTAATCTTTGCATCCGTCGCCTCGTGCTTTTCTACAATTTCTTTATAAACGTTAGGATGATACAAAGCATGATCACCGTAACTTACAAGTACGACGTCGACACCTTTCAATTGATCTTCGGCGACCATCACTGCGTGCCCCGTACCGCGCTGCTCGTTCTGCATTACGATCTCGGCGCGACTACCTACAAACTTTTTCATCACCTCAGGCTGATACCCAACCACGACCGCTGGCTTGTCATCAACGCCAGACGCCTCAACCGAGCTCAGGACATATTCCAGGATAGGTTTTCCGCACAGTTCCACCAAAGGCTTAGGAACTTCCGCACCCATGCGCCTCCCCTTTCCACCTGCAAGTATTAGTATTCGTATGCTCATATTCAGCTTTAATCAGTCGTCATATATTATCACGCGAATAGCATGCTGGTCGAGGTTCTAGTAGCGAGCTACTCGAAACCGTTGAGGAGATCCCGTACGATAATGCCCATATCCATGTGGTGGTGTTCAAAAAAAAGACTCCCCTGTCATCTCCAACGCAAGCGCTGGTGATGATCAACCCACGAGGGGGTCAACGGGGAGCTGGCTCTATCGCCCAGGGATGACGCGTACAAGGTGCGACGATCCAAGGACTCAAGCCGACGTAGTTCGTTCTTAGAGTATGCCTTATCACACTCACGGAACGTGACACAATTATACTTGCGGGATTACTCGCCTCTGGGCTAACTGTGTCTGTAGCTGGAGCCGAAGCTCCTTCCTCAAACACCCAGAAACATCTTGCTGACCTAGTAGGTACTCAGCGTCGTAATACGTCCGTTTGATGTCTCCATCATTCGGATGAGCCTCAGTAACTTAGAGGCTGCCTTCACCATTGCTGGTAATATTCCCCGCTACAACGGAAAACACTGAAGGGTGACTTTGTGAACCGCTATCGCTATAGCCGAAGGATGGTAGCGATAACTGATTGTCTCACCAACTCCTGCATCTCTGATCTTCTGAAAAGCACTATAACACGATTTTGCCCTTTTGTCAAGGGGCAAACCTGCTATTTGGCTAATATTGGCCCCGTTTTGAGCCATGAAAATGCCCCTCTACACCACCGAGTCCTCAAGCGATCCAGTCTACAACTCGATCCGCCTATAAACATTGATTAATACAACAAAATCGATACAACTAAAAACACGACCTCGAGAGGTCGTGTACTTAGTCCTGGCGATGGCCTACTTTTGCGGCAAAGCCGCTATCATCGGCGCTGAAGGGCTTAACTTCTGTGTTCGGGATGGGAACAGGTGTGACCCCTTCGCTTGAGATCACCAGGCGCTCACGAGCGACAAGTCGCTCATGAGAGTCCGGTGATCTCTGCAAGGAAAGATACTGGAATATACAATTGAAGTCAATATTCATCTGTTGGTAGAAAAGAATCTATCTGTAATCACGCGCGCGAACGCGTGTCACAAGTTCTGTTCTGTGTGGTAGTAAGAGCAAACGACATATTAGTACACCTCGGCTAAACGTATTGCTACGCGTACACCTGGTGCCTATCAACGTCCTCGTCTCGAACGTGTCTATGATGATTAATCTTGAGAATAGCTTCGCGCTTAGATGCTTTCAGCGCTTATCTAGGCTCGACGTGGCTACCCAGCGATGCCCTTGGCAGGACAACTGGTACACCAGAGGTCAATACATCTCGGTCCTCTCGTACTAGAAATGTGCTCTCTCAATCATCGACGCCCACAGCGGATAGGAGACCGAACTGTCTCACGACGTTCTGAACCCAGCTCGCGTGCCGCTTTAATAGGCGAACAGCCTAACCCTTGGGAGCTTCTTCACCCCCAGGATGCGACGAGCCGACATCGAGGTGCCAAACCCCTCCGTCGATGTGGACTCTTGGGAGGGATCAGCCTGTTATCCCCGGAGTAGCTTTTATCCGTTGAGCTTCCGCCGTCCTATATCGAACGGTCGGATCACTAACTTCTACTTTCGTAACTGCGCGACATGTACGTCTTGCAGTAAAGCTGACTTGTGCGTTTACACGTCCAGCCCGATGTCCATCCGGGCTAAGTCAACCTTAGTAAACGCCTCCGTTACATTTTAGGAGGCGACCGCCCCAGTCAAACTACCCACCAGCTACTGTCTCTGCCACCAGTTTCATGGCGACGGATTAGGATTTACAAAACACAAGGGTGGTATCTCACTGGCGCCTTGCGGCTCCCACCTATACTGAACATGTGAGTCATAAACCCAATAGCAAGCTGTAGTAAAGCTTCACGGGGTCTTTTCGTCCGGCTGCGGGAAAACGAGCATCTTCACTCGTACTGCAATTTCGCCGAGTACTTCCTTGAGACAGTTCTCAAATCGTTATGCCATTCGTGCGGGTCGGAACTCACCCGACAAGGAATTTCGCTACCTTAGGACGGTTATAGTTACCGCCGGCGTTCATCCGCGCTTCAGTCGAAAGCTTCTCCCGAAGGATAACCCTCTTCTTTAACGTTCGGACACTGGCCAGGCATCAGCCCCTATACATCACCTTACGGTTTAGCAGAGACCTGTGTTTTTGGTAAACAGTCGCTTGAGATCTTTCGCTGCGGCTCCCCATTTCAACAATGGAAAGCAGGCCTTATCCCGAAGTTACGGCCGCTGTTTTGCCTAGTTCCTTAAGGAAGTTTCTCTCGTACACCTTAGTATGCTCAACCCAACCACCTGTGTCGGTTTGCGGTACGGGTACCATTATGATTAGCCCTAGAAGCTTTTCTTGGATCTCTTTCCTTTCCCCTTGTGTTCAAAGAACACTCGCGATCAGCCACGCTCTTAATGCAAGACGGATTTACCTATCTCACGAGAACGACTGCCCAACGCCATAGCCATAGGGCGCGGGAATTTCAAGAAACCGTCACTCCATCAGTCATAATGGTAGTGCAGGAATATTAACCTGCTGTGCATCGGCTACGCCTTTCGGCCTCGTCTTAGCACCCGACTAACCCTGGGTCGATTTACGTTGCCCAGGAAACCTTGGTCTTTCGGTGAACGGGGTTCTCACCCGTTTTTTTGCTACTCATGCCAACATTCTCTCTTCCATACGCTCCACGATGGGTCGCCCCTTTCGCTTCAGCGCCTATGGAATGCTCTCCTACCGCTCACGTCGTTAAACGCGAACCCTCAGCTTCGGTATATCACTTGAGCCCCGGTACATTTTCGGCGCAACGCAACTTGACCAGTGAGCTGTTACGCTTTCTTTAAAGGATGGCTGCTTCTAAGCCAACCTCCTGGTTGTATAAGTCATGTCACCACCTTTTACACTTAGTGATAATTTAGGGACCTTAGCTTGAGATCTGGGCTGTTCCCCTTTCGACCGATGGAGCTTCGCCCCCATGGTCTAACTGGCAGGAACACTTGTGAGTATTCGGAGTTTGGCTGGGCCGGGTACCCGAAGGCCCCAAACCCAATCAGTGCTCTACCCCCCACAAGCTATTAACTGCCGCCAGTCCTAAAACTGTTTCGGAGAGAACCAGCTATTACCGAGTTCGATTGGAATTTCTCCGCTAACCTCAGGTCATCCAAGCGTGTTGCACGACGCAATGGTTCGGTCCTCCACGGCTTGTTACGGCCGCTTCAACCTGCCCAAGGTTAGGTCACTCGGTTTCGGGTCGTGTAAACGTTACGAATTCGCACTATTAATGCTCGCTTTCACTATGGCTCCGTTCTATCGAACTTAACCTGCAACGTTTACACACTCGTTGGCTCATTCTTCAATAGGAACGCTATCACGGACTAAATCCGCTCTAACTCCCTGTAGGCATACGGTTTCAGATACTCTTTCAATCCCCTCCCGGGGTACTTTTCAGCTTTCCCTCACGGTACTTGTTCACTATCGATCAATATGTGTATTTAGCCTTACCGCATAGTCGCGGTAGATTCCCACAGGATTTCACGTGTCCCGCGGTACTCAGGAACTACTTCGTAGTAGCACATATATTTCAGATACAGGACTATCACCTTCTTTGGTTCTTCTTTCCAGAAGATTTTCCTATATATGTACACTCCTACTTCCGCCTAAAGGATGCGGATAGATGTAGTCCTACAACACCCCATGTGCAAGGGTCCTTACCTTTCAGTATAGATAGCAACAAACCGAAGTCTGTTGTTTTTCCATACCTTCACACATGAAGTTTGGGCTGATCCCCGTTCGCTCGCCGCTACTAAGAGAATGGTCTGATGCATTGCATCGGAGTGACAAGATAAATCTTATCGTTTCCGATGCGAAGCATCAGTTGTTATTTTCTTTTCCTCCAGGTACTGAGATGTTTCACTTCCCTGGGTGCCCGACGTTAACCTATGTATTCAGTCAACGACAACGTGGCATTCCCCACGCTAGGTTTCCCTATTCGGAAATCCCCGGATCAAAGGTTGTTTGTTACCTAACCGAGGCTTATCGCACACTACTACGTCCTTCTTCGGCACATATTGTCAAGCCATCCGCCGTATGCCCTTATGATGCTCTACCACCACACAAAGCAAATCTTGTGTGATAGATTTTTCGCCATACGCACTAAGGATAATGCGCATGTCGTTTTCCCTGTACGCGCGTAGAAAACGCGTACAAAGACGAATATGACTTCAATTGTAATGTTCATACTGATTAATCACGTGGGCACTGTGCCTATTGGTGATCTCGAAATCAGCGTTTGGATAATCGATACTGGAGCCACGTAAAACGCACTTTGCGTTTGTCTGGCGATGTATCGGCTACCCAAGTCTAGCTTCGAGCAAATAAAACAACGACCTTTCAGTCGTGTCGGAGGATCCATCTAAGGATCGCGACGAATGGATCAGGCTAAACCTGATATGCAACATTCCTAAGTCGTCGATAAACCGCTCATAGGTCTTTAAGGACCTCAGGTACGGCTTTCTTAATGTGAGAGGATTGTACAATACCCCCTAAATCCTGTCAAGAGAACGAAGATTAGCAAAGAAAACACCCCGCGTTCCAGTGGAACGCGGGGTTTCGTTGTCTATTCGGGCCCGTAGGCCTCGGTGAGCATGGCAGGCTCGAGCAGCGTGTCGAGCCGCTCCACCGCCGCCTGCTGTTCTGGAGTGAGCGCGACCTCTGCGATCTGCTCTCCCAGACTCTCGATGATCGTGTCAAAACGAACAAGCGCTTCATCGTGCTTGGCAATTACCTGCCCCGCAGCCGACTCTGCAGCCGTCGCTGTACCGCACGCAGTCTCTGCAGCCGCGAGTACCTCCTCGGCAGCCGCAACTCGAGCTCGTGCAGCAACGACCGCTTCGCTTGCAGTCTGCTTCGTGGCACTCAGATCACCAGCCCGGCCCGCCTCGGCATCACGATCAGCGCGCACGGTGCCCAGACGATCGTTCAGAGCAACCGCATCTTCGCTCGAAGCCAGGATGGCATCTCGCTTGGATCGCAGCGACGCTTCCATGCGCTGCCGCAACGATTGTCCGTCTGCCGGAGCCGGAGCGGCCGGAGCCTCGGGCGCCGGAGCGGCCTTGGGTTCCGGAGCGGCCGGAGCGGCCTTCGGCTTCGGAACAGCCTTGAGGCCGCTCCGCTGCGTGGCGCCGATCCCCAGCGCCTCTTCACGCTCACGGTCGAGCTCGGCGATCAGTTCCGCGATCTCTTCGAGCGTCGGCTCCTTGATCACCATCTCCGCCGCTTGCGAAGCGGTCCGTGGCAGCAGCATGGACATGGCGACTGCCTCGTTCTGGTGGTGATCGAACACGTGGTCGATCACTTCACCCTGTCCGTCGCGCTCCTCGAGCACAATGCACGAGTTGAGTGCGGCGAGCATGTAGCTGTTCTTCTCCTGGCCCGTCAACGTCCCCGACACGGCGTTCGCGATGAGCGCCCTGACGGTCTTTCCGTCGCCGAGTCTGCCTGTCTCCGCGCTGTCCTGGGTGAACAGCGCAACCACCTTGCCCCAGTCCCTGGGGTGCTTGTCCGTCACATCCACGCTGAACGCGGAGTGACGCTTCAATCGTCTATGCGTCATGGAATCCTCCTGACCAGCCGAAGCCGGTCCATCCTGTTGTTTGGTTGCGGTCTTGGCCGTCTTGGCCTTTTCAGCCGCTTTCTTCCCTGCTTCGATCTGGAGCTTGAGCTTGCCGATTGCGTCGGCCATCTCATCTTCCGTCAGCAGCTCAAGGAATCCCGTGGGATCCCTCAGAACCGCAAGCACTTCACGCGCCCGCTTGGCGTCGTACCAGTACCTGGTCTTCGTGCCCGGGGCACCCTTTCCGACCAGGATGATCCCGATGTTCACCATGTGCCGAAGCACGTCATCGCTGGCGTAATCCTTGTCATCCCTGCCTGTCTTCTCGATGAGGGACTTGAGCTGCTTCTTGTCGGTAAACCAACAGGAGAGGGTCTTCTTCCTCATCACGGTGTTGAACGCCCTGATGATTTTATCGAACCCCTTCACCTCCCTGCTACCAACGTCGTACTTCGATCTCCTTCTCGAACCAACATCTCGGCTAGCGGGAACAGCGGGCGCCTGCCCGGTGGCGCCTTTTCGCTTCCTTGCCATGACTTCCTTCCTCTCGCTAGTTGTGAATGAGCACCCTACTTTCTATCCCAAAATGACCGTATTGTCAAGCAATATCTACCGTTTTCTCAAAAACAACAAAAACACCCCATTTTAGGGGTGTTTACAATACAATCTCTATTTCTTTAAAATCGTCGCTCAAAGACGCACCTGGCTCTACATCGTTATCGTCTATCAAGTCGAGCAGGATCGGCAGCTCCTTTGCTTCCACGAAATGCTTCCCTTCCTCCAACTCACGTAGCTGACCCTGAAGCTCTTTTTCGTACTTCAGCGCGTGATCGAACGGCACAACGTCGTCATCCTTCGCATGAACGATGGCAAATCCCTGCCCCTTCCACATCACCGTGTCAAAGTCCACCGGAGGCTCGAAAAAGCTCTTAAACCTCTCGGCGCCAACATGATAGATCGGCGACACAAGAATCACGGACTTCGGAGTCCCAGACATATCCGCCTCCTCAAGATAGTGCAGCAATGCAACACATCCAAGCGAATGACCAATGAACACCGTATCTCCCTCTGGATACTTTATGGAGTCATCGATTGCCTTCACCCACTCCTGACAGTTCGGTTCAGCAGGGTTTGGCAACGTAGGAACAATGACCTCATGCCCACGCTTAACAAGCTCCTTCCGCAACCAAGGCCAAAAATTATGTTCCGGCGAGGCATTATAGCCGTGCACGAGTACAATCCGCATATTAAATATATGTTTTATACAGTTCCCTAACAGTCTCAAAAAAGTGATCAAATTGGATGAGATTTCATTGAAAAGCTGAGACTCGCAGTGGAGCGTACCTAAGTACGATGAACAAGAATCGAAGCTTGAAATGAAATGTCGCCGATTTGATCGCTTTTTTGGTGCCGGAGAGAGGACTCGAACCTCCACACCTTGCGGCACTGGCTCCTAAGGCCAGCGTGTCTACCAATTTCACCACTCCGGCAGGGGTGCGTGATCGAGAGTAAAGATAGCATCGAAATGCATTATGGTCAACCTGTTCTTTAGGCCATGCAGCGCGCGCAATAATCACCCATCCCCAACAACTCTTGACATCGACCTTGAGAGCTGTTGTAATAGAAGCAGCCTTGTGAGGTTTAAGACCTCCAAATTCAGGGTGGCGACAAATTACCTCCCCATTATTCGTCTCATTGAGATGAACGGGGAGGTTTTTGTATCTCATGGGCCCGTGGAGGTAATGGTAACCTTGCATGGTTTGCCACCCTGAGTCGCGGGTTCGATTCCCGCCGGGTCCATAAGGGTTGAACCAAAAAAAATAGTCGCAGCGAGCGCTACGACCTCGAGTTCTAGGGCGATGTAACGCTGAGGCGTCCGGACATACCAGCGCCAAACGACCAGAGTCCGAGCGCGAACCAGGCAGCCACGATCACGAGTGCACCCATTGGCACCACGTCGTTCTGCACGAGCACAGCCAGCACAACGAGATAGGACCACAGCACCGTGAAGTTCCCTGTGATGAGAATCGACCCCATCGTCCAGATCAGGATCACCTTCCCCAACCAGCTCTCACTCATCCGCATCGCGGTTTCGCGATCGCTCACCATGAGTCCGGCCGCCATGAGCCCCGTTGCCCACATGATCCCGAACGTATACAGAAACTGCCACCACTCAACCGAAGAAGAATCGTAAAACATGACTCCCCCTTTCAACGCAAACACAGCAATACATCGCTATAAAGTCAACCTATCCCCAACGACCCTTGACACCAACCTCGCGAGCTGTTGTAATAGAAGCACGCAGGTGAGGAATTACTTCCAAATCCTTGTTGACGACAATACACCTCCCCAATTTGTTGGGTGAGGTGTATTTGTTTTGAAACCCCAGTGGACCCTGGGCCCGTGGTGGTAATTGGTAACCTCACTTGCATCGTCAACAAGGGTCGCGAGTTCGAATCTCGTCGGGTCCACCACTGGGTCATATTTGTCCGTGCCCCACCGGATAATCGATTTTATTCATAATCATATGCCTATGCGCACATCGATTATTCCGATTTTATTCAGTCTGTTCCTTATTCCTGGGCTCGCCTCTGCAGCCTCAGTTGATACGGACAGTTTCACCGTTGACGTCACCGAGACCAATGGCAAGCTCGAGTTTTCTGTTGAACTTCGAGATGTTGAGCCCGATGCCACCGTCGAGATTAGCGTTGAACCACCTTCAACGGAAGACACTGTCTCGGTCATTGGACCAGAGCTGCAATCAGGATACCCAGGTGATGTCTTGATCAGCGAGTTTGTTGCCGACCCTGTAACCGGGGACGAGGAATGGATAGAGCTATACAACACAACTTCACAATCAGTTAATCTAACCGAGTGGTTTCTAATGGACGGCTCAGGAAAGAAGACGATGCTCGAGGGAACGCTAGAGCCTCAGTCATACGTTGTCATCTACTCGCCAAAAGGAGTGTTAAACAACGGTGGAGATGTTATCTCACTCTTCGACGCGTTCGCCGCACAGATCGACGAGGTCGCCTACGGTTCATGGGACAACGCAACGGCTCCAAAGGCATCCGATCCAGAATCTGTTGGACGAGATCCCGATCAAGAGGAGACGTTCGTGATCATGACACCTACTCCGGGCGCAATGAACGTAACTACAGAGACTGTCGAGGCCGCTACGAGTGATACTGCGGTCGACACAGTGAACGATACTAGTGACACTGAAGCCAACACTACAAATGAAGAAGCTAGCGAACATGATTCAACAACGGGCGACTCAACAACGTGCACGCCAGCGGGAGAAGACGCTGGAGACACTGCGGATGTCGCGGGTCCAGAGTTTGTTGAGCTCGCGAATATACGCGGACTCGCACTCGAGACAGAGCTCGCAACAGAGGGAATCGTTTCCTCCGTACCAGGAGTACTCGGTAAGCAAGTCTTCTACCTTGCGGGATCTGGAATCCAGGTTTACCTGCACAGCTCCGAGTTCCCGCAGCTTGAGCGCGGAACACGTGTACATGTAGAAGGTGAACTACGGGAGTCTTCGGGCGAGTCACGTATCAAGTTGGACGATGCATCGGACATTCAGATTATGAGCATGGAAGACGCACCCACTCCGCACGACATTACAACTGCCGAGATCGGTGAGGCGACCGAAGGTTGGCTCGTGCGGCTAACAGGAATGGTTTCCGAGCGATCGTCAGATGATTTTCACTTGGAAGACAGCAACGGAGAGGCTCGCGTGTTCATAAAGGACTCGACTGGAATCGCGAACAGCACCGAGGTCGGTGACGAGATCACTGTGACCGGAATCGTTAGCGAGACTCGATCCGGATATCGGATCTTGCCACGCGATCAGGAGGATCTGTTGCCACGAGTTACAACCGAGGAAGGCTCAGAGCTGCTCGCAATGGGATCAACAAGCTCCAACTCACCAAGCGCACTTGGTGGATGGGTACTTGCGAGCGCTGCGGTGCTCGGGCTCACAACAGCGGGACTCGTGTCCGCAAAAAAGAGGAATACCAAATGGAATAAGTCACCACAAACTGCATAAATATGAAACAGGTTGATACAAAGGCTCCGTACAAGAGCGTCGAAGAAGTAAAAGCAGACTTTGACGCAAAAGTTACGGAGATGAACATTGAGCAAGGAACATCGCAGCTGCTCCTCGCATTCATGCTAGAGGAAAACCGCCAGGCATGGATCCGCGGAAAAGAGTTCGGCTGGAAAAAAGCCTGGACCTGGAAGCGAAAAGGCGAGGCTCAGACCGCGTAACAAAAAACCTCGGGGACGCCCGAGGTTTTTTTTATTCTAGAACTGATCGTGGATTATCTTTGCCTGCCAACGAGACAAGTTCCACGCCTGCCATTCGTCGTTATACTCGTAACCCTCAATCCAATCGTTCGTAGTTCGTGAAATAGTGCTCACTTGTTTATTTAATGCAGATATCTCTGCATTAGCCTTATAGTATTTCCTATCTAGCTCCTGACGTTCAGAGCTGTTCTGATCCTGGGCCCAAGCAGCCCTTCGCTCCTCGTCAAGACGATCACGCTCTACTCCCAAGACCTTTATCTTAGCCTGCACCTCCAAACTAACTCCGTCGAAAAGCATCTTCTGCACTTCATCGGAATCTATGTGTTCAGAAATTACTCCTGCTGCATCATCTGAAAGTCTAAACAGGAACCTATAATCGATCCCCTCCCCAACGTCACCTCGATCAATGTTATGTCGCGCAATAAACGCATCTGGATTCAAGAGGTTGAGCCCAACGAGCGCGATCGCGAATGTGAACACGATGCCGTGTAGGATCGTGTTGTCTCTAATCTTTGTAATAAGTCCTGCGAACAAGATCACCAGTACGATTGCCACTACGATCAATCCGTAATGTGAGAACAATCGATCGTGTGTAAACCCAAACGCGTCCTCGTAAAGTCCTAGTCGCGTCCATGATGACCAGAGAACACCGAGCGTAAGCAGCATCAACAAACCATTCAATACTTTGTTTAGCGTCTCGTGCTTTCCGGATCGGATCATTCTCACTGCCCACGTAATTGCCACAACTATCAATGCAACTACGAGCAACTGCGCGAATCCTTCACGTGCATACTCAGCGTACGTTAGCCCGAGCGACTCAAAGCTCGCCTTTCCTCCGAACAAGTATACCGCCTGAATCAACATGAATCCTACAAACACCAAGTTCGATACACCGAGCACGATAGCCGCCTCGATTCCGAGTTCCTTCTTCATCTTAGATTCTCCAATGGCTCGTTCAGGAGCTCGCTTCCAGAAAGCTGGAGCCAATGTGAATAGGAGTAGGAATGAGATCAACACTATCACGAGCAAGTCATCAAGTAGATCCATGATGTCCTCTACATGCAATGCACGCGTCAACAACTCTCGAACAACATCGTCGGCCGCAACGAACAGCGCGATAAACACAGTTGCAACAAGCAGTCCTAGAATCGTTCCTCGCACTACGCGAGACGATGCACCGCTCCTTCTCTTTAACTCTTTCAAAATTACTACGCGATCAAAGATGCTTACTACTCCATCGAGCAATGGGAATAGAACAAAATCCCAGATCTTAAACTTTTTGATCTGCGCTCCGTACAAACTCACCATCAACATCATGAACAAGTAAGTCATCGCGAATGCGTTGAGCCCGAGTAGGAACTCAGCGTCTCGAATCGCGAAGAACAAGGACAGAAGCAGTATCGTTCCAGAAATCGCAGCCTCATACCAACTCAAGTGTCTATGTGTCAGTCGATCGAATACTGCAATCGCTCCAAAAAGGATCGCTGCAAATAGCGGCACGACAATACCCGCTTGATGCCCAAAGAAGAAGACATCCCAAACTATTCCAAGTGCCAAAGAAGTAAGCGCCAATATGGCCGGCTTAATCATTTTGGCTACAGGTATCGGACTCGTATCCATGAGGTTCATAGTATTCGTTTAATATTGAGCCGGTTTATATCAATTTTTTAAGCAAATCGTCAACGGACAGCTCTTCAATCTCACCAGTGTCTCGTGGTCGCAATTCAACAATGCCATCACCCGCAGTACGCCCAACTGTAACGCGATATGGCATCCCCAATAGGTCCGCATCCTTGAATTTCTCACCAGGCCCCTTGTCACGATCGTCCATTAGCACCTCAACCCCAGCCTCTTCGAGCTTGCCATAGATCTCAACTGCAAGTTTCTGCTGAACCTCGTCGGCCCACTTCACAGGAACGATGTGTACCTTGAATGGCGCGACAGATTCTGGCCATTTGATTCCATTCTCGTCGTGATGAACTTCTACGATCGACCCCATGACTCGCGACGGACCGATTCCGTAACACCCCATGATGATCTCTGTCATCTTTCCGTCTCCACCTTGCAACTTGAAATTAAACGCAGTCGTAAATTTCGTCTTCAATGGGAAAATATTTCCAACTTCAATAGCTTTGTTAACTTGAATCTTGCCATCCTTACAACTTGGACACGCATCACCCTCTTTCACCTCAGCAATTTCCTTGTTCTCAGCAAATCCGCAATCACAGTGGAAGATCAAATCCTCTCCGGACTCAGTGAACACCTGATACTCATGCGAATACTTCGAAAACACTCCACCATCTGCCTTCACGAGCTTGGCATCCAACCCACACCGCTTAAAAATGTTCGCGTAGGCCTCCTGACTTCTTAGGTAGTAGTTATCAAAGTCCTCCTCGGTCAGATGGAAGCTGTACAGGTCCTTCATAGAAAACTCACGCCCCCTCAACAACCCCGACTTTGCACGCGGCTCGTTTCTAAACTTATCTTGAATCTGATAAACGGCAACTGGGAAATCTTTATACGAGGTTACAAGCTGCTTTACGAGCGGCGTAACAATCTCTTCACCGGTCGAGCTCAATGCAAGCTCCTTGTCCCCTGCCCCTGTGAGCTTGAACAAAATATCATCCATGGCTTCCCATCGATCTGTCTTGATGTAGTTTTCTTTCGGATGAAGCGCCGGCATCAAAATCTCTTGTCCGTCAATCGCGTTCATCTCCTCCCGCACAATCTGCTGTACGTTTTTCAACACACGCAAACCTAGCGGCAGGTATGTGTAAACACCTGACATCACCTGATTTATGAAACCGCCTTGTACCAACAACCGAGCATTAGCTGAATCGGCGTCATGTGGCACACTCTTATTAGTCTTTCCGAATAGTTTTGAGTAGTACATATTGTGCTCATGGTAGCCAAAAAGCAGTATAAAGTCTAGAAATATGCAAAACACCCGAGCCTAGGCTCGGGTGTTTTTATCCTAAGGGTCTCTATTTTGTCCAAGTCACGCCCAAAGTAAGATCAATATCATCCTTTACCGCATTGTCTCCAAGGCTTGCGAAGAACTTCCCTGACTGCGCATTGACGCCCCATTTTGTGCGGTCGATAGTCGCATCACCAGTAAGATGTATCATGTTCTCCTCAGTCTCAATGATCACGGGAAACGATACCCCGCGAGTAATCTCGCGCATAGTAAGGTCCCCATTCAATGTCTGCAATCCGTCCTCTGCGGTTTCCAACGACGTGAACACAAACTTTGAAGTTGGATACTCCTCAACAAAGAAGAAATCCTCGGACTTCAAGTGAGCAAGCAAACCACCAGACTTTTCCGCTGGGAGGTCGAGCGACGTGATTGTCTCCATGTCCATTATGACAGAACCGGATACGATCTTGCCCTCAACGATGGACACGCTCCCCTCTGATATCACGATCTCACCATTGTGACCCTGCTTTGTAATCTTCTCAGCAGCCCAAGCGACCTTGCTAATGTTCGAGTCAATCATGTACTCGCCGTCCTGCAATTCATCTGCCATAGCCTCTGCCTCCTCAGGAGCGATCTCCATCTCCACAACTGGTTCCGTCTGACTACATCCCGCACCAACAAGCGCGAGGGTCAGGAATAACATTGATAGTTTTTTCATAGTGTCTGGATTTTACCAAAGAGAGAAAGGCGGAACAAGTACGTATGTTACGGACAAACAAAAAACACCACCTGCGTGATGTCGTTTGCTTGGAGCGGGAAACGAGGTTCGAACTCGCGACCTCTTCCTTGGCAAGGAAGCGCTCTACCACTGAGCTATTCCCGCTCGCAAAAGCCATGTTATCCAAGCTATCGTGATTTGTCCATCCCGCTCTCGACAAATCGTATGTTTTCTGCTATATTCAAGCCTGAGCGCAGTGAAATGAGTGAGATTTGTGAGAAGGATCGAGGAGCGAAGTAAGTAGTATCTTTATACTACGTCGAGCACCGCAGATCCTGAACGCAAAGGTCGCCATTTCACAAGCGAAGCCCGCCGCGGTGATGGAATGGTAGACATAGGGGACTTAAAATCCCCGGGCCTTTGGCCGTGCGGGTTCAATTCCCGCCCGCGGTACCAAAAAGACATTGAGTATTCTCGATGTTTTTTTGTTATACTGTCCATACCATTACTAAACTCAAGCTATGAGCGCATTACCCGCGAATCCGTTCGCACCTGTGAATGAAGCGGTCGTGGAGCCAGAGCGAATCGTGGAGGCTGTTATCAAAGACGAAGATGCAGTTATCGATGTCGGTCTACGCCCACAATCGTTGGAGGAGTTCATTGGCCAAGAGAAGTTGAAGGGTAACCTTCGCATTTTTATTGACGCCGCAAAAAAGCGCGGCGACGTTCTGGATCATATTCTGTTATACGGAAATCCAGGACTTGGAAAGACAACTCTCGCACATATAATCGCGAACGAGGCTGAGTGCAATATCAAAGTAACGTCAGGTCCCGCACTCGAGCGCGTTGGAGATCTTGCCGCGATACTGACGAATCTCCAAGAAGGCGACGTCTTGTTTATCGACGAGATCCATCGCATGAACAAAGCGATCGAGGAAGTGCTCTACCCTGCCATGGAAGACTGCGCACTGGACCTTGTAGTCGGGAAAGGGCCAACGGCACGAATGATCAGGCTCGCACTCGAAAAGTTCACCATCATCGGGGCCACAACTCGTATGAGTTTACTATCGTCACCACTTCGAGATCGATTTGGTGGCGTACATCACCTCACATTCTACTCACCAGAGAACATGAAGAAGATCGTCGCGCGTTCAGCTGGTATACTAGAGGTACCGATCGACGAGCCATCGCAAGAGATTATCGCAAACCGATGTCGACGCACACCGCGAATCGCCAACCGGTTACTCAAACGTGTTCGAGACTACGCGCAGGTGAAGCATGACGGCAACATCGTGTCAGATGTAGCCGACGCAGCACTCGACGCACTCGAGATCGACGCGCACGGAATGGATGCGGTTGATCGACAAATCCTCAACACTATCATCGACACCTTCCAGGGCGGACCAGTCGGGCTCAACGCACTAGCCGCGGCAACAGCTCAGGAAGAAAAGACTATCGAGGACGTGTACGAGCCCTTCCTCATGCAACTCGGCTTCCTGAACAGGACGCCGCGCGGTCGCATGGCAACCGGTAAGGCTTACGACTACCTTGGAATCAAACCACCATCAACATTACTATGATCCCCGTCAGCATTCTCCTAATTGTATTCGTCGCGTTCATGCTCATGGTCTTGTTGTACACATTTTTCAACGTGTACCACATGATCCGATTCGGAGAAGCTCGCCCAAGGACCGTAGTGATCGTGGTTATCTACCTACTTTGTTTGGCTAGTATCCTTGCATGGTCAGGTTATCTAATTTTCCAAGCCGACTGGACTGCGTCTATACAGATTATTCCGGACGTACCTCTCCTCCCGTAATATGTTACACACCGCACATCTCCCAAACAGCAGACCAGGAGAAAAAACCGTTTTGTTTCTACGACGACACTGGGTCGGCGTGGTTAAGTTGGTTGCGATCACTCTAACTGCTGCAATAGCGCCAGTACTCGTACAGTTCATGCTAGGTTACGTTGCGCCCGCAGCTCTTGCTGCACCTGCAGCCGACGCCATCAGCGCAGTATTCCTTTCTATATACTATCTCGCGATCATCACATTCTTCTTCCAAGAGTTCATAGACTACTACTTGGACACGTGGATCGTGACAACAGAGCGAATCATCAACATAGAACAGCACGGACTCTTCCAAAGGGTCGCGTCCGAGATGCACCTTCCACTAGTGCAGGACTCCTCCGCCGAAATCAAAGGTGCACTGCACACATTTCTAGACTACGGAGACGTGCACATCCAGAGCGCAGGGGAAGCAAAACGATTCCACTTCAAGAACGTCGCGCATCCAGAGCGCGTGCGAGTGACGATCTTGAGACTTGCCGAGAACGATCGACTAAGAGAAGAACATAAACCGCCATCGCACATAATCGGAAACTAAAAAGAGGCGCGAGCCTCTTTTTTGACTACCAAGTGTGACTATTCCACGCCCAGTAACTCAACTTCTTAACGTTATCGAAACTCTCACCGCGAGACTCCGATCCGAACACGACTACAATCAACTCTTTCTCCTCCGCATCCTTGGATGGTCGCAGCATCTCCACCACATTCCACCGCGACTCGTGTAAATATCCCGTCTTCCCTGCCATCACCCACACATCGTCGTACTGAGGCTTGTATAACATCCAGTTAGTCGTCGTGATCTGACGGTCTTCCCCGTCCGATCCCGCGATAGACATCCGCACAGTCTGTGTTGTCTCACGAACGAGCTCGTTGCCGGTGAACACGTGCCGCGCTAACTCAGCAACCTCACGTGCGGTCGATACATTCTCGATCTCGATACCAGTTGGGTCAACCAAAGTCGTACGTCGCAGCCCCATCATCCGCACTCGATCGTTCATGTAACCCATAAACGATGTACCGGAGGCTCCAAGCGTCCTTGAAATCGCGTTCGCTGCGTTATTCGCCGAACCTACCAGCGTTGCAGACAACAAATCGCCCACTTTAAAGCTCGTACCGTCCTCAACCCACAACCGAGCGCCTCCAACATTATCCTCGTCACGTACCGCCCACTGTTTTTCAAAATCATTTGTCTGCTTGGTGATCACGTCAGAGGTCACGAGCTTGGTTATGCTCGCAATCGGCCATTCCTGATCTGCCTTGTTAGCACCAAGTATCTTTCCTGAGTTCTTATCGACGACTATCCACGCCTCAGCGTCGATCAACGGCTGCTCAACATTCGCTCGAACAGGTGGCTCAACCGCAGGCGCATAACTCGCAAGCTCCGACATAGACTGCCACCCGTATTGCCGCGCCCAATCCTCAAAGTTGATCAAGAACCCAGAAGCCGATCCCAGTATAGCGTCACCATTCACATCAAACGCAGCCTGCAAGTCAGTCCGCATGTCATAAACCCGCTGCAAACGATCCGGCATAGCAAAAGCCGTGCTCGGTACGAGCAACAGCAGAATCGCCAAAGTTGATACTAAGTATTTCATCGTTTAGCAAGCTGTTCGTAACCTGGCCCACCCGGGTCTACAATGCCAAGGGTTCCTAGATCAGCATATGTCTCAAGTCGCACATGCAAATCCTCCCAGTTTTCGCTGGTGCCGATCTCGTCAATCACTCGCAGTAAAATATATGTGTTCACCCCCGTCTCGCCCGTACCCGTGTCTGCAATGATCGGCTGCTTAGAATCGTACAGTTCTGGAATCATCTGCGCACCATGACATCCACCGAGCAACAGAATTGTATGCTCGTTCATCTTGTCTTTAGCAAGCTCATACAATCTCGCCATATCACTCTCATGGCCTCGAAGTTGAATCATTGTAAAATGTTCATCTCCAATGCGTTTCTGTAAATCTTCATTACCCCAGTCTTCGGAGTTCGCGATCACGATCGGCACACGTTGGTTTTCTTCCATGCCTTCAATGAGCTGACCCTCACCCTGACCGTCATCCACTGGAAGATTCCAACTCTCATCCTGGCCTCTATCCATTGGGTTCGCGCTTACAATGGCTCGATTCAAAACGCCACGCTCATCAAACTGAAACTTTTTATCCTCAGGCCGTCCCTCGCTACGTGCCTTCAAAGTCCTCATGACACCAATCTCCTCTGCCTCGTTCGCAGTAATAACTAGCACTCCTCCGGACAGGTCACGAAAGTTCTCGATCCCAGCCGGCTCTACGTACTCACGCTCTTCTCTACCTTCTGGAGTCGGCTCCACAGCACAACCCTCACCAAGTACCACAGCTCCGACTGCCGCAGCTGCCGCGCCTCTCATAAATTCTCGTCTATTCATTTTTCCCATATGAAAACAGTATATCAAAAAACCGAGGTCGAGCCTCGGTTTTACCACCGTTTGATCAATTCTACTCCAGTATAAAAGTACTTCAATATCTCGTCATATGTCGACCCGTCGTCCGCCATACAAAGCGCACCGCCTGCCGACAATCCAACTCCGTGTCCCCACTTCACTCGTCCAACTTCACACGGAACACTCACCGACTGCGCGTACGGAACTTCTCGTCCCCACACGCTCTTCCATGATCGCGTCCTTCCGTCTGATCGCGAGAAGTATGCCGC
>MPMF02221985.1_pt1 | contig 19362 bp, 17 predicted proteins | sample 1617271 | NCBI WGS metagenome assembly MPMF02 (sample SAMN05944812, study PRJNA350692) | marine metagenome | biome: marine; feature: ODZ; material: water; isolation source: 120 m water sample prefiltered with 30 um filter, filtered on to 0.2 um... | place: Pacific Ocean | collected 2012-04-09... | reverse complement strand
CGACGACCTCGCCTATGCCGGCCCACTGGCAGTTATCGTTGATCGTGACAGCGCCTCGGCATCTGAGATTTTCTCCGGCGCCATTCAGGATTACGAGCGAGGCTTGGTGATTGGTGAATCCACCTTTGGTAAAGGCACGGTACAGAACCTGATTGATCTGGATCGCTACTCTCAGGACCCTGACCAGCCACTCGGTCAACTGAAGCTCACCATTGCGCAATTCTTCCGGGTTAATGGTGAGAGCACGCAACACCGAGGGGTAATCCCGGACATCATTTTGCCTATCGGCCACGAAGAAAACTCTCATGGCGAACGCGCGTTAGACAATGCCTTACCCTGGACTCAAATCAACGCTACCGATTTTTCGATCTATGAACAGAGTAACTACCTTGAGCACATAGACAGACTTCGCAGTCTGCACAGCGCCAGGGTAGACCACGATCCGGATTTCGCCTATCTGAAAGGAATTCAGAAGATTGAGGCCCCGCTGGCCGAACTCACCGAGGTTCCGCTGCTCGAAAGTCTGCGTAGCGCCGAACGTATACGACAGCAAAATGACCGCCAGGCATTACTCAAAACCCTAGTGCAAGCACACGGCCTTGTCTTCAAAGAGACAGGAGCCGACGACGCTCTGCCAAGAGACGCTGTGTTGTTAGAATCAGCACGCATCCTGGCTGACCTGGCATTCGGCGCTTTCGCTGAACGACTGATCGTCCAACTGGACATCGAGCCGGCCCCTATTGATGGTTCTGGTAATCGCATTGAACCACTCAATCACTAAGAACGACCGATTCTAGTTGCGAGTCAGATCGATGGATTTTTCACGTTTCGGTCAGTTCCTTTCTTCTGGGTCAGGCATCCTGACCCTGATGGATGATATCGACCAATCTCTGGCTGGCCCTTCTGCCATGCATCTCCTGGGTGGAGGAAATCCCGCTCGTATTCCACAAGTACAGGAGACTTTCCGGTCCGCCATGACTTCCCTGTTGGCCGATGGCGAACGTTTTGAGCGCCTGACTGGAGAATACGATGGTCCGCAAGGGGACACCCGGTTTAATCACAACCTCGCGAGCCTGCTTCAAGAGCGGTGCGGCTGGAGTGTCGACCCCAAAAATATTACGATAACGAACGGCAGTCAGAGTTCATTTCATTCGCTGTTTCATCTCTTCGCTGGCGACTTTCAGGTGGGGTCGCCTCGCCGGATACTGTTGCCCTTGGCTCCTGAATATATCGGTTACGTTGATGTCGGTCTGGGGCAGCAACTGTTTCGCGCCTTTCGACCCAGCATTGAGTTACGAGGTGATCGCGAATTTAAGTACCACATTGATTTCGAACGGCTTGATGTCACTTCAGATATTGGAGCAATAGCGGTATCCCGCCCAACCAACCCAACCGGCAATGTGTTGACTGATACCGAGATTTCGCATTTGCGTGAACTGGCTAACGCAAACCATATCCCGCTGATAATTGATTCGGCCTATGGCGGGCCATTTCCGAATATCGTTTTTCCGCAGGTCGCTCCTCCCTGGGATGAGAACATCATTACCTGCCTCAGCCTGTCTAAGTTGGGGCTGCCGGGTCTGCGGACCGGGATAGTCGTTGCCAACGAAAAAGTAATCAGGGCGGTAACAGCAGCAAACGCGATCCTCTCGCTGGCTCCAGGAAGTGCTGGCCCCGGGTTGGTCAGTGATATGGTCGCCGATCGCAGTATTCTTGACCTGTCAGATCATGTGATCCGGCCTTACTACCGGAAACGAGTCAAGCAGGCGGTCTCCTGGGTTAACACAGCACTTGAGGGCTACCCCTGCCGGGTGCATACCCCCGAAGGCGCGATATTCCTATGGCTATGGTTTGAAGGCCTGCCGATTACCAGCGAAGTGCTTTATCAAAGGCTCAAGAGTCGTGGTGTCCTGGTGATTGCCGGAGAGCATTTTTTCCCCGGTCTTGAGGGCGAATGGGGGCATCGACATGAATGCATTCGCATATCCTACGCCCAGGATCCCGCCTCGGTTGAAGCAGGAATCCACATCATTGGCGAGGAAGTCGCCCGCGCATATGACAGCACGAAAGCAAAGAGCGTGTGATTCGCTTTTGTCTCTCAATCCTGCTGCCCGTACTGGCTTGAGCGGAACATCGACCATATCAACTGGAAAACAGCGGACAACTGCTCGTCACCACTATCAACCCAGTCATTAACGTCGGCCTCGCAGAGCCAGGCGCCGCCCTGCATTTCGTCTAAATTTAGCTTAAGGTCTTTGTCGCTGACCAGCCGATAGACCCAGGCGAATTCCATCCCAGTGATTGGGCTTGCCTCCAATTTAAACAAGGCTTGAGGTACTGCGTCCAACGACAGACCGATCTCCTCTTCAATTTCCCGGACACAGCACCGATCATAGCTCTCACCGGCATCGACATGCCCTGCTACAGAGGAATCCCACATCCCTGGGTTTTCTTGTTTATGCAATCCGCGTTGTTGCAGGAACAATTCTCCCGAAGAATTGAACACCAGGACATGGACCGCGCGGTGGCGCAAACCTTGTTGGTGAACTTCATCGCGTCGTTGTGATCCCACAACCTCGTCCAGGGAGTTGACCACCGAAAGCATTTCGGCGTCTTCATCGGCCCGGCTCAATGAGCAACTCCACCTGAGTCTGGTACAGGCCGTTGTGGCTCACCGCTACGCTGGCGCTCACGCCATCCCGGATCGACCCAAACTGGGGCCTCAAGCGGCTTTAGAAGAGTTTTGCCAGCGACCAGGTCGGCTGCCCGCTCCGCCAGCATTATGGTCGGAGCGTTCAAATTCCCATTAGTGATGCTGGGGAAGGCGGATGAATCAATCACCCGCAACTGATCGATACCCCTAACCCGGCAATCGGCGTCCAGTACCGCGGCTGGGTCGTTGTCGGCACCGATCTTACAGGTACATGATGGGTGATAAGCGCTCTCGACATTTTGTCGTACCCACTCATCAATTTGATCATCTGCAGTTATCGCATCACCCGGCGCTATCTCCTGGCCGCGAAAACGATCCATTGCGGATTGGCCGAGTATCTCGCGAGTCCAACGGATACACAATCTCCAATCTGCCCGGTCCTTCTCGGTAGTGATGTAATTAAACAGAACCCGAGGGTGTTCACGTGGATCGGCCGACCTGATCGCTACGTCTCCCCGGCTGGTGGGTTTATTGGGTCCCACATGAACCTGAAAGCCATGCCCATCGAAAGCCGCACGACCGTCGTAGCGCATTGCACCCGGCAAAAAATGGTATTGAATATCCGGGGCTGAAATTCCCGCACGTGAACGAATAAAAGCGCATGATTCAAAATGATTGGTCGCCCCCAGCCCGTCCTTGAATAACAGCCAACGCAACCCGATCTGAAGCTTGCTCCACCAACCCAAACGCGAGTTCAGTGAGATCGGCTCGAGGCAGCGATACTGAAAATAGACTTCAAGATGATCCTGCAGGTTACGGCCTACTCCCTCGAGCGGATGAATCACCGGAACACCGGCAGACTCGAGAATACCCGGCGAGCCTATCCCCGAACGCTGTAACAATGTGGGCGAGCCAATTGATCCGGCCGACAGGATCACTTCACTTTGGGCATAGACCTGAAAGACATTGCCATCCTTTTCGTACTCGACTCCGGTTGCACGTACCCCATCCAACAGCACCCGGTTAACCAGGGTTCCAGTAATCACCCGCAGATTCTTGCGATCACGGACCGGATCGAGGTAGGCACGGCTGGCCGAAGCACGACAACCCCGGTCTACAGTCATATGCATCGACCCGAATCCTTCCTGTTGAAACCCGTTGTAATCGTCCGTGCCCGGGTACCCTGCCTCACACCCAGCGTCAATAAACGCCTGATACAACGGATTCAACCGCATTTCATTTCCGGCGCACACGCCGAGCGGCCCGCTGCCGCCACGGTAACGATCCGCACCGCGATACCAAGACTCGGCGCGCTGGTAATACGGCAGACAGGCGGCGTAGTTCCATCCCGCAGCGCCATTGGACTCCCATTGGTTGATATCCTCGGCGTGGCCGCGCACGTAGACCATGCCATTGATCGAGGACGAACCGCCAAGACCCAAACCGCGGGGACAATCCAATACGCGGTTATCCAGACCAGGCTCTGGCGCAGTCTCGAAACCCCAGTTGAAACGGCGGGTGTTCATTGGCATCGATAATGCTGTGGGCATCCGCACAATCAAACTGCGGTCACTCCCACCAGCTTCTAGTAGCACTACCCGAATTGCCGGGTCTTCACTCAGCCGCGCCGCCATAACACAACCGGCTGACCCAGCTCCAACAATAACGTAGTCTGCGTCACGCATAGGCCAACAACCTGGGCACGACTTTGCCACTGGCAGATCGGATGGCAAGGCGCATGTTAAGCAAAACAGCGGCAGACAATAATTCAGGTGGCATGGCAGGATCCGTAGCTAGCAGTTGACAAAGTCCCAGACGCTGAGATATTTAGGTGTTAATCCTAACCTATCGGCATACCCAGTATGAGACCTATCCAGATCAAGGTCGGTGAGGTCACTATAAGAGCCTGTTGTGTTGTCTACGATAAAGACGGGACCCTGGTCGATTTTCACAGCATGTGGGGGCCCCGGATGGTACGCAGCGCCAACGCCTTACTCGCTGCAACCGATCTCGGTGATGATTTTGCACACCACCTTTACCGCGCCGTGGGTTATAACCCGAACACCAATCGCACTTTTGGCCAGGGGCCGCTCGCCAGTGCACCACTTGACCAGTTAGTGATTGTGGTTGCTACCGCCATGTTTCAATCCGGGATAACATGGGATAAGGCGCTCGAGCTTTCAAGCACTTGCCTATTGCCGCTAATGGCCGCGCAACCGGAGGCGACGGAAATCGCCCCAAGGGGCGATGTACTGTCGCCGCTGCGAACATTGCAACAACACGGCTGTCGACTTGTGGTAGCCACAACCGACAACCGTGACTCGACCCATTTGATGCTTAGACACCTTGGCATTCAGGATTGTTTCAACCAGGTAATCTGCGGTGATGACCCCGGGCCGGTCAAGCCAGACCCTGAGGTGCTGTTTTCGATTGCCCGAACACAAAAGATTCCGGCCTCCCAACTTATTATGGTTGGGGACACAGTCAGTGACATGGTGATGTCACGCCGTGCAGGGGCTGGACTCAGCGTTGGGATCACGGGCGGCGCTGGCACTGATGATGAGCTAGCAGCACACGCTGACGTGCTCATAGACAACATCAGCCAAATACGGCCCGTCCCAACCTCCTGACGTTATCCTTGAGGCTTATCCAGAGCGAGCAGAAACGCTTCCTGAGCGTCAGACTCGATCGCCCCTGGCCTTGTCTGACGTACGGTTGCGATCGCATCAGCCGGGGCCCAGCCGGATGCGATTAGCAAACGCGCAGCCAACGTGCCAGTGCGACCCAGGCCAGCAGCGCAATGCAGCAACACTCGATCTCCACCACGCAGTCCTGCTAAAAGCTCATCAAGAAGCGATGTCGCAGGTCCGCCACCCATTGGTGCCTGAAGATCCCTGACTGGCCAGTGTCTCCAGTTGAACTGGCGTTTCAGCTGTTGCGGCAGATCCGGAACACCGAGCATGGAAAACTCGTGGATCTCTACCAGCGAGATCACCAGATCAGGCCGCCAAGAATCAATAATGCCTAGGTCAGCTTGAAAATCGCGCTGCCAGACGAGTCCGCCAGGCCGGCCTTCGAGGCGACCCGGGCAACAGCACATCCCAAGCAGTCCGCACTCGCCAACCGATAACTGGTCAATCTGAAGCGGCGCTCCGGTGGGCTGCAAAAATGAACCTCCCTACCATTCACCGGTATTGGGCATTGAAGCCCAGGGCTCCGCTGACGCCAACGGCTCACCACGCTGCAGCAGTTCAATCGAAATGTTCTCAGGGGAGCGAATGAACGCCATTCGACCATCCCGCGGTGGGCGGTTGATAGTGACATCCTGATCCATCAGTCGTTGGCATAGCGCATAGATATCGTCAACCTGGTATGCCAGGTGGCCAAAGTTACGCCCGCCGCCATAATCCTGGGGGTCCCAGTTGTAGGTAAGCTCAATCTGGGCTGATTCGTCTCCGGGCGCGCACAGAAAAACATTGGTGAACCGGCCCTGTTCCGAATCATAGCGACGTGTCTCGGTGAGGCCCAGCTTTGCGCAATAAAAATCCAGCGACTTCTCCAGATTGCTGACCCTGACCATCGTGTGAAGATATTTCATAAGTTGTATCTCAGTTACGTGGAAACTGCTGGACAGCCTGGACTACTTTTAGACTTCGACGCCCCTGCTGAATACACAATGAACGATTCTAACGCCAGCTATAGCAGAAAAGTTCATCATGTTCTCTGGAGCGACCGGCCCTGGGACCACTCCCGTCTCCCTATGTTTGAAGCTGGTATCGGCGTCAGGATAGGTTGGACCGAGGTCAAAAGCCCCTTAGTTGCAACAGAGCGGGGCGAGGCGAGAGGTAAACAACCGCTCGCCTTAAGGTAAACGGTTTAGAGACTGGAATTAATTTGAGTTATGTATTTTCAACTGGCAGAGTTGGAGAGGAATCAGGTTTGTTTCCCGTTCTTACCATCCAGAGTCAACTTACTCTTGCCCGTCGCCGATCACCTCGCATGAAGAACTGGGCGATTATCAAAAGACTGAGAGAGCCGACCAGCACCATGGTGCCGATAGCGTTAACCTCAGGCGTGATGCCGCGGCGGATAGACGCAAAAATATAGACCGGTAGCGTGGTATTGGCGCCAGCGACGAAAAATGAGATGATGAAGTCGTCAAAGCTAAAGGTAAAACTGAGCAGGAATCCAGCCAGGATAGCGGGGTAGATCTGCGGCAGGGTCACCTGGTAAAAGGTTCGCCACGGTGAGGCATACAAATCCATTGATGCCTCTATCAGGGTCCGGTCCATGCCCGCGATACGGGCACGAACCATAATAATGACCAGCGACATGGTAAACAGTGTATGAGCTGCGATAACTGAGGTGTACCCCATGTGTAGTTTTGGCGGGGTATACCCCTGTGGCCACAGTGTGACCAGCAAAGGGTTGAGGAAATCAAATACTGTCACCAAGGCGACAAGCGTGGCGATCCCGATCACGATGCCCGGAATCATGATCGAAATATAGATCAAGCCATCTAGAAAAATTCTTAATGGGCCTTTCACGCGCTGTAAAGCTAACGCAGCCGTAGTCCCCATCAAACTGGAAAGAATCGCAACAATGAAGGCAATTTCAAGGCTGGTAAAGAATGCATCCCCGGCAAAAGGATTGGACAATGCTTTCCCGTACCATTGGATCGAAAGCCCCCGTAGCTCACTGGCGTGACGCCCGGCATTGAAGCTAAACAATACAATAAGTCCGATAGGTATATAGAGAAACAGGTAAACCACTGTAGCGTAAATGCGCATGTTCAAACCATCCGTTTACATCAACGGCTGGTCAGCGCCAGTTTTATTCCGCATAGTCAGTCGCATATATATGCTAACAGTAATCAGCATGATAATAACCAGGCTCACAGCCACTGCTGATCCGAAAGGCCAGTTACGGGATTGAAGGAACAGATCGACCATGGCATTGCCAATGAAAAAGACTTTGCCTCCCCCCAGAAAAGCCGGAATCAGAAACTCCCCCATCAGCAGAATAAAGACAAGCATACATCCAGTGGCAATACCAGGCATGGAGAGCGGCAAGGTAATTTGTAGAAATGTCTTAACAGGGCCGCCCCCTAAATCACTGGAAGCTTCTAACAACCTCCTGTCGAGCTTTTCCAGGGAAACATAGATGGGAAACACCATGAGCGGAAGGTACCCATATACGATTCCGATCAGCACCGCAGTTGGGGTGTTAATCAGGCGAACTCCCTCGATACCCACCCATTCCAGAATGGCGGGAATACCCCGTCCGCCGAGGATATAAATCCAGGCATAAGTACGAATCAGCAGGCTGGTCCAGAAAGGCACAATCACAAGCACGAGCAGGAGCAACTTGAAGCGGCGATCCACTTTTAAAGCCAAAAAATAGGCGAGCGGATAGGCCACAGCCAGGCTCATTAAAGTGCCCAGCGGCGCGTAAGTCAGCGTGTTCTGGAATGCCTTGAGCCGCGCCGGAAGATTGCCGTACTGCTCAAACGTAAAGCCCCCGCCATAACCCCCTACTGCAGCCCGCTCCCCGAAACTGAAAATAAGAATGACGATGAGAGGCATGATCAACATGATCAGAAACCACAGCGTGGCCGGCGCCAACAGCGCTGCCGTGCGCCAGTTGTTCAAACGATCGTGCTCTCTCATCGCCATCAAACATTTAACAAATTTCTAAAAGAGTATTTTAGGTTAAGCCGATTTGAAACGGGCTATCAGTTCCGCGCGGTTCGGGTCGGTTAAGGTTTGCGCTGCGCCAAACTCGAGACCATTCATCAGCTCTTCGGCCGGATGAAGAATCGGGTCCGTGGCCAGTGCCGCAGGCTGCAGTGCGATGGCGCGAGAATCAGTAGGGGCATAACCATGAGCCTCAGCATCGCGAGCCTGGACCGCGGGATCCTGCATGTAATTCAGGAACGCATAGGCGGCATCCAGATGGGGCGCTCCCTCAGGGATAGCATAGAAGTCGGTCCATATTTCCCCACCGTCAGACGCGATCACGTATTGCATTTCAGGGAGATCATTGTGAAGTTGGGTTGCGTCCCCATTCCAGCAAATGGACATCCAGGCGTCACCACTACGCATTCCAGGCTGGTAGTCAGAGGTGATTGCAAAGAGATGAGGCTTCGCATCAATGAGAACAGCTTCAGCTTCTGCCAATTCATTGGGGTCGATGGAATTAAATGAATAGCCCAATGCGCAAAGAGCTGCACCTATGGTCGTCAGCTGATAGTCATGCACAATGGTGTGCCCTGAGCCCTCACCTTTGGTCACTTCAAAGAAGTCCTTCCAGGATTTGGGGCCACTGGTCACTTTATTGCTGTTGATAATAAAGCCGGTAGTACCCCAATTTTTAGGCACGCAATAGACTTTACCATTTACCATAGCAGGTCCTGCGAACTTGGGGTTATTTGCTGACGCGTCGTAGTTTGGTATCCGCGATAAATCAAGCTCCTGTATCAGACCAAGTTCCACGTAGTTCGAAATTGTATAGTTAGTCGGCACAAAGACATCCCAGCCGGTACCACCCGCCTGAAGCTTGGCCAGCATTTCTTCATTAGACCCGAATGCATTGACCTGGATATTGACCCCGGTGTTTGCGGTGAATTCATCTAGATTAGCCTGGTTCCAGTAATTCGGCCAGGTAGAGAACACCAGGCGATCACCTAAATCTGAAGCCCAGGATTTTTGCGGGATCAGACTAGGCATCGCTGCCCCCATAACTGCGGTTGCCATTCCCAGTCCCGTTACACCCAGAAAATCTCGCCGGGTTATCGATCCTCGTTTGTAGCGCCACAGTTGATGCATAAACTCCTTACTGGTAATTTCTTTATCTGAATTTTTTGACATAATGATGCTCCTCTGGGTTGTCTAACTGACGTTAGGTTTATCTCATTCATCGCCCGCCAGGATCAGGGTTGCGTCCCGACTCCAGGCAACAAATACAACTTCGTTGGTCTCAAACGGTATTTGGTTTAGTTCGTTATGGCGTGATGAAAGTGCGAGAAAGTTCCCGAGCCGTTCATCATGCAGCAGGTATTCAACCTGCTCGCCAAGAAAGATGCGGTTCATAATCCGCGCCCTAGACTTGATGGCACTGTCCTCAGGAATGCTGGCCTCATCCCGCGTGAGCACTAATTGCTCAGGACGTACGCTGATGCAGACCTTGTCTCCGCTCTTGTGAGAGTGAGCACTTTTGCTGTTGTTGAGAGCTACTTCGATGCCACATTTGAGGCGGATCTCGACTTGCCTCGTATCAACTTGTTCGACTACGCCGTCAAAGAAGTTTGATTTCCCGACAAAACCTGCCACGTATCTAGTGCGGGGCCGATCATAGAGATCTAAAGGACTGCCGATCTGGACAATCTCTCCTTCACGCATAATGCATATTCGGTCACTCATTGAAAGCGCCTCTTCCTGATCGTGAGTAACCAATATAAAAGTGATGCCTACATTACGTTGCAGATTCTGCAACTCGATCTGCATTTCTCGCCGCAACTTTCGATCAAGCGCGGCCAATGGCTCATCCAATAACAGCACTTTGGGTTTGTTAATGAGCGCCCGAGCAAGTGCGACTCGCTGTTGCTGCCCACCCGATAGCTCCCACGTGTGCCGCAATCCGTATCCTGACAATTGCACAAGTTCGAGTACTTGGTGAACTCGCTGGTCAATCTCTCGCACTGTGGGCTTGGGTGACTGTTGCTTCAGCCCATAAGCCACATTTTTTTCAACATTCAGGTGGGGAAACAAAGCGTAGTGCTGGAACACCATGTTAACGGGACGGCTGTAGGCGGGCACGTTGTTAACACAGACCCCTTCAAGATAAACCTCCCCTTCGCTGGGCTGCTCAAATCCAGCAATCAGCCTCAATGATGTCGTCTTTCCGCACCCGGATGGGCCCAAGAATGATAAGAATTCTCCTGGTACTACATCGAGATTCAGATTGTGCGCTGCTGTGATATCACCGTAGCGCTTAGAAACATTTCTAAATTGAGTAACAGATGTCATCGGCTGCAAAGATACCTAGCTATGCGATAAAACCCCATTTTGCCTGATAATTCGCTTGTAGTTATCTACCTCACATAATAGCACTTTTATTTTTTTATTTCTCGTTGTGGTATATTTTTAGTGCAGTTTCGGCAAAAGATTACCAACAGACCGAGAAAACCCGGCGAAGTTGCGAGTAACAAATCCAGTGAAGAAAGCTACCGCAATCTCCTTAAGCAACCCGAACTGGGAGGAATTGTTATCAGATTCGATCGATTCCATCGGTGGAGATGATTTCCACGATCGCCTGATTTTTGCCCTGCGAAAGCTGGTGCCCATAGACCACTCGGTGGTCTTCGGATACTACAAAGAAGAAATCCCACTCTGCTTGGGGCATACCTACTCGGCAAAACAACAGGTAATCTTTGTTGATGACTACGTTCGCGGGCCCTACCTTCTGGACCCATTCTTCAAAGCATGTGCTCGACACGTGAAACCCGGACTTTACCGACTTCGGGATATCGCACCAGATCGTTTTTATCAGAGTGAGTACTATCGATCCTACTACGTCCGCACTGGATTGGCCGAAGAGATTTGCTACCTCTTCTACTTGCCTGAGGGGCCTGCAGCCGTTATCTCCCTGATGCGCCTGCAGGCGAATTCGAGATTTTCGGCTCGAGAGTTCCGACTCCTCGAAAAAGTCTCGCCCATCGTAATCAGTATGGCGCGTCGGCAGTGGCAACAAGTGGCGCGCGAGTTCGGTACGACACCCCATGCGGGAAACCTACCAGATGACCACTCGCTGATTGAGAAAACCGTCGGAGAACTCTTCAGTAATCGCATTACCAGAAGAGAATGCCAAGTGATCGCTCAGGTGCTGGAAGGTTACTCGTCAGAGGCCATAGCCAAATCTCTAGGAATTGCTCCTGGGACCGTACGGATACACCGAAGAAACATCTACGCCAAACTCAATATTTCATCGCAACAGCAGTTGTTCTCGATTTTTTTCAAGAAGATAACAAGTGTTCACGGAACACCTTAGGATTCACACTTTATGGAGTTACAAATCGCAATTGTGACGGACTAATTTAAGCCGGAGAGATTCATGGCAAGTGCAACCTCAAATCAACAATCAACCGCTCCATCCGGCGTACGCCTTGCTGGAAAGCATGCAGTTATTACAGGCGGCGCAGCAGGGATGGGGCGAGCCACCTCCTTAGCCTTCGCCAACGAAGGCGCCTCGGTAACGATTCTTGACATTCAAAAAGAAGCGGGGGAAGAAGCCGTTGAGTTGATCAAGGCCAACGGAGGATCTGCCCACTTTATCGAAGTAGATCTCTCTCAAGCGGATCAAGTGGATCGAGCCTTTGACGAAGTGGCCGATCAAATGGGTCCCTATGATGTGTTGTTTAACCATGCGGGAACCATCATTGTAAAGGCACTTCACGAAACAACTCCCGAGGAATACGATCGCTTGATGGCGATCAACGTCAGATCCGCCTTTCTGGTCTGCCGGCGAGCAGTTAAAGAAATGAGCGACAATGGTGGCGGCTCAATCGTGATTACGGGCTCAATCGCCTCAGAACTAGGTTATCCACTGGAATCCGTATACTGCATGACCAAGGGCGCAGTGCTGCAGCTTGCGCGCACCATTTCAGCCGAATACCGAGACCAGGGAATCCGTTGTAATGCCGTATGTCCCGGTTTTGTGAAAACAGCTCATGGTCTGCGGGAAATCAGCGAGTTGGATGCCGCCGGCCAAGAATGGGAAGAAGGTGCTCTGGCTGATGCCCAGGGACGAATATGTGAACCCGAAGAGGTTGCCGCTGCCGTCGTCTTTCTAGCGTCGGATGAGTCCAGCTTTATCACTGGTAATGCCCTTTATGTTGACAACGGCTGGTACGCTAAAGGGTAGTCCACTTTGCTCTAAATAGCATTGCGCCTGCCGGTTAAGTGGAAACTGCTGATCGCCAGGTCTGTGTTTTGGCCTCGATACCTCGGCTCAACAGATAATGAAGGATCTTAACGCCTGCTGCAGTATAAAAAATCATCATACCCATTGCGGCGGCAGGTGCGATATCGCCGGCATCATCCATATTCAGGACCGCGACTGACGCCAGCGTAGTATGAGGCGAATAAAGAAAGACAACCGCAGAAACTGTCGTCATGGCATTAACAAAAAGATAGATGCTGATATCCAGTATGGCCGGCGTACAAACCGGGACCGTCACGCGCAGAAACGTTCGATAAAAGGGCTGCTTCAAAGAAGCTGCAACCGATTCAAACTGGGCATCCATTTGCTTCAGGGCGGTGGTCGCGGTGAGATGACTAACGGTGTAGAAGTGGGTAATCGTGCTGATAACCAGAATAGCCATAGTGTGATAGAGAACATTCAATGGATTGTTTGGCGCATTGAAAAAGAAAATGTACGCCAGCCCCAGTACCAACCCTGGAACCGCCATGGGTAACATGGCCAGAAATTGAAACGCCCCGCGGATCGGACCCAAACCTTGGCCTTTTTCAACCAGATAAGCGCCGGAGAAAACCAGCAGCGTGCCAAAAACCGCAGTGTAACTGGCCATCTCTATCGAATTAAAGTAACTGTCCCAGCCTCCACCATCCATTAGATCGAACTGGTAGTTGCTGAGCCCTAAGCTGAGATCATAAGGAAAGAACGTGACCAGAGCGGCATACTGACAAACTCCGAGCATGCCTACCACGAAGACGCTGACGGCCAAGGCGTACGCAAACATCAGATTATCGAACCGTTTATTGGGTGTTGGAACCAGGGCGACTGCTCCAGACGATACCTGGGCCACCTGCTTTTTCTGAACAACCCGATCGACAAAAAATGCGAGCCCTGCGGGAATCAGCAAGATCACCGAAACCACGGCTCCCATTTCAAAGTTTTGCTGTCCGATAACCTGCTTGTAAATGTCGGTAGCCAACACATTGAAATCTCCGCCGATAACCTTGGGCGCACCAAAATCGGTTACCGAAAGTGTAAAGACAACAAAGGCAGCACTGATTAGGCCGTAACGTACTCCGGGAATGGTTACCGTAAAGAAAATGCGTACCCGACTGGCCCGCAGGGAAACCGCCGCCTCATAAAGTCGTGAATCAGCGATCGATAAAGCAGTGGTAATGATAATCAGGGCATGCGGCAGGGTAAAAAAGACTTCTGCAATCACGATACCAATCGGCCCGTATATATCGTTTCCAAAAAGCAAGCCCGTGATTAACCCCTGTCGGCCAAAAAGGTAAATGAGCGCAATCCCAGGAAGAAGTGACGGCACTAGAATTGGAATCATCGCAACCGTTTTGAAAACTGGCTTTGCGGGCATTCGGCTTCGCGTCAGTGCATAGGCAAGCAAAAAAGCGATGGTCACAGTAATTAATGTTGTAAGCAGACCGACAAACAGGCTGTTTTTAATCGAATACACCAATGCGGGAGTTTGGAAATACGCCACGTAATTGGTGAAACCCGTGAAGCTGCCATCAGAATTCAGCATGCTTTTTGACAGCATTGCATACAGCGGCATGGCCAGTGCGACGACCAGATATGCACCGATCACCAGCACAAAAAGACGCATCGCCTGATCGTCCGCGCTGGATTTCGCCCGTAGCGCTGGGCGACCTCGGGAATTGGATCCAAACATAACCTTAACTAAGCCGCTCGTGAATAAACGAGGATCCGTTCAGGCGGCAGTGAAATAGACACCTGACTGCCCGCGCTCAGTGACAACTCACTAAAACGATTAGTCGAGACGTCCACTTGCAGGCGGGTCGGATCACTTGAAACCGTCAAGGTAACCCGCACAAAAGCACCGAGGTACTCCAGATCATTCACCTGGGCCCCAATAGAATTAACATCGGCGCCCTTACCGGGTTGATCGATCTGGACGTCTTCAGGGCGAATGGCCAGAGCGACACGGGATCCCTCAGGCAGCGAACTGCCTTTGACCTGAAATTGCGTCCCTAAACCTGCGTAGTCACCGCCCGCAAGAGCCTGGGCCGCTACAAAATTCATGGTACCGATGAATTCTGCGACAAACTCTGTAGCCGGTTGGGCGTAAATCTGCTCGGGAGTGCCCACCTGTTCAATGATCCCCTGGTTCATCACTACGATGCGGTCAGCCATCGTTAAGGCCTCTTCCTGATCATGCGTCACCATGATCGTCGTCACTTTGAGGCGACGTTGCAGTTCCTTGATTTCAAGCCGTAGGTGGGCGCGAACCTTTGCGTCCAGTGCCGATAACGGTTCATCAAGAAGTAACAGGCCGGGGGCGGTGGCCAGGGCCCGGGCAAGCGCCACGCGCTGCTGCTGGCCGCCCGATAACTGCGCCGGGTATTTTTTGCTCTGATCTGCCAGATCTACCAAAGCCAACAATTCCTGAACACGTTTGCGTGTCTCAGCGCGCCGGTTGCGCCGGCTTTCAAGGCCGTAGGCAACATTCTTTTCTACTGTCAGATTCGGGAACAGCGCGTAGGACTGAAAAACAATCCCAAAATCCCGTTGCGCCGGGGGGAGCACCGAAATATCTTGGCCATCTTGTTCAATTCTGCCTTGTGTCTGAATATCCAGCCCGGCGATTGCTCTCAGCAAGGTCGTTTTGCCGCAACCGGAGGGGCCAAGAAAACAGACGAACTCGCCTTCAAAGACGTCAAGCGAGATATCACTCAGCGCGGTGAACGAACCAAATTTCTTGGTCAATTCCTCGATACGCAAAAATATCTCAGTCATGTCATACCCCCGTCGCATCCGTCCTGGCGTACCCGCCTTTCATGGCCGCGAGCTGGTCAACTTACCCCAAAACAAAGCGGCCGATCGCTGCGCGAACAACGACCGGCCGACCGCTAATTGAGCGAGCTAGTTAGCTCTTTGGCTCGGATTTTGAGTCGTAACGGCTCTGCCATTTCGCAAGTATGCGCTTGCGATTCTGCGCGGCCCATTCAAAATCGTTATCGATCATCATCTCAGGGATGTTATCGGGGAAGTACTTCACAGGCTTGGCCAGTCGTTGGATGCCGATAACGGCATAACCCTCGTTGTACATCTGGTTAGCTTTCTCGGTAACAGACCAATCGGCCAGAGTTTTCGCCGCATCCAGTTTCTTTGTGCCTTTGACAATGGCGGTTGCTTCCATATCCCAGCCGATGCCTTCGGTGGGGATAATGATCTCAAGCGGCGCTCCCTTTGCTTTGGATTTTGCGCCCCGGAATGCAAATGAGATACCAATCGCTACCTCACCGCGGGCCGCCTGCTTGCATGGCTTGGAGCCCGAATGCGTGTAGTGATCGATGTTCTCGTGCAGCTGATCCATAAACGCCCAACCACCATCTTCACCGAAGATCTGCAGCCAACTGGATACATCAAGGAAACCCGTGCCTGAGGAATTTGGATTCGGCATCGCCAGGTGACCTTTATATACTGGATCCGTCAGGTCCTTCCACGAAGCCGGCGTTGGCAAATTGTGTTTACCTGCTTCGACCGTGTTGACGCAAACAGCAGCAACCCAAGCATCCATACCCGTCCAGGACGGGGGGCTGGACTTGTCACTGAACTTGCTGTCAAGCTTATCAAGGCCGGCAGGCGCATATGGCAACAGCATGCCCTCGCCTTTCATCAGCAGCAAACTGGTAGCCGCGAGACCCCAAATAATATCTGCTCTTGGGTTTTCTTTCTCGGCCAGTAATTTCGCGGTGACGATGCCGGTCGAATCACGCACCCAGTTGATGTTGATGTCCGGGTGATCCTCGTTAAATCTCGCGGCATACTTCTTTAAGTCTTCTGCTTCAACGGCGGTATACACGGTTAAGTCAGTTCCGGCGTTTGCAGTCCCCAGCATGCCGAGTGCGAGCCCAAGACCAAATGCTGTACTTTTTAATCCCGATGAAAAACGACTCATTTGATTCCTCCTTTAGCGTAATGCTCTGTTATTTGTTTTGAAGCGACGTTTCGACAAAGATACGGCAGCAAGCATATAATGCCAAAGGTCCTTTGTTGGATCAATCAACATTTTCCCTGACCGGCGATATCGGCTGTCTCGGTGTCTAATATACATAAGTAACAGGGAATAGACAGATCGGGTGCTCGAGTTAATAATGTGCGCCCCAAACTAAGCGATGCATGAAAAACGCAGGCACATCACTCCTACCTCCCACAGGGGATTTCTCGCGACTCACGCCGAGTTGTCGATTCGACACACCTTAACCTAGCCCGATATGCGCTGGCTTGGATTTTCTGGAAAAGAGGCATCTTTGTTGGGCACCAGCAAAGCAGTCGAAGCTCAAATTGAAGAGTTTCTTGACAAAGTGATATCCGCCGGGCAGGTCTTTTCCAAGGCCTTTGAGGTTTACCTCAGCGAAGGCGTTCTGGAGAACTTCAACCGCCTGGTCGAGCAGATACAAAACATTGAGCGCGAGGCTGATGATCTTCGCCGTGCCATCGAAACCGAACTCTACACGCGCACGCTTATTCCGGACCTGCGCAGCGATGTCCTTCGTCTGGTCGAAAATGTCGACAAGTTGACCAATATGTACAAGGCCAACCTCTTTCGTCTTTCGATACAAGCCCCCGAAATTCCTGATTCCTTCAAACCGAAATACAGCGAACTTGTCCTCCTGGCGATCACCTGTGTCGAGGCGGTAATCGATACCACGCGTTCATTTTTTACCGACCACCAGAGCGTTCGCGAGGGTGCCCAGAGGGTTGCAGACCTTGAAACCCGGGCTGATGAACTGAGCACCCCTTTGCAAAGATTAATTTTCCAAAGTGATCTCGACCTGGCACACAAAGTCCAACTGCGCTACTTCGTCGAGCACCTTGATGCCCTTGCAAACCAATCTGAAGACATCGCAGACCAGTTAGCTATCAGCGCAATCAAAAGACGGATCTGAGCCTTCCATAGTGGACTTATCCCTTCTGATCTTTCTGGGCGGCGGGCTGTTTTTAGGTTGGGCTCTGGGCGCTAACGACGCCGCTAACGTATTCGGTACGGCTGTCGGCACTCGTATGCTGCGGTTTGCGTCGGCCGCCGCCCTTTGCAGCCTGGGTGTAATTCTTGGCGCTGTAATCAGTGGTGCCGGCCCAACAGAAACCCTCGGCAAGCTGGCCGCCATCGACAGCCTGGCAGAAGCCTGCACGGCGAGCATCAGTGCCGGACTCACCGTTTTATTCATGACCCGGCGCGGGTTGCCGGTGTCAACCAGCCAGGCTGTTGTCGGCGCCCTGGTCGGATGGAATCTTTGGAGTGGCGCTCCGACAGATCTGAACGTAATTGGCAAGGTCGTCCTGACCTGGATGCTGTGCCCTATTCTGGCGGGGATTATTGCTGCTATCTTGTTACCGCTGACCAGTCTGGCCTTGCGCGCGTTGCGATTGCATCTGCTACAACAGGATTCGCTAACGCGCTGGGCTCTGGTACTTGCGGGCACATTTGGCGCCTATAGTCTTGGCGCCAACAACATAGCAAACGTGATGGGGCCTTTTACTCACGCGGTACAGTTTGAGCCATTACGGATTGGCACCGGGCTCACTCTAGATTCTTCGCAACAGCTGTTCCTGCTGGGGGGGCTGGCGATTGCTCTTGGAATCTTTACCTACTCCAAAAAAGTAATGATGACAGTCGGCAAAGATCTATTCGCTTTGTCGCCGGCAGCAGCCTGGGTGGCTGTGATGTCGCATTCTCTGGTCTTATTTCTATTTGCGTCTAAGGGCCTTGCCGCTTGGCTGGGAAATGCCGGTTTGCCACAAATTCCATTGGTTCCGGTCTCAAGTTCCCAGGCGGTCATCGGTGCAATACTGGGGATCGGCCTACTCCGCGGAAAGCACGGTATCCGATGGTCAGTACTCGGCGGCATTGGACTTGGCTGGCTGCTTACCCCGATCGCTGCCGCAGTTCTTTGCTACACAACCCTTTGGACAATTTCAGTAGCCAAGACCGGTGTAATTATTCTTTAACTTAGCACTTAGGTGACACCGAGTTGAAGGCCCACTCGGCCTCTAAAAGCCCCTTTTGTTGTAATAGGGATTCGAGGAGTCAGCGCTGCCTACACGCTGCGACTAGCGGGTACAGATAATGCTATCCCGGTCGCGGTGGCGCTCTAGCCCCAACTGGATCAACCGATCAATCAGATCCGGGTAGGACATACCACTCGCCTGCCACAGTTTCGGGTACATGCTGATCGAGGTAAAGCCGGGCATGGTATTGAGCTCGTTGAGGAACACATCCCCCGAGGGGGCGAGCAGAAAATCGACGCGAGCAAGCCCACAACCATCTATAGCCTGAAACGCTCTCACTGACATTTCCCGTACTGCCTCCGATACCGCCTTGGGCAAATCGGCTGGTATTATCAACTGCGAGCGGTCATCCAGGTACTTAGTGGTGTAATCGTAAAATTCGGCACCTGGGATGATCTCCCCAATGCCGGACGCCTCTACCTCCTCATTACCCAGGACCGCGCACTCAAGTTCACGGGAGTGCTCAACCGACTCTTCCACCATGATCTTAAGGTCATAACCGCCGGCGGTATTCATGGCGTCGGTCAATGACTCACGATTATGTACTTTTGAAATTCCAATGCTTGAGCCCAGATTGGCGGGTTTCACAAAAAGCGGATACTTAAGTGCTGCTTCAATCTCACGGACCACCAACGAGGGCTTTTCTTGCCAGGCACTGCGGCGCGCGACCAAGTATTCGG
>MPMF02296911.1_pt1 | contig 19421 bp, 19 predicted proteins | sample 1617271 | NCBI WGS metagenome assembly MPMF02 (sample SAMN05944812, study PRJNA350692) | marine metagenome | biome: marine; feature: ODZ; material: water; isolation source: 120 m water sample prefiltered with 30 um filter, filtered on to 0.2 um... | place: Pacific Ocean | collected 2012-04-09... | reverse complement strand
GAATGTTGCTATATCATTCTTAATATGGGTTAACTTATGTTTGAGTGATACTCCGTGCACGATATTATCTGCGCACCCAGCTTGGTTAGATGCCACGAAACTTGGGTCGAATATGGATGGTAGAGGTGCAATCTCAGCCAGGTGAGGTTCAAGCTTTCTTAGCAAGTCAATATCTAAGACCTTGGCTTTTGTAGCCGCCGTATACAGGTCATCACTACAGATATCCCAACCCCCGACCACAATATCTTTGGGACTGTACATTGGTGTAATATCTTTAAAGAGTCGAGAATGAGGTTTTCCCCTATCGTCGTAACCTATGTGAACGGATCCCATTTGTGATATCGATCCTAGGAACTCTACTGCATGTTCACCTTCTTTGTTCTCCCATGTGATACCTCTGCGGTGAGCCAAAAGACCCGCTGTAAAGGTAGAACCGTTGTTGCCTCCTAATCCTACCAACATGACCCCTAATCTGCTACCCTTGATAGGTGTAGGCATGATTAACTGTTCAACTGTCTCCACCCGTACTTCTCCACTATCTAGTACTCTAGTTCTATGAGTTGTGTATCTGCTATACATTTCTATCTATCCTTTTGCTTTTTAAGTTAAGGAGGTCCGTACACGACCGTTAACACATTGGCAGTTCCCTGGTACATCTTCTGAGCTGCTTCCATTGGTATCCTCGTCTTGCCGAGGCGGTCATTGACAAAGTTATGGAAGTCCACAAAGAACTTGAAAAGACTGTCTTTATTCTTCACAACATCATCTAGATCATGACGTGACTCAATATAGGCTGTGGCGTGGTCCGCACACTTCTCACATGGGACCATTACAGGTATACCCATTATAAACGACTTCATGCGCTGTCTCCACAAAGGAGATGCATTAACAGGGTACCGTGCTGCTCCGTTGTGTAGGGAAAACCAGAAAGCCGGACCCCAGACGTCGGGTGCTCCCGGATTCGCGTGCTTCAGCACCTTGTAACGTACCTTGAGGCTCGCTGCCTTTGGCTTCAGAGTCGCAGCCTTCAGAGTCGGTAGAGGAAGAGTGTTTCCCCAACCATTCATTCTCATGTCCACATTAGGAGGCTGAGGAACGTCTTCTTCTTTAGGATAGAGTTGCTCAGTCTTGTAGTATCTTGACATTTATTACCTTGTAGCATATTTTAAAGTTTTTTCCTCAACGAGTAAAGGGTTCATGAAAGATCATATATTTACTTTTCTTCTTCAAAGACTACTACGGTCATGGCGAACTCATCCTTAAGTTTCTCAAGGCGGCTTTCCACAGCGTGCACATTGGCTTCCGGGGATCTGCATGTATCGTACCAAACTTTATGCTCAAGAAGGAAAGCTAGTAGTTTTTCATAGTCAGGTGATCCACAGTATGGAATGCTCTCGATCTTGTAGTCATCGAACTCAGTGAACAGTTCTCGTACTCTCTTGTATTTGAGAACACTCGTATCGAGCGTTGTACCTGATCCTACACCTTCGATATTCTTAAACATCAAGAGTTTCTTGTATGCAGTATGGGCTCCAACACGAAAGATGTTAGGGTTATAGTCAGTACCGCACATGATACAAAGGTCTAGAAGTTGTTGATAAGAGATTCCCAGAGCTTCTCGGACCTTCACATTATTGATTACAACTACAGTGTCTTGACTAGTGTCTATTTTGGTGAGGAACACTGGAGCACCGTAAGCTATTACATCGGTATCTTCCGACAATACCGCATCCACAAGCCCGTCCGTGCAGAGTTTGGCACACATTTTCTCAGCTTCCCATGGTGCTGTCAAGCAAGGTACCTTCAGGATGGTAAAGAGATCTCTGGCTGTTTGGAAATCTTTTGGTCCTATATCAATGAGCTGGTAACTCTTCTGTTTCACCTTATCCAGTACCCATTCCATGTCAATATTCTTGCTCTTCCCTAGTAGTCTCTTTGGATACCTACGCCGGTTCCAGAGCTTCATGAGTACCACGGGTACGGCTCCAGTCTTGTGGTACTCATCGACACCTTGCTGGAGATCGTAGATATACTTCTCGAGCTTAGCGCGCTCCTTACGGCGCTTAGCGCGCTCGTCACTCTTCTCAGGTGGCGATTTACCGTCGAACACGAAGACGCCGTGGATATGGTTGCGTCGCAGACTAGCCACGAGGTTGAGAAAGGCCGCTAGCCACTTTTCTCCTGCAACAGCTTTGAACTTATGCAGATACAAAGAGATGTCTATAGCCACTTTTTTGAAGCTATAGTGAGAGATGTGAGTAGTTTCGAAGACTTCTGGGCACTTCTCGCGTAAAAATTTGTTTAGATTTTTGATTCCCATGTTTATTAGTTGTTACGAGGCATCTCTTCATATTCGTTTTTGTTTTTCCACAAAAATAATTAGGGTTTAAAGAAATCGCAAAAAAAAATATGTAGACAATGATTAAGATGAGTAAGAAGCGTAAAGATATGAATGAGCAATATCAAATAAAAACAAGGAAGAGACGCAGACCGCGTATCAAATTAGCAGAGGCTCCTCCTATCACGTCCATCCAAGATCTTATCGAAATTGGCCACTCGGTTAAATTCTATAAGAACTTGGACTCCATTATGCTTTGGCGCATCACACCTTATCTTGAAGAACTTAACAGCCTCATTGGTATGAAGGCTCTTAAAGAATCTGTCTTTTGTCAGATTCTGTATTATATACAAGGACTCCATATGCGTAACACGTCGGAGGAGTACCTACATACGATGTTATATGGCCCTCCGGGGTCAGGGAAGACTAGCGTTGCTAAGATTATCGCCAAGATTTACCAGGGTTTGGGTATCCTGTCCAAGTCTGGGCCTTTCCGTATAGCATATCGTGATGATTTCATAGCCGGGTATCTTGGCCAAACAGCTATCAAGACCACTAAGTTACTCAAGTCCTGTTTAGGAGGAGTACTTTTCATAGATGAGGTATATGCGCTAGCTCCAAGGGACAACGACAGGGATTCGTTCTCGAAAGAAGCCTTGGACACCTTGACGGCATTTTTGTCTGAACACAAGAATGACTTTTGCTGCATAGCAGCTGGATACGAACGAGACATAGAAGAGTGTTTCTTCGCAATGAATCAGGGACTCAAAAGAAGATTCCCATGGGTACACAAGATTGAAGAGTACTCTCCACTAGAGTTAGCACAAATCTTCTTCAAAATGGTGGAAGAGGCAAATTGGGAGACCTCGATGAATCAAGAGGACGTGGCTAAGGTGTTGAAAAGCAACAAGAAATACTTTAAGCATGCTGGTGGAGATGTGGAGACCTTTCTCAGTAAATGTAAGATGGTACACGCAAAGAGGATTATTGGTCTAGACAAGGTACATAAGTTTGTACTAACCAGTGAAGATATTGATAATGGTATTGAGTTGGTGAAGAAACACAAGAAGGTGAAGGAAATTTCTCCTCCTATGGAGTTGTATATATGATACTGCATATACAACTAGTTTTTGTCCAGGTATTCATAGAAGCGATACTTAACTCTGTCCAAGATAGTCTTAGATAATAGGTCAGGAGTTACGGGTACGTACTTGGTGGCTATCTGTGTGAAGAAGAGGACTTCTATTATACCCACAAAGCCGAAAACGACTAAATTCTCTACAAATATTCTCTTCCACCTGATATTGACACCTTTGTATACACCAAAGTATACGTACAGACCTGAGAAGATAGTAAAAAGTCCAACAATCATACAAATACCCACGATCATCAATGTGCGATGGTTCTGCTTCACCTCCGGTAGAGTACCAGCGGCGTCTTCCTGTATATCCTTCGCTATGTTGTTGATTATTCCCCAATCTATTGTAATTCCGGAAGGTACACTCTTGTTTAGAGTGTCAAGGAGTTCCCCTACCTGGCTGTCAATGGCAGCCGTTAGAGCTTCATCCACGCTCTTCTGCTCTAAATGAGCGATATAAGCAAAGAAAAAGATTGTCAGGAAAGAAAATAAGATCAGAACGTGTAAACTAATGTTTAGAGTGTAGTTTGCCTGTGTCGATGTAACCATTTATTACTAGGATGGATATAAAAAAGTTTGTTTTCTGTCACATCGACCCCGAAAGAAGCCACATTTGGCCCACTCAGTTGACGATAATGCTATAAGCAACGGTTCTACATCTCAACTATAACTTGTTTTTGAGTATCTCCTCCGTACTTTTTTCTTCCGAGGAGATACTTTCTTTTGTTACAATTTTGGATCATGCGCTTATATAATCGTGCTCAACACACAATATTTGTGGCATGAACGTAAAATCAAAAAATCAAGGCATAACAGTTTAAATTGTTCCTCTCAAAAAAGAGAAATAGACATTTAAAGGTGTAAATAATGTATATCAAATGCAGTGTGAATTTTGTACGAACGTGTTTGCAACTAAATCAATTCTGAACACTCATCAGAAGAAAGCCAAATATTGCTTAAAAATACAAGGGAAAACTCCTCAATCCATATTTAAGTGTAATATATGCGAAACAATATTTACAAGTAAATATAATCTTACTAGACATCTCAAGTTATGCGAGAGTAACTCTAATTCTATAAAATATCAGGTTGAGAACAATAAATTAAAGGAAGAGAATTTACTTCTGAAGCAAGAGAATCAATTATTATCTACGCAGTTAGAGAAATTACAAGCAAGTTATGAGAAATTATCTTTGACCGCTGTTAAGAGACCCACCGTTAGTAATAAGACCATGAACGTTAATAATTTCATCAAGAACATGCCACCTCTCACAGTTGAAGACATCGAGAGCTCTGTTCCAATGCTTACATTGGAGCACCATGCTAAAGGAGCTGAAGGTTATGCAGAATTCGCCTTGGAATTTCCTTTCAAAGATAAGATTGTATGTGTGGATACATCCCGAAACAAGATCAAGTACAAGAATGATGACGGAGATATTATCGAAGATGTGGGCTTTAGAAAGATGATGATAAAACTTTGTAAGTCACTCAAAAATCGTAGTTTTAATTTGAGTTTAGAACATGAAGATAAACTATCAGATGCTTGGACGAAACAAGAAAGAGAAACTTACGATTTCATGGAAGCAGCAGTAGCGATAGCTAAGTATGCTCAAGGACGAGAGAATGAATTTTGCAATAAGATTATAAAATTAATCAGTAAAGGATCAACAACTGCGATATAGTTTTGTTCTCCACCTATTTCTAGAATTACGAAGGTGCTGTCTCTTTCTATCTGAGACCGAGACTTTATTTTTGCTTTCCACCTCTGCGGGTCTTGCGACGCCGTTTAAGAGGTCATCTATGTCGTCAGGGTTGAGTTGTTGTGGAGCTTTCGAGGTATGCTCTCTTCTCCCTGAGTTAGTCCCCTGGTATCGTGGGTTCAAAGGGAAGATACACTGCCGATAAAGTGAGAGCTAGTCTGGAGAAGGAGTTAGCCATTCTGAAGAAGACTAAGATCACGACTATCTGGTTCATCGCTCTGTGGTGGTTCAACTCTTATATCATTTATTGACATGCTTGTTTCTTCATGTACCACTTCGTCCGAATACTCAAGGCTGTCTACGAATACTCTGCTGAGTGAGCTCACTCGCTGTGCACTAGATGACTCCTTTCTATTATAGTACTCAGACTCCCATATATAGACAACGTTGTATCCCAACTTTTTCATCTTGTGCATCTTCTGTTCGGTGTCCCAGAACTTATCTTCCAGGTATGGACGTTCCTTCCAGAATCTCGGATGACCGTGGTAATAGTCGCCATGGAACTCATAGACTGTGTTGCTTTCTTCGCAGTACCCATCCACAGTTTTCCTGGACCACTCAGGTAAACGGTACTCAGACCCGACCCAGCACTTCCCGAGACGGTTGTGATGCCAGTGCTTGATCTTGATACCGAGTTCTCGTTCCATGTCGTCGATCCAGTTGCATCCGACGTCCGATACTCCTGATGGTGTCTCATCAGATGGATTGTGAGCGTAATAGCACCCAAGACAGTAACCATCTTTGCCCGAACGACCATTCTTCAGAATAAGTTCTTCACAGTCGTCTTCTTTACACTTAACGAAAGACGAACCACCACACTCCTTGCACAGACTCCGCAGCTTCTTGTGTATACATATGCTCCCACCATCACACTCCTTGCACAGACTCCGCCGCTTCTTGTGTATACATATGCTCCCACCATCACACTCCTTGCATCGACTCCGCAGCTTCTTGTGTATACATATGCTCCCACCATCACACTCCTTGCATTGACTCCGCAGCTTCTTGTGTATACAGATACTCGACCCGCCACACTCCTTGCATCGACTCCGCCGCTTCTTGTGTATACAAACAGCGAGCCAAGTCTTCCCATATAGACGCTGAACTCTTCTGTTACGTTTTCCAACCCGATATTGGTATTGTGGAAATTCTTCTTTTAATCGTTGAAGGAGTTCCTGTGATTCTAATACAGTTGGAAGCTCTTCCCTTGTGTTAGAACTATCTTTAGTTTCTGCTTCAGTTACCATTTTTTGTGAAAATATGGGACTCTGTCGTATTTCCCAATTTTATTTTTTCCGCTACTTCATCAAAATGCTCACGAGTTCCTAAGAAGAAGCGACGTAAATAAATTTTAGTAGTTATATCGAATAATATAATTACTTCGCCATTGTGGTATCGTAGATGAGGAATCCACCAATACCGAGAATGAGTACTCCAACGATCACGAGTATAATGATTAAAGCTGTATTATTCCCACGAGAAGGAGTAGTAGTCTTTGTACAATCAGCTTTGCAACTCTTTTGACTGGAGTAGGTACCAAGGGGATCACTAACACACGAGCCTGCAGCATTACATCTCCACTTATCCGGGTTTGGTGTACATTCGAACACACACGGGGGTGTTTGTCCTCCCTTCTGCGACGGATTGTATCCTCCTTTAGCTTTTAGGGTATACCCCTTGGCGCATGTTGCGACATCTGATCCCATCTCTGTCAGAAGATCATTGCACGTCTTTCCGATATGGGGGCTTCCTGTCGGACCACTACCGATCTGATGATAGCATTTAGTCCGTTTATCACCAGGCTTAATCCATTGACAAGTAGGTGAATCGCCAGTTGTTGGGCAGTTAGTCTCACTTTTACCCCAGCACTGTTTAAAGCTTGCTAAATCTTTACCAATGCACATGTTTTGCGCACAATCTTTGTCTTGCGTGCAATGAGAATTGTCACCTGAACACTTACCGGTTGTTTCTCCCTTCGCTATAGTGCACGTTTGTGGTGTGCACTTAGTTTTGCCTTTTGTCGTGCAACCATCTGTAGGCGTAGTGCCAAACTGACATACGCTCGGGACGGCAGTACAATAACCATTCTTCTGGAAATAGCGGCAGTCCGCATCTTCTCCACAGACCGGATCCAAATATTGTAGGAAACCTGCAGGTTTTCCAGCGAGTCCACAGTAACCGTCTTTTTTGGTTTGACATGAGAAGCCTTGCTGACAGGGTGTTTTGTCGTCTGTCGTGCAACTCGTGCCGTCAAACTGACACGTTCCATTTTTAGGATCATCTTTGTCTGGAACACACTTATTTGTCTTACAGGGCGTATCATCCCAGCACTGTGTGTAACCTGTCGGAGGAGGCGTTGGCGAGTTTTTATCGGTACCGCAGTAACCGGCGTAATAATTAATACCGCAGGTATCCGAGGAAGTACAGGACCAGGCATTTTCACATTTTCCATAATCTAATGGACATTGGGGGGTTGTCATTCTTTCTCTATATAAAAGAAAAATTATTTACGATAATTTTACCTTTTAGCTTCCATGCGAATCCCCGGCTTTCGCCGCCGATTTTTCAGCCGCTGCTCTGAATTTCTTCGATGCATCTTGACTCTCTTCGGTCATGTCGGACAATTTTTGAGTCATGTCCTCTATTTTGGCTTGTTGCTCCGCCATCTGATCTACTAGTTTTTTACCCTCGGCGTCGACGTCTCCTTCTTCTGGGCTGGACCACAATGTCCAGACTGATGTCCAGACTGATGTCCAGGTGCAGCTGCAGAGTCTCGTCCCGCATTATTTGAATTAGTTCAGCCCGGAACAAATTAACTTAAAGACAGGGGGCTAGTCAAATAACAAAAAATGCCTAGAGCCGCAATGCGTAAAACAAAAACATCTACCATCAAGAAGACTAAAAAGTCTCACCCTGTTAAGTCTTCTACCAAGAAGAAGGCACCCGTTAAATCTGTTAAGAAGGTTGTTAAAGCCCCTGTAGAAACTAAGACGGTAACTACACCTCCTCCGACCACCAAGCGTCGCTCTCCTACTCGCGAGAGCGTTCTCGAGGATTTCGAGAACCTGATCATGAGTGTAGATGCTGAGATTCAGCATCTACGTGAAGGCCCCGCCAAGACCAAGGGCGTGAAATTCCTTCGCTCTCTTAATAAGAACATTAAACTCCTGCGTAATCGTACTGCACGTGTGATGAAGCAGAAGCAGAAGAGTGGGCGTACCAACAATAAGAACTCAGGCTTCCTCAAGCCGGTCTCCATCTCGAAAGAGATGGCTAAGTTCACGGGTTGGGATCCGAAGGAGCTGCGCTCACGGGTAGAGGTAACTAAGTACATCTGCCAGTACATCGCCCAGAATGATCTTCAGAACCCAGAGGATCGTCGCCAGATCAAGCCGGATGCCAAGCTTCAGAAGCTTCTCGGGTACAATCCCAAGAAGAGCAATGAACCTCTGCGCTACTACAGTCTTCAGACCCATCTGAAGCATCACTTCCCTAAGAAGAAAGAATAAGAAGCAATTTAATACTAGAAAAAGTCTTAAATTAACGAGATAATATTGCTTAGTATAATGTCGATAACGGAACCTTCGGTGATGACCGAGGAACTTGTTCAAGACGATGCTTAGAGTTCTCAGCGATGACGTGCCAATGGAAGACGGACAACGCGATGCAGCTTTGACCATCTACAAGGGTCTGGCAATCCCAGGAAAAGATGACTGCGGGTGTTTTCCAACCAGGAAGTAGATAAAATAAATTTGATTATGTTGAAATCAAATCTAAGGACAAAGCAGATACTAAGAAAACATGTCCAACTCCGAAAATACCCAACTTACTCCCCCTGCGGGATACGATACCTCACGAATGATCTTCTCCGAACCTGTGTCGGGAGCCATTCCGAAAAGTGACCTCAAGTTTAAACGTATTAATATTTCTACCCGAAACGAAGATGGCACCGTGGGTGAGCTCATCCTACCGACCGAGAGACTATTCTCCTTCGGTGTCAACGAGGTCACAAGCCAAGAGACCACAAACCAAGAGAATAAAAAGGTCAACGGTTATACTTTCCCTCTATGCCTATGGAACCGAGACGGTGCCACCAAGGCTGAGAAGGTATGGACCGATACCTATACTAAGATTGTAGATACATGCATCTCATACTTGGTAGAGAACCGCGAAGAGATTGAGAAGTTTGAGCTCACTCGCGCCGATCTTACCAAGTCCAAGGGAGGCCTTGACCCTCTCTACTGGAAGAAGGAGAAAGCTATCAACGACAAGGGTAAGACAGTGCTGCGGCGTGTACCTGGCGCAGGTCCCACCCTATACACAAAACTCATCTACTCTAAGAAGTCCAACAAGTTCCTCTCTCAGTTTTTTGACATCAATGATGAACCACTAAATGTTATGGATCTTATGAACAAGTACTGTTATAGCCAAGCTGCCATTAAGATTGAGTCAATCTTTATTGGAAGCCGTGTCATAAAATTGCAAGTTAAGCTCTACGAGGCGGTAGTGGAGCCGCTTTCAACGGGGATGAAGCGTCTCCTTGGTCGGCCTAAAGTACACTCTTCTAAGGTCCTTGAGCACAAGTCCAATACCTCCGCTCCTCCACTGGCGGGCGACGATGACGATGACGATGACGATGACGATGACGATGACGATGGTAGCATCGGGGGTAGCGGTGAGGAAGATGAGTCTCCTCCGGTCAAGAAGTCTTCAGCCAAGTCTTCAGCCAAGTCTTCAAGCAAGAAGGTCGTCCGAAAGGTGCGTCGCGTGGTGCGTCGCGGCCGCTAGGTATAACTTCTATTTTACGAAGGGAGTGGGAAAGCCCACGGATTTATCCGTGGGATGAAAGCGACCCAATACAATTTAAATTAATTTAAAAATTTAAATTAATTCATGACGAATACCTTTTGATTGACCTCGTGGGTTAGATTCCCACTTGCAGAGCCATGCAGACAGAGATGTACGGACAGGGGTGCATTGACCACCCTAGCGGGCTCTGATTACTTCATCTAATTTTTTAGAGTATTTAGTTAACCCGAGAATCCCACGCATTTATGCGTGGGAGTAGTCAAATCTCATACAACACTGTATAAGATGATGTCATGCTTATTTCTTTAAACATTTGGTTTATTTTTCTTAATCCACTTGGTTATCGCGCTCCCTAATACTCTCTTGACCTTATTAGGATCTGCACTTTTATAGTTCTTGGCCACTACTTGAAGAAATGTGAACTCAGTGAGTGCTACAAATAATACTACCCATAACGCTTCCAGGGTCTGATGTTGTACCGGGAGACAATAGCCAATAACCAGCATGAATACTGACACCACTACTAGTACACCCACCACTACAGCAAGAACCTCAAAAGCCGTAGTCCTGACTGATGCATTTCGCTCGTTAACATTCTTCACTCCGGCCTTGGACGTACGAGCTGCTTGGAATTCCACTCCGTCGATGAGTCCCGAGACTAATGCCACCAGCTGCTCCCGAGGGATGCCGCTTATGGGACTCAATATTTCCTTCTCTATCTTAGTAGTCAAGACATTATCCATCACATAGTTCATCTGCTCTTCGAACTCAGCTCTCTCGACTTTTACTACGTACACAAAAAAGAAGATAGTGAGAAAAGCAAAGACGAAGACAATTTGGAATGCTAGTGCGAAACCGTCTATTATCCAGACATTATTGTTACATACTCTACTCATTTATTATAGAGACAAGTTTTATTGCATTGCAATAAAACTATCATCTTCACTTCCCTCCCTCCTGGCTGTGCATGGCCTCAAAGGTCTGACGCTCTTTCTCGAGCTCCTGGTGACTTTTCTTAGTCTGTGAGGTATCGTATGATGCGTATCGGTTCCCAGCAACAGTACTTCCGAACTTCTCCTTCTTTTTAGGTTTCTGTCCTTCGGTAAATGTCTTGTACTTATTACCTCGAGATGTTGTGGTCTTCTCCGGGTGGGAATACCCAGGAATAGTTGTTGGTCTTTTATTATCCATCTTTTTTGTCTTCGGATCAATCTTTTAAACAGAATTCATTATATTTTCATTAAGTAAGAGATGTGTTGTGGTAAACGTGATAAGAAAAATGGTAAGAGTGTTTATAAAGTTCTTTCCGATTCGGAGCTAATAGTACGACAAACGGAACTCAAGGAAGACCTCGATTGTGCCATTGCCGAGGCAGCCGTGCATGGAACTATATCTGGAGGGGTATTAATAGTCGGAGCTTGCACAGGTACGGCACCCGTGTTAATACCCGGTATAATAGCGACTACGGTTGCCTCGGTAATTGCCAGTTCGAAGGCTGTGAGAATACAGATATGTCTTGAAGACATAGTAAATGTTATACGTAATCGTAAAAAATTATCATAATTCCAGTAAGGACTTATGAAACTTATTTAGCAAGGACGGGGGTTGACATCGTCCGACTGTACTTATCGCTAAGGAATATGAAAGTATCTATCCATTTCCAAATGATCTCTTTATCGTCATTATCCAGAGTTCCGGCTCTCCACAGTTTCTTGAAGTGGTTGAGGGTACTCTTGTGGTTAGCGAAGAGTGTATTATGCAAGAAAAAGTCCTCTCGTCGGTCTTTGATCATCTTCCTTAGACGCTGGTCGTCCTTATTAATGTAGTGATTAAAGTCGTTCATGAGATCAACTATTGGTACCTGATTTGCTATGAACAGGCGTGCTATGACCAAATCCCCTTCCTCTGGGAAATTCTCTATCAGCTCGTCAAAGAATATAATCAACTGTGATTTAAACTCGCGCAAGACTTCCATTTTTTCTAAAAGACTATACGTCTTTAAGTGTCCCAAGGCAACTGAAGAACCCGTTGCTGTACTGTGACGCTGTGATAGTGGCCTCGATATCATCCCCTACCTTGATAGAGCGACCGGAGATATTGTAATTACCTGTGCTCTCATCGAAACCGATGACAACATCAGCATCTTCTGTTAGTGATGTAGTCGGTATCAGCATCTTCTGTTTATCCATTATATTGATGAAGACACCATCCTTGTATATCATACAGACAGTTCCAAGAACCTCCGTACCAACTTTGGGGTTAAGCGTTAGAGCTTGGAATTCTATAGTGAACACATTGTCGGCATTAGCTCGACCAATCTTATGGTCTACTATCCGGCCAATACCCTTAACGGAAATGATGTGCCCATGGTCCTTAGAACACTCACCCTTAGTTGCGTTCGAGAGTTCTCTGAGGAGATGGTGTTTAATATTATGATCAAGAAAGCGAGAAGGGAGGCATATTCGGCGAGTAATTGTTACTGTTTCCATCTTCACTAATTGACTCATTTTAGTGGGTAGAAATCATTTGTGTTTTTTACGATAAATAAATATTATACACACAGCAACAACGAAACCTACTCCCAACGCTATGCCAAGGTAGGGGTAGACGCTCTCTCTTTGGGCATCAGTCTTTTCGGCAAGGATCTCTGATTGCACCTTCTTATTTTCTAAAGATATGTGTTTAGGTATGGGTTCCCCTAACTCCTCTGAACCCTTCGGTAACTTGTTTCTGTTTTGTAACGCACGAGCCCACGGAGACATATCAATAGGCATTCCTATGCTCTTGGGATCTAGGATGGTTTGTTGCAAGGTCTCACACAACTCTTGACAGTCCGTAACGGCAGTGGGATGGCATCTGCTACGGCAACAGTTAAATATAACATCTGTGTTCTTTTCTACACAGTCTTTATCAGGAAGCTGTCCGAGTCCTCGAGGACAACCATTGTCGGCTGCACAGTTGTAGTATGGATTATCGAGTGAGAATCCAGGAGCCAGCCCTCTACACTCTTGTGCGCAAAGCACATCCATTATCCTACAATTACCCAGGCATCGTCCCATTATGTCGTCATACGTGAATTTAGACGCTTCGAGGTCGTGTGCGAAGATCTTATCGAGGTGGTTAGTACATAGGTCAACACAGTAGTCATACTTAGGTCCACAACCCTTGAGGCAACACTCGAACACCTCACTACCCGTAGCGTCTCTGAGAGTTCCCTTCTCCGGGTCGGTCCGCACCGTACAGGGAGCAAATATTGTGGTCTGATGATCAGGACGCCAAGAACCAAGCCCGTCAAAGTTGGCTTTCCTATGACCTAACGGACGTTTTTCACTTTTCTTTGAACTCATTTATCATAGACAGGATTATTGAGAGAACTTAGTAATTCAGCATCTTGAAGAACTCTTCGGGTGTATGCTTCTTCAGACCATACTTATCGGCAACCTTGACCTTCTTCTCTCCGGGGTTAGGAGCTACGACTACTATCTGTCTAAGGCCGGACTTAGGTTTCTTTATGTTCTTTCCAAAATCTCCTCCTGCCTTCTCTACGAGCGCTTGAGCCTGTTTTCTCGAGTAACCGGGGAGTGTACCCGTAATGATGACAGTGTAACCCTTCAGAGGACCTCCCTCTACCTTCTCCTTAGTTACGTAGGTGGTGAGATAGCTCATAGCTTGAGCAAATTTAGCCGCCCACGGTAAGTTCTTAGCAACCTCCAACGAGAGTATTGTACCAAACCCACGCACCTGTAGAACTTTAGCATAACGTTGCTCATAGGTCATATCTTTCTGTTCAGTGAGAATGTTAGGATAAGCATCAAGCAGGGTGGCGACATTCTTGCTACCCATACCGTTCCCTAGGACATCAGACGCTCCAAGTACTTTCGCTAGAGACATTCCCTTAGCTAGAGTCTCCTTAATATTCTCGAGGAGGTTCTCAGACGTCTTCTTACCGAATCCAGCCTCTCTAAATTGCTCATATGTGGCTGTCATTACACGAAGTATACTATCCAGCCCTCCTTCATACATCTGCTCCACACGTTTTGGACCGAAACCTTTGAAGCCTAGCTTCTGCAGGAACGATTCAATTAGTCGAACACAGAGCTCTCCACAGTTCTTGATACCTATGATGTTCACGTGGTTCTTGTCCCATTCCCACTCACAAGGAGGTTTGGGAAAGTCAGCCTTCTTCACGCTCTTGACAACACCTAGTATCTTCGGAATGACGTCATTCCTTTTTGTGAGCTTGACGATAGCACCAGGACCGATCTTATTTTTGGCAATGTACTTGGCGTGTATTCCCGTGGCAAAAGTAATGGTACTCCCCTTGAGGTGTATAGGCTCGAACTGCACTCGAGGAGCGAGCACTCTCGTTTTAGTGAGTCTCCATATCACTCTTACCACGGTGGCATCGGCTAGGTTATCTCCTACACGCATTTTGAAAGCGATTGCGTACGACGGGTTCCCCGAATCGTTACGTACGTATGGATGGTCGGGTTGGATTATGATACCATCTATCTCGTAGGGAGAGGTTCCAGTCCACTTCACCAATGTATTAGCTAGAATGTCAAACGAGATGGAATCTACACTCTCATGTTTTACAACCGTGAAACCTAATGCTTTGAGGTGACTAAATTGTTTCGATGGCTTGGCCATTCTCTTCGCACCCACTATCTCATACGCCACGAACTTGATATCTCTGATCCCTGCCTTAATTTTCTTAGCTCCTATCCTTCCTGCCACCAGGTTGCGTGGATTAGCATACTTCTTAGCCCACTTCCTTTTGAAGACGTCTTTGGGTATGATCAACTCGCCACGTACATTGATCTCTTCAGTCAAATCCTTAGGTATAGTGTCGAAGTATGGGGCCAGATACGATATGTCAGCTCCGATAATCCCGTCTCCACGCGTATAGAGCTTTATCTTTTCGTCCTTATAGGTTAGTAAGCAAGAGACACCGTCTAGCTTATCCTCCAAGAGATAAGGGCCTTTATTCTTTGCCTTCCACTTCTTCAGGGTGCGAAGTTGTGAGATCTGGTCGGCAATCGTATCGATGCGTGTCTCTACCCCTCTTACTTCCTGTTCGTCCTCTTCCGTTGCGACCCCTGCCTTCTTGAGTTTGGAAAGCTCTTTCTTCTCTTGTGCAAGTATACTCCTCATTTGGGACTCGGTCATGTCCTGGAATTCGGGTTCGGTCTTTACTTTATTCATGGAGCCCATCCAGTGAGGGAGCTTAACACGGTTCTTTCCTGACCTTACCTTGGACCCAACAGGCATCACATAGTCAGGATCACGGCGTTCTAGAGTGTCTGCAAGCATGTCATACTGCCAGTCCGTGAGCCCTGTAGGCTTGTCAGTATTGTCATAGATGTCGCGCGCATAAGCTCGCATCGCATGGAGAGACTTCAAAGGCTGTGTATTGAAGTAATGCTGGAGATCTTCGTCCGAAAAAGCGGATATTTTTTTTATCTCTTTAGGAATGCTCATTCTTGTTTTTATTGTCTAGTATACTTTATATTTATCAAAATTGAAATTGATATTCGAGAGCAGCACATCTAATTGTCAACAAAATGACTACGCAAACCTATGTGACGTATATCTCTGCTATGCTGGCCCACCTCCAAATTATTGTGCGGGAGACGGCTGCAAAAACGAAAGAGCTGCTTGGAGATAGTGATACTGGAAGAAAGTTACTTTTAATCACGCTAATGGTGTTCGTAACAATATACGTGGCGGGTCGAATTACTGCCCAGTACTACAATCCTGTATACACCAAAGTCTTAATGCAGAAAGTGCTAGCTCTCGAAGAGCAACAGAATAGGTTCGCCAACGATCTCTCGAAGTTGACGACTCGTGCTGACACTTTCGACGGGAGGTCCGGAGACAGATACTCAATCTCCTCCTGTCGGCTAATGTCTCTCGAAAACAGACTTGATCTTCTGGAGGGGAACCATTTTGTGGGTGTGAGGGAAGTGGGGGCACCTTTCACTTTCCAAAATCCTTTCTCCAACGTCGATAAGAAGAAAACCCGACACGACCGATCTTGTCGTAAGAGGGTCCGAAAGAGCTCCAATCCTCACTTCTCCGAGAAAGCTAAGATCCGAGAGTACTGTAGGAGTCTATATGGAGACAAGTGGTGGGACCATCCCAATAAGAACAAGAGGATGGTAGCGGCTAGAAGAAAGTTGGAAATGGCTAATAGTCCGGGGTTTACCCATTCTCCTGCCTTGTCTCCTGCCTTGTCTCATGTTAAGGACGACTCAAGTTCAGATGAAAAAATAGCGTAGATCAATACATAAAGCCTTATATCCCTAGATATAAGGATCATGTCCAGAATTCATACTAAAACTGGTAGTAACTGTATATGCTGTGATGAACATACATCGAAAAGTGTTGTACTTCACAAGACCAGACGTCAAACGCATAGTCTATGTCCTACTTGCGCTGACGGATACCTAGGTCCCTTACTTACTCAGTCGATAAATAACGTCAAGAAGAAAATTCAGTCGGATGCTCTTATGATACAATGTCCAGGCGCGTATCATGGCGACCTTCGCAACCAATGTAAACATAAGTTGAGTATCAGAGATCTAGTGTTCAATTATGACTCACCACTTGTAACCGACGTCATGCGCTTAGTTCATGTCATCGAGAATGAGAACCTGAGTCTGTGTCCAACGCGAGGGTGCCCTAACATCATCAGAACTCATCCTCAAGACCCGATTATGCACACGTGTTGTGACATGTGCTCGACGACCTGGTGCCGACATTGCATGGTACAACCATATCATGATGGTATGAGTTGTCTGGAATATGAGGCAAAACTGGGGGATACCGACAACGGTAAGCTAGTAGCTAAGATGTTGGTGGAAGGATCCCTAAAACTTTGCCCCCGATGCAAAGCTCCCACCACCAAGCAACGCGATGCAGAAGGGAATTATGTGGGATGTAATAAGGTTCTCTGCACATCATGCCACGTAAAATGGTGTTGGTTGTGTGGAGAGGAGAATATCTCTTACTCTCACTTTAACACGCAAGGTACAGGATCCTGCGCTAATCGATTATGGGAAGGGTAACAGCTGTTAAATCATTTAAACTACAAAGTTACACATTAAACAACAAATATGTTTTCGAAGAATATAAAAATGAAAGATTGCCTTACTTCGTAGAGTAAGGCAAAAAATGTCCAAGAGTTTTACACTAACGAAAGACCAAAGCAAAGCATTCGTCCGAGTCAAGGCTTTCTTCAAAGATGAGGATAACCCGGCTATAGTCATTATGGGCTCGGCCGGAACTGGGAAGACAACTTTGATGAGATATATTGTTGACTACATACTTGATAATCATGTGGGCTCCATCGCAGCTGTTGCCCCAACACATAAGGCTCGACGAGTACTGGAGAAGACTTTGAACATAGACAGGTTCCTAGCTGTTCCCAGTTTCACTGTAGCATCGATGCTGGGAAAGATGAGAGAACATACATATATCGGGTCTCACAAATATACCAGCGGCTCCAAGCAGAAGATGAATAGGTTCGACTGTTTCATCTTGGACGAGGTGTCGATGGTCGGCGACAAGGATCTCGAGGAGATCATCGAGTACGTATGTATGTACGACAAGAAGCTCATTCTCGTGGGAGACCATTGTCAGATTCCATCTCCAGATCAGAAACTCATAAGGGAAGGGAGCGTCTGTTACAAACCCGACAGCATTGCGTTCGACATAGCTAATCTATGCCATCTGAAGAATATAGTGCGTCAAGCAGCCGACTCTATTATCATTAAGATCGCTAGTTATCTGCGTGATCACCTATTGGATGAGATTTCACTGAGAGATATTTTGACCGCTATCGACGCTGATCCCAATAGTGTCCTCCTTACTCACGAACAAGCGTACAAAGGGTTCAATGAAGACTGGGTAAAAGGTTTAGATACTCGTATCATCGCCTATACTAACGCTGCAGTTCGCTCGCATAACGAGAGAATACGTACAGATTTGAAGATTTCAGATAAGTTACTGGTGGAGGATGAGCTCCTCACTGGGTACGACAATGTAGGGTGGCCTGTACCAGTAATTGAGAATGGGACAGATTACAAGGTGTTGTACATACAACCTACGACTAAGCACATTATTCATGGATATGCCGGATTGGCCGGAGATCTTGTGGATCTTGTCGACGTTGTGGATCCCACTAATATTTCTCGCAAGCTTTTTTTCATTAATGTAAGGCATAGCTCCAACTCCGCGTTCATGAGAGAGTTTGTGAAGAGAGCTGAACGCGTTAATCGTAGGTATTCTACGAAAGACGCCTATCGAAAATACTGCCAACTAAAGAACAGAGCTATCTTCTTGGAAGATGTATATAAGTACGGAGGAAAGATCATGACCGAGACTGATTTCCGTCAGAACCAACCCTTACTCTTTACTAAGGTTGCTGAAGTCATCGACGTGAAACGAAAGACGATTGCTGTCTCCGAGCTAACCAAGAAACTTGGTGATCACTATGGTGAGATCATTGAGGGGCGCCTCATAGACAATAAGTCTTTTGCTGATGGTGAGGTCTTTGCGGACCAGTATATGGTTGTGGAGAAAGATATCTATTATGGTTATGCATTAACTGCACATAAATCTCAAGGATCGACCTATGACAGCGTCTATGTGGATGAGCATGACTTCAAGAAGATCTCCAATAAGTGGAACTACAAATTCAGAGCCGTTGAGCAGCGTTTCAAGGAGAGGAATCAACTGAAGTATGTGTCGTACACTAGGGCAGCCACCAAATTGCGAGTAGTGATCTAAAGATAAGGTTCCTATTTAATACATAAAAATAAGGACCGTGGGAAAAACCCACTGGCTTATTGCAAGGCACGGCACAAAAAAGAACCTAGAACGACCTGATCGAGCGTTCGCGTGAAATATGTAAGAATTGTATTGTACTGCAATCTAAGCATACCCTAGGTTACATTAAAAAATAAGAAAAAAGCACGCAATAACCTTACCTTACAAGATAAAGCTGGTTGATCCGAAAGAACTTGAGAGTGATGATGTATAGTATGAGTTGGCCACTCATATTATCTTCATCCTCCCTGGGACAGCGGAGATATGATCTTTACAAAAACTTGACCGGTTTTTTATTGAATACCCTTCTTTGGGTATTCAAATTTACTAAAATTATTTAGTTACTTTTGTTCTGTAGATAATGAAGATCACAACAGCTAGTAGATTTTTTTTCGATCCTATTACCGCTACGTGAGTCAACCTACATTAAACAACAAAGTGTTTATTGTAAATTACCTTTAACCGGTGTGTAGCTCCACCGGGAAGAGAAGTTATAACACTTCCTTCAGACGTTTAATGGCTATGTTTCTTGCACCATTAACAT
>MPMF02372524.1_pt1 | contig 19438 bp, 17 predicted proteins | sample 1617271 | NCBI WGS metagenome assembly MPMF02 (sample SAMN05944812, study PRJNA350692) | marine metagenome | biome: marine; feature: ODZ; material: water; isolation source: 120 m water sample prefiltered with 30 um filter, filtered on to 0.2 um... | place: Pacific Ocean | collected 2012-04-09... | reverse complement strand
TAGAGAATACTCGTGCCGCTCAGCCCCAGACGAGACGCTACCGACTCGGCTGAATGTCCATCTAGCAACATTTGAACCGCCTCTGCTTTGAACTCATCGCTGTACTGACAACGACCCGCAACGTTCTTCTTCTTCGGCATGACACTCTCCTGTAATTACTCAATTCTAGCGGCAGAATCAAGCAGTTGGAGTGTCCACCAGAGCGAGCGCAGCTCATCTGGCCGGACTGCAACGTGTCGAGTATATCTTTGTCTATCCCGAGACAAAGGAGATTGTCATTGCCGGACCGGCCGATGGTTGGCATCTTGACCGCCGCGGCGCGTTTGTGGGCAACATGTCCAAACAACCTGTGTTGCGGCTCGACGATCTAATCGATGCTTTTCGCGCCGCCGTTGCTTCTCCCGTCGAGTCCATTCGTTGTTCGATCGATCCGACCGATGAAGGACTCATGCGACTGCAGCGACTATTGCGATCGCGCGGTCTGCAGCTCAGCGAACAAACCGTCAGGCAAATGCAGGAGACGCTTGGTCCTCACAGAATTCGCGTCACGGGCGTCGCACCCGACAGCCATTGTTCGCACGTGATGGTGGCTGCAGACTATGTGATGAAACGGCTGGCGATGGGGCTTGAACGTTCGCCGGTCGTGGCGCTGCCAAGTTACATGCAGTTGCTTAAGACTCAACAAGCTCGACCGTCGCGAGTCGCTTCACCACGCTGGTGGTTGGCCGCCGACTACGATGCATTGCGGAAGAGCCCCGACGGACTTGCCTGGCAGCTTAGCGGACAAGGTGTCAAGGCAATGACCGAAGAAGGATATCTGAGCGCGTCGGGTCGCATCGTCGAGACGGGGCGCGCAGGCCAATTGGCTTCCCAGTGGGCCGACGCAATGACGAAAAACTATGGTCCGCTCGGCGAATCCGTTCCCGTCTTTGCTGAACTGAGAAACTGCATCGCTCTGGCTGTCGTGGCGGCGCTGATCACCAAACATGAACTGGCGAGCACCGCTGGCTGCCCACCACCAATCTCGACCAGTTTAGCAACGAGTCGAGGTCCGCGTTTCCAGGTGCCCAAGATGATCGATTCGCAGGCGAGTCTGATTCGAGGACGACGGGGCTGGTTCGTCGCCGTTTCAGGTGGTGTCAAAATTGATCCGTGGTCACCGCTGGAGAAGGTCGTAGAGGATCCGAAGCTGGTGGCAATGAGGTTGAAGGCGACTTCCGCGGATGATCGCAACTGGTGGTGGGATTAGCGCAACGAGCATCCCGGCGTTAGATCAACTCTCGAATCGGCTCGCCTTCGCTCAAAACCGAATTGGGGCGGCCCGTGTAGTCTTTGAACGTCCAGCCACAGTCAATCCCCAGATGACGATAGATTGTTGACTAGCTTATCCAATGTCCGATCACGATGGAATAAAACCTGGGAACTGCGATGTTGTCACTCCCTGTTTCAGCCGCAAATCACCGCCCAATCAGGCAAGAAAGGCGATGGCCGAGAGAATATCACTTGGATGTAGAAAACTGATCGCAGATCACTGCAATGACACAACGTCTTGCTAGACTTAATTCACGCACAGACGACACACCGGTCTGGTACCAAGGAGTTCGCTCATGCCACGAAAAGCTTCGATTTCGCCCAAATGGAATGTCCCCGAAATATTTCGCCAGCGATTAGGTGACGTCGCTGGAAGACAACGGGCCATGGTATCCGACGGGCACCTGTTGTTGATTCTGCACGAACTGCCGACTGAAGATTCAGCGGAACGGAACTTGCGACTATTCTGGCGAGCGCCCGACGGCACTTGGCAATCAGATTGCCTGGGTTCCGGCATCACTGCTCTACAAACGCATCTGACGGAGTATTCCATGGCCGTGGATCAGTTGGACAAACTCGAAGGCCAGGCCTCAGGATCGGAGGACTATTTTCGAATTCGTCACGCGATTTCACCACTGCGCCGCGCGAGCCACAATCTACACCTTGCGCTACAGGAAGGTCGTGAAGCGGTGCCGGACGATCGCGAGCTTATCTCCTGTCGCAACCAGGCGGGCAGCATCGAACGCGCTGCCGACTTGGTGCACGAGGATGCCGACCACGGTTTGCAATTTGCGATCGCCAGACAGGCCGAGCACCAGGCGGTCGCTACGCGCCGGCTGAATATCCTGGCAGCGCTATTTCTGCCAATGGCGACTATCGCCGCGGTCTTCGGCATGAATTTGTCTCATGAATTCGAGCACGCCCTCGCACCCTGGCCATTCTTGTTTGTCTTGTTGTCAGGGATGGCGATGGGCCTACTAGTCAAGACATTCTTGGTCCCACAGTCGCCACGTGTCCGGAAAGACCGTTACGCGGTGAGACCGCCCGCAAAGTGACCGTGTGCCGGCAGACTATTGACAAATAGAACGCATGTGATCCTGTCCAGGACAGTTAGACCGGCTGCCATCCCGTCTGGTACGATGGTCACAGTCACACCAACGCAAAAGGATCAAGTCAAATGAAATTCGCAGTTTGCAACGAGACGTTTCAGGACTGGCCATTCGAGCGGGCCTTCCAATTCGCACGAGAATTGGGTTATACGGGCATCGAGTATGCGCCGTTCACGATCAACAAAAATGCATGTGATATCACCGCGGCGCAGCGCGCTGAAGTTCGTCAGCAGGCCGAGGACGCGGGTTTGGAACCGATCGGTTTGCATTGGTTGTTGGCGTTTACCGAAGGTTACTACCTGACCAGCCCAGACGAAGACGTGCGAAAACGAACCGGCGAGTACCTGGCGGAACTCGCGCGATTGTGCCGTGATCTTGGCGGCAACATCCTGGTCCTCGGTTCACCCATGCAGCGCAACCTGCTGGATGGAGTCGATCATGACCAGGCGTTGCAGCTGGCCGCCGACGTCATCCGGCGGGCCGTGCCGGTCATGGAGGAGTGCGGCGTCACGCTGGCAGTCGAACCGTTGGGGCCTGCCGAAGGCGATTTTCTCTTGACAGCGGAGTCCGGCATCCAACTGATCGATCTAGTTGATTCGCCGAACTGCCAGCTGCACCTGGATGTCAAAGCGATGTCGAGCGAAGGGAAGCCGATCCCGGAGATTATCCGTGATAGCGCGAAGCACCTGGTTCATTTTCATGCCAACGACGCGAACAAGCGTGGACCAGGAATGGGGGAGATCGACTTCGTGCCAATTCTGCAGGCGTTGCAAGACGTTGGATACGGCGGCTGGGTGTCGGTCGAAGTGTTCGACTACGACCCGGGCGTCGAAGCACTGGCGAGCGAAAGTATCGAATATCTCCAGGCGTGTGTGACGAAGCTGAACTGACCGTCGCGTCGTCGATAGCGTGACGGCGTGCGATTATGCTCCGGCCTTGAGTTCGGCCAGATGTTGTGCCGTACCGACAATGCGATCCCAGTTTTCATGAATGTACTCGGGCGGACCGCCAATTTGTGCCACCGTTTGCGCCAGAAGTTCCGTCGGAACCATTTCGATCGCCTCCCAGGGACAGACCAGCAGCTCATACGGGTTCGTCTTCTTTTGTGGGATGTGGACGCACACTTCGCAACCGACGCAACGTTCCAGGTCGATTTCACACCACGATTGGGTGCCTTTGAGGCCCAGCTTCATCGTCCGCAATTCGATGCAATCGACAGGGCAAAGTTCGATGCATGATTCACAGCCGGTGCAGTTGTCGGCATTGATGACGGCGACTTCCTTTGGAAGCTTCTTCCGCGGCCCTTTTTTGGCCATAGAACAACCCTTCGTCTCACGATTCCGGTCAATCCGCCACACCGCCCAGTGAGGCGCCGCCACGATATCATTGGTATGTTGGGTCCAGATGGCCGCTTGGCCGAAAGCGTTAACCTCAAGCCTCACAACCAGATAGATTGCCCTGCTGGGTATGCCGAGCTTCTCAAGTATAGGTAGTCATCGGACGTCAGCCAAGCATACTGGAGCGAATTGACCCGGTGGCTCCCACCATGGCGCAACCCGTCCGTCAGGGCCTTGCAGTGTGCCGCCAGATCAGCAGATTTGTAGCCTTGAATGGATTCCTGTCAATCGGCCAAATCGGTGCGTCTTCCACCAATATGGCTTACTGCGGAATGCTCTCGCCCCGAATTACGTCGTCGAACGACTGGCGGGCTCGAACCAGATGTGGCTTGCCATCCCGTAGCAACACTTCGGCCGCCATCGGCTTGGAGTTGTAATTGGACGACATCACAAAACCGTACGCCCCGGCGCATTCAATGATCAAGTAGTCGCCAACCGCAGCCACGGGCAGCGAACGACTGCTGACAAAACCGCCTTCCGTTTGCGTGAAGATGTCTCCTGATTCGCACAGCGGACCGCCGACAACGACGTCCTGATGGTGCGGATCTGGATTGCCGGCGCGAGCGCAGATCGACATCGGATGGTACGAACCGTACAGGATTGGTCTCGCCAGATTATTGAAGCCTGCATCAACCAGATAGAACAAGTTATTGCCCATCTTCTTGATGGCGCGAATCTCAGTGATCAAGAAACCGCATTCGGCCGACAGGTAGCGTCCTGGTTCGATTTCGAGTGAGATCTTGTGACCAAATTCGCCTTCAAGACGTTTGCGCGTGGCGTCCCACAAATCGAAGTAGCGCTGCAGATCAACCGGCTCTTCGTCACCGCGGTAGAGCGTGGGCAAGCCACCACCAGCGCTGACGGTGGTAATACTGCGTCCAACACCGAGTGCCGTTGTTTCCAACGCGCCGCAAACTTGAGCCAAGTGATCGAGATCGGTACCCGAACCAATATGCATGTGCAAACCGGTCACGCCGAGCCCATGCTGGTCGGCACGGCGCAGGCAGTCATCGATTTGATCGTGCCAGATACCATGCTTGGACTGTTCGCCACCTGTATTTGTTTTCTGGCTGTGGCCGTGCCCAAACCCTGGGTTGATCCGCAATGTGATGTTGCGCCCCGGTGCTCGCTCGCCGTACTGGTCGATCATCATGGGCGAACCACAGTTGACGTGGATGTCGTGCGTGACGAGCAGATCCAAGGTCGACTGGTCAAAGATATCGGCTGTGTAGACGATCTCGGGAGGCTCTTTGCCCGCAACAAAACCCGCCGCAAAGGCCCGTTGAATTTCAAATCCGCTGACCGCGTCGACGACCGCGCCTTGGCGACGGACCCAATCTAGCACCGCTAGATTCGAATTGGCTTTCTGCGCGTATCGAACCACGTCAAAGGCCTGTAAGTCGGTAATCCGTTGAGCGATCTTGGCCGCGTCGTAAACGTACGTGGGCGTCCCGAATGACTTGGCAAGATTCTGTACCGAAATGCCATTGATTTCAGTTCGTACGGTCGAGAATGTCTGCACGGCTGACATAAAAGCGTTTCCTGGTGGTTGAGGCTCGCGCTTGAGCGCACACCGATTCACGACTAGCCTGACATATTAGTGGATAGAAAACCGAGACGCCCGACTTTCTTGAAAAGCCGGGCATCTCTGGGACTCTTTTGCGATGCAGTGACTTGGACACGCGAGATTAGAATTCGTTCGCGTTGGCCTGCATTCGAGTCGCCTGGCCAATTAAGCTGAGCACGGCTTCACCGACTTCGATCCGATATTGAACCCCTCGTTCGAGTGCCTTGGCCGTGATGGAGACTTTATCTTTGCCGGCGGCGTCTTTCAGCGCCTCAGCCATGGCAGCCACGGCCGGTTCCGATTGAAAGGTCGAAGCAAACTCCAAGATCTGTCCCACCGAAACGGTAAAGGCAATCGGCGGTCCAGTGGTCTGCGCTGTTGCGGATTCATCGATCACCCTTTTCAGGAGCTCGGTACAATCCTTGCCGAATGCCATATAAGCAGACTGCGAGCCAGTTCCCACGACGACATTCAGGCGGTCACCTAACACGCGCCTCGCGTCCCGTTCTTTTTCGGGAATTGGAACTGTGAAGGTGTGCAGATCGACGTTTTTGTGTTTGGAGGCATTGAATGTAATGCTATCCAATTCCGCACCGGCATCGGCCTCCTTGGCCAGTTGCACTAGTTTCTTGAGTTCCTTTTCCACGGCGCGACCGTCTGCAACGTAGCCGCCGGCCACGAATTGTACGGCCTCGGGAGTCAGCAACAAAGCCGCACCGCCATTCAATTTCCCAGTCTCGACGGTTGCATTCAATATATCGACCATCGAGTCGACAAATTCTCTGGCCAGATCGCGGACTTGCTCGTTAGGAATGTCGTCGTCATTGTCAATTTCCTCGCTGGCACTTTTGCGCAAGACCTTAAGCATTTCCAATACTTGTGTCTCTTCTTGGCCGCTCACCATTGAAGTGAAATGGAGCGTCGCGGCGGCTTCGGGAAGCAAAAATCCGGTGAAATCTGATTTGGCATTCGTTGCCATGGCGACCTGTTTGGCCAGCTTGCTTCCGTCAACGGCTGTCACTGAAAAATCAAGGTAGGTTTTTCCATCTCCTTTATCGACGCCCCAGCCGATCGTAACTTCATCCGCCTCCTTCATGAATTGACTCAGGCTGTCGATGGACTGTCGGCCCAGATTCTCTTGCAACTCTCTCTCTGTCGTGTTGCCTGCCTGGCCAGCCATGGCTGCTTCAAAGCCATTCTTGATTTCGCCTAGCGCTCTCTCACGCAGTTGTTCGGGAATGCTCTGCACATCGATGCGGATGCCAATATTGTATTGCTCGTTCAGCCCGTCCAGCATCTTGGTGGGGTCGTCGGGCAAGCCATTCAGGTTGGCCGCGGAATCCGAGATGAACGCCCAGCCCCCTTGGTGCTTGACAAAGATGTCGCGCTGGAGAGAAAGCTTGCGGACGCCACCGCCAACGTCTTCGAGTTCACCAACCGACTGCTCGATCGTGGCGACGACTTGATCAAAATCACTGACCGCCACAAAGGCGATTCCAGTTGGCGCGTCCCCGACCACGTTGACGTAGATGCCCGATGGTTTTTTCGTATCCAGACCGCCAACGTACTGACCCGCCATCAGGTTTACGAAACCACCCAATTCCGGTGCCCCAGCGGCTTTGGTTAGGTAGCTAATATCGCCAAGCAACACATCGGCGCTAGCAATGGAAACGACCAAGGCTGGTTTCTGACCTTCGGCCTGCGCCATGGTCTCGGCGGCTGGCGCCAGCACAAACGTCAGGACGAAGGCCACCGTTGCGGCGTACGTCAAGCTAATTCGATTAAGCATCTTCACGATTGAGTTCTCCCTAAACTACGGCATTGTTGTTGTGTTGATTGGTGAGCGATTGGGTCGAGACATTATGGCGATAGGCCAATACAGGATTGCGGATAAATGATCAATGACAGAAGGCGTCTTGACGGCGGATGTTGCCCTGCTGGGCAGAAGCTGTCATCAATCTAGCAGTACTCCAGGGTGATGTGAGCAAGTTTCACTGAAAACTCAAATGCATCCGACTTCAGTCACCGCGCACAAACTACCCAAATCCACGCTTTGCCGTCGATACAACTTGACACAAATCGTTCAAGGTATGAGAAAGCAGCGTCAAAAATGAAGCCGTTTTGAACGAACGGCGCGACCCGAGCCAATCCTCGCGGTGGGGGGGTGGCCCAAAACAACAACGCCTCAGGCCGATCTACTAGAAAGCTTGTATCAGGTTCTTCTTTACAAATGAGTCACGTTTCAGCGACGGGCACCGCCCGCAGGTTGGTCCGAGAGCGGGTCGCCGCAACCGAGCGATAGCTCGCATTGGTCTGAGACACAGCCTCACTAGCGTTCGCGATAAACGATGCGACCCTTCGTAAGGTCGTAAGGCGAGAGTTCCACGCGGACCTTATCGCCCGGCACGATCCGAATGAAATGCTTCCGCATCCGGCCAGCAACGTGCGCCAAGACTTCGGTACCGGTATCCAATTGGACTCGGAAACGCGTGTTCGCCAAGGCTTGTGTAACAGTGCCCTCGACTTCGAGTGCTTCTTCCTTATTCTTTTGCGTCACAAAGTTCCTCCAAGAAAACTCCGAAACAGGTATTTTGCACCCCGTATCCTGGTGGATTCGGCGGCTTTGGTCAATAGAGGCAGGATTTGGGATCTTTCGATTTTTCGACGCTTGCGTTCGACTTCAATGAATGGGAATCGACTCGTACAAGCTGGGCTGGAAACAACGTGCCGACTCAATCTCCAAGTCCTTCGGCGATCGCTCGGCGCACAAATCCCTCGGACTCTGTGCCCACGGAGAGCCGGATTGTGCCTCCTGAGATACCCAAAGCGTCGCGCTCTTGACCGGTCAGACCTCGGTGGCTGGTTGATTCAGGGTGACTGAGCGTGGTGGCTATTTCGCCCAGCGATGGCGAAAATGGGATCTGTCGGGCGCGGTCAATGAACGCATCGGCGGCGGTGCGTCCACCGTCCAATTGAAACGTGACGATCGATCCGAAACGATTGCCGAACTGCCGGACCGCCAATTCATGATGCGGATGATCCGGTAAGCCAGGAAAGTCGACGGCCAAGACGTCCGCGCGGTTTACCAGGAACTCTGCAACGCTCTGCGCGTTCGTAAACGCACGTTCGGCTCGCAAGTGCAGCGATGCCAAACCACGCGCCGCAAGCCAACACTCGAACGGACCGCTGGCCAAACCCCACACGGAGAGCACGGTCGGAACGCGTTGCCAATCGGCGGTTCTCCCGCACAACAGGCCGAGCATCACGTCGCTGTGTCCGTTCATCATTTTGCTGGCACTTTCCAGGACAAAGTCAGCTCCGTGTTCCAAGGGTTGGCAAAGTACGGGCGTCGCAAACGTGTTGTCGACCAGCAATTTGGCACCACCGCCGTGTGCCAAATCCGCCAGGCCGGCAAGGTCGGCAACTTGCAAACGCGGGTTGGCTATCGTCTCGACCACGACAAGTTTGGTAGCCGGACGCATGGCGGCAGCCACTTTGGAATGGTCGCACGTGTCGACAGTGGTCGAGCTGACTCCTAGCCGCGCCGCTTCCTGGGTCAGCAGTTGCAGGCTGGGGCCGTAGATTTGACAGCTGGCAATCACGTGGTCCCCAGCCTGCAGTTGGGAAAGCAGGGCTAAAGACATCGCCGCCATGCCGGACGAAGTGACCGTGACCTCCTCGGCTCGGTGCAGCAAGGCGACCTTTTCTGCCAGCGCATCGGCGTTTGGATGCCGGACCCGTTGGTAGACGTAACCTTCGATCTGACCTGCTAGAATCTGTTCGGCCTGATTCGTGTCGTTGCACTGCCATACCGAAGTGGGATACATTGCCGGCGCCATGGGCTGCGTCGTTTGCACCACGGGTCGTTCGGTTCGCGGACAGACATCGTCGGGTCTTGGCCGTTGGTTTTGTTCATTGTTCATGGCCTCAGTATCGCATATGTCCGACAACGCCCCAAGACGCCAACTCACGCTGTTCGATTCGGTCTGCATCATTATGGGGGTCGTGATCGGCGCTGGTATTTACGAATCCACGCCACGCGTTGCTGGATTCGTAAACGATGGCTGGGAGTTGATGGCGGTCTGGGTGGCGGGTGGTCTGATCACGCTGGCCGGTGCGCTGTGTTACGTCGAACTTTCGACGGCGTTTCCGCGCGAAGGGGGCGACTATGTGTTCTTGTCACGTGCATTCAGTCGACCGATCGGCTTTTTGTTCGCCTGGACCGAGTTCTGGATCGTGCGACCTGGCAGCGTCGGCATGATGGCATTCGTGTTTGCGCGATTCGCGCACGAATTGGTCCGTGGCACGCACTTAAGCACGGGCAACAAGGACTGGGATTTCGTGCTCTATGCGGCCGGCACCATCGTCGTGATTACAGGGCTGAATCTCTTGGGCGTTCGCACGGGCAAGACGGCCCAAAACGTACTCACGGTGCTAAAGGTCGTGGGACTTGTGGGCATTGTCTTGGTGGCGCTGTTGACCCCGACCACTCGGGTCTTGGCCGACCCCTCCGCAATTGCCTCATCGTCAAACTACTCGCTGGCGCTGATGTTTGTGCTGTTCACATACGGTGGGTGGAATGACCTATCGTACGTGGCAGCCGAAGTGCGTGATCCGGATCGCAATATATTGAGATCGTTGATGCTTGGCGTGGCGCTCATTACTGTGGTCTATCTGTCCGTCAATTTCGCTTTTGTCTATGCCCTGGGATTGACTGGCGCAAGCAATCTGAATGCCGGCGACTTGCTCGAGATGCGGTTCGGAGTCCAGGGGCGCCGCGCGATTGGGGTGTTGGTTTGCGTTTCCTCGTTGGGCGCGATTAACGGAACGTTGTTCGCCGGATCACGCATCTACTACGCCGTGGGGACCGAGCATCGTTGGTTCGCCTGGCTTGGCCAGTGGGACGGCAAATTGGATTCGCCCGTACGCTCGCTGTTAATGCAAGGCACGACATCGCTGCTGTGGGTGTGTGCTTTTGGCGGCGCTCAGGGCTTTGATCACCTCCTGGCGTTTACGTCGCCTGTGTTTTGGTTCTTTGCGATCCTAATTTCGATTTCTGTGTTCCTGCTGCGTTTTCGCGAACCCAACTTGCCGCGTCCACATCGAATTGTTCTGTTTCCAGTTACGCCAATTGTGTTTCTCTTGTCGTGCCTGTTCATGTTCTATTCAGCAATTACGTACGCCACCAGCGTGTGGCAAGCGAGATGGGAAGAGATTGGTTGGGCACCGGAGGGATTCTGCACGCTGGGCGTGCTTGTGATCGGAATCGGTGTCGGCCTGTTGTCACAAGCGCGACGTTGAATGCGTCAGGGCTTCAATATGGGTTACATCAAGCTAATTCACTGGAAAGAGGAAGAGGCGGCTGAACGAGCGGAGAGAATCGTTGTTTGCGGTTATGAGGTTGATTGCGAGGTGCTCAAGGACGGTTCAGCGTTGCGAGTGATGCTCAAGAGTCCGCCGCAGGCGGTCGTGATCGACTTATCTCGCCTACCATCCCAAGGTCGGGACGTTGCACTTGCCTTACGAACGTCGCCGGCAACGCGTCACGTGCCGATTGTGTTCGTCGAGGGCGAGCCGGAAAAGGTCGCGCGGACAAAGACGTTACTGCCCGACGCGACCTATACGCGATGGAGTCGCATCAAAACGTCGTTGGAAAAAGTACTGGCCAACCCGCTCGCCAATCCGGTCGTTCCAGATTCAGTGTTGGCGGGCTATTCAGGTACGCCGTTGCCCAAGAAATTGGGGATCAAAGCAAACTCGACGTTAGTGCTTTTGAACGCCCCCAGCGGGTTCATGGACACACTGGGTGCGCTGCCTGACAGCGTGACGATCAAGTCGACTGCGCGCGGACGCCGCGAATTGACCGTGTGGTTTCCCAAATCAGCTCGCGATCTGGAAAACCGAATCGATCGGCTGGCCGATCAAGTTGAACGTGGAGGACTTTGGATCGCCTGGCCCAAGCAAGCTTCTGGAGTGAAGACTGACATCACTCAGACAATCGTGCGCAAGGTCGGCCTGGCCGCTGGGCTGGTGGATTTCAAGATCTGTTCGATCGACACGACATGGTCAGGGCTGAAATTCACGCAACGCAAGAAAAAATGAAACCGCGAAACGGACCGGTCGGTTTCGAACTTGGGGCGAATCGGATGCCGGGATCATTAGATTCGTCGCGATGTCGCCACGATTAAGCAAACTCCGCAAAAAACCTTCGAGCTTTTCGGGCGCTGCGGTCCACTGTCGCGAATCGGAAAACTGGTGTCACGAACAACGGCGAAAAAATGTGGAATTCGCCCCAAAAGCATCGATTCCAGAAATTGGTGGATTCGGCAAATGCCGGTCTGGTGATTTGCCGATAGATATGTCGTCTTGAGTGCTTCGTGGTGAATGACGAGGTATAATTGAAACCAGAGAAAACCTTCGGTCAACATTCCGACAGAGGGACCAATAATTCGGATTGGCTTGGGTCACCAAGTGGCTTGTGCAGAAGCACGCCCGACTCACGCTTTTCTTCCAGCGACTCCACTCGTCGCAGTGGACCGAAGGTTTTTCTTTTCTAAACAAGCGGCCGAGCGCGACAAGACGGATGACAGTCCGACAACTCGCCTCTTGGGATAACCGGAGTGATCCGGATCGAAGCCGCTGGCCCAATCCCGGTCTGCCGCTTTTTCTTTTTTGCGCCGCAATCTCGTCGTTGCCACATCAAACCGTGAGCTAGCGTTTGGTTGACCCAAGAAAATCAACCTTCTACTCGCAAGTGATCAGACGCATGGTCCGCCAAAATGTTGAACTCCGTTCGTGGGCTCTCATCGTCATCAGTTTCCTGCTAGGGATGATAGTCTCGGAATTCATTGACAGCCAATGGCAAGCGACGGTAGATTCGTCCACGTCGGTGGTTACTTCCCACACCACGCCGGTCGATACTCAACGGTAAACCCCGATTTGAGTGTTGCTGACGCATCTGTTTTGGGCTGGGATCGAAACCAAAGCAAGTCCCCAGAAGTTGTTTCGGGTAGTTTCAAAACTGGTGCTCCCGCATTGCCAGGCAGGGACTCGTTGTCCGACGTCATGCGCTTTTCAGGTCTCGTCCGTTGGACGGGGGCTATCCATCACGGGTTTGAAACGGCTTTCTGATTCCGCGGGTCCATTTCCGATCGCCCCATTGCTGCCCCTCCTACACGACTGTTGACTGGACATTCGAGGTAGCCATACTGGTTGGAACCCAGAGCGGCCAAATGAACCGAGATGGTCGTCTCTCCCTCGCCTGAATCCCGCCTCGAACCGGAGTCGATTGTAATGATCCGTCGGTACGCTCTATTGGCTTTGCTGTTGATCGTCGTCAGTTTCCAGAGTCGCCTGAACGCCGAGAACTGGGGCGGGTGGCGAGGACCACGTGGTGATGGTACCAGCCTGGAGAACAATGTTCCCCTGCGATGGAACGGCCCCACGGGTGAGAACATCACCTGGAAAATCGCCGTTCCAGGGATTGGGCACTCGTCGCCGATCGTCTGGCAGGACCGGGTCTTTCTAGTCTCGTGCGATACGGAAACGGGTGACAGGCTGCTGATCAGCCTGGATCGCCTGACGGGGAAAACGCGGTGGACGAAGACCGTATTGTCAAAATCGCTACTGGAAACCAAACATCGCTTGAATAGCCATGCTTCGAGTACGCCGGTGACCGACGGCAAGATCGTGGTTGTTTCATTCTTGGAAGTCGACGGCAGCACGGTTCCCGCAAAGAATGTGGGACGGTCGCGACCGGTTACTCCGGGAAAGATGGTCCTGGCGGCGTACGACTTCGAAGGCAACCAGAAATGGCTGGTTAGGCCAGGCGGATTCGTCAGCGTTCACGGCTATTGCAGTTGCCCCGTACTGTTCGAGGATCTGGTGATTGTCAACGGCGATCACGACGGTGATTCGTATATCGTGGCACTCGACCGAAACACAGGGAAGACTGTTTGGAAGGTCGAGCGAGATCACAAGACACGCAGCTACGTTACGCCGATAATTCGTGAAGTTGCGGGCCGCACCCAGATGGTCCTTTCCGGCAGCAAGTCCATCTGCAGTTACGATCCACGCAACGGTTCACGCTTTTGGAAGATCAACGGACCCACCGAGCAGTTCGTCGCATCCATGGTCTTCGATGGCCGGCTGTTCTATATGGCCGCGGGGTTTCCCACGCATCACGTGATGGCCGTCCGTCCGGAAGGGAGCGGGAATGTTACCGATACTCATGTCGTCTGGCACGAAACAAACGGGGTGGGCTGTTATGTTCCTTCGCCGGTGCTGGTCGGCAATTACCTGCTGGTGGCAGATGACCTCGGGACTGCGAACTGTTTTGAGGCTAAAACCGGCGTACGACAGTGGCGAGTCCGGCTGGGCAACCACTTCAGCGCGTCGCTGGTGACCGCCGGCGGACTCGCTTATTTCTTGGCTGACAATGGCATAACCAAAATTGTTCGGCCCGGTGCTGAAGAGAACGTCGTTGCCGAAAACCCCCTCGGCGAGTATTGTTTTGCCTCGCCTGCGATCAGCGACGGGCAGATTTTTATTCGAGGCGAAGAGCACTTGTTCTGCATCGGACCTCGGCAGACTGGCGCTGAGTAGTTGACATGTCGGCCAGTTCGTCCGTCCTACTCCCTCTCAGATCCGCAATTGCATCGCCAAATCCCCAAGCCACTTGGCTCGCCCAGGCTGGGCGTGCGGAACAACTTCGGGTGGAATGCCCAAATAACCGGAAAAGCCGTTTCAATCTGGGGGTGGTTCGTAAGAGTTTGGGAAATGGCGGAGTTTCCGAATAACTGTCTTGGTGCGATCTTACGATAGATAGGGTGCGGAGGGGGAATAGGATGTTTCCTCATCGCAAGGGTCGTTTTGGGATTTTTCCAAGCGGCTTCAGAAAGGTGCGGCACCAGAATTTTGTGTCGTTGTATGCGTGACTGGACAAGCATCGAGGCGTTGCTTCCCTCGTGGCCATTGGGGGCTCACTTGTCCAAGCACACTGGCAGACAACGAGGCAGGTTCCGTGCGGCACCTTTTTTTCTTTTCCTGCGGCAACGAATCTGGCTGGATTATCTACGACTTTGCCGGATTCTGGCTGGCCCATTTGAAGGCACGGGGGCTATAAGTTAGTTGCCCTGCGTTTGGTTGCCTGGCAACAATTGCCTTACGCCCCCCAAACAACTCTCCTTTGCCGAGTTACGCGTTTTGACCAGCGCCGCGTCCGAACAGCCTGATGGACAACTGGTTGCCGCCGTCCTGGCCGGCGACCGCGACGAGTTTGCGAAACTCGTTGATCGCTACCACAGTGCACTGCTGGGAGTTGCCTACAGCCGGCTAGGCCGCCGCGAATGGGCCGAGGACGTCGTGCAAGAAGCCTTGCTCAACGCCTTCAAGTCGCTGCACACCTACGATTCCCAATACAGCTTTCGAACCTGGCTTTGGACGATCCTCTTGAACCAGTGTCACCGACATTACAAGAAGCAGATGCGGGTTGACTCCGTTCGCGCTTGGAGTGAACAAACCACGACGGACGCGATCGCTGCTCAACAAACCGCCAATCAGCTCCAGTCCACGGAATCACCGTCGGATCAATTGATGGCGACGGAGAGATCCGACCGTCTAAACGCGCTGCTTGATCAACTTCCTGAGAAACAGGCCGATGCGTTGCGATTACGTTTCTTCGGCGGTCTGAAGTTTCGAGAAATTGCCTTGGCGATGGACTGCAGCCTTTCGACCGCCAAGAACCGCGTACGTTGGGGTTTGACCAAAATGGCCGACGAGCTGGGCCCAAACCGAAATTCGAATAGACGAGCCACTGCGGAGAGATCTCATGAACCGCCTGATGAACTGTGATCACGTGTTTGACATTTTGACCCGAGCTCCTTTCCCGGCGGGCGAAGCGAGCGACGCGGATGTTGAGCATCATTTGCGTGCGTGCCACGAGTGTCGTCAATTGGCAGAGGCGTTGCGGCCGGCAGTCGACTTGTTCCATGAGTCGATTCCCTCGGACGAGTCGTTTGATCTTCCCGGCTACATGGGCAATCTGTTCTCGGCCGCCGACGCGACAGTTAGCACGAGCGTGCGTACCCAGTCCACGACGCGGCGTGAGATCAACAGTGGCATGGCGTCGTCCGGCCTTGGCATGGTGATCTGTTTGCTTGTGTGTTGCGGTCTGATGTTCTCGTTCGGGCGCGACCTGATGCCGGCCTTGCATTCGCCGGCGGTCACGCCTGGCGATGGAGCTTCACGGCCCGACCGTACCGGTCTGGAGTTGCTGACAAGTTTGGAGCTCCCATCGATTTGCCGAGAGGCGTTTGACACCAACCGCAGCGTCGCCCAGGCTGGCGAAAACGGTTCGGACTCTCCGGCCGACCCCGAGCGTTGGACACAATGCTGTACGGAATGTCACGCCGTCGCCAATCCGCAGCGGCCGAAGTTAACGTCGACGGTCAAGTTAACCAGCAGTTGCGCGGCCTGTCACAAGACAGAAGATCCTCGCAACCGCCACCAGGCCACTTAGCGCGATGCACCGTCGGTTCCTTCCACGCCCGTTCGCGTGCATTTGGCGTTCATTCTCGGTTCCTCTGTGAATTCCTTCGCCCGAAAAGACCGGCTGAAGTGATTTTCGATCGTGGAGAGATTTGTGTATGCTGTGGGATATACTCAACGATCACGACGCATCACCCGCTGAAGGACGGCGCATGCTTAATCTATACGACCAAATCCAAGAGGCCGTCGCGACGATCAAGACAAAATGGAATGGCACCCCGAAAGCCGGTATTATTCTGGGGACAGGGCTCGGCGGCCTGGTCGAAGAAATTGAAGAAGAGGCTTCGCTGGACTACGAAGAGATCCCGAATTTTCCCACCTCGACCGCTATCAGCCACCGAGGGCGTCTGGTCTGCGGCAGACTGGAAGGGCTGCCGGTGATGGCGATGGAAGGTCGCTTTCACATGTACGAAGGTTACCCGCTAAAGCAAATCACGCTGCCGGTCCGCGTCATGCAAGCGATGGGCGCGGACTTACTAGTCGTCTCCAACGCCTGCGGTGGGATGAACCCATACTTCAAGGAAGGCGACCTGATGGTCATCGAAGACCATATCAACTTAATGGGCGATAATCCACTGATTGGGATCAACGACGATCGCCTGGGACCTCGGTTTCCGGACATGTGCGAACCGTACAATCAAGAATTGGTCGATCGCGCGCTCGAGTGCGCTCGCCGCGAGAACATCGTGGCACACAAAGGTGTATTCGTCGCCGTGTCAGGGCCAAACTTGGAGACACGCGCCGAGTATCGGTTCTTGCGAACGATCGGCGCTGATGCGGTCGGAATGTCGACGGTGCCGGAAGTCATTGTGGCCGTCCATTGCGGAATGCGAGTTGTGGGCTTCTCCATCGTCACAGACCTCTGTTTACCTGACGCCCTGCACCCGGCTGATGTGGCAAAGATCATTGCGACAGCCAACACCGCCGAACCCAAACTCCGGATTCTGGTGCGTGACGTCCTACGTTCCGAAGCGGAATCGTTGACAGCATCATCGTGACCACATTGTCGTTGGAAAAACAGCACGCCAACGTAATCCGCCAGCAGTGCTGCGTCCGGCCTCGCGTGGCCATCGTGTTGGGAACGGGCTTGGGTGATCTGGCGAATCACATCACCGCCGACTTCGTGTTGCCCTATGACCAGTTGGAGTCATTTCCTTTGTCGACTGCCCTCGGGCACAAAGGTCAATTCGTCTGCGGCCACTTGGCCGGCGTACCCGTCATTGCCATGCGCGGTCGATGCCATCTCTACGAAGGCTACTCGTACGATCAAGTGACGCATCCTGTGCGTATCATGCGAGAGTTGGGTACCACGACGTTGATCGCTTCGAATGCCAGCGGAGGCATGAACCCACAGTTCAAGAGCGGCGATCTGATGGCCATCGAGGGTCATGTCAATTTGATGGGCCGGCACGGCATCGCGCGCACTCGCGCGGTTGGCCAGCCGATCGGCGGACGAACCAACGATTCGCCCTACGATTCCAATTTGATCGACTGGGCGCAGTTCGTCGCTCGGCGCGAAAATGTTGTTTGCCATCGGGGCGTATACGTCGCGGTCAGTGGACCAAATTATGAAACTCGTGCCGAATATCGTTTCTTTCGAAAGATAGGTGATGCCGTTGGCATGTCGACGGTGCCCGAAGCGCTGACAGCGGCCGCCTGCGGCATGTCTGTGTTGGCCTTATCCACGATCACCAACGTCGCCAAGCCGGACGCGCCTCAGCTGGTCGACGCGAATGACGTGGTCGATATCGCCGAGCACGCTGAGCCGCGACTCCGGAAGATTGTGATCGGCGTTCTGAAGCGGCTTGCGATGGATGTGGTGTAAGCCAGGGCGGCTGTCAGCCCGACACGGGATTGGTGCGGACGAAATCCCAGTCGACGTCGACCCCCAACCCCGGTGCATCGGTGATGGTCGTGACCGGTCCGGAGATTGAGATGGGATTCGTTGCGACGCTGTCCACATGGTAGGCCGGGCCCAGCACATCACCTGGATACGCTTCGATCTGGAGATTTTCGGTCCCGACGATCAAATGGCACATGGCGGCCGTGGCAACGTCATATTCCAGGTTAGACCCGATGGAACACGCAACACCGTGTTCGGCGGCGAACTTGGCGATCTGTTGCGACTTTCGAATCCCACCGTTCTTACCAGGGTACAGGCTGATAACGTCGCAAGATTCGTGGCGGATCAATTCTCTTGCATGGCTCATGTCGAAACAGATATCGTCCGCCATGACCAGTGGTCGCGTTTCGCGGCGAACACGGGCCAGCCCGGCAAAATCACCGTCTGGCGTCGGTTGTTCGACCAGCCACAGGTTGCAGTCCTCGAGTTCGCCAATGCAGCGTATCGCCGTTTCGACATCCCAGCCGCAATTCGCGTCAACCATGAGTTTGAGATCCGGACCAATCGCTTCGCGGACAGCGCGGACGCGGGAAATGTCGTCGTCCGGTTTGGTACCGACTTTGACTTTGATGGTATCGAATCCTTGCTCGACCAATTCGAGCGCCCGCTGTCGCGCGCGATCCGGGTCATACGCGCCCATTGAAAACCGACACCGGATCGACCGCTCGCGAAATGGACCGCCGAGCAATTCGTAGACGGGCTTGTCCGCAGCCTTTCCGCTCAAGTCCCAGCAGGCCATTTCAATGGCCGACTTGGCGAACCAGTTGTGACGGCAAATAGAATCCAGCCGTCGATCGATATCTTCGATGTCCAACGGATCGGCACCCAAGACCGCGGGCGCGAGCAGTCTGTCAATCAAGGACAAGCAGCCCCAGACGGTTTCACCGCTCCACAGCGCCGAAACAGTTGCCTCGCCAACACCTTCCAGGCCGTCGTCAGTCAGGACGCGAACCAGCACGTAATTCGAAACATCGTGAACACCCAATGAAGTGATCATCTGATATTTCGGTTTCAAGGCGATCCTGACCGGGAATGTTTCGATGGCGGTGATCAACATGAACAGCAGGGTCCAGATTCAAAAGGTCTAAGTTGGGTTTGTGGTGGTTCCTCGTTCCCAAGGTGCGGTTGGGCGACCTGGGCTTCGGCACAAAACCGCCTCACAATAAACGAAACGACCCCGGCGACCGAAGGCCTCATTGTAGCGTGGACGCTCGAGCGAGTCAGCGAGATCAGGGTCGCCACGGTTTACGATGTACTGCGGCTCGGACTCGGCCAAACAACAACTGCCCCTCTCTCCCGCGCAAACTTTTTCGCTTTTAAGCCTCTCTTGCTTCAGGAGTTAAGATCCATCTCTCCCTCTGGAGATCGTGCAGCTTTCAAGTCGTTCTTGCTTCTCGAGTTATGATCCAGTCACCTCTCCCTCCGGGAGAGGTCGGACGCGGTAGCGGCCGGGAGAGGGCGACTATGATCAGTGCGAACCATTTCACTTTGTGAAAGCCGACAAAGCCCCTCTCCCGCGGCTGAAGCCGCGACCTCTCCCAAGGGAGAGGTGACAGGATGTGAAAACCGTTGCAAACCAACTACTTAAAAGCTGCACGACCTC
>MPMF02192208.1_pt1 | contig 19528 bp, 33 predicted proteins | sample 1617271 | NCBI WGS metagenome assembly MPMF02 (sample SAMN05944812, study PRJNA350692) | marine metagenome | biome: marine; feature: ODZ; material: water; isolation source: 120 m water sample prefiltered with 30 um filter, filtered on to 0.2 um... | place: Pacific Ocean | collected 2012-04-09... | reverse complement strand
TCCATCATTTTCATCATACCAAATAACATAGATCCTTTAACTTCTACTCCTCCAAACCATACACCAAACTTTTCTTTAACGTCTTTAGTAAGAGATCCTTCATAACCAAGAAGTGCGGCACCCCAATCTATTAAAGCCAGAGCAGAATTTACTGCAAAAGTACCTATAATTTCAAAAACACCTAAAACAGACATAAAATTCTCCCATGCAGTTTTATCTTCCCATCCTTTTAATTGGTCTTTAATGTCTGTAAACATTTCTGTTATATTATCTAATTGTTCTATAAACAATTTAAATGTTGCTGGAATCACAGTCTTCACTGCCCATTCCTTGAGCCAAGTAGCAATCGGTGCTAGTAGATCATATAAAGATACTAATGCGTCCTTAAATTTTGTCCACATTTCTTTCAATTGCTTCATATTTAATTGAGAAAATAAAGCAAGTAGTCCAGCACCAATACCCATTAAGATAAGTTTTAATTTACCGCCGATAAACTTTTTAAACCAATCCATTACATTTATACCACCTTTACCAACACCACCAGCACCTGCTTTTAATATACCCTTTAAAGATTCTAAAAACTTTTTATTTTCAGCCTTTTTTTCCTTTTTTTCTTCTACATTAGTTGGAGGTGGTTCACTAACAGCTTTAGCAACACCAGACATCTGCGTTTTAATACTCTCATTAATTTTTAACAGATTTTCATTAGTCTGCTTTTGTGCAGTTGTTAATTCTTTTAATGTTCTATGATATGGTGTATCAGCCATTATAGTTTATCCTTGTTGTTGTTTTTTTTGTCTTTCATTTTCTTCTTCAATCCATTTCATTAATAACATTATATAAATTTCACGTTCCCATGGAATTAGATTTTCCACCTCAGCCAATGAGTACTTATGATGTTGCATCAAATTAAAATTAGTCTGATAATAATTAACTATTGATTCATGACTGAGGCTTATCCGAAAAAAGATCCAAGACCCTCCAGAGTCTCAGTACCCTTCCAACCACATATACTAGCGTTTTTTCCTTTACTGTTCTTTGATGTGCATTTAAATTCAACTTTATGTTTTAACACGGGAACTGTATCAAAGAATTTTTGAATTTTAGTAAATGAACTATCAGGTAATGATTCTAAAAATTCATTTAGCTCTTCTTTAGTATGGTCTTTAGTTGCATATACTGTTTCTTTATCCCAAATAGATTCAATACAAAAAGAAATAGTAGAGAATATATTTTCTACGTCAGAACTTTCTTTATTAATAATACTTTGTACTTCCATTGAAGGATATTTCATGATTACACCAACATCATCTGATAATGGTATTTTAGTATCATGTCCTTCAGTTCTAGTTACTTCTAGTTTTGATAGATCAACCTGTACAGCAATTGGTTTATTACATTTACCACACTCAAATGATAAATCAGCAATTTCACCTTTTGACTTAGCTCTCAATTGTAAAAAGATATATTCAATGTCAAACATTGGCATATTTTTTACATCAAGTTCTTCATATATACAATTATGAATGATATCTTTAATTGCATTTGTCATTTCTGTTTCATTATTACTTTCCATAGCAATAAGAAGAATCTTTTCTTCTTTGACTAAGAAAGGTCTGTAACTTACTTCTTTTCCAGTTGATGGAATTTTTAATTGATACTTAGGTACTGCAATTTTTGGTAATGCCATTTCATTCACTCCTTTAATGAAATAATAATAATATTATGCAAACATTCCGCCTAATTTAGATATTGGTAAAAATTGAGATTTTTGTTTTAAAATAGATCCAATTTTAGGCATTGATAAACTTTTTCCTAATCCACCTAGTGCTGATCCAGCCTCAGTGAAAGAACTTAATGCATTTTGTGCGTGTGCGTAACCATCAGACAATGATGACAATATTTTCTCAACAGGTTTTCCACCTTTATAATCAGTATATTCTATATCTCGAAATGTAAAATCGATTGGTAGGTTTTGAATAGTTCCTGCTGTACCATATCCTAATGGTAAAGCTCCTATAACTTTAGGATATGCATCAATTAATTTTACTTTCATCATAACTGGTAAGTCATCACCTTCACCGGGTTTTGTACCAGCACATTGAAATATTTCTATAGTGCTTACATAATCACGATACCAATTTACACGTCCCCTATCCCACATAGTACTCATCCATGAATTAAAGAAATTGTGTTCATGCATTTCTTCACTTACATAAAAAGTCATGTTCATCGTATCAAATAACTTTTCATATACATATTCTCTTTTTAAACCATAAGGCTTATGTTCTTTTGTGGCCATGGTAAAACCGGGTATGCTGCAGGCACTGCAATTTAATTGAACACCTCTAATGTCTCCAACATCAACACCCATTAATGTTTTTGGTGGAGTAATGAAGACATAGTACAGATAAGGTCTGGAAAATAAACCACCCCTTTTAACATTAGCCATCATTCTATTAATGCCATTTTGTGGTGTACTATCTTCTCCGCCAACGCCGGGTTGCTTTTTTCCTTTAGAAGGATCAGTGCCTATTGGAAAATTAGCACCAATAGTTACACCACCCGGCAATTTAACTTTTCCTAATATATTTCCAAACATATTATCCTCTTATTTTTTTAATGGAGTCTTTCCAAACTCTTCCCGAAGCAACTCTACTACCTTTGTCAGTAACAAATTTATCTATCTTGGGACGCATTAGAACTTCATCCCAATCCTCTGGTGCTATTCTTATAATCTTTCCACCTCTTATATTATCAAGTGTATATTTTTTAAAACAAGCTTGTGCTGGTCTCCATTTTCTTTGTGTCCACATAAGCTTATTAAAATATCTAGCAAAGGCAACAGGTTGTTTCGATAAATTAGGTTGAAGACCTCTTAATAAGTTTAATAAAGGTATTCTCATCTTGGGTGGTATATAATGAAAATCAAGACCTTGAATTATGTCACCCTTTTTCCCTAAAGAAAAAACTAATGGAAATATATTAAACCATTTATTCCGTTCTTCTGTAACATATTTAAAGTAATAAAACTTAGCAGAATAGACCCGTGTTATTCTTGTTCCCTTTACACTGTTGATCGATTCGTTTGCCATATATATATTTATAAAGGTTTTTTATGCTTTTTGGTCTTAATACCAAGCTCTTTTTCTGTTAAAATAACAAATTCCATACCACGCTTCTCAGCCCATTTACGCGCTGCTTTCCACTTAGCCTGATTCATTATATATGTCTTAAGCTTTTTAATATATCCTGGAGTTTGTTTTTTAGGTTTTTTGGGTGGTTTGCATTGGACGGCTGGTTTGACCTCAATGATGTATTTCTTATATTCACCTGATGTTGATCGGACTTTTGTGTAAAAATCGACAAAATATCGTCTGGTTTTTTTCTCAACGGGATTATAATAGGGAATAATGACATTCTCTGAGCCCCATTCAATTATATTAGGATGAGTATCTAGATATTTCATATACTTCAATTCCCAAGAAGAGCGATATTCACATTCTTGAAGATTAGCCACATATTTCTCTTTATTCTGTATTATATACCGCCCGACTCGTGGATATTTTTTCATATATGTCTTATAAATATATTATATTAAGTATTTATAATAGGAGCAAGAAATGGCAAATGATTGGAGTATAAACAATTCAACGGGGACAACCGATATGGGACTGTGGGCTGATCCGCCCCCAACCAAGACTCCTTCAGTTATAACAACACCTAAAACTACAACTGGTCAGAGTTTGCCGAAACATGTATATCCTCTTAACATTGATAGTGATTTGACAGAGAGTAATGGTGAAATTGTTCAAGAGTGTATAGTATTCACGGCAGTTAAACAAGGTGGTATTTCTTTACAAAAGAAAGACGATAATATACAATCACAAAAAGCTTTTGAAAATCAGGAGAAGAATGTTGGATCATCAAAAGCAGGAAACATCCATAACATGACGCGTGAATCAAGCGCAGCTGGGGCGGAAGCATACTCTAAAGGTCAAATGAAAGAATCTGCAGAGATACATAATAAACAGGCTGCAAAAGGAGAACGTAATGGGGAAAATGAAACTCTTGCCGAAAAGGTGATGCGACAAGCGCGTAAAGCGACAGAATTTGTTGGAACGCAACTTAAGAATATGCAGATGGGATCAGAAGACTTAGAACATTGTTTTTTATATATGCCTCCTGCGGTTACATATAGTGAAGGTGTGAATTGGGGTGCTGAGGGATTAGGTGCAACAGGAACGTTGGCAAAAAACTTACTTACAAAAGATCCCGGTACTAGTGTTACAGATATTATGCAAAACTTTGTGGGTGGTGCAATCACCAATATAGGCAAATCGGCAGCAATTGCCGCTGGTGCTCTTGCTATGAAAGGTGCTGGCGCACTAGGTGCGGCAGCACTTATACCCGGAGTTGGAGCAGGATTTAGAGCAGCAGGAAGATTTCAACAAAATCCTTATGAAGAACAATTATTCAACGGAATACCATTCAGGGAATTTAGTTTTGACTTTTCATTTGCACCTTCCAGTGAAGCAGAAGGTAATGAAGTGCTTAATATTATTCAAATGTTTAGGAAGCATTCAAGACCGGGTTTTGTTGGTGGTTTTTTACAAGCAGGTTTATATACATTTCCTAATGAATTTAGAATTGAGTTTAAGATGAATGACAAAGGATCTCTTGTACCTAATACATTTTTACCAAAGATTCATAATTGTGTTTGTACGAATGTGGCAACAAATTATACTCCAGAGGGATTTTGGGTAGCCATGAGAGATGGTCGTCCTATTTCTTATAATCTTAGTTTATCATTTACTGAAACACAGAAAATTACTCAACAATCACTTAGTTCAGAATCCGGTAAAGTATTAGCACCGGGTGGTGTCTCGGAGGGCTATTAATGGCATACTTTAAATATTTTGATACAATAAATTATGATGTTCGGGGTATTAAAAATAAACCAACTATTGATAGTATAACTAATATATTAAAACGCGTTCGCATGAAGGTAGATTTTGTAAAATATCAATCCTTTTTTGCAATGCATACTATTATTGATGGTGAAACACCAGAATATCTTGCGCATGAATATTATGGAGATGCAGAATTACATTGGGTTGTCCTTTATGCACAGCAGATGACTAATCCGTATTATGATTGGCCATTGCGTTATTATGATTTAAAGAAATTTGTTACTAAGAAATATGGTGCAGCAAATATGAATGCAGTGCATCATTATGAAGATGCAGATAAGTATCATGTAGATTCCACCGCATCTGGTGCTTCAGCGATTACTAATTTCATGCATGAGGAAACTTTGAATGATGCTAAACGAAATATTAACTTGGTTCGACCAGAATTTGTACCTGAAATTGTTACTGAACTAAAACTTTTATTGAAATAATATGGCTAGATCACAAGAAGGCGCATCAGATGTAATTATAGAATTTCTAGAATTAATTGGCGGTCAAGGCACTTTTGATTTAAATGAGAAATTCCAAGCTTTGAACATATATGAGAATATATATCGGAGCAATGTCACTTGTGATATTGTTATTAATGATTCTATCAATCTCCCTCTTAAAACCCCAATATTAGGCGAAGAATACCTTAACTTTAATATAACATCGAAGTCTGTAGAGGCTAATGAGAATCATCTTGAAGGACCCATGTATATTACTAATATATCTAAACGTACTTTTATTAAAGATAGACAACAGCTGTTTATTCTTCATGGGACTTCTGAGACAGATATGACGAATCAAAATACGCGTGTATGTCAAACATTCCGTAATAAGAAAATTAGTGAAATTGTTGAAACAATTTTAGATGAATGGGTGATATCTGATAATGATCATGTAATTGAGGATACTGTTGGAACAGAAAATATTGTTATCCCTAACTGGACTCCAAACGCTGCTTGTCATTGGTTGGCTAGAAGAGCATTAAATGAAAATAATGTACCAAATTATTTATTCTTTGAATCAAATAATATTACATATTTTAAAAGTGTTGATAGCTTCATGTCCACACCAGTTAAACAAAATTTCGTATATTCACCTACTCAATCGAAGGATGAAAAGATACTGAAATTAATGCAAGGATATCAACAACTGGATAAATTAGAAATTCTACATCAATTTGATGTTAAGGATAATATCAATAATGGTTACTACGCATCAAAACTTATAACACATGATATTATAAAGAAAAAAATTAATCAGCATACCTTTGGTTTAAATGAAGCTTATGCGGAAGGGATTACACATGCTGATAAATATATGCCTATAAGCAAGTCTGTTACCTATTTTGATGTTCCAGACAGAAATACTTATGCTCCACAGGATACAGGTAGTATCAATGAGGGCGATAGCATACAATCATATTTTGATAGTAAGGTAATGTTTCATCCAAAGCATGATAAAATGTATTCAACAAAGACAAATGATGCATATGATAATAATGTTGAAAATTGGATGTTACAAAGAAATACTTTATTAAATGGACTAAGGCAAATTAAATTACAAATCGTAATGCCCGGTTTACCTTGGTTGCATTGTGGTGATATGATTCATATAGCAGTACCTTCACCAGAAAAAGTTATGGAATCAAAACCCGGTATGGTTAAAAATCTGGAAGACTTAAATGATAAATACCTTTCTGGTAATTATATGATTACATCAATGAAACATGCGATTGATTTTAATGAGGGTCGTTTTAAATATTCAATAGTAGCAGAAGTTATTAAGGATGCATTAGGCGATCCTCCAACACACCACTAAGGAGAGAATGTATGTACGGTGAATTTGTATGGTGGCAAGGAGTTGTAGAGAATAGAATTGATCCATTAAAGTTGGGTCGATGTCGGGTTCGTATTCTTGGTTACCATTCTAATCAAAAAGATTTAATGCCGACGGATGAGTTACCTTGGGCTTATCCAAGCCAACCAATTACATCGGCGGCTATGAATGGAGTTGGTACAACTCCAATGGGTCCTGTAGAAGGAACATGGGTCTTTGGTTTTTTCCGTGATGGGAACAACGCACAAGAACCAGTTATAACTGGAACCTTTGGTGGTATACCAGATGCAGAAGCTGTTCCGAATTTAGGATTTAATGATCCAACAGGTAGATATCCACTTACAACACATATACTTGAGCCCGATACAAACAGACTCGCACGGGGTAATGGAGCATTACCTGTCCCATCAGCGGATGGGGATGGACCCTATAATGGAGAAAATGCTCCATCACTTGACAAGAAAAGAAAGACTCGCCAAAAAGATGTTCCTGTTGGTATTGCGGCTACTATGTATGATGATGCTGCGTCACCGCCTGATGGTACTATTCCAAATACAGAAAATACGAAATTGTATGATGTTGCGCCATGGAATGAACCGAATCCTAGATATGGTGGTGTTGCTGATTCTGATACAACCTATCTTGAAACAACAAAAAGGTCTTCAGTATATCCAAAGAATCATGTTCGCATGTCAGAATGTGGTCATGTAGAAGAATGGGATGATACACCGACTGCCGAAAGAATGCATAGAATGCATTGCTCAGGAACATTTGAGGAAGTGCAAGCAGATGGTACTAAGATTACAAAAATTGTTGGTAATGAATATGAGATTACTGCTGGATATAAAGATGTTTGGATAAAGGGTGCTGTTAATATTACCATTGGTGAGAAGGGTGATGCAGAAGCCAAGAAGGGCGAGTGTCGTGTATTATATTATGGTGATTTAGTACAAGAGGTATATGGTGATTATCATTTAAACGTGCATGGCGACATGAGAACAAAAATCAGTGGTAATGAAGCACGCGAAGTCTTGGCTGATAGGAAAATTGTAATCAATGGTGAGGATGATTTATCTGTTCATAAGAATCAAATTATTAATATTGATGATAACCTAACATATACTATTGGTGGTAATTTAAAAGAAACGGTTAAGAAGAATGTTGATGAAAATTATGGTAATGGTGAACAACCCGGTAATCATACAACCTTAGTATATGGTAGTTCTATGTTATCTAATGTAACGGGTAAATATACTTTAACAGTTAAAGATGACATGAAGATTAGTACGACTGCTAATTATAATCTCAATGTAACTGGTGATGCTGAAATAAACATAGGTGGTTATCAAGAAGAAAATATTGGATCATATGACTATCATGTAGTTGGTAATTATTACTTTATGTCTAATGGTGATACACACCAAATATCATCTGGTGGAAATTACTCTGTAACTGCACCAAGAATTGACTTGAACTAATGGCACACGAATTTATACTACTAATAGATGGTGAACTGAAAACATACACTAAATATGAAGATATACCAGAGGATTTTGATAACGTGATAAAATTTGCACCAGATGTATCAGAAGAAGAACGACAAGTAGATGGTTGTGAGGGGTCTACTTATCTTTGGAATGAGCGATTAAAAGAATTAATGGAGAAAGAAAATGCCAGCGGCAACTAGGATCGGGGATGCAGACGTACCACATTGTTCTGGTATGACCAGAGCTGTAGGTTCACCAGATGTATATGTGAATAACATCCCGTGGTCAAGACAAGGTGATGTTAATACTGTTCATCTATTACCACCTCCACCTTGTCCAAGTCATGCAGCTCCAATTGCCTCTGGTTCATCTACTGTTAAAGTAAATGGAATGGGAGCCGGAAGAATCGGTGATGGAATTTCTGGTTGCACTAGTGTTGCAGCTGGTTCGTCTAATGTATTTGCAGGAGGATAAGATATGGCTGTATGTGGTTTAGATATAAGTATGAACTCCTTTCAGGGAGATGTTACTGCTAGGATATCAGGTTTTTTAGACTTAGAATCTTCACTAACGTCACCTAGTGGTGCATCTACCTATTTAAGTAATCTAGAGGGCGGTTTAGCTGGTCTTAAAGCCAAAACCGATAAGCTTGTACCTGATATTCCATTATCTGCATCTGGTCTGACTTCATTGAGGGATAAGATGGGGGAAATGGCGCAGTTGGATATTAGTACGCCCAGTGCCTTAACTAAAATTGCTGAGTTTGCGGAAAAATATGCTGGACTTAAAGAGTTAAATGGTTTTGCTAATATAGACGCAACTGACCTAGCAAAGTCAGCGTTTGGGTTTGGTGCTAGTTTTGATCCTTGTTCTCTATCAAATAATATACCGAATGTAGTATCAGATAATGTAACTGGTGCATTACAGAAATTACCATCAATACAACCAAAGCTTGGTGGTGTTAAAGCAGCGGCAATGAATCTTATTCCTGATCAAGAAGTTATAGATAATGCTGTAACAGGTGTTGCTGATAATTTTGAGATAGTAAAAACATCATCTGTTGAAGAGGTGGAGGATGCTTTAGAGACAAACGTACAACCTGCTCTTTCAGCTTTGGGGGATAAGATTATAGTAAATAATGTAGGAGAAAGAGTAGTTGAAACTAAAGAGACAGTTATAGAAGAAATTAAAGAAACTGAGAAGATTTTAGATGATGTTGTCCCCGCTGTAGATCCAAGCCGTGTGATGGCTAATGGATCGATACGGCCAGATTACCATGGAATAAAAATGCAGAAGATGCAGAAATCTAGACTTGCACGGAAAAAAGCTTTGAATGAATTTAAAGCTAGTTCAGGTTTGAGAAAAGGTCCATTATTCAAAGCTTTTTCTCGAGGTGTTAGAAATGGCGAAATAGAATATTACGGCAGTGACGTCTTGACTGGTTGGCGGTCGTGGGACGATCTACCTTCCCCTTAATTCCTTGCCATTATGCCTTTAATGTGGTATAATGGTATTCATGGAGATAAAAAACATGAGTTTTTCAGCGGAATCACAATTACTTACACAGGTGGCTATCCTAGAGTCACAACTCAACATCAAAGACACACAAATTGCTTCACTTAAAGAGGAAATAAAACGCCTCGAACAATTAATAGAAAAATTAACAAAAGGATCATCATAATGAAAAGATTAATTTTTGTTATTGTAATATTATTAATGACTGTACCATCATATGCTTATGAATTATTAATGTTCAGTAATAAGCAATGTTCATATTGTGATAATTTTCTTAAAGAGGTAAAGCCCGGTTATGGTACAACACCATATGCTGAGAAATTACCATTAAGAGTTATTGAGACAAGTGGTAATCCTCCAAAATGGTTTGAGGATGCATTTAATGCAAATAACATCGATGCAATTGAAATTACACCAACATTTGTTATTTGGGATAATGACCATCAGTATGAGATTGCACGATTGCTGGGATATATTAACAAAGAACGTTTTTATCAAGACCTAGATAAATTCATAGATGCAATGGGACAAATCGAATTACCATCATTGCATCCGGAGGGATCTAGACATAAATGAAAATTCTTAAGTATTTTTGGCGAAAGAAGATGATGCATATACGAAATGTTATGTGCGATGACTTGGTTAATGAACGTTCGCAACAAATACAAAATACATTATTAGAGTCTGTTGAATGGAAGAATGCTGAGCATATTAACGTATATCGTCAAACTGGTAATGAGGTTGCCACTGATAAATTAATACACAATTGCGTTACACTGCGTGATAAATATCTGTATATTCCTTCAGATGAACCGAAAGATAACAGACGCGATGTTGATATAGTAGTTGTACCGGGAGTTGTGTTTGATGAAAGACGAGCGCGATATGGACGTGGGGGAGGATATTATGATAGATTCCTTGAGAAGATACCGAAGAAAACTATTGTGATCGCCATTGCTTATGATTTTCAGGTATTGAGACCTCCATGGAGATTAAAGCTGAACGAATTTGACGTGAAGATGGATATGATTATAACAGAGAAAAGAATTATTCAAAAGAGAGGTACACTTAATTACTAAAATGGATAGTTTATCTTATATGCTATACCAATACAATAGGAGTAAAAAAAGTGAAATTTATTATTTCACTTGTTATGTTTTTGATGACCAATATATTAATAACAACGTCATGGGGGGCAGATAGTAATACAGTTAGTAGTTCGACCGTTACAGGAACCACAACAGTTGATAGAACACCAAGTACAGCCGCTTCGCCAAATGTAATCATAAATAATCAAGATGTATGTACTACTGGAGTAAGTGGTGCGGCACAATCTGCTTGGTTTGGGGTCTCATTCGGTAATACGATTGAGGACAAAAATTGTGAGAGGTTAAAATTGGCAAGGTCGCTCTATGGCATGGGGATGAAAGTGAGTGCAGTTTCGATGCTATGTCAAGACACAAGAGTTTTTCAAGCTATGGAAATGGCTGGAACTCCCTGCCCTATTGATGGAAAGATTGGAGAAGCCGCGAAACAGATATGGGATAAAGAACCATACAGGAGACCTGATTATTTGGTATGGAGAGAGAAGCGAGAGAATAAAGATAAGGTTAAAGAATTAGATAATTTTGGAACCGATAATGTATTTGGCGATGAGCCGAGTTGGGATGATGAATATTAAACAACTATTGGGTAAGCTGGTGAGGCCATCTAGTCCATCCAGCGTCAACAGGCCTGCCGTTGCATTGCTGTTCTACCTAGCCTTGTTTGCAACGGTAGGCCTGGCCCAAACTTCTTTTGCAGAAACAGAAACGTCTGCTGATATAACAGAACTAGATGCTGGTGCTACAACCTCTTGTGGCACTAGATGTACACTTTATAATTTTGATCCAAGAAGTGATATTAATTCTGATGGTGGGGATGATGATGATATAGTTTATTGGGATCATCATGGTGCTCTTTATCCAAATTATAATTATGGGGTTAATACAGAATGGACAATTACTAATGATGTTGCTACATTTTTGACTGAGGAACAAATGCTTGCAGGATTTACTATGGATGCAGCTGTTGGATTAAGAGATAGAAATTATGTTGGTGGTGATCCTTTTACTCTACAAATTAAAGTAACGGATGGAACGACTACTTATTCTGATACACAGAGCTATACAACAAGTGCAGGACAAGATTATACAACAATAACTAGTCAATTAGTTGTTCCAGAAAATTCACTATCGTATTCTCTTGCGACATTTGGTTTGATTTTAGATGGTGCGAGTTTGACTAGTGGATATAACGGACCTCAAACAAATTCTATTGGATTAACTGCAACCTATGAATTACCCAATACAATGGATGTAATAACAGATATTGTTAATACTGCGATTGATGATATAATTACAGATCAAGGTATGTCTGCTTTTGATACAGCATCAATGGAAATAGATGTTTCAACTCCTTCTGGTACTAGTAATATGAGTGTTGGTGTGACTGTAACACCAACCGCAGTTACATTATCTGTTCCAACTGTTGCTGGTACAATAGAGAAAATACAAATCAATACAGGTATGGCATCAAGTGATAGTCAACCAGAACAAGTAGCAGAAGTTGCAGAAGCAGTTGCAGAAGTTGAAACAGCTGTAGAAGAACAAGAATCTGAATCAGATTCAAAGGAAGAAAAACAAGAAACAAAAGAAACTAAAGCAGATAAGGCAAAAGCTGTACAAGCTATAGTCACAAGAGTATTACAGGCAGTACAAATGGCAGGTGGAGATACAGATGGTACGAAATTGGCATTAATGGGTATTCTTGGTAATCAAGGATTTCGTGCTTATCAACAACAAGAAATTCCCGATGTGGCATTTTATGATACATCTGTTGAATATACATCACATCAACTGCCTGATTTATTAGGTGGAATATTTAATCTAGGGTCTGATCAGCGGATGGATGCTATGATAGATGCACAATACGAATAGGAGAAAGTTATGCCCGATGCAGAAACAATAGAAGTTTTACATAATATGTCGTGGTTTGATGGGATACTGTATATTTTGATAGGAATGGGACTTTACTATTTCTATCGTTGGGTAAATAAAAAATTCAGCTAAGGGGAAGAAAAGTGGAAGTAGAATATGGAGGCGTAAAAGCATCTGGTGGAAAGTTATTCATTATCATATCACTAATAGGAACAATTGGTGGTGGACTATGGGGTGGATTCGAATTTTATAAAGATTATCAGGACATGAAAGAACAGATTACAGCTTATGTAGCTCCTGATCTATCTGGGTTTGATAAGAAACTAGAAGTCTTAAATACAGCAGTTTCAGAGAAAATGAAAGTTATTGATGAACAAATAGGACGCAATAATTCAGAAGTGGCATCTGTAAAAGAGCTAGTTCACACCCAAGTAACAGGGTTAGAGAGCACAGTTAATAAAGATGTTTTAGCAATAAAGGAACTCTTCGAAGGTGACGTAACTCTTTTAAAAGCAGAGGTTACTGCCACACAGGAGTTAATTAGTACTGAGATGGCTTCTATGAAAGAAGTTGTAACTGAAGCTCAGGATACTACAAGAGATATTCGAACAACCATGAAAACAGATATTAATGAGTTTAGTGATCAAATATCTGCAATAGATAAGAGATCTAGAGCAGATGGACTAGAAACTAGGCAAGCTATGCGGAATGCTGAGAATGAAGTACGAGAACTAATTGCAGATACATCAAAGCGTTGGGACGATAAGTTACAAAAAGTAGATAGTCAAATAGAAAATTTAGAGACTAAGATAGATAAGAAGATTACTAAAGCATTAGAAAATCCTCTAGCTGCCATGAGTAAAACAAAATGAATATTAAGACTAAACTTACAGAACATTTCAGTAAAGAGGAGTTCGATTGCCAATGCGGATGTGGTAATGGGGATATAGAAATATCCACGTGGTTGGTAGAAGGCCTTGAAAAAGTTCGGAAATGCTATGGTAAACCAATGCGTATCAATAGCGGTATTCGCTGTCTAAACCATAACAGAAGCATTGGATCTAAGGACACTAGTTCTCATATTAAGGGTCTTGCGGTCGATATACTATGTATAGATATGAAGGCTAGGTTGGATTTGACTAAATTATTATTAAGGGAAGCTGAATTTACCCGAATGGGATTTCACAAGAAATTCATACACGTAGATGTAGACTATGATAAGCCCAATGGTATATTCTTATATTAATAGAGGAGAAATAAAATGAAGGAACCAAGCATTAAGTATTCTGTAGGATGGCCATTGTGGCCATTATGGGCTGGAGTCGTTGGAGTTCTTTTGTATTATTGGGATATTATATCAGGATTGGCTATGGTAGGACTGGCGATTCTTGGATCAGGAGGACATGCTAAAACCTAGTTGGATTGGGATATTAGTATTGTGAACAATATGATTATAATGAAATATTTAATTATTATACTGTTATTAGCATCTAATGCACATGCTTGGCCTGATAAAATAAACAATTTCGCACCAATATATTTAAGCAATTTAAGAATTACAGTAATAGAAAATTCTAATGGTGATTTTATAATAACAGATATTAGAAAGTTGAGTGCCTTTAGAAGATGGAGTATTCATAAAGGTGACATTATTTTAGAAATGAATGGAAAAGATGTTACAATATATAATTTGATGTCATTAATACCCAGTGATGAACCCAAGTTTAAAATATTAAAAAAAGATGGGAAGCTTACATTGAATCAAATAGATTTGAAGCATGGTATATTTTTTCCGCCAGAATGGGAGGATAAGCACCAATGAAGGGATTAATAGTAGGGAAGTTATATAGCTCATTTATGAACGAGATAAACGAGATAGGATTTTCTGGACGTTCTATACGCAATACAGATCCTATACAATATCAAATTCGCGGTATTCTTAGTGGAGACTTTGATCTCAAGAAGACTCTAGACATACAACCTGATAATATAAAACAACGAATGATACGTGATTTAAATGACATAACTCAAGGGGTACTTCCCCTGTGGATGCCTCAAAAGTTTAAAATGCCCAAGAGAAAGAGGGATAAGCTCATTAAAGCCTTAGGGGATTACGTAAAATGATAGAAAACTTGTTACCCCAATTACTACTAGCAAGTATAGGATTTTTAGCATTAATGGTACTATGTTACGGACTAATGAAACTATGGATTAACTATATTTTGAGGTAAATAATGGAAAAGACTGAAAAGACTTCGTGTGACTTCTTCGTAGTAAAGAATCTAATTGAACAACCCGTACGTGATTTACTAGCAGATCATCTGTTAAAATGCCTAACGAGGTATAAAAAAGCCGTTAAAGCCTATGGATTAGATAAGGTACTAGCTGATAAATTCAAGTATGGCTATTACCGAACCGAATACTCCTCCAAATCCTATAGTGGTTACGGCAATCTCATCCTAGAAGACCTCCTAGCAACATTAACCCCACGGATAGAAGACATAACTCAACTCCAATTAAACCCTAGTTATACCTTCTTTTCGGTATATCAACACGGGGAAGAACTCAAAAAACATATAGATAGAGACTATTGCGAGATAACCTTATCCATCAACTTAGGACAAGACAAGTCCAATACTCCCTTTCCCATCTATATAGAAGACCAAGAGGTTCTCGTCCATCCGGGAGAAGGCATCATATTCCAAGGAAACCAATACTATCACCATAGGGAAGCCTATAAAGGAACCTATTGCTGCCAAGCCTTCTTCCATTGGACAAATAAACAAGGGGAATTCAAAGACATTATATACGATAAACGACCATTCCTAGGGGATAAACCTCTAGAGAACGACGACTATGCCTATAGATCAACTAAATCAACTAAATCCGACGAGAGATACCCAGAGCATCCGGATGTCCTTAAAAACCATTGGAGTTTATAAAACATGAAGAAGAAGAGTAATGTATGGAAAGGAATAACTATATTCATTGTATTCGGTATATTGTATTGGTATAGCCTATGAAAACATGCCTCTGTGGCTCAACTGGTAGAGCACGACCTTTGTAATGTCGATGTTGGGGGTTCAAGTCCTCTCGGAGGCTTATTATTGATAAAGCGATTTACATCTATCCCGCCACTATGCGCCATTAATAGCCACAATGAGCCACATTATCTTAGGGGATCATAGTAGTCATTAGAGGATCTCGCGGTGCTAAGGTTTTCACACCATCACAACTCAATGTAAATTTCTAAATTTCTCGACGGTATTCCATTATTCCTTAGTAAGACTTGGTGGCACGCTGTGTTTCCTTCCCTATAATGCGCAGAGACTCTCCAAGGTATGGCACGTCCTTCTATATACCTCTAAGAATTTCGAAGAATTATCCTGTCCTAGTCCCTATAGAGAACCTTGGATAACCTCTGAGAGCCTTAGAGACGCGTGGAAAATGTGCTGTAACTCTTTGAAAACAACAGTGATATGGGGTGACGCGGGGGTTTATAGAGGAGCTTACTCGCCCGAGGTGGCTATGGATTCCTGATAATTCGCTAAGATTCCCCAAGGCAAAAAAAAAGCCCCCTAGAAAAACTAGGAGGCTCTCAAAAAATTCTCGGTAAAAAAAAAATTCCCCAAAAATTTTACTTAAAAAGGTTCTTCGTATACCACTTCAACCATGACTCTTTGGTTCCGCAATACTCTGGAAAGTTAAAATCGTATCCTATAACCTTGCCTTTGTCTCTCAAAAGACCAACCTCTAGACAAGCGATATTTAATTGATTCTTCTTAGCACCCATAGTACCGGCAAGAGTCTTCAAGTCTTTCTCAGAGAATGAAAGACATTGAGAACCGGGTCCTGTATTTGGAGATGGCTCATAGACCGTTCTATAGGGAGAGTCTTCCGGAGCAGTGCCCAGAATTCTAAATAGATCTGAAGTCTTGTACATTCTCACCTTACCTACCTTCACCCATTCAGATCCGTGCTTGGACATATTTGGGGTAACGGTAATATAATAGTCAGACTCTGTTACAGTTAGACCGGATGGTGTACCATCATATCTGGCAAATTCTAATGACAGACCATCCGTCGCAGATACCTTCTGTTCTATTTTTTTACCACCTAAGTAGTAATCGTATTCCGGAGAATAACCTTCTGTTCTTTTACCTACACCTAAATCAAACATCTCTGCCATGGTGTTTTGTACTATTCCTTCTGCATAGTCTACATATTTCCAGCGAGTTACTCTCTCTCCTTCATAAAGGTTCTTAACAAAAATATACTTTTTTTCTGGGAAATACTGCTGATCGTTCGTGTGTGACATGTGTTTCTCCTTTCAGGAGTTTTAACCCTCTCGGGTTCTAGGACAGGATTGTCCGTACTGCTTGATTATTTAAATATTATACTATCTTTTCTGTATAGATGCAAGGAACTAGTTGAGGATTCTATCTTTGGATAAGTCCTCATCTGTTTCTTCTATAACCTCACCACCCATTTCTCTGGTGATTTGTTCAATAAAACTTTCGATATACTCCATACGTTTCGCAGCTTTGGTAAGGATAATCTTCAGGGTTTTTCTTTCCATACTCATTAGTTTTAGAGTTTCTTCTTGTTTATCCATTCGGGTATTTAAGTCATTCATTAGACCCACTTGTAGTTTCATACGGGTTTCCAGTTCACCCATCATCTTGCAAACCATCTTAAACCATTTCTCGTTGGGTTCATTCATCTTAGTCATCCTTTAAAAATATTACTACGACACCGGTTTGTGTTTCTAATAATTCAAATTCACCACCCACATGATTCACTATCTCATTGAAGTGAAGTGGTTCCCTTATATATAATCCTTGTGTGCAACCGTAGAACGGTTCGGGGAAGTCATAAGAGGAAGTGGCAAACTGTGTTGTTAATTTGTGATATTGTAGGGAATCATAATTGGCTATTACGTAATTTCTTACGAGTTTCTTTTCTTCCATTTGTGTACCCTTAAGATGGTACCGAGAACGGGAATCGAACCCGTAAGACCTTACGGCCACAGGATTTTAAGTCCTGCGTGTTTACCAATTTCACCACCCCGGCGCATTAAAAAAAAATAGAAAACAAGACAGGGGAACGAATCCCCTGTCCGTCTCATGTGGATTATTCTACTTCTACATCATCTCGCCACCACTCCGTGTTCTCCGCGACAGTATCACCGGTCTCGTATTCTTCTACGGTTAGTGGATACGTATCAGTATAATCTTCTTCTTCTCTAATCATATTGTAATACTCCTTCAAAGAATTACCAATACCGATATGGTATTGGGTGCTGCTTAATACTTTGTAACTTCCGGTACCGCATCAGGACATCGAATCACTCTTCCTTGTTCGCGTAGGATCTTCATTTCCTCAGGAGTGAGGGGATGAGGACCCATATATACTTTCTGTTCTTTCTTTTTACCGAACAAGCGTTCGGCTTTTTTAGTTCTTTTGTGTGGATTTGTTTTCACTCAATCACCTCAAATTGTTTAATATTCTTTGGTAAAAACATTTGCGTAATCCAATACAAGTGTGATGTATTACTCTTGGCGTGTTTGGCAAATGACTTTCGTTGATCCTCTGATACATTAAAAATTATCTCATCAGACGCCGCAATGAATTTTTCAAAATAAGTATTGTCCAATTCAAATGCAGATCCTAGTCGATCGTACTGCGGTCTTGGAATTTTTAATTTATAAGATTTACTCATATGTGTAAGTCTCCTAAAGAGTATGGATAATTTGGTTCCTCACCTATGGAACCTTCGTTGCCGGTGTCACGTCGTTCACTTTTCATCATATTAATTTCATGTTCCCTTTCTAGATAAAGTTGAAAGTCACCAATGTCGAAGACGTTTAAAGATTCCCAATGCTTCGGGTCTTCGGACAAGCTAAGGTTACAATCTTTGTTTAAAAATTTAATGTGCTCTATTAATTTTTTTTGTCTGAAATAAAACATTATCCAATCCTCTTATTATATTTATATTTGTCCTGCTCAACATCCTCATTCATGTATAGGATATGTGCTGCGATATCATCTACATGATGCATCTTAGTAGTACCATCTTTCATTTCGGATTCATACCACTCACTCAATCCCATTTGTTTTAAGCCATATGTTTTTGCGTATTCACCTATTGTCATTTTATTCTCCTATTCTATTGTACCATCGCCCATATAGGGCGTGGTTGTTTTGAGGATATGTCTCCAACCCACTTCCATTCATTATTGATCTTATGGAAGTCTGGTGTGTTTGTTGTACGATAACAAACGTCACCAACCTTTACTATTACTTCATCACCGATAGCTTTGGAAGTACAAGCAAAATCTGTTTCTGTAATCTGATAACCATAATTATCTATTGTGATATGCACAGGAATCTCATTGACCCGGATATCTCCATGTAATGTTAAAATTATAATAATTTCTAATAGCATGATAATCACCTCTACTTCCGATTTGACCAATGTTTACTTGTTTAAAAGATTTTAAGATTCATTGTAAACCTCCCTTCTATATATATTATAAGATCTGAAATCGCAAATGGCAATGGGTATTATATTTTAAATAAGATAATTATCTGGATTATTAAAATCAGTATTGGAATTAATGTGCGGACAAGTTCCATTGTATGATTGCAATTATCCAAAGCCATTTCTAACTTAGTTTTCTTTTTAATCATTTTACACTTCCTTATTGTGCGTGATCACGAACAAGCGTTTTAAATGATTCCTCAG
>MPMF02077055.1_pt1 | contig 19673 bp, 18 predicted proteins | sample 1617271 | NCBI WGS metagenome assembly MPMF02 (sample SAMN05944812, study PRJNA350692) | marine metagenome | biome: marine; feature: ODZ; material: water; isolation source: 120 m water sample prefiltered with 30 um filter, filtered on to 0.2 um... | place: Pacific Ocean | collected 2012-04-09... | reverse complement strand
GGGCCGGGGCGGCATTGTTCGTTGGTGTGGCACTGTTCATCGTCGGCCGTGATGCCGGACGCGGTGTCGATCGCCGTCAGGCCTTGGCGCTCACCGTTCTTGCCTGGGTAAGCTTGGCGTTGTTTGGCGCAATTCCCATCGCCTATAGCAGCGGTGTAGAAAAATATGCCGGCGCCGTGTTCGAGGCCATGTCTGGTCTAACTACGACCGGGCTTTCGGTCTTCGCGGATCCAGGAATAATCGAGCGCAGCCTCGTCTTGTGGCGCGCCATCCGGCAATACCTAGCCGGCTTCGGCACGCTGCTCTTCGCTGTTGCGCTAGCTCCAAGCCTGGCCATGCCCACCGATGTGGTCGCCGAGGTTGGACGGCGGCGAGGGCAGGGATCTTTCCGCCCCCAATTTGCCCAAGCTCTAAAAATCGTCGCGATATCCTATGTCACTTTGACGACCTTTTGCCTGGTAGCGCTGCTACTCTCTTGCTTGCCGCCGTTTTTGGCGCTTTGCTATGCGCTCACGACACTATCTACGGGTGGCTTTGTACCGAACACGGGCGGCCCGTCTGGTCTTGGCAACGCTATGGTCGAGATCGTTCTGATCGTCTTCATGATGGCCGGCGCGATGAATTTTCTGGTCCATTGGGCCGCTCTTAACGGTCAGCGTCGGGTTTACCGTTGCGACCCAGAGCTTGGCTTTTGGCTGGTATTGCTGAGCGTCTCGGTGGCGGTCCTCTGGCTAGTGCAAATTGCCGCTGGCTCACCTGGCAGCATGGCCGGATTGCGTGATACGGTGTTCTTCGTGGTATCGGCGGCGACGACCACCGGCTTTCCCAGCCAGACCTCGACCGTCGCCACATCCGTCTTCGGGCTTATGCTCCTTGCAGGCCTTGCTTTGATTGGCGGCGCCTCGGCGTCAACTGCTGGCGGGGTCAAACTCGTGCGGGCCTTATTGTTGCTGCGCCAGAGCGCTCGTGAATTGCGCCGCCTCAATCACCCACACGGCATCGTCCCGGTAAAGGTCGGCCGGGCGGCGGTGGATGATAAGGTCATGCAGACCGTCTGGTCATTTTTCGTTCTTTTTCTCTTCTGTCTAATCCTCTTGACTATCACGCTGTCAGCGACCGGCCTGCATTTCGAGACTGCCTTGGCGCTGGCTTTAAGCGCTCTTACCAATTCCGGTCCGCTGCTGTCTCAGGTCACTGAGGTGAAGGCGGATCTTGCTGATCTCGGGACGGTCGCCAAGTGGTTGCTTTTGACAGGCATGTTGGTCGGCCGTCTGGAAGTATTCGCGGTTCTGGTGCTATTAACACCGGTCTTTTGGCAACGACGAGCCTTGGAGAAACCATGACCCGCGTTGCCTACGTCAATAGACGCTATGTGCCGCACCATTCCGCACAGGTCCATATCGAAGACCGCAGCATGCAATTTGCTGATGGTGTCTATGAGGTCGTGGCGGTCCTCAATGGCAAGCTGGTTGACCGGGAATGGCATCATGAGCGGCTTGAGCGTTCGTTGGGCGAACTCGGCATCGCGATACCGATGTCCCGCGCTGCCCTCGACGCGGTGCTCGAAGAGATGGTGCGACGGAATCGGGTTGACGAGGGTATCGTCTACCTGCAAGTCGGCCGCGGTGTAGCGCCGCGCGAACATACTTTTCCGGCACACGTCCGTCCCTCGGTGGTGGCGACGGCGCGCTCATCTCGTCCGGCAAGCGCCTCCGCCTTGATAGAGGGAGTGAGGGTGGTGTCGACTCATGACCAGCGTTGGGAACGCTGCGACGTAAAGTCGGTGGCTCTACTTCCCAATGTTCTTGCCAAACAGGGGGCAGCAGAGGCTGGCGCCTTTGAGGCCTGGCAGGTCGATGCCGACAGCATGGTCACCGAGGGAACCCACTCCAACGCCTGGATCGTGGACCACGATGGCGCCATCGTCACCCGTCCGGAAAGTAACGCGATCCTGAGCGGCATCACCCGCCGCCGCTTGCTGGCGGTTGCGCGCGATGCTGGTTTGCCGGTGGTCGAGCGCGCCTTTAGCCTGGACGAGGCCAAAGCTGCCCGGGAAGCCTTCCTCACCAGCACCAGCTCTTTTGTCGTTCCCGTGGTGCAAATTGATGACAAGGTTATTGCAAACGGCCGCCCTGGCAGTGTGACTGAGCACCTTCTCACCTTGTATCTTGCCTTCGCGAGTTCCTCTTAGCAACTACATGGGCTTGCGCAGCGGGCCAAAAAGCGTTGGTATAATGGTTCGGTAGAGCGTGGAATTTGCACGTTGCTAATACGAGAAGGACTTCCGGTCCGTACGGAACGGAATGGGGGGATAATGGCAGCGGAGAAATCGCAAAACGTTCAGGACGTATTCCTGAACTATGTGCGGAAGAACAAGACGCCGTTAACCGTGTTCTTGGTAAACGGGGTGAAGTTGCAGGGTGTGATCACCTGGTTCGATAATTTTTGTGTGCTGTTGCGTCGCGATGGAATATCGCAGCTAGTATACAAGCACGCTATCTCAACGGTGATGCCGGTGGCGCCGATCCAGCTTTTCGAGGCGAATCAGAACGACGAAACAGAGTGACCTGAACAAGAGACGCGACAAGAACAGGCATATGGATGGTTCAGTTCTTGCCGTTGGAGTAGCCTAGGTTCTATTCGGCGCTTTCGAGTGGCCGTAACGTGGCGGTCGTCCACAATGATTCTGCAGGCTTGGCAGAAGCGGTTGGCCTGACCAGTGCCGTCTGGCTGTAGGTGACGATGGCCGAGGCACTGCGGCTATGGGTGCAATGGTCCGCCACTTTAGTTTGGTGTCGGAAAGGTTGAAGCTGCTGGCGAATCCCTAACGCCACACCTGATGGGCAACTGGAAGCATTCATTATCGATGTGGTGGCTTTGAGCCCCGTGCAACAGCGCGACCTGAAAAAGGCATGGCGCTACAGGGCGCCTGGCCGGACCGCGCTGATTCTCCAGATCTTTGGCGAGTGGCGAATTCGCGGGGGACGCTTGCAGGTAGAGCTAGCTGCGGTCTCTACGTGCCGTTGGAAGAGGGGTTACCCTAGCCTGTCTCTAACTAATATGCTGAGGATATGACCCCCCCGTGATGACGAAATGTCGGCCCAGTCCAGGGAAGTTTTGGAGCGTGCCAATCTTGCCCGTTTTGCTCATCGCCTCGACTATTGCAGCAGAATTTACCCGCAATCGAGCGAGGCGATCCCTTCCGCTGCTTGACAGCACCGGTTGCCCTACATATATCCCGGCGACGGCTATTGGCAGTCTTGTCGCGACAGTGCCAAATCGTGTTCGCCGATGAGACGCGCAAGCGAGGGAGAAGGACTCATGAAAGTCAGGCCACTTCACGACCGGGTGCTGGTTCAACGCATCGGTGAGGAGGAGACGACTGCGGGCGGGATTATCATTCCCGATACCGCCAAGGAAAAGCCTAGTCAGGGTAAGGTGCTCGCCGTCGGACCGGGCACCCGTGACGAGGCCGGCAAGTTGCAGCCGCTCGACGTTCGAAAAGGTAACACTGTGCTGTTTGGCAAGTGGTCAGGCACGGAAGTCAAGATCGATGGGGACGACCTGTTGATCATGAAGGAATCCGACATCATGGGAATAATCGAATAGGGGCCTGGTCATGGCAGCCAAAGACGTAAGATTCAGTATGGACGCCCGCCAGCGCATGGCGCGGGGCGTCGATATCCTAGCCGATGCGGTCAGGGTCACGCTCGGGCCTAAGGGCCGCAATGTGGTCCTCGACAAGGCTTTCGGGGCACCGCGCATCACCAAGGATGGTGTTACCGTCGCTAAGGAGATTGAGCTTTCTGACAAGTTTGAAAACATGGGCGCACAGATGGTCCGTGAGGTCGCCTCGAAGACCAGCGATATTGCCGGTGACGGCACCACGACCGCGACCGTGCTCGCCCAGGGGATCTTCCGCGAAGGCATGAAGTCGGTGGCCGCGGGCATGAACCCGATGGATCTCAAGCGCGGCGTCGACCTCGCCGTTGACGCGGTAGTCAAGCAGGTCGGAAAGCGCGCCCGCAAGGTGCAGAGCCACGAGGAAATCGCCCAGGTCGGCACCATCTCGGCCAACGGCGAGCGAGAGATAGGTGACATCATTGCCAACGCTATGGAGCGTGTTGGCAAGGAAGGCGTGATCACGATCGAAGAAGCCAAGGGCCTCGAGACAGAACTCGATGTGGTCGAAGGTATGCAGTTCGACCGAGGCTACCTATCGCCGTACTTCGTGACCAATGCGGAGAAGATGGAGGTCGAACTCGAAAATCCCTACATCCTGATCCACGAGGCGAAGCTCTCTAACCTGCAGGCCATGCTGCCCGTGCTCGAGGCTGTGATGCAGTCGTCACGCCCACTGTTGGTGATCGCCGAGGATATCGAGGGCGAGGCGCTTGCCGCTCTGGTGGTCAACAAGCTGCGTGGTGGTCTCAAGGTCGCGGCCGTTAAGGCGCCCGGCTTCGGAGATCGCCGCAAGGCGATGCTCGAGGATATAGCGGTGCTGACTGGCGGTCAGGTGATCTCGGAGGACCTCGGCATTAAGCTCGAAGGTGTCACACTCGATATGCTCGGGACCACGAAGACCGTGGTGATCACCAAGGACGACACGACGATCGTCGAGGGGGCGGGTGCCCGTAAGACCATCAACGGCCGCTGCGAGCAGATCCGCAGGCAGGTCGACGAGACTAGCTCTGACTACGACCGCGAGAAGCTTCAGGAACGCCTTGCCAAGTTGGCCGGTGGTGTTGCGGTAATCCGAGTCGGCGGTATCACCGAGACCGAGGTCAAGGAGCGCAAGGATCGCGTCGAGGACGCCTTACACTCGACCCGTGCTGCAGTTGAGGAGGGCATCGTGCCTGGTGGTGGTACAAGCTTGATCTACGCGACAAAGGTTCTCGATAAGATCGAGCCGGAGAACCCCGACCAGCAGGTCGGTGTCGATATTGTGCGCCGCTCTCTCAGCCAGCCGTTACGCTAAATCGCGGAGAATGCTGGCGTTGATGGCTCGGTGGTCGCTAGCAAGATCGCCGAGTCGAAGGACACTAAGTTTGGCTTCGACGCCCAGAATGAGGTTTACGGCGATCTGCTGAAGAAGGGCATTGTCGATCCGGCTAAGGTGGTCCGCGCTGCCTTGCAGGATGCTGCCTCGGTGGCGGGTCTGATGATCACCACCGAAGCGAAGGTTGCTGACCATCCGGAAGAGAAGAGCGATGCACCGCCCGGCGCCCCCGATATGAGCGGCATGGGCGGTATGGGCGGCATGGGTGGCGGCATGTTCTAAGCCAGCCACCATACGCTTGGAGCGGCCGTGTCCTGTCGGGGTACGGCCGCTTTTCTTTTGGCTACGCGTGGGGTATACGCGGCCCATTCTCAGACAGGGCAGGAGTACGGAAAAATGGCGAAAGTCGCCTTCGTCGGTCTCGGCGTGATGGGGTATCCGATGGCGGGTCATCTTGCCAAGGCGGGCCACGACGTAGTGGTCTACAATCGTACGGCATCCAAGGCCGAGGGCTGGGTCGCCGAGCATGGCGGCGCCAGCGCGCCGACGCCTGTGGCAGCGGCGGCAGGGCGCCAGATCGTCTTCATGTGTGTTGGCAACGATGACGACGTGCGCAGCGTCACCTATGGCGATGACGGTATTCTCGCCGGCATGGCCTCGGGCGCTATTCTGATCGATCACACTACCGATTCCGCAGACCTTGCCCGCGAGGTCGCCGAGGCCGCAGTGGCGAAAGGTGTGGGCTTTCTGGACGCGCCCGTTTCGGGTGGCCAGGCGGGGGCGGAGAACGGCATGCTCACGGTCATGGTCGGCGGTGACGATGCCACCTTCGCGACCGCGCAGCCGGTCATGGCTGTCTTCAGCCGCGCTGTCACCCTGATGGGTCCGGTCGGCAGTGGTCAACTCACCAAGATGGTCAACCAGATTTGCATAGCCGGCGTGCTACAGGGCTTGGCAGAGGCGTTTAACTTTGCGACCAAGGCGGGGCTCGACGGTGAACTTGTCAAGGACGTTATTTCGAAGGGTGCGGCGGGCTCCTGGCAAATGGAGAATCGAGCCAGTACTATGGTGCGTGATGAATTCGAATTTGGCTTTGCGGTAAATTGGATGCGAAAAGACTTAAAGATTGCGTTAGAAGAGGCGGGGCGCAATGGTGCCCGCCTGCCCATGACGGCGCTGGTGGACCAGTTCTACGCCCAGGTCCAGGCCCGCGATGGTGGTCGCTGGGACACCTCCAGCCTCATCCATCTCCTGGCTCATGACTGATGCGTCGGCCTCTGTTAGCCGCGTCACCGCGTCGTCGGGCAGCGGCGCGTCGCCAACGAAGTGCTCACGCTGGGCTTAGTGGCGAAGTCCGTAGACGAGGAAATTAAGTTAAGCTTCAGCCGCAACCTCTGGCATCAGTCGATTGTGATGTTTCCGGAGAACGTGAGCTGCGGCTTGTCCCAGTCGGGCAATGACTCGAAGACCATGTCTTCATTCCCTGATGCATTGGCGTATTTTGCTTCTTCCGCAGGCGATCCATTTCACCTGTTCGCCCGGGTACGCAGTCGTTAAATTAGATGATCATCTCGGGAATGCGAGTTTCGACGACCAGATAGGTGTCACGATAACGCGCTTATCAGCTTTCCTCATCTTTGGCGCGATCCCAGAGCGTGTCAAGCTCGGCAAGCGACGAATCTTCGGCCTGCTTGCCGGCTTCTGCCAGGAAGGCTTCGATGCGCCGAAAGCGACTCTCGAACTTGTTGTTGGCACCGCGCAAGGCGGCTTCTGCATCGACACCGGTGTGTCGGGCGATGTTCGCACAGACGAACAAGAGGTCGCCCACTTCCTCTACCAAGCGCTCAGGTAACGCATCGTCCTCGGCCACTTCCGCTTCTAATTCCACAAGTTCTTCGCGCAGCTTGTCGAGCACCGGGCCCAAACCTGACCAATCGAAGCCGACGCGCGCAGCGCGTTTCTGCAGCTTTACCGCTCGCGATAAGGCGGGCAGGGCGCGAGCCACCCCGGCCAGGGCGCTAATATCGCCATCGGAGGCCTTGGCAGCGCGCTCTTTGGCTTTTAGGGTTTCCCAGGAACGTGTCTGTGCCGCAGATGTGGTGATATCGGCATTGCCGAATACATGAGGATGCCTTCTCAGCATTTTTTCGATCACGGCACCGACAACTGTGGCAAAATCAAAGGCGCCGTCTTCGGCCGCCATCTGGGCGTAGAAAACAATCTGGAACAGCAGATCGCCGAGCTCGTCCGCAAGCCCTGGCATATCGTTCTCTGCAATTGCTGCGGCGACCTCGTAGGCTTCCTCGATGGTGTGGGGGGCGATGGAAGAAAAATTTTGCTCAATATCCCAAGGACATCCGCCATCCGGATCCCGTAACTTGACCATGATCGCTAAAAGCTGCTCGATCGGGCCGGGATTAGGTATTTGGGAATGTCGCATAATGTATATTATGGGAAATTATTCATCGTGGTTTGGCAAAGTACCAGCGAGCTTCGCGCACGATAAAGCCAAAGACCAGCATTAAAACGACGCAAATGGCTACGACGAATGTGGCCCATTGCAGCCCGAGAGTCTCGCCGAAGCCAATATAAACGGCAACGCGGATGGTACCCCACAGGCTTCCCGCGGTTATGAGATAGGCCAGTGTCAATCGCGCTGGGCGCTTCTGATCCCAGCCGAAAACGGTGCCGATGATCCACAACAATGGATCGCGGATTGCTCCGCCCAATAGTACGTTGAACAGCTCCGGTTCCATCTCAGGCAGCTGCAACGGCAGCACGGGCCTCGCGAAATAGCGCATGAAAGTTTGCCGTTGTCGCCTCGGCCAGGCGTTCCGTTGGGACATCCAGCAAATCGGCGATCGCCGCTGCGGTATGGGCGACATAGGCGGGTTCGTTGCGGCGGCCACGATTGGGCGCTGGCGCCAAAAATGGTGCATCGGTCTCGATCAACAGCCGGTTGAGCGGGATTTCGCGCACGATGTTGCGCAACGCCTGCGCGTTGCGAAAGGTCACGATACCCGAGATCGAGATGCTCATACCAAGCGCCAAGGCCGTCTCAGCCAGTGCCCGCCCCGAGGTGAAGCAATGGATGAGGCCAAAAAAGGCGCCCTTCCCGGCTTCGTCGCGCAAAATCTCGGCAGTGTCTTCGTCGGCGTTGCGACTATGAACGATCAGCGGCAGACCGCTCTCGCGTGCCGCTGCGATGTGGCTGCGGAAGCTAGCCCGTTGGGCTTCGCGCGGGCTGTGTTTGTAATAGTAATCGAGTCCCGTCTCGCCGATGCCGATGACCTCGGCATGTTTGATTGCCGCAACCAGTTCGGCGCTGGTGACGTCGCCCTCGTCTCCCGCATTATGGGGATGCACGCCGACGGAGCAGTACATATCGTCGTAACGTTTTGCCAACGCTAGCACTTTGGGAAAGGTGGTCATGCGGGTGCTGATGGTCTGGATCACGCCGACACCAGCCTGTCGCGCCTGCGCCACCACATTGTCGAGATCGTCTGCATAGTCCGGAAAATCGAGATGGCAATGGCTATCTACAAGCATCACTCGGCCTCGGCTTCGATGCGAGGAAACACGCCTTCTGGCTTGGGTAATGCGACACCGGCATGTAACGCATGGCCTGGGCCGAGATGGGAAAAATCTCGCGCGTCGCCCGGTACGGCGAGCTGGTCGAGCATCTTGCCGGCGGCGTCCGGCATGAATGGCTGCACCAAGATAGCCAGATGGCGGATGGTCTCGGCCAGGACATAGAGTACCGTCGCCATGCGTTTCGGATCGGTTTTGCGCAGGGTCCAGGGTGCCTGGCGATCGACATAGGAATTGGCGGCGCGAACGACGCCCCAAAGGCTTTCCAGCGCCGCGTGGAGCGCCTGGCGCTCCATTAGCGGTCGCAGCTCGGCGATCAATGAGTTGGCACTATCCAGAAACGCCGTGTCGTCGCCGCTGTAGGCTCCGGGATTAGGCACGGCGGCGTCGCAATTCTTTTGAATCATACTCAGAACACGTTGCGCCAAATTTCCGAAATCATTCGATAAATCGCCATTTATTCTATGGATCATGGCGGCGCGCGAAAAATCGCCGTCATTGCCGAAAGGTACTTCGCGCAAGAGGAAATAACGCACTTGATCGAGACCATAGGTGGCGACGAGGTCGAAGGGCTCGACGACATTGCCGATGGTTTTGGACATTTTCTCACTCTCGACCGTCCACCAGCCGTGAGCGAAGACGCGCTTAGGTGGCATCATGCCGGCGGACATCAGGAATGCTGGCCAATAGACCGCGTGGAAGCGCAGGATGTCCTTCCCGACCACATGCACCACCTCTGACCAAAAGGTCTTGTAGGCCTCGCCGTCAGTGTCGGGATAGCCGACGGCAGTCAGATAGTTGGTTAGCGCGTCGAGCCAGACATACATGATATGCTCGTCATCGCCCGGCACCGGTACGCCCCATTTGAAGCTAGTGCGCGAGATCGAAAGATCCTGCAGGCCGCCGCGAATGAAGCTCAGCACCTCGTTGCGTCGGCTCTCGGGCAGAATGGCATCCGGGTTGGCCTCGTAATGGGCCAGCAACGGCTCTTGCCAGCGCGACAAGCGGAAGAAATAACTCGGCTCCTCGACCCACTCCACCGGCGCGCCAGCCGGCGTAAGCTTCTCGCCGTCGGGGCCCTCGATGAGCTCTTGTTCGGCGAAATAGGCCTCGTCGCGCACCGAGTACCAGCCGTCGTACTTGTTGAGATAGATATCTCCGGCTGCGGCCAACGCCGACCAGATCGCCTGGCTGGCTGCAGCGTGGCGTGGCTCGGTGGTGCGGATGAAGTCGTCATTGGCGCAGCCGAGCACGCCCGTTAAATCACGGAAATGCTGCGACACCCGGTCGGTAAACACCTGCGGGTCTTCGCCCGCGGCAGCGGCGGACTTCTCTACCTTTTGGCCATGCTCGTCGGTGCCAGTCAGGAACATGACCTTGCGGCCGTCAAGGCGCATGAAGCGCGACAGCGCGTCGCAGGCAATCGTCGTGTAGGCGTGCCCGAGATGGGGCACGTCGTTGACATAATAGATGGGTGTTGTGACGTAATAGGCCGTCGGTCCCGGCATGCGCGAGCTCTCCTGCTGTGTAACCGGTCAGGCGCGCGCGTTGCGTTCCAGCGCGGTAAAAACGCCCAGTACGATCTGCTTGCGGTCGAGATTGACGCGGCCGGCGCGCGCCGCGAGGTCGCCGACCTTTTCCCACAGCTCCAGCCATTGATCAAGGTCGCGTGCCGCCAACAGGCGTTTGGCGGTCCGAGCCTCGCCCGGCACCAGCTCGACGAAAGCGACGCCGCGCGCGGCACTACCGACCAGGCGGGCCAGCCAACCGCTGAGCAGAGCCATGGCTTGGGCGAAGGTATCCTCGTTGCCGCGGCTCGCTAACTTGTCGCCGAAACCGTGCAGCGCTTGCGCGTCGATCCCCGGGGCGCTGGCGATCAGGCCAACAAGCTCGCGATAGAGCGCCATGCCGCCCGCTTCCGCTAGCGCCAGCGCGCGCCCCGGCGAGCCTTCGGCAAGATGCGTGAGGCCGTGGACATCGTCGGCGTCAAGACCGGGCTGCCAATCCTGCAGTAAATCGGCGACCGTCGCGTTGTTGAGTGGCGCCAGACCCAAGCGCCGGCAGCGGCTACGCAAGGTAGCGCTGACGCGGCCTGGCACGTGGCAAACGAGCAGCAGCAGCGCGCGCGGCGGCGGCTCCTCCACAAGCTTGAGAAGCGCATTGGCCGCATTGCGGTTGAGTTCGTCGGCGGCGTCGATCACGACAACGCGCCAGCCACCCTCGCCGGCGGTCAGCGACAGGAAATCACCGAGACGGCGGGCGTCCTCGACGATAATTTCTCCACGCTGCTTACCTTTGGTGTCGCGGCCGCGCTCAAGGGTAAGCAGGTCCGTGTGTCCACCCGAAGCGACACGAGAAAAGACGGGGTCTTCGGGATCCACCCACAGTCCACCGGCGCTATCATCACTGAGCAGTTCGTTCTGGGCTGCGTCGCCGGTCAGCACAAAGCGGGCGAAGCGGAAGGCGAGTGTCGCCTTGCCCACCCCTCGCGGACCGCTGATCAGCCAGGCATGAGCAAGGCAGTCGGATTCGAAGGTTGCTCGCATGGTCTTTTCGGCCGCCTCGTGGCCAAGCAGGTCCGGGTTTGCCCGAGGCGTCAGGGTGTCCCACTCAAGCATCGTGCATATATTTTTGAATTGCGGTGGCCACGGTCTCTTCGTCACCGTCGGCATGGATGACGATACACCGTTCCGGCTCGCGCGCGGCAATGTCCAGGTAGGCTTGGCGCAAAGCCTCGTGAAACGCCACATCGCGGCTTTCGTAGCGATCGTCGCCGCCTTGCCGAAGCGCCCGCGGCAGGCTCTCCACCACCGGTAGATCTAGCACCAGGGTCAGGTCGGGAACCAGGGTGCCGACGGCAAGGCGGTGCAGGCTCTCGATAACAGGACGACCAAGCCCCATGGCGAGACCCTGATAGGCCATGGTGGAATCCGTGAAGCGATCGCACAGCACCCAGGTGCCGGCGGATAAGGCGGGCGCAATCACCGTGTGCGCATGTTCGCGGCGTGCCGCGAAATGCAACAGCGCCTCGCTCATGACATCCAGACGGTCGGCATTGGCGTCGAGCAGCAGGCAGCGGATCGCTTCGGCGGCCGGCGTTCCACCCGGTTCGCGTGTGGTAAGAACGGCCTTGCCTTGCTCTTGAAGCCAATCGGAAAGGCGGCCGCATTGAGTTGACTTGCCTGTCCCCTCGCCGCCTTCGAAGGTGATGAAGCGGCCGCGGCCCGCCGCGGCCGTCGTCATGGCGCGGGTGGGCCGAAAACGATGTAATCGATGGCCGAAAACAGGCGACCAAATAGGTCGAGCTGGTCCACGTCATGGGCCGCCGCAAGAGAGATTCGCTGTGAGGTCATGTCAGGCGCCTCGATCATCAGGTGTGCGATGAGATCTCCCTCGGTGATCGGGGCCGGCACGGGAGAATCATATTCCACCCAGACGGTCAGCTTCTTGCGTGCCTCGCGGTTCAGAGTGACGACAACATCCTCCTTGATGACGAGCGGCACGAGTGGCTCCGTGCCAAGCCAAACTTCGGCCTGCTCTACCTCGTCGCCGGCCTCGAACAGGTCGTAGTTCTTGGTCTCGCGGAAGCCCCAATTGAGTACGCGCTCTGCTTCAAGCGCCCGAGCCCGCGCGCTTTTCTGGCCGTTCAGCACCAGGATCAGGCGGCGGCCGTCGCGCTTAGCCGTTGCGGTAAGGCCGAAGCCGGCCTCTTCCGTATAGCCTGTCTTCATGCCATCGGCGCCGAGATCCTTGTAGAGCAGCGGATTGCGATTGCTCTGCTCAATGTCGTTATAGGTAAAGGACTTTTCAGCGAAGAGCGAAAAATATTCTGGATACTCCTTGATGATCAGCCTCGTCAAAAAAGCCAGGTCTCGGGCTGTCATGTAATGGTCCGTATGAGGCCAACCGGTGGCATTGGTGAACTCGCTGTCCATGAGGCCGATTTCCTGGCCGCGCTCTGTCATGGCTAAAGCAAAGGCCTCTTCGCTGCCAGCCAGCGCTTCCGCGACGACGATGCAGGCGTCATTGCCCGATTGCACGATGATGCCGCGCAAAAGGTCAGCAACGGTCACGTCGGTGTCGACCTCGACGAAGGTCCTGGAGCCGCCCATCTGCCAAGCTTTCTTGCTGACCGGCATGGTATCGGTGGGCATCAACGTACCCTCGGCCAGGCGTTCGAAAACCATATAGACGGTCATCAGCTTGCTCATGGAAGCCGGCGGCATGGGCACGTCGGCGTTCTTTTCGAGCAAAACGGCGCCGGAGTCGAAGTCGATAAGCAGCGCCTCGCGCGCAGTCGTGTCGAAGGCCGCCGCGGCTGTGGTCCACGCGAGCAGGGTGAAAAGATAGATGGTGCGCAGCAAACTCATCGTGGCTGATGTTCTACCACTATGCGGCGCTTGCGAATAGGTTAGTCGGTGACGATGTGGGCCTCGCTGTGACCGGCAGCAATGACCTGAGTGAGCAGGTGTTTGGCAGCATCGCGATTGTAGATTGGCCCGAGACGGACGCGGTAGAGAATACGCCCGCTGGTCTCGAGTGCTGTAATGAGGGTGGGCCCGAAAGGAGATAGCCGCTCACCCAGCTTGACAGCGTTATCTTGTTGGGTAAAGGCGCCGCCCTGGACATAAAGGCGCGAATTTTTCACGGTCTCAAACTCGGCGGCGACGGCGGACGAGATGAGGGAGAAGCTGCGTTCTGGCTCATGCGGCGCAGTGACAGGCGGCGGTGGTGCCGGTGATAGTGAGGCGGTAGCGACCTCCGTTGCGGGCCAGCCGAGAATCTGCACGCGGACCTTAGCGACACCCTGGCGACGAAACCCAAGGACTTCGGCGGCGTGGCGCGAGACATCGATGATGCGCCCGCGCACGAAGGGGCCACGGTCATTGACAACCAACTCTAGGCTGCGACCGTTTTCCAGATTGGTCACCCGCACCCGGCTCGGCATCGGCAGCGTCTTGTGCGCGGCGGTAAGCGCGTTCATGTTGTAGATTTCGCCATTCGCCGTGCGCTTGCCGTGGAAATCTGTGCCGTACCACGAGGCTAGGCCGGTCTCATCGTAACCCGGCTCGACACGCGGCACGTAGCGTACGCCATTGATCGTATAGGGTCGACCTACCTTTACCGAGCGATCAGCATCGCCGCCGCCGACCTGAGTTTCGGCCTTGGTTCCGACCTTGACCACATGGGCCACAAGCTCTGTCCCGGAACAGCCACCGACCAGGAGGCAGCCCATGATCAGCAGACTTCCAATCAGCGACTGTCGTTGCAACGGTTTTAGCGCCATTTGCTTTTCTCCAATAGGCAAGCTAGGCAAGAATCTAGTGACCAATCATGGAATCGGCAAGTTTTCCGACCGCCAGGGCAAAATAGGTGGAGCGGTTCCATTTCAGCGTAGTGGCGAAGTTTCCGTACACCATATAGGCTTGAGTACCTTCACCATCGGGCTGCACGATCGAGGCCGGCAACTGCCGTGTCGGCAGATCACGGCCGTCCTGTCGGCGCACGCCGAGCACCTGCCAGCCGCCGATCGGTCGTTTAGTTTCGAGACCGATGAGATTCTTGTCAAACCCCGTCGGTAGGCGCACTGCCCTGCCCCAGGTCTGGTTATCTTCCCAGCCGAATTGGGTCAGATAATTGGCGATGGATGCGAAAACGTCAGGCAGTGTCTTCCAGATATCGCGACGGCCGTCGTCGTTCTCGTCCACAGCATAGGCAAGAAAGCTCGACGGCATAAACTGGCTTTGCCCCATGGCACCGGCCCAGGAGCCGCGCATCGCGTCTGGCGCGATGTGTCGTTCGTCCAAAATCTGCAAGGCGGCAAGTAATTCGCTACGGAAGAAGTTCGCGCGGCGGCCGTCATAGGCCAGTGTGGCAAGGGCTTCGATAACTCCGAACCCGCCGGTGTTGCGCCCAAAATCTGTTTCTATGCCCCATAAGGCCACGATGAAGCGTGGCTGCACTCCGTACTTGGCGGCGATGAATTTTAATAATTTTCGATGTTTAGAGAGTCGTTGCTTAGCTACTGTTTGGCGTGATGCAGAAACCACTCGCTCGAGATATTGCGCCGCCGTGAGTTGCCCCTCGGGTTGCCTGCGGTCAAGCTCGATGATGCGTGCTATCGGCCGAATTCCCGTCAATGCCGCATCGAGAATCTCGACGTCAACGCCCATCGCTATAGCCTCCGCGCGCAGGCCGACAAGCCAGGGATCAAAATTCGACGAATCCGCAGCCTGAGCAGCCGCGATCCAGAACAGCACAGCGATAATCGTTCGCGACAATCCAAGCATGGAGCGTTAGTGTTCCGCCTTGGTTACTGAAGTTTCAGTATATTACACTATTTTATGAAACTAAATTATTATTTTGCAAGCCATCTTGACCCGCAAGCCGCGTGCTTCCACCCTGCGCCCCGCTGGGAGGGACGGCATGAACATTGACGGTAAGGCGTATCGCACAATCTGGCGTGCGGAGGACGGGGTGCAGATCATTGATCAGACACGCCTGCCCCATGAACTTGTCATCGTCACCCTGCGCGATATCGACGACGTAGCGCGCGCTATTCGCGACATGCAGGTGCGCGGTGCACCCCTGATTGGCGGCACTGCCGCCTACGGCATGGCTGTCGCCGCAGCGGTTGATCCTTCCGATGGCGCGCTTGCCGAGGCGCATGAGATTCTAGTGAAGACGCGACCGACTGCCGTCAACCTCGCTTGGGCTTTACAGGAGATGAGGGATCGCCTAGCCCCGTTACCAGAAGATAGTAGGGCGGAGGTAGCTTGGCGCCATGCGGCCACGATATGTGATGATGATGTGGTAAGTTGTCGCAGCATTGGTGAGTATGGTCTCGCCGTCCTACGTGACATAGTCGCGAAAAAACCTACCGGCGAGCCGCTCAACATTCTCACCCATTGCAACGCAGGCTGGCTCGCGACCATAGATTGGGGCACGGCGACGGCACCGATCTACGCGGCCCATGAGGCGGGGCTAGATGTGCATGTTTGGGTCGACGAGACGCGGCCGCGCAATCAGGGTGCCTCGCTGACCGCTTTCGAGCTTGGCCAGCACGGCGTGCCACACACGGTGATCGTCGACAATGTTGGTGGGCACCTGATGCAGCATGGCCAGGTTGATGCGGTGATCGTTGGCAGCGACCGCACCACCGGCGGCGGCGACGTGGCGAACAAGATCGGCACATACCTAAAAGCGCTGGCCGCACGCGATAATGGCGTGCCGTTCTATGCCGCGCTGCCCTCCACGACCATCGACTGGACGCTCAGTGATGGTGTGGCCGAGATCCCCATAGAGCAACGCGACGATGAGGAGGTGGCCTGCATTCACGGTCGCGCGTCCGACGGCAGCATTTCTCGTGTTCGGGTTGTCCCCGACGGCAGCCCAGTGGCAAACTACGCCTTCGACGTGACACCTGCGCGCCTAGTCGATGGCCTGATCACCGAGCGCGGCGTTTGTGAGGCCTCATCCGTCGGCCTCGGCGTTCTGTATCCTGAGCGGGTCGCCTGATGACGAGTTGGCTCGGCACGCCCCTACCGCGCAAGGAAGACCCGGCTTTGCTGACCGGGGCTGCACGCTTTATCGACGACATGGCACCTGTGCCGGGTATCGCCCACGTCGCGCTGCTGCGTTCGCCGCACGCGCATGCGCGAATCCGTAGCATCGACACGGTCGTCGCACTCGAGATGGAGGGTGTTATCGGTATCGTTACCGGTGCCGAGCTCGCGGAAGGATTACGACCGCTCGCGAGCGCCTTGCGCGCACCCATGACTTACTATCCGATGGCGGTCGATGTGGCACGCTATGTCGGCGAGCCGGTGGCTCTCGTTGCCGCTGTAGACCGCTATCTGGCGGAAGACGCACTTGAAGCGATCCTGGTCGATTACGAGCCTCTATCCGCGGTGGTGGATCCGGCCGCTGCTGCAGGCGATGAGGCACCGAAAGTCCATGAGTCGATGGACAGCAATCTCGTCCACCAACGCCATTTTTGTTACGGTGATCCGGAAGCCGCTTTCGCGGTGGCAGACGAGACTATCTCGCTGTCATGGCATTATCCGCGGCAATCCTGCACACCGATGGAAACCTGTGGCGTTATCGCTCATTTCGAAAGCCACCCTGCCCGCTACACCCTCTGGTCCAACTTCCAGGGCCCATATATTTTGCACGGCCTGATGAGTGCAGCGCTCGGCGTTGATGGCAACCGGCTGCGCTTGATCAGCGCTCCGAGCAGCGGCGGCAGCTTTGGCAACAAGCAGGCTATGTTCCCTCAGATGGTCATGCTGGCGGCCGTCAGCCGCTTGCTGGGCGTGCCGCTGAAATGGATCGAGGATCGCCTGGAGAACCTGCAGGCTGGCTCCTGCGCTTCGGACCGGGCGGACGCGATATCCGGCACTTTTGCCGCTGACGGTACGCTGCTCGGCCTGCGCTACGACAACCTGATGAATGCCGGCGCCTATGTGCGTGCGCCGGAGCCTGCTTCGCTGTATCGCATGCATGCCGCATCCAACGGCTGCTATCGGGTGCGCGACATCGCGGTGGACAATCGGGTGGCGCTGACGAACCTGCCGCCGGTTGGTCTCAATCGCGGTTATGGTGGTCCGCAGTTTTATTACGGGCTCGAGCGCCTGATGGATAGCGCCGGGCGTCGCCTCGGCCTCGATCCTTTAGCCATGCGTCGCCGCAATATCATTCCGGCCGATGCCTTCCCCTACGAGGCGCCAGCCGGCGCTACCTACGACGCCGGCGACTATGAAAGCGTGCTCGATCTCGTCGCCGAGCGCGCCGACTACCCTGCCCTGCTGGCCGAGCGCGAGACAGCGCGCTCCGAAGGGCGGCTGTTCGGCATCGGCATGGCTATGGGGGTCGAACCGTCGGGCTCGAACATGGCTTATGTCACTCTCGCCCAATCGCCGGAGGAGCGTGCTAAGGCCGACGGGCGTTCTGGCGGACCGGGCTCGGCGACAGTATCCTTCGACCCCTCAGGAGTGGTTACCGTGCGCACGGTCTCGACCCCGGCGGGCCAAGGGCATGCCACGGTGGCGGCGCAAATCGTCGCCGACAGGCTCGGTCTGCATCCAGACGACATCACGGTGAACACTCAGGCCGACACCTTCACCAGCGACTGGTCTTTGGCCTCGGGCAACTATGCCAACCGCTTCTCCTCCGTTGTAGTTGATGCCATCGCGCTGGCCGCAGATCGCATCGCAGGCCGTCTGAGGCGCATCGCCGGTGACATGTTGGAGGTTGCGCCAGAGGACGTCGAGCTTGGCGACGGACGCGCGTGCATCGTTGGCGTGCCCGACCAAGGGCTACCCATTCGGCGCGTCGCCGCCCGCGCTCATTGGCACCCCCTCGGCCTGCCCGAAGGCGAACCGGCGATGCTGCGGGAAACGGCTGTCGTCTCGCCCGACGTGCTCACCTCGCCGGACGAGCAGGATCGTGTGGGCTCGGCCGTGACCTTCGGCGTTGTCTGCGATCTCGCGGCTGTCGAGATCGACCGTGCAACCGGGCGCGCGACCGTGCATTCCTACGTCTCGGTGCACGACTGCGGCACCATCCTTAACCCGTTGGTGGCGGAGGGGCAGGTCCTCGGCGGCTTCGCTCATGGTTTCGGCGCCGCCTTCCTTGAGGAGTTGGATTACGACGAGGGTGGCAATTTCCTTTCGGGTAGCTTCGCCGAGTACCTCTGCCCCACGGCACCCGATATGCCAGATATTGAGACGGCCACCGTGACTACACCCTCGCCGCGCAACGCTGTGGGCTCGAAGGGCATGGGCGACGGCTCCGCCATGCTCACCCCATCGGCAATCGCCAATGCTGTTGCCGATGCGCTCGGGCGGGAGGATATAGAGATTCCCCTCACCCTCAATCGCCTTTGGCGGCTGGCCCAAGCATGAAGCCACCGCGCTTTGCCTATGCTCGTCCCGAAACCGTCGAGGAGGCGCTTTCGTTACTTGCTGATGGTGAGGCCAGCGTGCTCGCCGGTGGTATGTCACTTGGCCCTATGCTTAACATGCGCCTCGCCTGGCCAGAGTTGGTGGTCGACATCAATCGCCTGTCGGGCTGCGATGTCATCGCCGTCGAAGGCGATACCGTGCGCACGCCCTGCCTGGTACGCCAGGCGGTGATGCTGAGGAATGGTAACGTGCCGCTGCTCTCGCTCGCCCTACCCCATGTTGGACACATGCAGACGCGCAACCGCGGAACGCTGTGCGGCTCTGTCGCTCACGCCGATCCGAGCGCCGAGGTGCCGCTTTGCCTTACTGCCCTTGACGGCGAGGTCGAGCTGACGTCGCAATGCGGCACACAAAAAGTCGCAGCCGCGGTTTTTTTCGATGGTCTGCTGACGACGGCACGTGAGCCGGACGAAATGATCACAGCACTGATATGGCCAAAGTTGCCGCCCGGAACCAGCTACGGTTTTGCCGAGATCGCGCAGCGCCGTGGCGATTTTGCCCTTGCCGCCGCAGCCGCATGGGCGTGCGTCGACGGCGCTATCGCCAGGGTCGGCTTTGCCCTTGGCGGTATCGAGGACAGACCACGCGCGTTCACACCCGATGCGTCCGGCCTACCAGCGAGCGAGGCAACGGCGCGCGAGCTAGCGGAGACGGCTGTTGGCGAGCTTGACGCCATGTCTGATCGCCAGGCTGATGCTGCCTTTCGCCGCCACCTTGGTGTGGAAATGGCGACGCGTGCGCTTTGCGACGCCTTCGCGGGAGCCGTGTCGTGAGACGTATCGGTGCCGAGGAACGGATCACGCTAACTCTCAACGTGAACGGCCGCCGCCGGGCCGGCATGGCCATGTCACGCACCCTGCTCAGCGATTTTTTGCGCCACGAGGTTGGCCTGCCCGGGACCCATGTCGGTTGCGAACACGGCGTCTGCGGTGCTTGCACGATTCTCATTGACGGTCGTGCCGAACGCACCTGTCTGACGCTCGCTGTGCAGGCGGAAGGCTGCGAACTCGTGACCATAGAAGACCACGCCGAAGATGGCGGCCTCAACGACCTGCAGCAGGCCTTTAGCGAGAACGGCGCCCTGCAATGCGGCTATTGCACGCCCGGAATTCTTGCCT
>MPMF02186514.1_pt1 | contig 19741 bp, 9 predicted proteins | sample 1617271 | NCBI WGS metagenome assembly MPMF02 (sample SAMN05944812, study PRJNA350692) | marine metagenome | biome: marine; feature: ODZ; material: water; isolation source: 120 m water sample prefiltered with 30 um filter, filtered on to 0.2 um... | place: Pacific Ocean | collected 2012-04-09... | reverse complement strand
GGGTCAGCGACGCAAGAAACCCTCTCCCGGCCGCTACCGCGTCCGACCTCTCCCGCAAGCGGGAGAGGTGCGAGTTACCGTCGTCGGCCCCTTTTAGGGGCCTTCCTCATACTACCGGCTCTGCCGGTAGTCAGTGATTTCGGGTTCAAGCGACCTGACGCGTTCGACACTCGCCCAGCGGACTGGTTGATGGACGGACAGTACGGGCCGCGCCCATCAATCGAGCTCTTTTGCGACGGCCCGATCTCTTGCTCGTAAATAGACTTCACGCGCCGCTTTGAAGCTGTTGATCGCTTTTTGCCTCGACTCATCGCTCGACCAATGCGCCTCCTGCTGGGCCCAACGAATCGTTTCGTCGAGCCGGGCGACCAAGTACTTGGCACTCGCCAACATCGCCGGCTTTTCGTCTTTGATGATGACGTAGATCGGGCTGCTGTGAGCCGCGGTGATACCACGATGCCAATTGTCGGGGTTTGGCACGTCATGACGAGCTCGGACAGCGATCCAACTGCTCTCTTTCAATTCGATCTCTCGATCGATTTTGACCTGTTTTTGCTGGGGCTTGACCTCGATGTGATGCACGACTGTTCCGTTGACGACGACTTCAAAGTGCTTGATTGGGATTTGCGTAAAACAGCTCGCACTTAGTTGGAGCCGTTGCGGACCATCGCCGTGAAGCTTGATTTCCGATCCGATCGGTTGGTCATTCACTGAGAAACTCAGTAATGGTCCGTTCGTCACAAACGTTTCGCCCTTTTGGAGACCGGCCATAAAGCTCTCGTGGCTCCATTGGTCGACCTTCACATAGGTCCGGCTAGAACCGCCGACGACTCGCCCGGCACTCATCTTGTCCGTGCCGCCGATGATCGGCATGTTGATCCCGCAATTGAGCATGTCGTACCAGAGTGCGACCGATGCGCGTCGACCGTGTCCGGGCACTTCAATATTTTGTCGCGATCGGTCGTTTCTGCTGACGGTGTCGGTGCGAAGCCATTCGAGTCCATCCAATTTGTCGATCGCTGCGCCAACGGCAGATCCATATCCTGGCCAATATAGAAAATGGGCATGAAAAGCCAGCCCACCTTGTGCGTGCATCCGATCGTAGACTTCCCAGTTCAAAGGTTCATTGGGCAGAGATTTCAAGTTGTTCAGTAAGCTCGTCCCCGTGTATACGCGAATTGGATCGATGGGCATTCGTATCCCCACAAGAGTCATATGTCCTTGATTAGCATCACGCACTTCCTGCGAGACGTAAACGATGTGGTCCTTGGTCGACAGTGGTGAAGGCTTCCCCGTGATATATTTGCGCCGCAACAAGGGATGTGTCGGACCGATGAACATCAGATTCACGTAGTCAATGCCCTCGATTGGCATCTGACGAATTGCTCCAAGTGGTGTCAAATTGTGAACATGCGTGTCGACGGACATCCACCCTTTTGCCCGCATGTTGATGCCCCGCGACATGACGAACGTGCGTTCGAGTGTCTGCCCCTGCTTTCCAGCCAGGTTCAGCTCAAACGTCTCTAACGGATATTCAAGTCCATGGGAGACGCGGACTTTCAGACCATCGACTGCTGGCAATTCGATCGTAAATTTCCCCTCGGGTATCATCGCCCAATCGTATCCGTCGTTGTTCGTGTCCGGTTCGTAACTGACATTGCTCGAATTCCAATTCGGCAGCGTGATATCGTAATGCCCCACGGGTGGAAAATAGTTGCCGCGATGGTCCTCGACGTGAACACGAATGGGAATCATCTTTTGAGTATCGGAGTCGTGAACGGAAATTCGCACAACGACACGGTGCGCCGGATCGATCTCTGGACGTGTTCCCTCTTCGAGAGGTCGAAGTTGATTGTCCGGCGCAATTCTAGGAGGCCGAGTGACCCGCAGCGGCACTCGCCGACCTGAGGGAGCTGTCGACTGAAAACCGGCCGAGATCGGTGGGTGAGCCGTAACGACGCCAGAGCCAAGCCCCATGCAGATTGCGATGAGCCCAATGAGAACCGAACTATCTTTGAGAGTCACCAACACAGTACTTGCCTCATTCGTGTCACAGGTTTAACTAGTTTAACTAATAGTGGTTATACCCTACACGAATGGCGTTGACACATGATGAAAAGTCGGAGCCAGATACAACAGCTCGGCGAAACAGTTGTCGTTCGTGGCGGCGCGTTCAGCCGCACGATATACTGGCATTCGGTTGACCGATGTGCCTTGGGAAGTGTCGCGGGAAGTCTTGGAATGAGACGAAAATTCGCAAATGAGAACTCCGAATGTCGAAATCTGATAAAGAGCTGAAATCTGAATCTAAACAGGCGCTAATGGAACGGAATGATTCGCGTGCATTGGCGTTCATTCGCGGTTCCTCCGCAAAATCCTCGGAGGAGAAATCCGTCCAACAAGACCGACTTTGGTTGTCGCCGAAGGCTGCCCTAAGTCATTGCGTGAGTTCCCGATCGGTGTCGGCACTAAGCTCACTCGCCTTCTTGCTGTTCCTGTTGACCGCATCGCCTGCCGGCTTCGCCGACGAACCTGCTCGCCGAAAGTTCACGAAGATGCAAGTTTCTAACGAGTACTTCTCTGAAGGGGCTGGTTACGGTGACTTCAACCAAGACAAGATCATCGATGTCGTTTGTGGGCCGCATTGGTATGCCGGGCCGGACTACAAGCAGAAATATCGCGTGTATGATGGCAAGAGCTTTTCCAACGATAAAGGGTACTCCGACAACTTCTTCTCTTTCGGACATGACATCAATGCCGATGGCTGGACTGACGTTGTTACGCTGGGGTTTCCAGGCCGCCCAGCTCATTGGTTCGAGAATCCGAAAGGCAAGGGCGGCAATTGGCCCAAGCACGTCGCGCTGCCGGGTGTGGACAACGAGTCGCCGGCATTTGCCGACCTGACCGGTGATGGGCGGCCCGAGATCATCTGTTCCTACCAGGGTCGGCTCGGGTACGGCGAGTTCGATCCCGACGATCCGACTGCCCGTTGGAATTTTCACGCCATTAGTGACCGCGGCCCGTGGGCACCGTTTACGCACGGGCTGGGCTTGGGCGATGTGAACGGCGACGGGCGAATGGATCTGCTCACGGCACTCGGCTGGCTCGAACAGCCGGCTTCGCTGGAAGGCGACCCGATTTGGGAGCCACACGTTTTTCGCTTCTGTCCGGGCGGGACACAGATGTTTGCCTACGACGTGGACGGCGATGGCGACAACGATGTGATTACGAGTCTGCAGGCACATGCGTATGGACTGAGTTGGTTCGAACACGTCAAGGGCGACAATGGCGAAATCACGTTCGAACCGCACCCCATCATGGGTAGCAAGCCCGAAGAGAATCCGTTCGGCATCGTGTTCTCGCAGTTGCACGCGATGTCGTTGTACGACATGGACGGCGACGGCCTGAAAGACATCATCACCGGGAAGTGCTATTGGGCTCACAATGGCCACGACCCCGGCGCGCGAGACTCCGCAGTTTTGTACTTCTTCAAACTCGAACGCAACAAAGACGGAGCACACTTCATTCCCCAGCAGATCGATGATAACTCGGGCGTCGGACGGCAAGTTTCCATCGACGATCTGAATGGCGACGGCCGGCCGGACATCGTCGTTGCCAACAAGAAGGGCGTATTCGCTTTTCTCAATAGGATGACATCCCATTGAACGCACGATTGCCAAAACTGCTCATCCGCCATCTCATCCTGGCGATCACCGTTGCCGCGGCAACACTGACCGGCGTGCCAACAACCGCTGGCGAAGCAACGTTGTATCGGGATTCGTGGGGCGTCCCGCACATTTGGGCTGACGACTTTGGGTCTGCCGGTTATGCGATCGGCCAGGCACAGTGCGAGGATTCTGTGCATAACGTCATTTACTGTCTGCACGCCGGAGTCGGGCGGCTGTCGGAGCTGTTCGGTCCGGGCATGCTGACCTCTGACATTGAGGCGCGGAAGCTGAGGCACGGAGCGGTGGCCGAACGAGATTGGCCTAAACTCAGTCGACCCGTCCGCGAGTTGATCGAAGGATTCTGCGTCGGCGTCAACAACTATTTGGATTCGCACCCCGACGAAATCCTGGTGCCCCTTGAAAAGGTAACTCCGGTCCAGGTCGTTGCCTGGCATCGGTCGTTGCTTATGTTGTCGGCCGCCGGCGTGGGCAAGGCAGACGCCGAAGCGTCCAAATCAGACGGTTATCACCCCATCTACAACCCAGACAAGGTTGGAACAGAAAATGCGGGCACCGGTGAAGAAGATCAGCATCCGGGAATCCCACCGGGCAAGAGCAATTCCTGGGCATTGGCCGGAGTGAAAACCGCCAGCGGCGCCCCGATGTTGCTGATCGATCCACACTGGATGGCAGAAGGACATCTGCAGCTTTATGAATTCTGGTTGCACGTCCGCGATGAATTGGACGTGGGAGGATTCGCACTGACTGGCACTCCACTTCCTGGTCTGGGAATCACACCGTCTGCCGCGTGGACGGTGACCGCCGGCGGTGCTGATTCGTCCGATGCCTATGCGCTGAAGATCAATTCCGACAACCCGCATCAGTACGAGTTTGACGGCCAGTGGGAAGAGATGGACGTGCGGAAGGAAACGATCCGCATTCGACAGCCGGACGGAAGCACGCGGAAGGAACATGTTGAAGTCCTTGCCACGCGACATGGCCCGATCCTGGATACCAAGGGCGGCGTTCCCTACGCCGCGGCGATGGGCGGCTACGATCGAGCGGACGCGTTGGATCAGTATTTCCAGATGGCAGCCGCTCGCACGACTGAGCAATTCAAACGTGCGATTGCTCTCAACCGCATGTCGTACTTCAACCTAATGTGGGCCACCACGGAAGGCGACATCGGTTTCGTGCAGACGGGGCAGGCTCCATTGCGCCCAGAGGGCTTCAACTGGAACAAGATGGTTCCCGGCTGGACGAGCGCGAGCCTGTACCGCGGACGGGTTCCGTTTGAAGAACACCCGACCGTGGAAAACCCAGTGACGGGTTTTCTGCAGAACTGCAACGTAGCCGCCGATGTCGTCACACCGGGCCTTTCAATGACGCCCGATGACTTTCCACCAGGAGTTCTGTTCGGTCACTACGGGGCATACCGCGCTCGTGGCGCTCGCGCGACGCGACTGCTCACGCAGATCGACAAGGCCACGCTCGAAGATGGTCGGCGGATTGCGTTTGACTCGTATATTCCACCAGCCGACTTGTGGGTGCCGAGTATTCTGCAGGCCTGGTCGGAACACAAACCCGCGTCCAACGAAGAAACAAGGAAGACAGAGAAATACGAACGGCTTCAAGAGGCGGTGAAACTGATCGGTTCGTGGAACCGTATGGCAACGCGCGACAGCGAAGGGGCCACGATGTTCCGATTCTGGCGACTTGCCTGCAACGACATGGACTCGAAGGTCGGCCGCGACGCGTTCTCCGTTCCAAACACACCGGAGATCAGACGTGACGCGCTGACGGCTTTGCAGAATGCTGCCGATCATCTTCACGAGAACTACGGGCGTATTTCCGTTCCCTGGGGAGACGTCAAACGGCTGCGGCGCGGAAAAAAGGAATGGCCGTTAAGCGGCGATGGACTCGGCAAGCTGGGCATGGACGCGCTCCGGGCCACCGCGGCCGATTCGTTCGACGATCAACACAAGTTGATTCCGAAAGGTGGTCAGTGCGTGACTTCAGTCGTCATGCTGACCAGTCCGCCGACAATTCGTGCGGTCGTTGCCTACGGACAAAGCAACAAGCCCGGTTCGACACACTACGACGATCAGGCACCGCTCTACAGCGAGGAGCGATTCCGTGAAGTGCCCTGGACGCTCGATCAACTGCGGCCGCATGTCGAGTCGGAGAAGACGTTCACGTATGAACGATGATGCACGCACTCGTCGTCTTTTAGCGCATCGCTTTCTTGTCTTTCTCGGTCGAGGGTTAAGATCATGTCACCTCTTCCAAGGGGATTGCGCTCTATTGTTTTTTCACGGTCTTCTTCAACAGAAAGCCCATCAGGTCGTTAAGGTCTGCTGCCTTTATCGTCTCTCCGAGGTTGGACGGCATCGCTGACCCTTCAATTACGCGGCGCTCGTCGATTTCGGCCAACGGAATTCGTTGTTGCTTTCCGGTTTGATCGACCAGGAGCAAGACCTGGCCTTCCTGCCCCGTGACCAGTCCCGTAAAAACTTGACCGGCTTCGGTGACGATCACGGTTACGCAATAGTTCTTGTCGACGGCTCGGTTGGGATCAAGAATGTCTTCCAGCAATCGCTCAACTCCACGCTGGCCTACACCGTCCAGTTCCGGTCCCACCTTCTGGCCCTGATTGTCGAGCTGGTGACACGCCGCGCATGTTTCGCGATAGACTTCCGCGCCGCGTGCCGCATCGGGTGCCGCCTTCCTGAAAGCAACCCAGCGTTGCCGAATCAACTGCTGAGTCTGAGCGTCCAATGACGGTAGATTCGCCACGAGTTCCTTCCTTCGCGAGGCGCCATTGGCCAGCCCGCTGACGGGCAGCAACCGCCCGATCTTTGCGTCTTGCAACACGCGTGGCGAGACCTTTCCTTGTTCTACAAGGTCCAGCAGCGCATTCGCCCCATCGGCATCGATGATCAACCCGCGAGCGAAGCCGAGCGCGATCAAGTGCGAGTCGGTCGGCAGCTTCGTCAGAATTCGCTCTCGCAGTTCGGTGTCCTTACGGTTGGCGAGCTTTTCGGCGGCGAATTGTCGCAACGCGGGGAGCTCTTGCTGGTCGTATACGAACGTGAAGAACAACGCAACCGATTCGACTGGATTGACGGCGAGCATCGCCTGGATCGCGGCCAGGCGCTCAGCGGGGACCGGGGCCTTTCGAGCACACAACCGCGACAGTTCCTTCGCCAGGCCTTGCAGCCGCATCTGCCTCGTCAGTTCGACTCCCTGATGCACACGCGCGGCATCGTCGCTTGTCAGTAGTGGCCGTACAAGACGCTCGCCCCACTGCCGGATCGTTGGCGAAATCTTCAGCCCACGCTCTTGCGATCCCCGATAGATGGCAGAAGCGACGGCGATTTGGGCTGCCTCGTCACGATCGACGTACGTTTCGGCAAGTGCCAGCACAGCGGGAAGCGTGCCAGCATCGATGTTGCGGATAATATGCCGCAACAGATCGGATTGCCGCTCTTGCGGATACTCGTCCTTCAAGAACCGGTGCCACAGAAATGCAGCCGCCGACGGCGATGGAATCCCCACGGACACATCCGCCAGCCGTTTCAGGTATACCGCCGACTCCGAGAAACGTCGCTCCCAGTGATCGAAACGACCAAACTCACGGAGTGCATCGCGAAGGCTCATTCGCGCTGCATGAATCAGGCACGCATCGGCAGCATCCGCGTTTGCCAACAGCAACAGTAGTGGCTCGACCGCCTCTTCCCGCGGATGTCGCGCGAGCGCTTCAACGGCGGCCCGAACAACGAACCCATCCTCATCCTCCAGACGCGCGAGTACAGCGGCAATGATTGCTTCGTCCCAATCCTCTGCCTCCGCCAACACCTTCACCACGTGCAAGCGAACCAGTGGCGAATCATCGCCAATTCTCGGCTGCCAATCGGCCGGCGTTAGCTCGCCGAGCCGTTGAAGAATCCACAAACCGTGAGCCCGCTGCGTTTCCGTCGCGTCGCGGGACAACATCACTCGCACGGGTTCAACACTTGCCGCTCCGATTCGTTCAACAAGTTGATGCGTCGCGTGTGTGCGAACCACAAGGTTTGGGTCGGCCAAACGACTGAGAAGTTCATCCACCGTCGCCTTCGTCAGATCACTTGCCATGCCTGGCTGTTATGCGTGCCGACGTAACTGACTCGCCAAATCCGTCCGTGCTTGCGGTCACGTTTCGGATGATTCAGCGGTACCTCGTAGTGCCCGATGATGCAGTTGTACATGTCCGCAATGTAAAGCGCGCCATCTGGCCCGAGTTGAATGTCCACGGGGCGGAACCAAAAGTCGTCGCACGTCAAGAAGTCATCCTGTTCGATCGCCGTGTATGTCGAGCCATACCGTTCGAGGCGATCGAGATTGATTCTTCCCGTGATCGGATTGCCGATGAACAACGAGCCGCGATACGCCGCTGGGAATTGCTCCGCTGCGTAGTACACAATGCCGGCAATACCGGTCGAACCGTGACTGTGCTGCATCAACTCTGGACCGAATCCAAGCCCATCGCCTTGCGAACGCGGATAGTGAGCGCTCGGCAACAACATCGTCGCGGGCCGTGTGTGGCAATCGGAGGTAAAGACGTTGCCCCAGGGGTCGATGGCAAGTCCAAATGGATTCACCTGTCCGTGCGCATAGTGTTCGATGCGCGAACCATCCGGTCGAAGCCGATAGGTGTTGCCCGATACCATCTTGATCGACTCGCCGTCAGTCCCAACGATTTCGGACGTGTTGACAAAGCCGTGACAGCCATAAACCCAGCCGTCAATCCACCATGTCAACGAACTGATCATGCCATGCGTGTCGTTGAATCCGAAATCTCCAAACTGCACCTGTCGCCCCGCCGTCCCGTTCTCGCTTTTGTCGAAGAAATAGACTCTTGGAACGCTGAACCCCAGCACGCCACCAGGCACCGGCGTCACGCCGATCGGAATGTTGAGCCCTTCCGCGAACGCATTGACCTCTTCAGGAACCCCGTCACCGTTGTTATCGTCGATCCGCAGAATCTTGTCGCGCCCGGGACGATCCGAAGGTGCAGGGATCGGGTACTCGATCGACTGCGAGACGTAAAGACTCCCAGTCGCGTCGAAGTTCAAGTTGATCGGATTGACAATCTGCGGTTCGCTCGCGACAAGCTCGATTTGAAATCCATCGGGTAGGTGGAACGTCTCGAGTTGCTCTTGGGCCGACCGAGGCGGATTCTTGACAACAAAGGGTCGCTGCTGCTGTGCGTCGACTTGAGGGGGACAGATCAGCGCCGCGGCTAGACTTACGATAGCGAAGTGGCGTGGGAAGCAGATTCGACAACTCATGATTTACTCGGGATGAACGATGTATCACCGCAAAAAAGTGCTGACGGTCGGTCTTGACCCGAACTGGTCTGCCTACGATGGAGTCTATTAAATGTGGCGGTGCGGGTGTCAGTCAAGTCACCTCTCTACATCGATACCAAGTGACTTAACGAGCCCCGGTCTAGCTCTGGTCAGAAGCACGATCGGGCTTCAATCGTTTTGCTTACAAACGGTTACAGCTTCAAAACGCCGCTGTTTCGGACACTTCGCGGCCCATCATGCGTGGAGCGAATCTGCATTTAGCGCCGCGACAAAACGCGGCCGGTAGGATTGGCAACAGCGTCAGATTCTGCGACGCTGCACGGTATGGATGGTCTAATGGGAACCAAGGAAGCACGCGGCGTCTAGCAACGCATGATTAGCGAAATGCCGAAGCATGAGGATGGTCAACGAATGAAGACGGCATCTTCTGTTTTACTTTGTCTGATTGTGAGCTGCGGTTCCGTGGCCTCCGCCGCTCAGCCAACTGCTTCGCCGACGGTGGAACTGTCGGGCGAGCAATTGCGAGACAAGATCCGCGGTGGGCTTCTGGGACAAATGCTGGGAAATCTCAACGGCCTGAAGCACGAGATGAAGTACATTCACGAGCCGGGCGATGTGGTTCAATACACGCCGGGCTTGCCGGAGGGAGCCATCACCGACGACGATACGGACCTCGAGTGGGTCTATATCGTCGAGATGCAGCGGGCGAACACGATTCTCCTTCCTCCGCAGCGGATCGCCCAGCTGTGGAAGTCACGGATCAACCGTCGAATCTGGTGTTCAAACGAGTATGCTCGTCAGCTCATGGACCTCGGCTTGGAACCGCCCTTGACCGGGCGATCCGCGCTGAACCCCTGGGCCAATTTTAATATTTCGGGACAGTTCCTTTGTGAAACATTCGGGTTGATCGCGCCAGCCATGCCGCAAACCGCGGGCCGGATCGGTTTGAACTATACGACTGTGGCGATCGACCTGGAACCCGCCCAGACGACACAACTCTTTACAGCAATGATCGCCACGGCGTTCACTGCCCGCTCGGTCGATTCGATCCTCGCCGCCGGTATCAACGCGACCGACCCTCGGAGCGAACTGCGGGCGATCGTGGCGGACGTGCGAGAATGGCAAAAGAAATATCCAGACGATTGGCGAACCACCCGGCGATTGGTGAAGGAGAAATATAGCCGACACAACGGCGGGATGCGGGACCGTAACGGTTATGAATTGAATACAGCCTCCACCATTGCCGCGTTGGTGTACGGCAAAGGCGATCTGCCTAAAACGCTGATGACCGCTTTCAATTTCGGTTGGGACGCAGACAACTCTGCAGCCACCGCGGGAACCATCGCGGGAGTCATGACTGGCTACCGATCGATGCTGGCTCAGGGATGGCCAATCGTCGATCGCTATAAGAACACCACTCGGCAAGAGATGCCGGCCGACGAGACCATTACGAGTTTTGCCGACCGGCTGATCGATCTGGCGGAGAAGGTCATTATCGACGGTGGGGGACAGCGCTTGCGTATCGATGGCAGGACCGTCTACAGAATTCGAACCGAAGAGCCCAAGAACGTGTTGCCGCTTCCCAACCTCGAGCAGCAGACGGTCGAGATGCGCAAACGCCTGAAGACGAAAATCACAGCCGCCATCTTGGATGAAAGTTCTGTCCAGATGCGCGCGCAGGCCGCCTATCTGGCAATCTGCCTGGATCTTGCCCCAGAGATAAGAACGCAGCATACGACGGCATGGGCGGAGTCAATCAAGGCGCTCAGCCGCCATGAAAATGTAGTTCAGGCGATCTACTATCAAGCAAACGTGCCGAAAGGAGGCCTCTTGCGCAAACGGGCGACTGCTGCGGGCCTGAAGCGACCGGAGAAACGAAAGAGGCTGTGGGAGTGAAGCCGCAATCGGCGCGTGCGTCGCAGCAGGTGACGATCATGTGATGACGTTGAATCAGGCGTGCTGTCGCTTGCGGCGTTTTGTGCGCCTAGTAGGACGGGATCAAGATTCCTATCAGTAGAATTCCTATCAGTTGCCGAAAGCTCCAAATGTCGTATTCGCGTCGACCAAAATTTGTTTGCCTGGTTCTCGTTACTCTGCTGTTATCAGGCCGGTTCTCCAGTCCGCCGGCGTCTGGCGCTGAAACGCCTGTTGACCCCAAGCATACGAACTCGCTGATCCACGAAAAAAGCCCTTATCTACGGCAACATGCCCACAACCCCGTTGACTGGGTTCCATGGTCACAGGAGGCGCTGCAGCGGGCAAAGAAGGAAGACAAGCTGATCTTCCTCTCGATTGGCTACTCGACTTGCCATTGGTGCCACGTGATGGAGCGAGAGTGCTTTGAAGACGAGGAAGTGGCCGAGTTGCTCAACCGGGATTTCGTCTGCATCAAGGTCGACCGCGAAGAACGGCCCGATGTGGACGACGTTTACATGGACATCGCCCAAGGGTTGGGTAGCGGCAACGGCTGGCCACTGACCGTCGTGATGACTCCGGACGGACAGCCCTTCTTTGCCGGGACCTACATCCCTAAACACGACAAGTACAGGATCCTCGGGTTGATGAAGCAGCTGCCGATTCTGGTGCGGCAAGTACGCTACGGTAGCAACTTGTTGGACGAGGGAGTCCAGCGAGCTCAGCGGCGAATCGATCTGCTCAACGCGCCGGCACGACCGATGGACGTGGTAATTGAGGACGCCCGGCTGGACGAACTCTTCGAGCGGCTGATGATGTCGCACGATCCGACCTACGGTGGGTTTGGGGTGTCGATGAAATTTCCTCGGCCACATCAACTCCTGTATTTGCTCAGCTATCATCAACGGACAGGCAACGGTCAGGCGCTGGCCGCGGTCAAGCTGACGCTGGATCGGATTCGAGCTGGCGGGATCTATGATCAGGTTGGCTACGGCATCCATCGTTACGCCACCGACAGAATCTGGAAGGTCCCCCATTTCGAGAAGATGCTGTACGACCAGGCACAACTGGCCATGGCGTCGGCCGAGTGTTTTCGTGCAAGCGGGCAAGAGAAGTATCGCCGCATGACCGACGAACTGTTCGAGTATGTGCTCCGCGACCTGACGTCACCACAGGGGGCCTTCTACTCGGCCGAAGACGCCGACAGCGAGGGCGAAGAGGGCAAGTTCTACCTGTGGACGGCCGACGAACTGCGGGACTTACTTACGGATGAGCAGTTTGCGGCGATCAGCCAGATCGAGGACATTCAGGAGGACGGGAATTGGACCGATGGACCCAGCGGCGAGCGTCAGCCGACAAACATCCTCTACCGAAGGACGAGCTCCGGAACGAAATCGATTGACCGGATTCCAGACGAGTTGCAGAGGCCGTTCGAGGCTGCTCGCCTGGCACTATTTAAAAAACGTTCGCGGCGCGTGCGACCGCTTCGTGACGAGAAGATCCTTACCGACTTGAACGGGTTGATGATTGCGTCACTGGCTCGGGGTGGACGGATCTTCCATGAAGATCGCTATGTTCGGGCAGCGGCCAAGGCATTCGATTTCATCGACACACATCTGCGTGACCAGAGCGGTCGGTTACTTCACGTTTGGTATGAGGGCAGCGCGGCAGTTCCTGCCTTTCTGGACGACCATGTCTTTCTTGCATTCGCTGCCATCGAACTCTACAAGGCGACCTACGATCCGAAGTATCTGGAGTCCTCGCGGCAGTTGATCGATACGATGCACGAACTATTCGTCGACGAGGCAGAAGGTGGCTACTTTTTCACAGCCAAAGATGCGGAGCGGTTGCCGATCCGCCCCAAGAAATTCGGCGACATGGCAGTACCCTCGGGCAATTCGGTGGCCACACTCGTTTTGTCGGAGCTGGCGCGGCTGTCAGGCGAACCGAAATACGAACACCGGGCGGCACGACTGGAACGGATTCTCTCGATCGGCTTGATTAACATTCCCGCCCGCAGTACGCTGTTCGCCGTCGCCCTCGAATACCGGCGAAGACCCGGTGTAGAGGTGGTCATTGTCGGCGACCCCGCAGCCGCGGACACGCGGCAGATGCTCGCGAATCTCGAAGAAAATGTATCCAAGCAGACTGTCACGATTCTGGTCAAAGACACCGAGAATCCAACTCACACGAAACGGTTGTCCAAAGTCGCACCTTTTACGAAGCCTTACGCCCAAATCGGCGGCAAGGCGACGGCGTACGTATGTCGGAATCGGATCTGTCAACTCCCGACAAACGACTTGCAGATCATGCTCGGCCAGCTCAGCGAGCCGCCTCCGGTACAAGAGTAGATGACGCATTCCGTCCTCTATCCATCTGTTAGCAAGGAGGTAGCTTGATCAGTAAATCTTCGCCATCGACGTGGAGTTCGTCGTCGTCATCATAGAAGACAAAGTCAACGGGGCCTCCTTGGCCGTCATTGGCGAAGATCTTGTCCGCGCCGCAGCCGCCGATGAACAGATCAATGCCATCTCCGCCGGAGTTGAGGTCGTCGTGCAATTCGTCGTCACCGTGCCCACCGTGTAACAGGTCGTTGCCCGAGCGGCCGAAGATGATGTCATTGCCTGCATCGCCGAACATCAGATCGTTGCCTGCGCCGCCGTCAATCAGATCGTCGCCGTCGCCGCCGAACATCAGATCGTTACCTGCACCTCCGAACATCAGATCGTCGCCGCGTCCGCCGTGGGCGAAGTCGTCGCCAGCTCCGGCGAAAACTGCGTCGCGACCACGGCCGGCGTAAACGGTGTCGTTGCCGCCGCCGGACTCGATGTAGTCGTTGCCGTGGCCGAGTCTGCTGTTGGCCAGGTAGACGTCGTCGGCGCTGAGAATCACTTGATTAATCGTGGCCGGGCCATCGCCCAGCACAGTGTCGGCGCCGCCGTGGGTGCGAATCATATCGCGGCCGCTGCCGCCTACGACAATGTCGGCGCCAGCACCGCCGATCAACGTGTCCGCACCGGTCCCACCAAGGACGATGTTATTGCCATCGCCGCCGTCCACGCGGTCGTTACCACCGCCGCCTTCGATGTAGTCGTTGTTCGGCGGGGCGACGATCTCGAGTTGGACAGTCGCGAAGCCTTCGATCGACGCCGCGGTGACTTCCGCGATTGGCACGACCAGGGGATACACGTTTGGCCCGTCGCCCTGGACGCTGTCACGAGCGGCGCCGGCGAAGACCAGATCATTGCCGGTACCAGCGACGATCGTGTCGTTGCCAGAGTTGATACCGCTGATCCGCGAAAGGTATCTGTGCAGCGCGAGCGGATCCGGCTGGTACGGATCAATCGGTGCGATGTCTGTGACCGGCGGGGCAGCTGCAATCAGGTCAACGGCGACCGGTTCGCCGGGCTGCGGAACAGGAAGTTCCGACAAGGAATTGACGCTATCTCCTAAGACGATGTCGGCCGATGCGCCGCTACGGATGGTGTCGTCGCCGGCCCCGCCGACGATGGCGTCGCGGCCGCGACCACCGAAGATCGTGTCGTCGCCGCTACCGCCGAAGACGAGATTGACTGCGCTTCCGCTGGTGTCGCCTGCATACACCTGGTCATTGCCGTCGCCCGCTTCGATGATGTCGTTGCCGGCGCCGAGCGCGCTGTTGGCCAGGTAGACGTCGACGGCGCCGAGGATCACCTGGTTGATCGTGTTCGGGCCGTCGCCGAGGACGCGATCCCGTCCGCCGCCGCTGCTGATCGTGTCGTCGCCGCTACCGCCGCCGACGATGTCGGCGCCGATGCCGGTTGTCAACATGTCATTGCCGCCTCCGCCAAGGACAAGGTCATCGCCCGGTCCGGAACTCACGATGTCATCGCCGGAACCCGCTTCGATGTAATCGTTGGCGGGCAGCGGGATGATGTCCGTCTCGGCGACCGCGAAGTCCAGGCTTATTGTGCCGGCGGCGCTTGCCACTTCCCAAATCTCAACGGGAGGAACGGTGCCAGGCGGCACGTTGGGGCCATCGCCGGTCACGTTATCGCCTTGTGCGCCTGCAAAGATCATGTCATGGCCCGTGCCGCCAACGATCGTGTCCCTGCCGGAGTTGATGCCGCTGATACGCGAGAGGAACCTGTAGAGGGCCAGCGGGTCGGTGTCGGGATCGTCCGGATCAACTGTCGCTAAGTCGGTGATGACTTGTGCGTCGGCTGCAATTGGGAGCGCCGGATCACCCGGATGTGGCAGTGGAACTTCGGCCAGCGAGTTCGGTCCGTCGCCGAGCAGGATGTCGTTGGCGACGTTGCCGTAGATCGGATCGTTGCCGGATCCGCCCAAGATATTGTCGACGCCGGCACCGCCCAAAATTGTGTCGTTGCCCATGCCGCCAAAAACAAGTGTCGGCTGCAAGACGGTGCTATCAATGTTTACGAAATCGTCTCCGCCCTTGGCTTCGACGTATAAGCCATCGACATCTTCGTTGTTGAAGCTGATGGAAACGCCGTTGACCTCGACCACAAAACGCCCCTCGGCGACAAGTACGGAGATGTTGTCGGCGCCTTCGCTCCCTTGCACCTCGACAAGCCCGTCGTCGTCCAGGCCGATGCTGGTCAGCATGTGGCGACTCTCGAGGTGTTGGAGGAACAAGCTCCGTCTGCCGCGCCGGGCTGCCTGTTGATCCGAATTACGGGTACTGCGGCTGGTGAACTTGCGGTTGATCATCTTGGTACTCCCATGAATTTCTAGAACGGACACTCCCAAGGCGCGCACGCCTTTCGCAACAGGCCAGACCGATTCCGTCAGGATCGATCCGCAATTCGCCAAAAGTGTTGGAGCAAGCGGTCGTGGTTGCGTTGCTTCGAAAACCCTCTAAAGACCGTTCGAGGAATTACTGTCCGATAGTCGCCTTTCGCTCCGCAAAAGGAACCTGCTTTCGCGGAGCGACAGACGACAATAAAGGATCGAACACTGCTAAAGTGATAGAAAGATATCTCTCTCGACTCCCCTGTCGCGATGACACGGTGGAAGCGAGAGTGAGTTGTTGATCGATGTTCTGATCGCGACTGAGATTGGTAGTGCGGGAAACGTCACGCGTCGTGCACTTTTCTTGGAACTTTTCGGGGAATTTCTTTCACGGTGAAGACCCGACGACCCACACCAACCATGCAACTGTGTTGGCCTTTACCAACTAGTAGTCTTCGTAAACGAGAATCTTGCGCGCCCAAAAGTCTTTAATAGAAGTTTCTTGGGATCGCTTTCGTCTCAGTCAAAGGTTTGAGAGAGGAGAGGTGCAAGATTGGAACACCCTTGAGCAGTTGTGTTCCCCGACCAACCTGCGGTCGTGCCCGGCTACTTTTCGTTTTCGTTTCGCTAGCACATCGAATACAAGGCGATTCTTGATTCGGCGCTATTCGCCAGCGCGCTCATCACGGGGTAGCGAGTTGGCCTGCTTGGGGATCAGAAAACGCGTGCCGTACTGCAGCAACTGAACGTCCGAGACAAGCTGTGCTCCGAGGGGGGCGTTCGGGAGTACAACTCCGCCATCCGCCGTACGCTGCCCCCGATCCACTCTGAAGTCCGAGAAGATTGGCGACCTGGACGGGCCGCGTCTGGGTCCAGGGATGTAGTACAGCTGCTCGGCCGGACTCCAGATGAACGGTTCGGTTCGCACGAGCTTCGGTTGCACCGGCTCCATTCCCATCGGTGCCGTACCCTCGCTGCCCATGCCCATCATCATCCCGCCCATGCCGCCAGCCCCCATCATGCCACTCGTCGCATCATCCCAGACTTCTTGCTCGACGCCTTCTCGAACGTACACGAACAGTTGCCCCGTGTACGGATCGACCGGCCGTTGTTCCAAGCCATGGCCGACCAACTCTTCCAAGATGAGGGGTAGTTCCTCATGCTCCATCGACCACGCGACAAGCGCCAGCTGCACCTGCACGGCGCGACGGTGCATCTCAGCCGCGTCGGTGGTGCGTTGGTAGCTGAATCCGAAAGCAGTCGTTAGTTGGAACCAAGGAGTCGTTCGTACCCAAGGCGCGAGATCTTTTTCGGTGACCACGATTCGGCGGCCGTCACGTCTGGTCAGCGTAACTTCCTCAGTAGACTCAACCGGCCACGGCCACAGGCGAGAAGGAGGAAGTGTCGCCTGGTTTGCAAGCCGCTGCAGTTCGGACTCGGTGTACAACTCCAAGAGGCGCGATGTACGCGCTCGTTCCCATGGCATCAACCAATACAAGGTCGCGATGAGCCTCCCCTGAACGGTGTCAATCCCGTAGTATCCAGAGATAAGTTTGTCATCTAGTTCGATGAATCGCCGCACGAGAGCGTATCGTTCGCGCGTTCCCTGCTCCCAGTCCAGTTCGTTCTTCGCCGAGAAGTCTCGGACGCGGATCAACATTTCCAGAACCGCTTTGTGAGTTTGCTCCGGATGCGCGGCCCACTTTGGCAGTTCGGGCCACACGGCGTCTTCGATCCTTTGCGCATAAGTGATGTAGAGATGCGACGATGGCTGTTGATAATGGTGAGCGGCGAAACGCATTATCGCGTCGTACAATTTGGCCGCGCCAGACAGGTCTCCATCGGCCGTAAGTTGTCTTGCTTCCGCGATCGCGGCATTTGCCAAAGTGCGACCGTCAACAAAGAAGGCCACGTTCGATAAGTCGCTCCAGTTCGAGAAGTGACAATCCGGTCGCTCGCTGGCTGCAACGAACAATTCAATCCCGCGACGCCACTCTTCATCTCGCTCTGTAATCGTGACCTCGCCGACTTCATCGACCTCGACCCTGCTCTGCAGTAACGAAATGGCTTCAAAGTACATCCCGGCCGTTTCGCTTGCTTCAGGCGGAATTGGCGCCCGCGTCTCAGCAATGGTCGGCGTGAACGACATCTTGATGGCTGGTATCTCGTAGACGCGATACGCGGCTGTGGCGGCCAGGACGATTAGGATGGGCACCATGATCGAGGCGGCGGTCGCGATTCGGACTCGCCACGACGTGCGTTGTTGAATCCACTTGGGAGCGTACAACCACGTCGCCCATAGGAAGATCAATGGCAGCGGAAGTAGTGAAACGACCCACCATACACGCATTGACACGAGAAGCGCGGACCAACCACACAAGACGAGACTGCAAAGAATCGCCGAAAAGACGGCGACGATGCCGCTGCGAATGAACATCGAGCAAGTCTGTCCCGCGGCAAACAGCAGGACCGTCAACCCAAGTGCGGCAGCGGGAATTTCCTCGTCCTCCGGCCAACCGAATAGAAGTGGAATGCAGGCGATCAGTGCGACAATCGCGAGAACAGTGCCCCAAGTAAGTTGTCGTGAGAACCAGACGAGTCGTGGTCGTACACCATGCTCCGCGAAAAAGTGATAGCGCTGTCCCTGCTGATCCGACCAAAACGTGGAGGCTCCTAACGCAGTCGCCAGAACCGGCAGCAACACGAGCATGACTTCCCACTGAGGATGGAACCGAGGAGACTGCAAAGTGCTGAGTATGCAGCCAAACCAGATGAAAAGTGCTATGTAGCCGGCAGTGAGCCAGAATATGGTGAGGCGCGACTGACGCCACTCGTGCCAGACAAGGCGCCGCATGACCATCACGTGGGTCGCCGTCGCCGCGCGAGTTGACCCGGCGACGCTAACTCCTGTTCGTTCCCTCCGCATTTGAGACAGGGGCGGGTGTTCATTAAACCATCGTTTGCCAAGCTTGATAGCAACGGCCAACGCCATCAGAGCGGTGAGGCTCCTCAGTGGTAGCGTGCTGAAGTACTCGTCCAGTTGCTGCTGAAAGAGGTTGTCAAATGCGACAACGAGAACTAACGAGCTGTATCCAAGCAAGACTGCGATCAGGCCACTGACAACGGCTGCCGGGAGCACGCGACGCAGCAGGAGCGAGCTGAATACTGCCCAGAACAGTACTTCAATCGCGGCGATGGTGCCACCAGCCCAAAGTTGCAAATGCCAACTGTTGTCCGGTAGGTTCCAGCTCGCAAAAGCCCACGCCACGCACCATAGCACTGGGAACAAAGCAAGGAGGCTGGCGACGGCCAGCGCAAGCTTGGCGGCAAAGATGCGACCCGCCGCCACAGGTAAAGCCCGCTGAAACGAGAATGTCTCGGCTTCGTGTTCGCCCGCAAATAGTACAGCCCCGCAGCCAAGTGAATACAGGACTGGTACGCTGAGCGCAACGGTGAACAAGCCATTGGTCAATTCACTCCATTCGTTCAGCATGGAATACAAGATGACTCCGACTTGCATGATGATGCCGGCCGCCACGATCGCGCACCACAATGCTCGCTGTTGCCGATACTCCTTCCAAACGACTCGCCAGAAGATTGCTGTGTTCATGGTCGGTTCCAAAATCGACATTCAGCTCGGAGAGATCAGCCTTCCAGGATTAACCGTGGGATCGATTTCTCACGTCGTTATGTTCCACCAGCATGAACGTGTTAATTGAATTTCGGCCGAGCCCACCGCAAACATCGCCGCAGAAGGCAGTCCCGGCCACTACTGCGTTGGAGAACTCACTTGATCAAACTCTTTCGACTGCGAACTACCACCTTCGTTCCGCATGTAGGCGACGAAGATCTCTTCCAGGCTCGGCGTACGAACGTCGATGCTCTCGATCGATTCATGAGCATGGAGCTGTGCGAGCGATTCACGCTCCCCATTTCGAACCAACAACTGCCACTGCCTCGAGCGGCGTCGCTGCCTTAACCCCAATACCGTTTAATGAATCACAACTACTGACTGCTTAAAGGTTTTCGTTGGTGGCGGTGGGTGCCGGTGTTGTGGTCGCTTCTTCGGCCAGC
>MPMF02203181.1_pt1 | contig 19749 bp, 17 predicted proteins | sample 1617271 | NCBI WGS metagenome assembly MPMF02 (sample SAMN05944812, study PRJNA350692) | marine metagenome | biome: marine; feature: ODZ; material: water; isolation source: 120 m water sample prefiltered with 30 um filter, filtered on to 0.2 um... | place: Pacific Ocean | collected 2012-04-09... | reverse complement strand
GAGGGCCTTGCGAAGCAGGTGGTTGGATACCAGGAACCCCAAGTCTTGTTCGGGGCCTTTGTCACGATCAAACTGCAACAGGTAAGGTGATTTGCCATCCACCACACGGGCTTTCCTGATGGGGAAGATTTCATCACCCGGCAGACGGTCCCAGACTCCGAGTTCCGAGAGGATTTGCCGGGATAGGTGCGTCAGCGCGATATCACGACCATCGACGGGCGGATCGGCGAGAGTTGCACTGGAACATTTTTCAACCACCAGCACCCGCAGGCCGGTGCTCTCCAGGGAAGTTGCGAAACTGAGTCCGGCCGGGCCGGCCCCGACTATGACAATATCCTTTTTCATGCCCTAAGCCTGTTGCTGATGTCTGATTATGCATTGTCCTACAAACCTATCGGGCCGGAATTGATGTACATCAAAAGGCCCAGCGGAGAAAAGACTTAGTTTATTCGCGGACTCTCACGGCTCGAGGAACGTTCCTGCACCATGGGGTGCACGGCCACGCTGTGAAGAATCGAGCCGACGAGGTGAGTTGCACAGCGTCGCCTACGTGGAAGATCTAATCTTTGGCCTGGAAGATCCCTCGGCGGAGGGCCTGGTGTCTTTTCTAACCAGAGATTGTCCGCCAGCTTAAACGGAGACGCTAGCTCAGCAAGATGCAGAGGAAATGCTATCGCGTTCTATCCTGGCAGAGGTCTTAATATACAACTGCGTGGCACTGGCCAGGGTAAAACCCAACCAACCAAAATCAACTGCCATCAAGACCGCAGCCAGTTCTGCCATAGCGCCGGCCATGGCTGTAACTAGCACCATCATCAGCGCTGCCAGATGAATGCGAAACTGCCAGCGTGAGCGCAGTGCCGGTACTATCTTGCCCATATGGGGTAGCGTTTTCAGCAGCTCAAAACTCGTCATACAACGTCGCTGCAAATGCAGAAAACTGAGGAAGGGCACAATCTTCTGCAGCATTCCCATGATCACCGAAACTGCAAAACCGTAGATCATGAGGATACCAATGGCAACCGGTGCCTTGTTGAAAACGACGCCTCCGGGCACCCAATGTGCGCCGAAGTAGAAACCCAACTGCAACAGGGCTGCAGCCATCAGACTGGCTAATGCCAGGTGCCAGAATCGCGCAGTGACGTCGGGGATTTTCCGCTTGCGGCGATTCAACAATCTGGCGCAAAACAAGCCATAAATAAATGCCGCACCGCACCAGATAATCATAGCGAGGGCTTGCAGTAGGGGGTGCTGGGCCACTGTCAGTAGCAATAGTGACAAAAATACTGCCGTCGGCATGGCCCGCGCCAGCGGAGTTGGGAAGTTCGGAGTAACATGAAACATCGGTATTACCTGGTAACTCACCCCCATTACCAAAAGCAATACCCAACCACCCAGGCCCCAGGCGATATGGGTGTTAGTGATATTCACCAGCGGAAAGGATGTGGCCAGACCCAGGTATTGGGCCGCTCGCAACATGCCCAGAGCGAGGGTTACGACCAGCGACAGCGCCGCAAACCGGATGCTGTAAATAGAATCACCACCGCCAATTCGCCGTAATAGCAAGGATGCCAGAGCTGCAATAAACACCGAAAAAGCCAATAGCAGCAGGGGAACGGCCCAACGAAACAGATTCCAATCCTGCCAGCAAAAACCTGCTACCAGCAGCAATAGACCAAACAACAGCAGGCTGTGCACCAGGGTGGCTACTTTACCGCCGCCCGGAATGGGCTCTCCGCTGATAACCGGCACCAGTTGAAACATCGCGCCCAGCATGACCATGGCCATAAAACCCAGGGTCAGGAGATGTGTAATGCCCATCAGTTCGGGGTTCCACTGGGAATCGAACACCCGGCCGCCCTCCCACAGCAGGATCAGGGCCGCAGCCAAACCCATCCACGGCGCCGTGTTAAAAAAGCGAAAGGGTATATGGATTGGCGGTATGGTATCGAGGGACAGACCTGTCATCCTCATAGTACGCCCTCGCTATGGAGGCTGTCTGCGTCCTCGGGAAAGTAGATAATTATTTCGTAGGACGCGGTGGCAGTTTCTTCCACCTGATGGAGTAGTAACATTTTCCGACAGAACTCGAACAGTGGATAGGGCACCCTACGGTGCAGTATTCGCAGGTACTGTCCCGGTTTTAAGTGATGCAGAATTGCCGTTGCTTTCTCAAAGGGCTCGGGCGGTTCCATCTCGCGGGCATCCAGAGTCAACTCGTCAAGCATGGGGATTACTGGAGCCTGGACGCCTCGTCCGGGATACACTGGTCCATCATCGGGTAGAGAATATTCTCTTCTTTCATATTATGCTGCTGCATCAGCATCATCAGGGTTTCCGCCAGGCCGAGAAATTGTGCGCCATCCTGCGCAGTCAGAGCATCGCTCATCTGGAACAGTAGTGCGCGTATCTGCTCATGTTCGGAGCGCATCATCATGGTTGGCCCCATGGGGCCATTCACTGCCTCGATCGCGAGAAACAACTGCCCCTCCTCCTTGTCAGTTATATGCGCTTCCAGTTCACTGGTAAAAGCCTGCCAACCGGTCTCCGCTTGATCCCAGTTTTCACACGCAACTGCCTCCTCTGCGGCCGCGAATAATTCATCACATTGGCGATGATTGTGCTGCATAAAACTGCTAATTGTTGCCATAATCAAATGTCTCGTTAAGAAAAGTGTTCGGGTTGACAACCAGGGGCATAAGCTGAACTGCTGGCGCCAGTCCCCTGGGGCATACGAGTAAAAGATGAACCAAAACTGTCTCTTAGGTAATCAGCTCAAACTGTCCAACTTCCGCTGACGGGGCGTACGTCGCCAGATAAATATGGACTTTTAGTTGTCTGATTTAAGGGGTGGTTTGGCTCATCGGGTTTAGGGTTTGTGCTCGTTTATGATAATGCATTTGTTTCCTTATCAGTAATGTATTCACTTTAATCTGTTGTCTTTGTTTCAGGATTTCATTGCCTCTTCCATAAAATACATCTGCAGGAGTCAGGCTGTTCAAGGACTCATGGTAACGTTCATGATTGTAGTAGTGGATAAATTGCTGAATCTGATTTTCGAGTTCTCCGGGTAGATAGTAGTTTTCAAGAAGAATTCGGTTTTTTATAGAACGGTGCCAACGTTCGATCCTACCTTGGGTTCGTGGATGATAGGGTTTCCCCCGGATATGCGTCATGTCGTTGGCTTTTGAGGTATTGAGCGAGTTCACCAGAGATATAACTGGGTCCGTTATCACTGAGTAATCGGGGTTTATGCTTTACTTTTAGCTGAGCCAAACGATGGCGCTTCCTGGTAAGTGACGTCGGCGTGCCAGTAGTGCTCGCCTTCGTGGACGCGACCCTTCGATTCGATAATAGTAAGATGCGGGTCGCTGTCGCCACGATCGAACACCGGATGCGGCTCATCGAGTTCACCGAAACAGGCGGCGAAGGCGAGATACCGGTTGCCGGTAATGTGCTGGTTGCGAATAAACAGCACGTGGTACTCGAGCAGCGCGGCGAAAATTTCGGCTATGACAGACTCATCGAGGGGTTGGGGCAGATCGACGCCTTCGATAAAAACTCCGAGGTGTGGCGAATACCGTTCGGCCTTGATGATCTGTTAGCTCATCACAATACTCCTTTGTTTTCAGTCGCTGCGTTGCGCGGCATTGCTTTACTTTTCCCTGACCGGTTACTCGGCACGATCGAAAACACCGGTAACAACACCGCCTGCATCCCTCGGGGCAGCCCAGACTCGAATCATTGACGCATGAATGCTTCGAGTACCTCCATGGTTTTTTGCATACCAGCGTCGTCACCAACGGTGAAACGCAATTTGTTACTGAAATCATCCGGCGCGAACTGGCGCGGGATAACACCGTGCCGGTTCAACCAGTCGTTGGCCTCGGACGCAGTCTTCCCGGGAGTCTGCGAAAACTCGACCAGCATGAAATTGGTCTGACTGGGATACACCTTGAGTCCCATTTCCGTGAGTCCCCGGGTGAACCCGGCTATCCACTTGCGATTGTGAACAAGCGCCCGGTCTACATGTGCGGTGTCGCGCACCGCGGCGATCCCGGCCGCGTAAGCAGCCGTGTTGACCGGGAATGACGGCCCGATTTTGATCAGCGTGTCGATAGCCTGCAACGGGCCGTAACACCAGCCCAGCCGCAACCCGGCCAGCCCGTAAACCTTCGAGAAAGTGCGCGTGACGATCACGTTGTCGAATTCGTGCACCAGCCTCGTGCCCGATTCGTAATCTTCTATGTCGGCAAACTCTTCGTAGGCCGCGTCGACGATCAACAGGGTCTCCGGCGCAAGCCCGGCATGCAGGCGGCGCACCTCGGAGCCCGACAGGCAGGTACCCGAGGGATTGTCCGGGTTGGCAATCAACACAATGCGCGTGCGCGGATTGGCCCGCTCGAGGATACTGTCGACATCGTAATGAAAATCGAGATCGGGGGCGGCTACCGGCGTGGCGCCTGCGAGCTTTGCGTAAATCGGGAACTGCATGTAGGCATTCTTGCTGTGGATCAGTTCATCGCCGGGGCCCGAGAAGGTATTGACGATACGGCCCAGCAACTCGTCAGAGCCCGGCCCGAAGGCCATTCGTGCCGGATCAAGGTGATATCGTTCTCCCAGCACTTCGGCGAGGGTTTCGGTATCGACCTCGGGATAAAGATGCCCCTGCCCCATAGCCTGCTGCGCCGCAGTCAGCGCGGCGGGGCTCATACCGAGTGCTGATTCGTTGGACGACAGCTTGATCGGTTGCTCGGACCCGGGCAGCTTCGAGATACCTACCATGTAATAGCCGATATCGGCCAACGGCTCCCTGGCTTTGATAGTCATTGGCTTAAGTCCTATATTGCTTTCTGTTATTCTAACTGTGATCACAGACATTGACGAGCCCCAATTACGCCAGTAGCATCGCTACTTTGCCGACCAATCCCGTAAAACAGGCCCCGGAGTCCGGAAAAATGAGCAAATCCTGCGGCGAAGCACTGATGCATTTACTCGAATCCTACGGTGTGATCACTGTTTTCGGAATTCCCGGAGAACACACGCTGGAACTCTATCGAGGCATCGAAAAAAGCAACGTTCGAGCGGTCACGCCGCGTAACGAGCAGGGCGCAAGCTTCATGGCCGATGGTTACGCGCGTGTCACCGGTGAACCCGGGGTTTGCACCTTGATCACCGGGCCGGGAGTCACCAATGCGGCCACCGGTATCGGCCAGGCTTATGCCGACTCGATACCGATGCTGGTCATTTCCAGCGCCAACGACAGCCCGTCGCTCGGCAAGGGCTGGGGACGCCTGCACGAAACCACCGACCTGTGCGCTATTACCCGCCCAATCACCGCGTTCAGCGCCATGGTTTACGATCCGGCAGAGATTCCGGAACTGGTAGCACGCGCCTTCAGCGTTTTCCGCTCGAGCCGGCCGCGCCCGGTACACATTGCAATCCCGATCGACGTGATGGAAATGCCGGTCGAGGACGACTGGCAGGCCTGGCCGACGGCGGAGTTACCGGTTCCGGCGCCCGGTTCTGTTGAAAAGGCCGCGCAACTACTGTCTCAAGCGTCGAGCTGCGTCATGGTCGTCGGTGGTGGCGCGCAGCAGGCGAGTCCGGAAATCACTGCGCTGGCCGAGTACCTGCAGGCCGGTGTCATTGCATCCAATGCTGGCAAGGGGGTTGTTTCCGACGACAATCCGCTTAGCCTCGGTGGCGCCATCCTGAGTCCCACGATTCACCAGTACCTGGCACAGGCCGAGGTGGTGCTGGCCATTGGCACTGAACTCGCCGAGGCTGACAGCTTCATTTACGACTTACCGGTCAACGGCAAGGTCATCCGCATCGACATCGATCCGGCACGCTTCAGCGACGCCTTCCCTGCGCACATTGCCATCCAGGGCGACGCCGGCGCTGCCTGCGAACAACTGCTCGGGGCACTTTCCGGCAAGCAAATCGGGCGTGATCGCGACTCGGTAATCCGCGAGCTGGACGGCTTGCGCGAAAAACAGTCCGCGGCTTACACACCCCTCGAGCACCAGCACATACGTGTACTCGAGTTACTGCGAGATACGCTCCCGGACAATGCGGTCATCATGGGCGACATCGCCCAGCTGGTTTACACAGGAACCGTGGCCATGCCGACCCGATTGCCTCGCACCTGGTTTTACCCGGCCGGTTACGGCACGCTTGGCTGTGCCCTGCCAGGTGCCATCGGCGCAAGGCTCGCTCGCCCGGAAACCACGGTAGTCGCGCTGGCCGGCGACGGCGGCTTCATGTTCACCGTCAACGAGTTGGCGACCGCGATCGAGGAAAACCTGTGCATCCCGATCGTGCTGTGGCACAACCACAGTTACGCAATGATCCGCGATGGCATGGTCAAGCGCGGCATCGCCGAAATCGGCGTCAACCCGCACGCCCCCGATTTTGTCAAACTCGCCGACGCCTTTGGCTGCCCGGGCAAAAACGTCGACAGTGCAGAGACGTTTACCGCGGCACTGCGAGAAGCAATGAATCATGCCGGGCCGAGCCTGATCGTGGTGACCGAAAACGACCCCTGGCTCATCGACGGGGAGTAACACCGGCATGTTGACGGTCGACCGGATCATTTGCAGTCTTGATTTCGAACAGGACGGCAAACACTTCGGCAATCTCGAACTGGGCTTTTCCGATAACCGCCATGCGTTTTCAAAAATTCCAGTGCCGCTAGTTTGCATTCGTAACGGAAGCGGGCCTACGCTGCTGTGGCGGGAAAACAGCGAGCACATCGACCTGCTGGTGGAACGCTCCCTCGCCCGGTCGCTTTGCGAATACGTCGACATCCTCAACTCACGCTGGCGGTTAACAACGGGTGACAAAATCGAACCTCAAAGCGAGGGCCCTACCCACAATGGCTAGTACAAAATCCAGGCTCCCCCGTAACGTGACTTCGACGTCACTCAAGGATCGCATCTACCAAAGCGTGAAGTGGTCACTGATTATCGGCGAGTACTTCCCCGGCAGTGTGCTGTCACTTCGCTCGCTGGCAAAGAAGATGGGCACCAGCACAATGCCGGTACGCGAGGCGCTGACCCGACTTGCCTCTGAGCGCCTGCTGCAATCCTCGGTAAAGCGTTCCTACAGGGTCGCCGAGCTGGACCCCAAGCGCGTCGCCGACCAGTTTTTCGTGCGCGCGCGGCTGGAGGGCATCGCCACCGAACTTGCGGTGCCCAACATGACCGCCCGGGAGATCGACGAGCTGGAAGCGCTGGCGCAAATGATGGAAGGCGATATCGAAAGCGGCAACAACGAGAATTACATTGTGCGCAACTACAACTTCCATTTCTCTATCTACGCGGCGAGCCAGAACGAGGAATTGTTCTGGTCGATCGAACGCCTGTGGGCACAAACCGGGCCCTACCTCGCGCAGGTGGTGCGCAGCCAGGAAATGCCGAAGGAGTGGCAGCTGCTGCATACGCAGATTTCCAGGGCAATCCGCGGGCGTAGCGCCGGCGAGGCGGCCAGGCTGATCGAAAAGGACATCAGCTGGAGTATCTCGACTTTCGAGGCGTTTACGGCATCGGAGGACAAGAGCTAAATGAAGAACACGGCTAATACCTCCCAAATCCGGCCGCTATGGAGGTAGGGTCGCTGAAACCCCGCCCCTTTTTGCAACCATCGGCGACGCTACCCGCCATCGGGCACGCAGAATTCCTGCCGCAGTGGTAAAAGCGCAGCAGGTTGATTTGAATCGTTGCTGCCCGGACTCGTCAGTCAAACAGTCCCTGCACCAGCCCAGCCGGTGGCGCCCGGCTTTGGGCTAATGCCCCGGGCCCGCTCGGCGGTTGATTTTTGCAGCACCATGCAATGCATCAAGAAAGTGCTGTCCCTGGCAACATCCTCCAGAGCTGGGGAGCTTGGCTACCACCGCGTTCCTGCTATCGCCTAAGGTGGAATGATCAACCCACAATATCAGCATTAGCTGCTTGGACAATCTGCTCTATTTCTTTCAGTTGTTCCCCTGTAAGTACCGTATCAGGCTGGAGGCGTTGGAGAATATCCTGGTAGACTGCCTGCGCATTATGCAAAACATCTCGACGTTGATTGGCTTCGAAGGTATCACGATCTTCACGCTGAAAGACCTTGGGCATATACATGTTGCGGCAGTGCCGAACCGTATGCTCACTGGAGAGGAAATTGCCGGGGATCTGGCTGGGTATGCCGCCGTATTCCGTACCGGTTGGGCCAATTGGCAAAGTGAAACCGGACAGCAGATTGAAATCTTGTTTGATATCGTAATTCAATAACAGTTGTAGCAGTGCGCTGACCATTTCACCGGAAACCGAACGTATTCATCGGCGTCGGGTGTACAGGAAACTGAACGTTGCTTCACAAGTGGAAGTCATGGCAAGGTTCATGACGGTACTTACTTATAACGGACCATGGGAGGGGCAATTGCATGAGCGACATCATTCATGAATTGCGGGCCATTGTGGGCGAGAAAGGTATTCTTGATACAGACGCCCTATCGTCGCGGGTGGGGAATGTATGGTCGGGTGCCGCATTAAACGCCAAGGCGCTTGTGCGGCCATCTTCCACCCACGAAGTTTCCCAAGTGCTTGCTCATTGCAACAAGGTCGGACAGCCAATTGTCCCCCTTGGGGGTATGACAGGGTTGGCTGACGCTGGCAAAACCGAACCTCATGAGATCGCATTGTCCATGGAGCGGATGAATGTCATTGAAGACGTGGATGAAATCGGCCGCACCATGACTGTTCAGGGTGGTGTAATCCTACAGAACGTACATGAAAAGGCTGATAAAGCAGGCTTGATGTTCCCGCTTGATCTAGGTGCCAGGGCGTCGTGCACCATCGGCGGCAACATCGCCACCAATGCGGGCGGTGTGCGGGTTGTACGCTATGGCATGATGCGCAATCAGCTGCTGGGGCTTGAGGCGGTTCTGGCTGATGGCACTGTGCTAAATGGCATGAGCAGCCTCATCAAAAACAATACAGGTTATGATCTGAAACAGCTATTTGTGGGATCAGAAGGAACCCTCGGCGTTGTCACGCGTGCCGTGCTTCGTCTTCATGAAGCCCTGCCCAGTGTGGGAACGGCGTTTCTGTCTGTACCCAACTGGGTTGCTGTTATGAAATTACTGCGCACCCTGGATAAGAAAGTGGCTGGTGGTGTGATCGCCTATGAAGTCATGTGGCGCGATTGCTACGAAGTGAATACCGGCGAAACATCGGATGTGAAGTCGCCTTTTGCTGATCCTGTGGAATTCTTTGTGATTGCGGAAATGCCGTTCCTGAACCCCGAAACCGGCAATGGTGAGATGGAAGAGTTACTGGCTCAGGTGTTCGAAGATGGCTTGATCGTTGATGGTGTTATCCCGAAGTCAGAAGAAGAATGCGAGCGCCTGTGGCAGATCAGAGAAAGCTTCGAGCCAGAGAAAAAGTTATACGACACGGCGTACTATTTTGATGTGAGCCTGGATATGGCTGCCATGGATGATTACGTGAACTCTGTACGCACTGAATTAAAGCTTGTCGCCCCCCAGGCTGATCTGCTCACCATGGGCCACATCGGCGACAACAACATTCATTTCTCTCTTGGCGGGATACACGAGAATCAGATTGCGGCAGCGTGCGCCATTGTTTATGAGCCGCTGAAAGAACTGAACGGATCGGTATCGGCGGAACACGGGATCGGGCTGGAGAAGAAAGCCTACCTGGGCATCAGCCGGACGCCTGAAGAAATGGAAATCATGCGGCGAATAAAAGCACTGTTCGATCCAAACAATATCTTGAACCCGGGCAAGATTTTCGATCTAACGTAGGAAATTTTCAGGAGCGATAAAGTAATGACCACCTGCGGTGAAATGTTGATGGAGATTCTCGAATCCTACGCCGTGGATACCGTGTTTGGTATTCCGGGCGTCCACACGCTTGAACTTTATCGTGGGCTGCAGCGTGCCGATATGCGCCACATAACACCCCGCCACGAACAAGGTGCCGGGTTCATGGCCGACGGCTATGCGCGCATCACCGGCAAGCCCGGCGTGTGCCTGATTATTACCGGCCCCGGGATGACCAATATAACCACCGCCATGGGTCAGGCCTATGGCGATTCCATCCCCATGCTGGTTATTTCATCGACTAATGCCGTGGGCCAAGCGGGGTTGCAGGAAGGCCATCTACACGAGCTTCGTCAACAACGCGAACTGGTGGCCGGTGTGGCAGCGTTCAGCCAGACCGTGCTGCGCCCCGAGGACCTGCCCGGCGTTATTGCGCGCGCCTTTGCGGTCTTTAATGGCGCCCGACCGCGCCCGGTTCACATTGAAATTCCCATCGATATCTTTGCCCGACCCTCGGAAGGCATCAATAGGGGCGTGGCTGTGTATGCATCACGGCCCGGACCCGCACCATCAGCCATCGCCGAAGCCGCCGATTGGCTCGCGGGTGCGAAATCTCCGGTTATTTTCTTAGGCGGCGGCACGGTGGATGCGGCCCAGGAAGCACAGGCCCTGGTCGAACGGCTGGGTGCCCCCACAGCGCTCACCAACAACGCCAAGGGCGTGCTGCCACCGGGCCATGCCTTGTCGTGCAGCTCCTACATCCCCTATACGCCCATGCGCAAGCTTCTGGCGGAAGCTGATGTGGTGCTGGCTGTGGGCACGGAAATGGGTGAAACGGATTATGATATAGACCGCCACGGCATTCTCCCCCTGCCCGGCAAGCTGATCCGTATTGATATCGAACCGGATCAGACCGCGCGCAATTACCGGGCCGATCTTGCCATCACCAGTGATGCGGCGCTCGCCCTGGCAGCCCTTGATGTGGCGCTGGGCGAACGGGGGGTCCAGATTGATACGAAGGCAGGCGCCAAGAAAGCACAAGCGGTACGTAAAGAAAGCGAAGAAGAAATCAGTGCATGGGCGTCAGTACATAAACCCTGGCTGGATGCCATTACGGCAGCCTTTGATGATGCGATCGTGGTCGGCGATTCCACCCAGCCGGTTTATACCGGCAATCACATTTATGAAGCTCCCCAGCCCCGATCCTGGTTCAATTCCGCCACCGGATACGGCACGCTGGGTTATGGCCTGCCGGGTGCAATCGGCGCCAAGGTCGCCGCACCTGATCGCCCGGTGATCTGCATTACCGGTGATGGCGGTATTCTGTTCACCATTGGCGAACTGGCATCCGCAGTAGAAGCCAAAGCGGGTATCGCTATCCTGCTATGGAATAACCAGGGCTATAAAACCATCTCGGACAATATGGTCGCTGATCAGATCGCGCCTGTGGGCTGTATCGAATACACCCCGGATTTCCTGGCCATCGCCAGGGGGTTCGGCTGTGAAGCGGAGCATGTGGATACCCCGGAAGCCCTCACACAGGCATTGAAAACCGCGCACAAACGGGATATTCCCACGTTAATTGAGGTTCAGGGCTAAAACAGGCGTTGTTGCAAGGATCGAGCGTTTAGCTGAGAGTGCCCTTACCCATGATTCAGGTCAGGCGATAACCTCGAACTTGGGACGCCCAAGCTCAGTCATTTTGTTGAGAATGTTGGTGCCGATTTTGACCTCCGTTTTCTGGTTTTCAAAACGTCTCGCCTTCAGCTTTGGCCCGATGACGGTCTTCCAACGCCCCATTTGCGTTTCAATTCGGCTGCGCTGATTGTAGCCGCTGCTGAACTACCAAGCCAGGCGACCGTGGGCCTTAATCGCGGTAATATGTCGATCTCGAAGTGTCGGGCCATGCGTGGATTGGGGGCAGGGGATGCCGTTTTTCGGAGGCGGGATGATGACCTCTACCGTCTCGCCAAAACGCCCCTTGAGCAGATCGCGGGTCGGCGTACCGTCGTAAGCGCCGTCCGCCAGAAACCGCGAAACAGGGCCATTGACTTGACCCAGGAGCCCAGGCAAAGCCGTCGGGTCGCCGACGTCGTCCTTGGTCAGTTCCGTGCAGATGACCTCACCGGTCACAAGGTCTAGACCGAGGTGAAGCTTGCGCCAGGATCTGCGTTTGGTCTTTGTTTTATGCTTTTTCAGCAGCCACTCACCTTCGCCGAAGATCTTCAGCCCGGTACTGTCGACTACCAGATGGACTGGCTGATCTTTCTGAGTTTGGGGTTTTGCGGGCAGGTTCAGACCCTGACCACGGCGTGACAGGGTCGAAAAGCCCGGCACCAGAATATCCAACCCCATGAGCGTTGCGAGGCTACGCATCAGCCCTTGTGTCTGGCGCAGCGGCTGTTTGAAAACCATGCCCAATGTCAAGCATGTCGTGATCGCCAAATCCGAGTATGTCGGCTGACCACCCCATGATGTCCGACGCGGAGCGGTCCACTGGTTTAACGCCTCGGTGTCGATCCAAACTGTCAGGTCACCTCGTTTGCGTAGGCTCTCATTGTACTCATCCCAGTTTGTCACCCGATGCTGTTTCTTCTCAAACTTGTGCCGAATGCTGGCGTTGAACTTATGCGGCATCAGGGCGTCCGGACCGGTGATAAAATGCTCTGGTATCAGACCAACCCCGGTCCCTGCAACAACGCCCTTCGCCAGGTGGTTGCCGACTTCGAACAGAAATCCAGCGGCGCTAAAGATCTAGTTCATCAGCGAAATGGCAGGCGACAGAATGGTCGTCGTCGAGCTTGCGCCATTGAGGTATCTCCATCTTGCATCGATCTTGGGCGTAAGCACAGCGGGTATGGAAACGGCAACCGGACGGAGGCGTAATTGGGCTCGGGATTTCTCCCTCGAGCTTTATGGCCATGTGGTGATGGTCGAGATCGAGGGATGGGATTGCCGAAAGCAGGGCGGCAGTATAAGGATGGCGCTGTTTGGCGAACAGTTTCCGGGTCGGCGCCATTTCAACAAGCCGACCAAGATACATCACCGCCACGACATCACAAACGTGGGCGACGACGCTGAGGTCATGGGAGATAAACAGGAACGTAAGACCGCGTTGCTGTTGCAGTGATTTCAGCAGGTTTAGGATATCGGCTTGAATCGAGACATCCAGGGCCGCGACACATTCATCGGCCACCATAAAACTGGGGTTGGCGACCAACGCGCGCGCGATCGAGATGCGCTGCCGCTGGCCTCCGGAGAAGGCATGGGGAAAGCGGCGCAAATGCTCGACGTCGAGGCGGCATTCGCTGGCAATCTCGCGAACCCGCTGGTTCGTTTCAACCTTACTGTTGGTGAGTTTCATAACTTCGAGCGGCTCGGCGATGATGTCCCGGACGGTCATCCGTGGACTCAAAGCGGCATAAGGATCCTGGAATATCAACTGCGCCTGGCGACGGAACGCCAGCACATCCTGCTTGGCCAGAGTGTTGATATCGAACTCTTTCTTTCCATCATGGAAGATGATCTTGCCCGCGGAGATGGGAGCCGCCTTCAGAATGGCGCGACCCAATGTCGTTTTGCCGGAACCGCTTTCTCCGACCAGGCCAAAAAACTGGCCCCGCTTAATCTCCAAATCGATATTGTCGAGCGCACGAACGACTGGAGTTGGGCCGAACCAGCCTCCCGTTATCGGGTAATGCGTGGCCAGATTGCGAATAGAAACAATGCTCTCGCTCATGGCGCCGCTTTCTCCGTACGTTCCTCGTCGGCCAACTCAACTGCGAAGCAAGCGACATCATGATCCTGTCCAACGAGCTTTATTTCCGGTTCGACAGTCGCGCACCGACCTTTGATCACTTCCGAGCAGCGGGTATGGAAAACACATCCCGCCGGCCTTTCCAATGGACTGGGGATGTCGCCCGACACCGCAACCAGCGGTGCATCGAGCTCGTCGAGCTTCGGTATGGCGTTCAGTAGTCCCCGCGTGTAGGGATGGCGTGGCTGGTGTATGACCGATCGGGTCGTGCCAGTTTCCATTAGCTGGCCGAGATACATTACGGCGATATGATCCGCGGTCTGTGCGATCACCCCCAGATCGTGAGTTATAAAAAGGATCGCCATATGGAATTCCTCCACCAGATCCTGCATCAGCTCCAGAACCTGGGCCTGGATGGTGACGTCCAATGCTGTGGTCGGCTCATCTGCGATCAGCAACTTCGGTTTGGTGGAAAGCGCCATGGCGATCATCGCGCGTTGACGCATGCCGCCAGATAGCTCGACGACATATTGGTCGAAACGGCTCGACGCACCCGAGACACCCACGCGCGTCAGCATGTCTATGGCGACGGTCTTCGCCTCGCGTTTCGAAACCTTGAGGTGGATCATTAATGCCTCGGCCATCTGGCTACCGATGGTCAGGGCCGGTGCAAAGCTCGCCATCGGCTCTTGGAACACCATTGAGACGGCGCCGCCGCGAATGATTTTCAGATCCGAAGGCGACTTCAGCGCCAGCACATCGATCTCCCTGTCATCCAGGCTCAGGATTATCCGGCTGTCGGGGCCATAGAACGAGTTAGGGGCATTCAACCGCATCAAGGCTTTGGCGGTGACCGACTTGCCGGAGCCACTTTCTCCGACCAGCCCCATCACTTCCCCCGGCGCGATATCGAAAGACACACGCTCGACGGCAGTTACCGTACCTTCATCGGTATTGAACTGGATGGTCAGATCGCGAACCGAGATCAGGGGGCGGCCCATTACTTGTCCACCGAATAGGGATCAGCCGCGTCGCGCAAACCGTCGCCGACAAAAACAAACGCCAGCACCAGGGCCATGAAAAAGCCCGCTGGGATGAAGTACCACTGGTAGTTCAGCAGCACGTCCACCTTGGTGACATTCTGAAGCAACACGCCGAGGCTGTTCACCGGGTCCTTCAGGCCGAGGCCGATGAAGCTGAGCGCGGTCTCCGACAAGACCATGTAGGGAAACGAGATCACCAGATCGACGATGATATAGCTGGTGAAGCTGGGCAGTAGATGGCGGCGGATGATATGGCCGGCCGAGGCGTTGCACAGCTTCGCGGCGAGCACATATTCCTGGGCGCGCTCGGCCAGCAGATGGGTGCGTATGCGGCGCGCCAGCGTCGGCCACCCGATCAGTCCCAGGATAATTGAGATGAAGAAGAAACGCGTCTCGGCGCTCCATTCATCGGGAATCATCGCGGCCAGGGCCATGAACAGCGGGATCACGGGCACCGTGCGCACCGCGTCGGTGATCATCTGGATTACGCCATCCAGCCAGCCCCCGACGTAGCCCGAGACACCGCCGATCACCAGGGAGAGCACGAACGCGATCATCACGCCGATGGTTCCCACCGCCAACGATGTGTACATGGCGTGCAGTGTCCTGGAAAAGATATCCTTTCCGGCGGCTTCCGTGCCGAAAAGATGGATCTTTCCCACATCCATGCCGAAAAGATGCGTTTCGAGCCGCAAGGCTCTCCAGCGAAAGTCGAAAGTGTCGCCGGGCAGGTCCAAATCGATGTTGATGAGGTTGAATTCCCAGCCCTTGACGAACAACTGGAGATAGCGGCGCTCGTCCCTATTGATCTCAGTGACCCAACGGAAATTGGTGGTGGCGGACCGCTTTCGTTCCAAGGTGTAGAGGAAGGGTCGGAACGAAAAACCGTTTTCGTCCCAGAACTTCGGGATTTGCGGCGCGCCGTTCTGGTACGTCTCGTCGCGCCCAGCGATATTCGGGTCATAAGGCGACAGGAAGGGCGCGGTGAGTCCCATCAAGATCATGATGATCAGGATCACCCCCGCCACCATCGCCGAGCGGTTCTTCTTGAACCGCGCCCAGATCAGCGCATACTGGCCGGCGGTAAAATAGGCTTCCTTGGCCTTGCGTTCGGCCTCGGCGTCATCGACGTCGTCCGTTATGTCGACGGTGCTCGGCGCATCGACCATCACGCTTTCCCCATGACGCTGCGACGAACCCTCGGGTCGAACAGCGCCAGCAGGATGTCGGTTAAGAAGTTCAAGCTGATGATCGAGGCGGTCAACATGAAGATGATCGCGCCGGCGAGTTGCTGGTCGTTGGATCGCGCCAGGGCTTCGAGCAACAGTGCGCCGGCCTCGGTCAGAGTCAGGATCAAGGCGATGATCGGCAGTTCGTTGAACACCCGGTTGAGGTCGAACCCTAAGGAATTGATGATCGGCCCCAGGGCATGGCGCGCCGGATACCGCAAAAGCAACTGCCTACCGGCCAACCCACGCGCCCTCGCCGCGGTGACATAGAGCTTGCCGTATTCGTCAAGCATCAGGGCGCGCACCGTTTGCAGCGCGAAGGCCGTGGCCGACCAGCCGAGGATGAATACGGGAAGCCAGGCCCTAGACAGGAAATCCCCGACCCGCGCCCAGGACCAGGCGGCATCCCTGAATTCCTTGCTGAATAACCCCGTCAAGCTGTCGCCGAAGAAAACGGTCGAAGCCAGCATGATCATAAGTGCTAACAGGAAGTTCGGCATGGCCAGGCCGAGATACGAAACAAAGCGCAGGGTACTGTTGAGTCCAGGTTTGTTGGTCGTCGCGGAATAGATACCGAGCGGAATGGCGATGATGTAGGCGAGCATCAAGGACGCCAAGCAGATACCAAGTGATATCCAGAACTTATGCCCAAGCAGCTGGTTAATGCTGACACGAAGAATGCAACTATTACCGAAATCGCCTCTGAAAAAGACGTTCCCGACCCAACCGGCCCAACGAATGACATAAGGTTTGTCGAGGCCCAGCCGGCGTTCTTCCGCGGCAATATCTTCTTGGCTGATTTGCCCGCCCTGAAAGCTCTTATAGGACAGGTAACGTTCCGCGCAATTCGCGGGAACCATCTCCATTAAAGTGAAAACAATAAAGGATACAGTCAACAACGTGACGATGGCCAAAAAGGCTCTTGTTAAGACAAATTGGCCAAACTGAAGCATCGGGCTAATTCCTCTAAACCGATTTTTTTAGAAAGACAGGGAACCTCTGAATTTTAGAGGCTGAAATCATGCCGGGCGTCAGAGAGACGCCCGGCCCAAATCTCAGATGACTAGCTTCTATTCATCGAGATACCACTGAGCAGCCCTATAGGGATAGGTTCGGTAGAACTCATAGGATGCTGTCTTGAAGGTTGGGAAGTTTTTCAGAGCATTCTGGTGATAAACCGGCCCTGGAGCCAGGATAATTCCGAAATACACCAAGTTCTCAGCCATGTTCGAGACGAGTTTATTGACAGCGGCATTTGATGCAGGCGTGCCAGCAACGGCTGCCTGTAATGCGTTAATGCCGTCCTTCAGGTTATCAACGAATTGTGGGGGCTTAAGGCCACTTGCGCCATTACTATCGATGTACTGTTTCCATAATTGGCCGTTAGTCACTCCGAAATAGGTGCCAAAAGGAACCAGGAATTTATCGCTATTACCCAGATGAATCGCAAGTGGTTGGGCAGTTGTCCACATTTGCACATCCAGTTCATTTGCCGATTGGGCTGAACGATACTCATCCGGTGTCACTTCCTTGAAGATGGTTTTGATGCCAACATTATTCCAGTGTTGAGCAATCAGTTCGACAACAGCCCCAGGCATACCCTGTGTCGCATATTGAATATTCACGACCAGTGTGCTGCCATTGAGAAGATCACGGAAGCCGTCACCGTCTTTATCGACAACCCCGATTTCATCAAGCAGGCTTTTGGCAAGAGCCATATCATGCTTAATGAGATAACTTTCCCACTTAGGATCAACAAAGTCCGGGACAGGACTAAAGCCGGTATACTGTACCGGTTTACCAAGACCGTAGTAGGCAACTTCGTTAATTTCGTCACGGTTCATCGCTACGGACATCGCCTGACGGAATTTGATGTTACTGAAAACCTTACGTTTTTCTTCGTCAGCGTGCGTTACGTTGATGCCGATAACTGGCGATGAAATTGGCGGTATCAGCTCGATCGTGTAACCACCCTTTTCCTGGTTGTCCATAAGAATAGGAGCATCAGGCAGCATTAGTGATTGGTACTTATAGTCATACTCACCATTGATTGCTTTCAGGATACGAACTTCGTTATCGTTGATGTAGACTTCGTCCTGCTCGTCTATGTACGGCAATTGATTGCCCGCCGTATCAACCATAAAGAAATATGGGTTGGCCACATAGTGCCGCCCTTCCGTGGTGTCGGCTATGGTGATGTATGATTCCAGCGACGGCTGGATATTTGCCGGCAACTTCGACAGCTTGGAAGGATCCCTGAGCATCGGTGACGGCACATCTGTCCAATCGGATGAGCCGTAATAAAACAGCAGCAACTCATAACCAGACTCAAATCCAGCGGCTTTTGCAACTTTGTCTGCATCTGGATTGATGTCCGGATGGAACTGTCCCAGGAAATGCTTAGGCTGGAAAGCCTGAGCATAATGGCCGGCAAAATGCGACAATAATCCCGGAAAGGGCACCGCTGTCGTGAAGCGAACGGTTTGCGGGTCGAGGGCTTCGACTTTCCAGGGTTTGTCACCGGCGAGCATGAAGCCTTTTGGCTTTTCAAAGACGTTCGTGTCCATGTTCAGGTTGTGATACCAGAACACGACATCATCGGCCGTGAACGGCACGCCATCAGACCATTTATGGCCTTTACGAAGTTTGAAGGTTAACTGCGTAAAATCATCGTTCGACGACCAGCTCTTGGCGATATTTGGAACGATGGTTGTGAGATCGTCGGAGAAGCGCACCAGGTTCACATGACGCGTGGACAGCAAATCGGACGTGCCGGCTTCGGTATTATTCGAAATCATATCGAAAACACCGCCATATTTGCCGATTGCATCATAGGGTGCTACGACCAACGGTTCATCTGGCAGGCGCTCGGCCAGCGACGGCAGCGACGGGTTGCCGACGATGCGCTCGTTCAGCGCGCCGATGCTCGGGTTCTCGCTGAAAGACAGCTTGCAGTTCGCTAGCTTCTCGAACGCCGCCAGCTCGTACTGCTGCGGGTACTTTCCGGGCGCGACGCCCTTCATGTCCGCAACGGTGACCGCCGGGCAGTTCGCCCAGGCCGTGTTTCCAAAAGAAAACAGCAGTAAGACGAAAGTCGTCAAGACCGCTTTAATAGTTATCGGATATCGCATTTGCATCTCCTTTGTGATTAAGAATTACCAGGGTTTTTAATTTCACTTAAATCGTGCAACTGTTTTTGACTCGCCAATGGACGCCTGACCCTGGTATCGATATACATCTCATTATCTTGATCCTGTAATGAGAATGGTTGCAAGCTTGATCCATTGTAGTAGAAAACCTAGACATGCGGAGCGACCTCCCGTCATTTACATTAGACGTCCGGTCGTGGGATACGCTCAAACCTAAGGTACAAGTCCGTTTTAAGCCCTTCTAGCGCCTAAATTAGGGTAATGACAGGGAAATAAGATTGCTTATTTCAGCCACTTTGTGCCAATTGTCTCTCCGACCACGTCCAGCTCTTTGGTCCAACTTGTGCTGACGGGGCACAGTCTCAACCTAATCGGGCCACCAAAGATTCTGGCTTGAGATAGGAGACATCATCACTATCGTTTCCCTCTACAACATCATAGTTGAAACAACGAATGAATTTTATTATGGTAGACACTCATCAACAATAAGATAGGAAAGAGATATGCGCAATCTAATTAAGAAACTGTCACTCAGTCTGGTTTTCGTTCTTTCATTTGGAATGAATGCCCAAGCGGGTGAACTCGCAAAAAGTGGAGAATTTTCTGGAGCTGCTTTTTACTCTGGAAAAGTGTTAGCAATGGTTATGAAGGGGAAAGCCCCAGTATTAATTCAAGCTGAATATTATGGTGGTACCAAGAATAGTGCTGGCAGCGGTTTATTTCATATGAATTCTTTCAAATG
>MPMF02018750.1_pt1 | contig 19763 bp, 16 predicted proteins | sample 1617271 | NCBI WGS metagenome assembly MPMF02 (sample SAMN05944812, study PRJNA350692) | marine metagenome | biome: marine; feature: ODZ; material: water; isolation source: 120 m water sample prefiltered with 30 um filter, filtered on to 0.2 um... | place: Pacific Ocean | collected 2012-04-09... | reverse complement strand
CTGACCGTTCTCAGCCATAACCTCCGTCTGCTCGCCAAACTTCGAAATCAAAAGAAACGGGAGTCAGCCGTTGAGAATACGCCTAGAATCGCGGCATAATAAGTCAGAAAGTCTGCAAGCGGGAGAGGTGCGAGTTACCCGTCGTCGGCCCCTCTTAGGGGCCTTCCTCGTACTACCGGCTCTGCCGGTAGTCAGTGATTCTTCGCCTTGACAAAGCCTCGTCGCCCCTCTGCTCGGGGATGCTACGGCGAGTCGCGGTCTGCCGCGTCACATCGATCGACGAGTGGAGGTTGACTATGATGAAGGCGCAATCGGGCGAGGAGATTCCAAGACGATGAGACGTTATCACTTTCTTACCTTGAGCGTCGCCATTGCGGTGGCGATTTGCAGTCATCAAGCATCGCGCGCGGCGACAGGGCAGCGATACGCTGGACTCACGCCCCGCCTCGGCGAGCCGGAACTCGCCCTTGTCGGCACCGATATCGAGCCCGCGTCGGTACTCTACCGCGCTACTGGGCACGCTCAGGAAAAACAGGCGGCCGAGCAACTGGCCAAGTACTTGTCGGAGATCGGCGGCGTCGAGTTTAGTGCTCGTAAAGCGTCAGATCCTCTGCCGGAGCGGGCAGTGCTCGTTGGCGAGTTTGAAATGACGTTGCCAAAGCAGCTCTCGCGCGAAGGTTTCGTGATTCGGACCGAGGGCCAGCGGTTGTATCTTCGAGGCGGCTCGCCCCGGGCGACACTGTACGCGGTATTCTGTTTGTTGGAAGAACAGCTCGGCTGCCGATGGTGGTCCTTCAACGAAGAACATGTGCCACGCAGCGAAACGATCAATGTTGCCGCGCAGGACACGCACATCGAACCGGCATTTCGGATTCACGATTTATTCAACAGGGAGGGCCAGTCAACGGCCAATTATTTTGTTTACAAACGCCGCGGTGCCAGCGGAACGAAATACACGTCAGTGCATAACCTCTGCCGGATGTTGAAGCCACACGCGGAAACACACACCGATTTTTTGCCAATGAACAAGGAGGGCCAGCGGAAGTTCAACAACATCCACATGAACTACACAGCAGCGGGCATGGCGGAGATCGTGGCCGACGCGTTGAGCAAGGAGGTCATCCGCCGCAACAACAACACACAGGACTTCCTCTATTTCGCCGGCATGGGCGACTGGTACGGCGGCATGGACCTGTCACCGGAATCGAAGCAGGTTTACGAGCAAGAAACTTGGACTGACCCGGACGGGCGAAAAAAACCGGGATACTGCGCGACCATGCTGAAGATGGTCAATCAGGCAGCGGAGTTGCTCGAGCAGGAGCATCCCGGGGTCGTTGTGGCCACACACGCGTATATGAGTCTTGAAGCTCCGCCCGGCAAGACTCGGCCGCGCTCCAACGTCGTCGTCGAGATTCCTCGCCTACGACATGACACGGTGCGGAGTATCGAAGAGTCTGACAAGAATCAGAGTTTTCGAAGGAACCTCGACGGTTGGTGCGAACTGGCTCCCCGTCGCATCCATATCTGGGAGTATGGAACGAACTTTAATAACTTCATCAAACCCTATCCATGTCTGCGATCGATCGCGGCGAATCTCAAATACTATCACCGTGCTGGTGTGGCTGGTGTTCGCATTCAAGGGAACTACGTTTCCTATGGCAGCGACTTAGTTGTGTTGAAGAACTACGTCTGGGGCAAGTTGTTGTGGGACCCGACGCGCGACATTGACGATCTGATTAACGAGTTCTGCCTGGGGTACTACGGGCCTGCTGCCGATGAGATGATCACCTACGTTAATCTGCTCGAAGGATCGGTGCGCGGTGACACGCCGGTTTCGGCCGATGAGTTTGAGAAGGACTTCGAAAAATGGCTGCGGCCAGAGATCGTCCAGCAAGCGGAAACGCTCTTTGCTTGCGCCTTGGCGAAAACGAAGGGACGCGATTCCGATCCGCACTTTCGCCGTGTGAAGGAAGCTCAAACTGGTCTCGAAGCATTTCATCTTTGGACCCCTGGCGAGTTCATCGAGCAGGGTGAGAAACTTGTCCGCAAGGATGTGAATGTCGACACGCTGCCCCGCGCCCGCGATCTGATCAAATACTGCCGTAACGCGAGCCCACGTGAATGGGGTGACGGGCGAGCCTACCGTATGAGCTTTCTGGCGATGCATGGCGGCCCAATGCCGACGCTAAAGTCTGGCCCGCGAACGGTGAAAGTCGCGCCACTACAGGGCGGCCAGATTCGAAGTGTGCTACACGGTGAAACCGTCGCGATTGACGAGTCGCGGGACTTACCCAATCCCGGACCGCGCCTGTACGAAATCACCCGTCGCGAGGCAAACCGCGTCGAGATGCAAGCCGAGCTGGGAATCGCCCATTGGGGATCGAACACCAAACAGACCGCTTTTCGCACCATCGAACTGACCAAGGACGGCCAGATCCGGACGACGGGGGCCATCCAGCTGGCTGCCGGAGTGCGGCAAAACACAAATCAACCTGATGTGCAAACGACCTATCACTGTGGCGATCAACCTGACGATATTGTCGTCGAGTATCTCGACCAGCAGGATCGATGGATCGCAGTGGCCGTCGATGCAAAGAAGACGAAGGTCGACGTTCCACGAGCGAGTGACTTGCGCGTGACACGTCGCGATCGCAAACTCATGATTGTCGATCGATACCGTGGTCCGAATCCACCTACCGCCGTCGTCGAATACTTGCCGCAAGCCAAGAGCCAAGTCGCCCAGGTGCGTGTGACAGTGCATCTCGGTACGGTTACGGTGAACGCCGAGCAACCGACAACTTACCTCGAACGTGAACTCCGCATCACGCCCCTCAACTAGTCACCTCATGCATCGTTTGATTGTTGTCAATGATTTGACGCTCTTGCAAACAGTCGGAATTGTTGGACCACACAGATCGGGAATAAAGATGCTTGGAGGAAGAATGACTCGCTTACTCAAACGGCTCATCGCGACTCAGTTCATGCTCGCGGTGTTGGTATCGTCAGCCATGGCCGCATCACCATGGGAAGCAGCCGATTTGAATCCTGTCCAGTTCAAGGACGGGTCAAAACACGAGCCCGTCGTGCTGGTGGAAGGCGGCCAGCCACTGGCGTCGATTGTGGTGATGAGCAAAGCTGCCGGTGCCAGGGAACTTCAGAGCTTCATCAAGCAAGCGACTGGAGCCGAATTGCCGATCATGCAGGACAAGATCGTGACACCGGCCATTGTGCTTGGTGATTGTCCCGAGGCCGCAAAGCTGGGGTTGGACTCGGCTCGTATGCCGCCTGAGGGCTTTGCCATCAAAACGACCGCGGACACCGTCTTCATTGTCGGTCGGAACATGGGTCGCGACGCCAACGGTGGGCTCTGGGGTGCTTACGAGTTTCTGGAACGTTTCGTTGGCGTGCGCTGGTACTTTCCTCGGGCCGTGGAAGACGGACCTCAAATCGGCCAGTCGATTCCCAAGGTGCGGGATCTGGTCGTACCACCGGTCTGGTTGGAAGACGCTCCCGCGTTTCGTATGCGAGTCATGTGGCCGCCGATGTCGCAGCCGTGGCAAGGGAAAGGTATCAAGTTGACGGGCGTTCAGGGTTTCTTGCGATCCGGCAACTCATGGCGAAATCGGCTCAAGGTGCATCAGCCGAACTGGGCTGGGTATGACCAGCTGAGGAAAAACCGCCCGGAAGTGTTTCAACAACGCAAGGACGGATCGCGGCAGCATGAAGTTCTGTGCTATGGCAATCCGAAAACCGTCGAGACCTATCTCGACGGCGTGCAGAATTTCGTCGAAGGTAAGCAGCCTCTTTATGCGCCAATCGCGGGAAAGGCGATAACCGTTTCACCCTATGACGTGGAATTGGCTTGCTACTGCAAGCACTGCCAAGAACTGTGGGACGCAGATGCCGGACAGTATGGTGGGGCGTCGAAAGTAATGGCCACGTTTGTGGACAAGCTGGCGCGAGAAGTAAAACGTCGCTGGCCGGATGAGGGCTTCACGATCGTCTATCTGCCGTACCTGAATTATACGACGGCGCCGAGGGGGTTTCGTTTCCCCGGTAACGTCGAAGTACAACTGGCCGGAATGCCGGGAATGGCGTCATACAAAGAACCGCTGATTCGCGACGCGGAACAAGCCAACATCGATCGTTGGATCGCGACGACGGGCCGACCGATTCAGAATTGGCACTACAGCGCCTGGCCGGCTCACAAGACCAAAGCCAACTACCAATACCCGCACGTGCTGAAGGAGTTTTATCAACGAAACCGTGACAAGACGATCGGTTCCTTCATCAATGGCACTCACAACCATTGGCCGCGGCAAAATATCAGTTTGTACTGCTGGCTGAAAGTGCTGTGGAATCCAGAGTTCGATGTGGACGCGGCGAGCGACGAATTCGCCCGCCGCATGTTTGGTCCGGCATCCGGCCCGATGCGCGAGTTATTGGCGCTCGAAATGAACAGTTGGGAAATGAGCCGCTGGCCCGGTGGACGGTTTTCGCCAAAGGGCATTTATGAAGCGAGCTTCCCGGCGGCGAAAGTCGAGCGGATGAAACAGTTGTTGGCCCAGGCACGTGACCAGGCGCAGAACGACTCGCTGGCCTTAGCGAGAGTCGAATACCGTGCGCCATCGCTCGAAGCGTTCTTCAAGGAATCGGATACGATGTCGGGCAGCGGCTTCCGCCCACTGGTGGCTCAAAAAGTTGGTGAGCTTCCCTCGCTCGACGGCAAGCTGGACGACCCACAATGGAAACGAGCATCCGCCAATTCCTTCGTCCAGGCCACGGGCAAAGCCAAAGGCGAACCGGCGCACTACCCGACGGAAGTGAAAGCGGTATGGACTTTTGAAGGCCTCACTTTTGGCTTCCACATGCACGAACCGACTCCGCAACTGTTGGAGACGGTCAACGGTGGCCACGACAACGGACAAATGTGGTGGGACGACAATGTTGAGATATTTCTGGACGTGACTGGCGCCAGCGAAGGCGAGTTCTATCAGTTCATTGTCAACCCGGACATTTGCATCTGGGATTCCAAGCTGAAAGACACGACTTGGGAGTGCAACGGTTTTGAAGCCGCGGCTCATCGGGGAAAGGACTTTTGGAGCCTGGAAGTTTACCTGCCGTTCTCTGCGTTCCCCGAGGCAAAGAAACCGGGCTCAGGAACCAACACCATCTGGACCGGCAATTTCACGCGGCACCGCGTTGCCGACAAAGGCCTTAAGTCCAAGAAACCGCAACAAGTAGGTAGCGTTCGAGAATACCAGCGAATGAATACAACCGGCTCGGCCACAAGCGACAATTTGGCCGACTTTGCCGAGATTCAGTTTATCGAGTGAGCCAAAAGTGTTGTCAATTCGAGCCGGGTCGGAGTCTCACTACTATTAAGTTTTAAACGAGCCATAAGGACAACCTTATGAAGTATGCGTCGCTGGCAAGCGTTTTCTGCATGGTGATTGCTCTTGCCACGCCGGCCGCATTTGCCGCCGAGGATGAATTGGTAGCCAATTTCGAAGGCGGCGAGTACAGCGGATTGACCGCCACTGGAGATGCCTTTGGCTCGAGGCCGTTGCAGGGAGCCGCAGGTGTACAGAAGGGAGCGTCCAAGTCTGCGAAATCGTCCGCCCGGACATCAACGGCCCAGACAGGTCCCCTCTTCACTGAAGATTTCAATGGAATTAACGACGGTGGAAACGGTAGCCAGTGGCAGACTGGCCTGCCATTGAAGCATTCAGCCAATCTCCCCGGCTGGAAAAAAACGGGACTCAATTCCATTCACGCAGTCCAGTACACCGGCGGGAATTGGGCTCTGCAGTTGGTCGGTTCCGCTGGCAGAGACAACACGCTCACGCTCGACAACAGTTTTGCTGCAAACGTCAAGGGAAAGAGCTATACGGTGTCGTTTGATGCCGGCCCCAGTGTCTGGGCCGCCGGCCAACAGGCAACGGGAGCCAACCACCAATTCTCGATTGAACTCTTGCGCGCAGACGACACCGTACTTGCAAGGCACAACGTTTCGCCCACAGCATGGGCTGGAGAACAGATCTTCTCCCAACGGACATTCACATACCGAGGCGACGGTTCCGGCGATCTCAAGTTCAGACTGTCACCTGTCGATTCAAAGGGCACTTATTTCCATGGATCGATTGACAACTTGCAGGTATTCCGTTCGAAGGCCGAGGCCGCTGCGACGGTCAAACTGAGACTCGAGTCAGAAAAACGCCAGCTAGAAGAGATAGCCAGGTGGATCTCAAAGCGTACCGTACTGGAAGCGGATTGGCTCTTTCAGGCAGACGGAAACCCGACGGCTGCGCGTGCGCTGAAGGAAATCACTTGGGCTCGTGAATTGGCTGATCGGCTGAAGATCAACTCCAAGCGCCCGGACCTCTCAGCCCAGCTGGCGAAGCTCGACGCATTGGAACAGCAGCTGGCTGGCCCCGCGGCGAAGGCTGGCGATCCCCGAGCTGACCGAGAGCTGTACCTGGCCGTGCGTCGCGTGAAGCACCGTATCGCCACGAGCAATCCGGCAATCGGTTTCACGCAATTGCTATTGATCGACCAACCTTATCCAGCGGGAGGTCCCGAGTGGTCCCACGAGGCCATTCACCGCCTCGGTCATCGAACCGTTCCCGGTGGTCGGCTGCTGGTGCTCGACGGGCTGTATCCGGACGGCCGAGTCCGCCAGCTCTTCCCGCCGAAACCGGGCAGCTTCTGGCGCCCATCACTTTCCTTTGACAGCAAAAGGGTCTTGTTCTGTTTCAAGCCCCATGACGAGAAGAGTTTCCACCTCTATGAGATCAACTTCGATGGCAGCGGACTTCGGCAACTCACCGACAGCGATTACGATGATATCGATCCGATCTACTTGCCTGATGGGCATATCATGTTCACGACGACGCGCGCGAACAGCTACGTCCGCTGCGGCCCGTACATCTACTCGAATGTGCTTGCTCGCTGCGATGCGGACGGCCAAAACGTCTACCTGATCAGCACCAACAGCGAACCGGATTTCGTTCCGGCGCTGCTCGACGACGGACGCGTTGTCTACTCGCGTTGGGAATACTCGGACAAAGACCAGAATCGTGTCCAGAGCCTGTGGACCACGAATCAAAACGGCACCGGCACGGCGGTGCTCTGGGGAAATCAGAGCATCTGGCCGGATCATCTGGCGGAACCACGTCCGCTTCCCAACAGCCGTCGCGTGATGTTTTCCGGCGTCGGACATCACAACTGGTTCAACGGCTCGATCGGAATCATCGACCCCAGCCGGGGTACCAACTTTCCGCACGGGCTGACGCGAGTCACCTGGGATCTGCCTTGGGGTGAGGTCGGGAATTCTCCCGCGGACCGCTGTGAATCGCCGAATTATCACGCGTCGGGTCGTTTCAAGGGGTACCTGGGCGCGTATCCGATTTCACAAGAGGATTTCCTGGTTTCCGCCAAGGGAACGGATGACAAGTTCCGCGTCTACTTAATGGACGTGCATGGCAACCGAGAGCTGATCTATGAGGGGATGCACAACGCTTGGTACGCGATTCCCGTCAGGCCACGTCCGAGTCCGCCTCGGCAGCGGGATTCCGTTGCTTGGCCAGGAACGGGAAAAGACCGTAAACCGAAACAGCCGGGCCTGTTCTACAACGCCGACGTTTACGAAGGAGTACCGGAGTTGGCCCCGGGCAGCGTAAAGTACTTGCGAGTGTTCCAGCAAGACGCGAAGACCTACTCCACCTGGAAGAAGACGTTCGCGTTCTCCGGTCCACCGGTCTCAGCCGTCCAGACGGAAGCGGTCAAGCGGATCGTCTCCGTCGTGCCGGTCGAGTCCGACGGCTCGGTATACTTTGAGGTTCCGGCGGGGGAATCTCTCTACTTTCAGTTGCTCGACCAGCGCTACCGCGCGCTGCACACGATGCGTTCATTTTGTGGAGTGCTGCCGGGTGAGCGCCGCGGGTGTATCGGCTGCCACAAGATGCACAGCGCCGCACCGCCTAACAAGTCTGGGCTGGCGCTGCGTCGCCCGCCCACCGCCGTTAGTCCGCCTTGGGGCTCCGAGAGCATCGGCTACGAGCGGTTTGTGCAGCCCGTGTTGGAACGCTATTGTGGAGAGTGCCACCAGGGGGATGGGAAGGCGCGCGGGGAGTTCGACGTGACGCTGCGTCCCGCTTCGGGTGTCTTCAAGGGACACTTCAAGGAACCCTACCTGACGCTCATTGGGCCCGCGGCTTGGCCGACTCCGGTTCCCAACGTGGGCCAGGGGGGGTTCGGGCTCGCGGGAGCATTTCCGGTGTACGCCCTGCAATCGGATGAAACGTACCCTAATGACCCTGCCACCGATGCGCGTTCGGCAATCCAGAGAACCATGCGGCCGATGCTGTATCTCTCCTTTCGGAGTCGTCTGATCGAACTGGCCAGTGGTGGACAACACTACAAGGCGAAGGTGGATCCGACCAACCTTCGCCGGCTGATTGCCTGGGTCGACGCCAATTGTCCATACGCCGGCGAGGAGGAGATTCGCGCCATGGACGACCCGGAGTTTCCCGGCATCGAGCAATTACCGATCCGTCCACGAGTGAAGACCGCCCCGGTGGTCGAACGGCCGTGAATCGCTTCGCGTCCGTCACCAGCAGTTTCGCCTTGCCGTTCTTGGCGCCGACAGCACGGACCAGAAGACTTCCATGCGGCTAGTCAATCGTTTGGCGCCAGGTCGGAGCATCGGTCGGTCAGACGTGGCCTAGGACCACTCCTAGAAGGAAGCGGAGGCGCAGGTTCGGATCCTGCCGGTTGCACTTGGCGTCACGTTGACAAAGATGCTGGCCACCGTGGGCCGAGAAAAACATGCAACGTGATCAATCAAAATGTGTTGGCGCGCAAAAAGAGGCCGCCTGGTCTTGGGTAGACGGCCCCTCGGAGTGGAAAGGTTCTGAGGTGTAGGAAACCACCCCTTCCACTGGAAAACTCTAGGGCAAGAAAGTGACTTTGAAAATGGGAAGAAGTCCCATCCGCAACCTCTTACATGGGAATCACCCCGGTCGAGCTAAGCGTAGCCCGACCAACGCATCTGAACACCGAGGCAAATGGAGATCAGGAGAATCTCGAAGAACGGTTCGCCCCGAGCGGGGCTAACCGATTGGTTTCCAGTGCCATGATGGCGGCTGTTCGTACGTGATTGATATTGAATCGCCAGGATTCAGAACGAAACTCTGGCCGGACGCAAGCGTTTCTGCGAATGTCAACTCCGTGCCACTGGACCGCTCAGACCACTCAGTGACGCGACCGGGATTCACAATCCGGACTTCGACAGCAGTTAGGGAATCGTTTCGGCACCACTCGCCGCTTCCGGGTATCACCGGTGATTGAAGATTGGCCGATCGATGGTCAATCGATATCAGTCGGTTTGTCGGCTCTTTTGCTCGATTGGTGATCCCATGTGAGAAACTCAACCCTGACACCAGGTTGAAGCTGGCGGCGGCCTCGAAAATGACATCTCTCGACATTCCCATGCGACCAATTGTCAGATCCAGGCGATTGAATTGTGCTGCCAGACGAAGCCCAACCGCATTGGCAATTCCTTCGCTGTTCAAATAGGCACTGATGTAGTTGTTTCGGAGACGATCGTCGCCGCTGGTTCCAACAACCAGATGTTCGTGGCACAGGTGAATGTTTGTGGCGCGAATCCAGTTGTTCGAACTTGCCGCATCCACCAGCAGGCCCCGCTCGCATCCGACGATTTCGGTGACGTCGATCGTATTCGCATCAATTGACCCCGGGCGGCCGTCGATCCACAGCCCCGTACCAATCCGGCGAATTTCCTGATCGAGATTGCTGTTGTACGATTCCCCGCCAGGCCATGCACCTCCGCCGCCGACGAGAGCGTTGAAGTGAAAGTCCGACGATGTGATGACCTTGAATCGATCCGGTCCGGCTGTCTTTGGAGCAAGTCGAACGACGGCGCCATTCGAATTGCTGGCGACAAGTCCGAAGCGATACGAGCAGCTCATTTGGCTGTCAATCTCAATCGCATCGCCTGTCTTTGGCGTGTATTGAAGTACGGCATGACCGCTGTCCATTCGGAAATCCTGCATCCACGGAACCTGCAGCGTTGTGTTCAGAAAGTAAACTACGGGTTGGTTCTTTCCCTCGGTCCAGCTGCCACCACAGATGTAAAGGTCTTTGCGCTGAGATTTCGCTGCATCGAACGCTTCCTGCAGGCCGGAAGTGCGGGTTCCGGGAGTATGTGGCCCAAAGTCTCCACCGTCGCTCGGCCCCGCAGGTGAAACAACCAGACGGTTGAGTCGTCTGCCGTTGTCGTCGGCACCGGCCCCGTTGTCTTCGTCAGCATTTACACGATTCGTCCAGGCCGCAGTCAGCGCAAGAGCTGAAACCCCGGTCCCTGCCGACAGCATCCGACGTCGAGAGAATTGTGATTCCATGGCTATCTGGTTCCAAAACAGTGTGATCTGTTAGGGCGACTACTGACACAACGGGCGAATCGGTTTGATCTGACCCGATCGAGAGATCTTCCTGGAATGACCGAGGTGCGTTGTTCACAATAAGGTCATGATAGGCCCTGTGGCAATAGGCGGTTCGTGCCGCGATCTACCAGGCGAAAGCGTATCATGGTCTTCTCCGCCTCGGAAACGCATCCCTCACAGTCACGAGTCGAATATGAGAGACCTGCTTGCAATTCTGGCTTCGTGTTCGGTCATCTTCGGTGTCTCATTCGTTCGCGCTTCTGAGGTACAGCCCAATATCGTCCTCATCATGGCCGATGATTTGGGCTATGGCGATGTCGGATGCTATGGCGGTACGGTTAGCAGGACCCCAAACATCGACGCGCTGGCCGCATCAGGACTGCGATTTACAGATTTCCATTCTGCCGGACCGATGTGTTCACCGACACGAGTCGCGACGCTCACCGGACAATATCAGCAGCGATTTGGCAGCATCTTCGACACCGCAATCTCGGGAACCTTCCACCATGATCTGGGGCTGCCGCATGAAGCGGTTACGATCGCGGAATTACTGAAAACACGCGGCTACGCGACGGCCTGCTTCGGCAAATGGCACGTTGGTTACAAACCACCCTGGTTGCCGACCAGCCAGGGTTTCGACGAATTCCGCGGTCTGGGATCAGGAGACGGGGATTTTCACACCCACATTGATCGATCCGGCAACGAAGACTGGTGGCACAACAACCAGATCGAGATAGCGGATGGCTACACGACAGACCTGTTGACGAAGTACAGCATCGACTTCATCAACGCTCACCACGATGAACCTTTCTTTCTGTACGTGCCGCACCTTGCGATCCACTTTCCATGGCAGGGGCCGAGTGATCCGCCGCATCGTCAAAAAGGGAACAGCTACCACAACGACAAGTTTGGAGTCATTTCGGATCCTGGCAATGTGAGCCCACACGTCAAGGCGATGATCGAGTCACTGGACGATGGCGTTGGCAGGATCATTAAGGCACTCAAGGAACGGAATCTCTACGACAAGACTTTAGTGATCTTCACTTCGGACAACGGTGGTTATCTCAACTACGGATCGAAGTATCGAAACATCTCCAGCAACGGCCCGCTGCGCGGACAAAAGACGCAGCTCTACGAAGGCGGGCACCGTGTGCCAACGATTGTCTCCTGGCCCGGCAAAGTTAAACCGGCTGTAACCGAAGCAACCTGCCATTCCGTTGATCTGCTGCCGACCATCACAGCCTTGACTGGAGTCGAAAGCGAGAAGATAGAAACAGACGGCGAGGATCTTCGGCCGTTGCTGTTTCTGGGTCAGTCTCTGCCAGAGCGGATGCTCTTCTGGCGGTCACGGACTCAGGGAGCAGTACGCAGCGGGCCGTGGAAACTCTATCGCAACGGCAAAAGGACCGAGCTCTACAATCTCGATAACGACCTCGGGGAGACAATCAACCTTGCAGCAAAGAAAACAGAGATAGTGGAGCAACTCAGTGCGGCTTGGCGCCGTTGGGAAGCGGACGTAAATAAGAGCGCCGAACCATACGAAAGATGACAACCATGCGATATTGTTTTGCCGCGATTATCCTGTACGTCTCACCTAAGTGCTTGCCAACACGGTGCAGGGCAGAGGACGCCCCACGACCCAACAACACAAGGATCAGCCAACGATGACACGCATCTACACAGTCCTCGCTCCGCTGCTGCTAATGCAGGGGGCATTCGCAGCGGAGACGCCCAGCACTTCCACAGGATCGCTGGCAGGTACAGAACCTCGCCAGTTATCCCAGCCACGCCGCAGCACTCGCGCAGCACCGCGAAAGCCTGGACAATTGGATCGAGCAGACCGGCGACCCTGGCCCCGAGACGCCCGAGGTCTACATCCTGGAGACGGTCGACCAGATGAAGTCCACCCGAAACAAGACCTCACGGGAGAACTACCGTAAGAACGCCGAGCTTTACAAACGCTGGGCACGCGAAAGGAAGTAACGTGTGTCGACATGGAGATCACAGAGGTTGACGATGAAAGAACTAGCGATCACCCTCTTATTGATGGTCGGTTTTCCCTGCCTCGGCTGGGCGAAGGGCAAGCCCAACATCATCCTGTTACTCGTCGACGATCTTCACGTTGAGTCGCTATCCAAGAAGGCTAACGAATCGTAGAATACGCTCGCGCGTGACGGAGTTCGGTGTGCGATTGCAAATGTATGCAGGATGGCTGATGCTATCACCGATTCCGCTGCTCGTACAAACGTTTCCAACGACCGAGACTTACGCCCAAGCCAAGGCGGTAAGACAAATCGTCCAACTGAAGTTTGCTCGTTTCTCGGTTTTTGAAATTAATTTCCTTCGTTCACGGTTTTCGGATTTTCAACGTCTCTCGTGTTGTCTGCCAACTCGGTTGACTCAGGCGTTTGATAGATACCGACCGTGAAAACGAGGCAACAAACACAGAACACAGGAGGGATACGATGCCCAAGTATGTGATTGAACGGGGGATTCCCGGTGCGGGGAAGCTGTCGCCGGAAGAATTGCAGGCGATCTCGCAGAAGTCTTGTGGAGTTCTGAGAGAGTTGGGTCCACAGATCCAGTGGGTCCAGAGCTACGTGACCGACGACAAGATCTACTGCGTGTACATCGCACCCGACGAACAGACAGTCCAAACGCACGCTGAGCAAGGGGGATTCCCGGCGGACAGCATTTCGGAGGTCAAGTCGGTCATCGACCCGACAACTGCGGAGTGAGAGGCTTGCTTTGGTATCCCCAATGAGTTCTCAGGCAAGCTCAGTGATGATCAAGAAACCCATGTTCCTGAGTCTTTAGGCGGTAGCAGCCGTGTGGGGCAGTCTTGCGATTGATAGACGTGATTTTTTAAAAACCGGATTGCTCTCTCCGGCCCTGCAGGGCCGACTCTCCCGGAGGGAGAGTGATGATACTCACTTACCGCGACTACGCAATCACAGACATTTCCGTCAGTCCAGCCGTAGGCCGTGGGTTTAAGACGCACCAGTCGCTGATGCAATTGGTTTCATTGGCACAATCGGCCCAGTTCGACGGAAAGTCAATCCCGGCGGCCCGGCTCATTGGCTGCTATTTTGCAGCCGGTTGACGCCCTCGTTGGATGCAACCTAGGATTGACCATCTGGCTCGAATTATGGGATTTCGCAAGGTTTCCAATGGAAGAAACAAAGATAGGGATCGTCGGTCTGGGCACTGTCGGCAGCGGTGTGGCTCGATTGCTGCTCGAAGAATCCGAACGTTTGACACGTCATGCGGGGCGCCGGCTGGTGTTGGCCAAGGCCGTTGTGCGCGATCTTGGCAAACCACGCGATGTCGCTCTCGCCCCTGGTGTGTTGACGGACGACCTCGACGCGATCACCAGCGATCAGGAAATCCAGGTTGTGGCCCAACTCGTTGGCGGCACGGATGTCGCACGAGAAGTGATGATTCGCCTGTTGGAAAGCGGCAAGGATATTGTGACGGCCAACAAAGCGCTGTTGGCCGAACATGGTCCAGAGTTGTTCAGTCGAGCGCGCGAACTGGATCGTTCGATTGCTTTTGAAGCTTCCGTGTGCGGCGGCATTCCAATCATTACCAACATTGGGCAATGCCTTTCTGCCAATCAGATTTTGTCGATCAGCGGGATCTTGAATGGAACCAGCAATTTCATTGTCTCACGGATGGAACAAGAAGGAGCCGATTATCCAGCGGCGGTGGCGGAAGCACAACGATTGGGTTTTGCCGAAGCGGATCCCACGATGGACGTCGATGGCACTGATGCGGCGCAGAAGTTGAGTATCCTCGCGCACCTCGCGTTTGGTGCCCGTGCACATTGGACCGAGATTCCCAAGATTGGCATCGACACGCTCGATCCGGCTGACTTGAAATACGCCAGGGAACTTGGGTACCACATCAAGCTGTTGGCGATCGCCAATCTGAACGGTGAGCTCGAGTTGCATGTCTCGCCAACGTTAGTCCGAGCCGGGCGACCGTTAGCCGAAGTCCGCGAGGCTTACAACGCAGTGACGGTGGTGGGCGATGCGGTCGGTCGTGTGTTTTTTCACGGGATGGGTGCCGGGCAGATGCCAACCGCCTCGGCCGTCGTCTCTGATCTGATTGACACCGCCGTGGGGCGGACGCGGATCACATTCAAGACGCTTGAACTATGGTCGTCGCGGGCACCGCGCGTGACGCTGGGTGATCACGCCAACGTGCGAGGTCGTTTCTACCTGCGTTTCACGATTCGCGATTACCCTGGCGTACTGAGTGACATCGCGGGTGTTTTGGGACGCCACGAGATCTCGATTGCCTCGGTGATTCAACATGAACCGGAGGTGGAGGGCGAGGACGAACTCGTGCCTCTGGTGATCATGACACACGCGGCCAGCGAAGGTGCCGCGCAGTCAGCCATCGACGAAATCGATGGCAGGGAGTATGCCCTGCAAAAAAGCGTCAGGATGCGTGTGCTTGATTAGCTCGTCTGCGGCGATCGGCTGAGCAACGCGTTGGTGCCGCCTATCGAATCGCAAAATCGTGTGTTATTCTGAGCGGTTTTCCTGCCTGGAATTGCCATGAAATACGCGATAATCATCCCCGACGGCTGTGCTGACGAGCCACAGGAATCGTTGGGTGGGCAGACGCCGATGCAAGCCGCCAGCACCCCCGCCATGGACGACGTGGCTGCGTCTGGCGTGGTGGGCCGAGCCAGCAACGTCCCCGCTCATCTACCTGCTGGTTCGGACGTGGCGAATCTGAGCTTGCTCGGTTACGACCCCAACGTCTATTTCACCGGCCGCGCCCCGTTGGAAGCGGCGGCGCAAGGCATTCAACTTGCCGCCGATGACTGGGCGATTCGCTGTAATCTGGTGACGGTCGAAGACCAAATCATGCGCAGCTTTACTGCCGGGCATATTTCGACCGAAGAGGCCACGAAGCTGCTGAAAGTGGTCCAAGAGGATGTGAACGAAGGGCCATTGGAATTCGTGCCGGGTGTCAGCTATCGAAACCTGCTGTTGTTTCGTTCGAAAAATGCGCCAGCTCCGTTTTCGAATGAAACACGGACGACGCCACCGCATGATTTGACCGATAAGAGCGTGGCCGAGGATTTTCCTCGGGGGCCCGGCAGCGATCTCTTGACTGAACTGATGGGCCGGTCTGGCGAACTTTTTGCCGACCATGCCGTGAATGCCGCGCGTTTGGCAGCGGGCCAGCAGCCGGCCACCAACGTCTGGTTGTGGGGGCTTGGCAAGACGCCGCAACTTGCTCCGTTTCACCAGCTGCATGGCAAGACCGGAAAGATGATCACGGCCGTCGACTTGTTGCGGGGATTGGCCGCCTTGATTGGGTGGGACCGCATCGAAGTGCCTGGTGCCACGGGATACACCGATACGGACTACGCTGCCAAGGGCCGTTATGCGGTGGATGCGATTCCGACGACGGACGTTATCTGCGTGCATGTCGAAGCCACCGATGAAGCATCGCACGAAGGTGACGTTGCTGCCAAGGTTAAAGCGCTGGAAGAAATCGACAAGCATGTCGTGCGTCCCGTCGTCGACGCCTTGAAGGTCCAGGGTGATTATCGAATTCTTGTTTCGCCTGATCATCCGACACCGGTTCGGACGAAGACTCACAGCCACGGTGCCGTGCCGTTGTGCATCGCCGGTACGGGAATTGCTCCGGATGCGCGTAATAAGTACGACGAACCGACGGCCAACGCATCTGACTTAGCGTTCGACGACGGCTCGCAGTTGATGCCATACTTCCTCAAATCCTGAATCCCATTTCCGAGATCTCTCGCAAACCCCCATGCCTCTCATCGTACAAAAATTCGGCGGTACGAGCATCGCCGACAGCCAGAAGATCCTCGCCGCCGCACGAAAAGCTGTTCGAGCGCAGCAAGAAGGCCACCAGGTCGTGCTGGTGGTCAGCGCGATGGGCAAGAACACGGACTTGCTGGTCAGCCTTGCGAGCGAAATCACGGATCGTCCTTCGGCACGCGAAATGGACATGTTGCTTTCCACTGGGGAACAAGTCAGCGTGGCTTTGATGGCGATGGCGATCCAGTCATTGGGACATCGAGCCGTCAGCCTGACAGGCGCTCAGATTGGTATCAAGACGGACAGCACTCATACAAAGGCGCGGATCAAGTCGATTTCCACGGAACGGATGCGACGGCTGTTGGACGAGGGCAATATTGTCATTGCGGCTGGATTTCAAGGAATCGACGAGGATTTCAACATCACGACGCTAGGTCGGGGCGGCAGCGACACAACGGCGGTCGCCCTTGCTGCCGTGTTGGGTGCCAGTGCTTGCGAAATCTACACTGACGTAGATGGCGTCTACACGACAGATCCGCGCGTGTTACAAGAGGCGCGTCGAGTCGATCGAATCAGCTACGACGAGATGCTCGAATTGGCCAGCTTGGGCGCGGGCGTCATGCACAATCGTTCGATTGAATTCGCCAAAAAGTTCCATGTTCCCATTCACGTGCGCAGCAGCCTGAGCGACGCTGCAGGGTCTGTAATTGCCGCGACCGTGGTCTCGACGGCGCAATCCGTGTGCGGTGCCGCCTTGTTGAAAGACGAGGCGCGGGTTTCGCTGTTGGGAGTGCCCGATGTGCCCGGAACAAGCCTGGAATTCTTTTCACGCATTGCCGCCCGCAATGTATCGGTCGACATGATTGTTCAAAACGTCGGCGAAGCTGGAAAGGCGGACATTTCGTTCACCATTCCCAGCAATGAGCTGCGCGTCACGTTGGAAGCAGTTGCCGAGGCTGCTGAAATCACCGGTGTGGACGAAGTGACGCACGACGAGCGCACTTCCAAAATCTCCGTCGTCGGCCTGGGGATGGCGCGGCAGACCGGCGTCGCGGATCGCATGTTTCGGGCGTTGGCCAGCGCTGACGTGAACATTCAGATGATCACGACCAGCGAAATCAAGATCTCGGTGTTGGTCGAACGAGATACGGCTCAGAATGCCTTACAGGCCGTTCATCAGGTGTTCGAACTCGAAAAGCAGCCAGTCGCCATGGTCAGCGAAGATGATTCCATCGATGACGTCACGCCCACCAACGCAGCCGATGTTGTCGATCGGCTGCGCGGCGTCGACATGGAGGAACTGACAATCGACGATGTGCAGTTGGACCCGACGCAAGCCCGGATCACGATCAGTGGCGTGCCGGATTCGCCTGGTGTGGCAGCCAAAGTCTTTGAGGACGTGGCTGCCGCTGGGATCTTCGTCGATATGATCGTGCAGAGCTACACAGGTCATCCGGATGGGGCGCGTCTGAGCTTCACAGTTCCGCAGCAAGAGCTTGATGAAAGTGTCGCTGTGGTGAATCGTTTGGCCAAGTCCTTCAATTGTGGAGGAGTGAGCAGTAGCCCATCGATTGCCAAGTTGTCGGTTTCTGGCGTCGGTCTTCGCAGCCACACGGGGGTCGCAATTCGCATGTTCCAAGCGCTCGCCAAAGCCAACATTAATGTTGAGATGATCAACACCAGCGAAGTACGTGTGAACGTCGTGGTGGATGGCAGGCAGGGCGACCAAGCGTTGGTGGAATTGCAGGCTGCGTTCGCTGATGTTATGCGATGATCTGCCTTCAGTTCATTCTCGCAGATCAATCGCTCACTTCACCCAGCACCTCTTCGGCCACATAGATCGGCAGGTGAGGATCGCAGGTGACCGCCACGGCAATCGCGTCCGACGGGCGTGCATCGACTTCGATGACCTCACCGTCTCGTTTGATGAGCAATTTGGCAAAATACGTTTGATTCTTCAATTCGCTGATGATCACGCAGTCTAGCTCGGCGTCCAATGCTTCAATCGCGTTGACGACCAAATCGTGGGTCAGCGGTCGCTCCGTACGATCGGATTTCACGCGACGCTCGATGCTGGTCGCCTCGAAGATTCCGATCAGGATGGGAAACTGACGTTCCCCGCCCTCCTCCTTGAGGTAAATCACTTGTTCGTTGTTGATCTCGCTGATGATAATCCGAGACAAGTTCATTTTGACCGGCATGGTCTTCCCTTATCCGCTCGCTCTGCCCAACTATTCGAAATCAGACACCAACCTTGATTATAGCGCCTGCCCAGTAGCCACGGCTAGTGCGTGTCGCACCGACGTGTAGCGTTCGCGGCGGTTTGTTTCACGAGCTCAAACGGCGAAAAGCCGCTTCAGTGAATCGGCGTGCGCTTTACCGTCGGGCTGGGGCGGCGACCCGATTGACAGAGCGCTCGAGGCCCGTTGATTTTCGGGTAGGCCCGTTACAAGGAGCGTTAGCGACACAGTTCCGGCGATCGAAACCACTTATTTTGACACATTGCCGGAGCTTCGCTTCGCTTGTTCGCGGCCTACCAGTGCCGGGGCGACCGCCCGATTGACAGAGCACTAGACGTCGAACGCCGGCTCACTTACGTAGAGGTGGAGGATCTGGCTTTGAACCTTGATCGCTCGGATCAAAATCCAGATTTGGTCGGGCGTAAAACGTTGTGGATCGGAACGGGCCAGACATTCCAGTTCCTCGGTCATGGCGGCGTGCTGGTCGGTGGCGGCCTGGAGCCGTAGGTCCATTTCCTTCCAAGCCGACGCCAGGTTCGAATCGTCCGCTAGTCGGTCGATGTCTTCCGCAGTTGAGTTCGTTAACAAGAGGCAAAGACGTGCTACGTCTCGGACATCCGCTCCGGGGCGAAGGCGTTCGATGCGTTTGGCCAAGTCGGTGCACTTAATCATGATGATCTGCCGCCGGTTCCGATTTCGGTTGTCGCGAAGTGCGGTTCTGATTTGAACTGTCGTTTGAGCCTGAAGTCGCCGTGCGCAGCGCAGGGGTCGAGATCCGCCATGACCACGTGGAACCACATGAAATGGTCAACGTTGTCGTGGATGACTTTCCTTGGGTGCCACACTTCAACTTTAGCTCAAGTTTCCAAAACCGGAAAGATTTTGGTAAGTCCACAAAACACGTCGGGTTTATGTCATCGGATAACACCGCCTGGTGGGGTTTTTCGGCGCGTTGTTTTTCGCTGTCAGTGCTATTGCCAGGAAGAAAACAGCTTCTCTGCTGAAGCTATGGAAGGGCAGTTTTTTGGTTATTGAATTGCACGGGTTTTCACATCCTGTCATCTCTCCCTTGGAGGTCGTGCAGTTTTCAGTGTTGTTTCTTAGCTGATTTACGAACATCCAAACTCTCCCTTTGGGGGTTCCTCGCGCAGTTTAGTGGGTAGTATGTTATTGGTTTGGCATTTTCGATGGTATTGATGATGGTTTCTTTATGTCTGATTTAGCAAAACACTATTCGTTGTTGCTGG
>MPMF02090002.1_pt1 | contig 19810 bp, 17 predicted proteins | sample 1617271 | NCBI WGS metagenome assembly MPMF02 (sample SAMN05944812, study PRJNA350692) | marine metagenome | biome: marine; feature: ODZ; material: water; isolation source: 120 m water sample prefiltered with 30 um filter, filtered on to 0.2 um... | place: Pacific Ocean | collected 2012-04-09... | reverse complement strand
GGTGCGGATCAACTATTACCCGCCGCGGGGGGACAACAAGGAAGGCTGGGACAACATAGATATCTTCGGGTGGCTAGGCTACCCGATGCAAATTAAAATCGATTTCCTGTGCCGCGACAGCATCCTGGCCGCACCGCTCGTCCTCGACTTAGCGATCTTTCTCGACCTAGCCAAGCGCGCCGGTTTTTCCGGAATCCAAGAGTGGTTGTCTTTTTACTTCAAGAGTCCACAGACGGCACCCGACCTGTACCCCGAGAATGATCTGTTCATCCAGCTGATGAAGCTTAAAAATACTCTGCGCTACATGGCTGGCGAAGAAGAACTCACACACCTAGGCGCAGATTACTATGACTACTATAAGTAGTCCTTAGTCAGTTTATCTGGCTTCCCCCACGGTCATTCGCAAACACCCTAGACCATCCCTGGCCAAGCGTATATACTGGGTTACAAGCTAATTCCAAGTATCTACCGTGGATCTACCTGTCGTGAGTGATCGCCAACGACCACCGTTGAAAGTGAGCATAAGTGAGCACTTTCTAAAACAGGTAGTCGTACCAGGGCAAGGGACTCGACGCGCGTTACGGGCGCTCTCAGGAGCTTCTGTCCGCACTCTGGGGCCCGCAAGATGAAGCACCACGACCTGAGCACCCGCAGCGCCCGACTAAAGCTTCCCGGGCGAGTGCCAACATACTGGCAACGCATCAGGAGTCGCGGCGGACGGAGCCTCGGCTATCGACGGCTCCCCGGAAGTGACTGCGGGCGCTGGTACGTCAGATGGCGGGAGGACGGTAGCCCCAACTACCGGTCCAAGAGTTTTGGTGACTCTGACGACTTGCCAGCAGGCCGTAACGTTGCCGGTGCCCTACCCTTCGACGCAGCCTGGAGCTACGCGGCACGCTTTGATCCGGAAGCGGAAACCTTCGATGGCTCGGAGGTTGTCACGATCAGCGACGCGATCCGGTACTACCTGACCGTCTACGCGCCAAACCGTCTAAAACGACCTGGGAACGTCAAGACTAGTTGCTCCGCCCACATCGAGCCGGACCTCGGTCACGTCGCGCTAAGCGACATCACCCCGGCGCTAATTGTTCGGCAAATGAATGTGTGGGTCACAAAGCCTCGGATGCTTCCCGGCGGCAACACTAGGGCCGTCAAAACACGCGATCAGAAACGGAGTGCGCGAAGCACCGCCAACCTAACCTACAAACATTTGAGAATGATCCTGAACCGGGCGCACAAGGACGGGGTTACGGTGGAGGGCATCGACCCGAGCCAGTGGCAGGTCGATCAGCTTCCCCGGGCCAAGCGAGCTGGACGCCCTGGCCGTAAGAAGTCATTACTCCGGGACGAGATCCTGGCCGTCCTTCGAGCCGCTGAAGACAACCCGGACTTCCTGAACATTTTCAGGGCGGGCCTGTTCACCGGCGCAAGGGCCAACTCCCTCATCGCCCTAAAGGTGAGCGACTACAACCGCGACGCAGAGCCACGGCCCACAATTAGCTTTGGCGCTGACGATGACAAAACTGATGAAGGTCGGGAGACTGACCTAAACCCGGATGGAGTCGCATTCTTCAACGAGCTCACGGCAGGCCGGGGCGACGATGAGCCGATGCTCCGAAGGAAAAAGCGGAACCGGAATGGCGTGATACTCGACGAAAATGGCGAACCAACCTGGGAACCTTGGACCGAAGGAAATTTAAGATGGTGGATGGAGAAATTCTCCAAGGCCGCCGGAATTCCCCAGGGTGGCGTGACATTCCACAGCGCCATCCGGCACACCCTCGCTATGCAGGCCAGGGACGCTGGCGTGAGCCGCGAATACCTCAAAGCGCAGGTCGGCTGGCGGTCCACGAAAATGATCGACGAAATTTACGGTGGCGTCACCGAGGAAACGCGGGCAGCCCAAATTGAGAAATGGCCTACGTTGGACAAGGCGAAACACGCCGACAACGTTGTGGACATCAAGTCGAAGGCAAAGAAGGCCGGTTAATGCACGGGCGGTGTGATCCCCTCTAGCTTGGCGGTGATCGTATCCACCTGATCGACGGCTACCCGTGAAACTCCGCCGCTACCGGCGTAGAGTTTCCGGCATCCAAAGTGATCTCTAAACGAAGGAGAAACCGTCGTGAAAGTAGATCGTTATACCAAGGTCGTGTTGACCGTCATCGCTGGCGCGCTCTCAGCGTTAGCCATCAACTACATCATCGCCCCGCAGCCTGCCGTCGCTGCTGCGCCAGCCCAGGGGGGCGAAGGACGCTATCAGCTCGTCGTCGCCGACGAGACTCTATATGGTTGGGAGCGAGCAATAGTCATAGACACGAGGTCGGGGACTCTGTATAACGCTAAGTCGGTTGTGGACCTAGGGCGGGACGACCCTTTCCATCACTGGACTCTGGCGCCGGGAAGAGGATACTCCCGATGAGTGAAACGACCGTAGTGGATGCGCGACTCGACAAACTCGAGCGAGACAACCGGCGACTGAAGCTGACGGTGGGTGCGTTGCTGTTGGCACTGGCAGCGGTGCCTTTGATCGGTGCCGTGATGCCTGAGCAGATACCGGAGGTGATACGGGCACGAGCGTTTCAAGTGATCGACGCGAACGGCAACGAACGCGCCGCGATGAACCCCACCGGCATCAGCTACGCCGATGAAAACGGCACCGTTCGCGCCGGGATGGAAACCGACCGCATCGGTTACTGGGGCGAGACCGGCCCGAGCGCGCCGCGTTCGACCTCGTCGGCATCACCTACGCCGGCGAGAACGACAACATAGTTTGGAGTACGTGGTGCGCCCCCATCTGCTAGCAATAACCTCACTCCCAATGTGCTTGTACTACATTGGGACAATCGGGTAGATACGGCATTGAAGCTGATTTCTGGTGTTTAATCTTTGGTCAGTTGTTCATTTTCTCCAATGGTTTGTAATTGGCAGATTTCTCTTAAGAAACTGGTACGTTTTCTTGGTTCTTTCAATTGGTTGGGAATTGCTTGAACTTATCTTGCCACATGATTTTGCAAGGGAGTCGACGGTAAATAAGTTAGGTGATGTAGGTGTGAATTGTTTGGGTTTCTATCTAGGCAATTTGTCGAAGAACTGGCCGCTTAGAATTGAGCGTAACTAATGCTCTCGGGGGCCATTGCGGCGCGCGGTTGACCGTGCCGGCGGGACGGCACCCTAGCCAAGGGCATAACGGTCGGCACAGTGACCGCAGCAACCGTCGCTCGCGCTCCAACCCGGAAAATCGGCGACGATCGCTGCATGGAGTTCGGCAACATCTTCGTCGCCGGCCCAAACGAACGTCGGGAAGCGACAGAGCGGGCATGCCTGGCCACCTTCCGGAGCCGGAACAGCCGAGGCGTCCTCCGTCGCACCTGCCAAGTGCGCGGCGCTTTCTACTTGCTCCGCGGCCGCGCTCAGCGAGGGCAACAGTGTTTGGCGCAACTCACCCTCCCGATGAAAGCGCTGCGGAGCCAGCCTGATGATCAGATGCACCGGAATTCCCGAGCCGCGACCGTCACGACTCTCCCACAGCTCGGCGCCTTCGCCACTTCCCAGATCCGAGCGAACCTGGAGGGAGCTGAGCTCGCGTCGCAGACAGGGAAACTGAGCCAGGCAGTCGACCAGACGCTGCTCAAACCCGAGCTTACGGAAGACCTCTCGGAAGTGGGCCAAGAAAGCTTGCTCGCGTTCCTCGCCCGGCGGTTGACGATAGATCGTATCGAGCTTCAGTCGGTGGCGCACCCGTCGCAACGCCAAAGGGGCGTCAACATCGAACTTCCGCCCGCCTTCGAAGGCAAGGCGCACGCATTCCTCAACTAACTCGGGCTCGAAGTCGATCCGCGCCTGGTTCAACTGCAGCCTGCAGGAGAGAAGACGCTGTCTGCGTCAGCCGGGCTGCCTTCCTCGCCGCCAAGCCCGCACTCGAAACATCCCTCCTCGGACTCGAAGCTATCCACCTGTACGTCCGGTACGTCGTTGGATGGAGCGAGGTCCAGCACAGCCCTTTCCGCGGCCGCCAGGCCACGAACGAATCGGGCCACGGCCACATAAAAGCCGAACGCAGGAGCCGCGCGTTGTTCTAGCTGCAAGCCGAATGCTGGCAGCCACCAGCCGAGATGCTCGTCGAAGAATCGACGCTGCACCTCACGGCAGACCACGACGCACTCGTCGTTGAGCCCCTGCTCTTCGGCGTAGAGCTGCCGGGCGATGACGATCTGCATGAACTCCGCCAGGTACGAAAGATGATCGGGACGCTCCCGATCCGCGGGAGAACGATCGAGCCCGAAAGCGCGGTAGAAGCCCGAGATATCGGCCATCCGGTGCGAGAGGTAGGTGATGTCGCGGCTGGGGCAATATTCGTTCTCATACGGAGGACAATCCTTGCTGATCGCATGGCCGAAGACAGCCGCATACGAGCTAGCAAGATCGTCTCCCTCGGGAAAGAGATCGGCAGGGTCGAGGGCCGAAGGAGCGAGTTCGGCGGGCCCGACCCGTGGCGGATGGAAGCTCTCATCCTCGGCAATCCAACAAACGGCCGCGCTTACGGCCTCGCGAAAACGATCGTCTGCCAACAGTGCAAACCGTGCAGCGTCAGGCGGTAGCACGGCAACACTGAGGTATCTGTAAAGATTGGCGCGCGCGAGGTTAACGGCTGTCTCCGACATGTCGCGTATTCCCTCAGATCGTGTTGAGGTGTTGGGCAGGACGCTCGAAGGTCGGTTCCTCTACGGTCATGCGAACGACCTCCTTGCCGGAGGGCCCGTAGCCGATCACCGTATCGTTGAAGATCTCTAGCGTCTTCTTCTGACCCGAAGGCAGCGTCACCTCGCGCTCGTGAATCTTGGGGCCCTCAATGATCTCGAACCGATGGATGATCGCCTGCGCTGCGCGAAACAGCTGCAGCACCGCGAGCAGTTCGCGTGAGGGGCAGACATACCGCTCAATAGCCCGTTCGACGCCTGGTCCGAACATCTGCTCCAAGTAGGGCCGCGGCACCCACCGTGGTGGGATGTAGTAGCCGTTCGGCTCGGTGCCAAACTGAGGATACAGCGGCAACGCCACCTGCTCCTCGCGGATGAGGAAATAGAGCGGGTTGCGGGGATCCTCGGCCCAGCTGCCGTCAGGCTCAATGTTGAGAAACCCCTGCATCCGGATCTTGCCGACGCAGGCGCTCATGCAGCGGGTCTCGATGGGCTCACCGTCAGGGGTGATATCGGCGTCGCGGCCTTCGAGTCGCGGGTAGCAGGCGATGCACTTCTCGCTGACTCGTGTGGTCGGCCGGTAGAGGGCCTTCTTGTAGGGGCACGCCTCCACGCACTTGCGGTATCCACGGCAACGCGCCTGGTCGATCAGCACGACGCCATCCTCGGGTCGTTTGTAGATAGCACCGCGAGGGCAGGAGGCCAAGCACCCTGGATAGGTGCAGTGGTTGCAGATGCGTTGCAGGTAAAAAAACCAGGCTCCGTGTTCCGGAAGGCTAGCGGTCTTGCCATACTCGTCCGGCTTCCAGTTCTCTGCCGTCGCCGCATCCTCGTAGATGTTGGGTGCCCGCCACTCCTCGTCAGTGGGCAGGTAGCCGAGAACGCGGCTCTGGTCGGCGCCACGCAGGGGGTGCTTAGCCTCGAAGATAGTCTCTCCCTCGAAAGTGCCATACGGACCCATGTCACCGTACGGATACTCCTCGACCGGCGGAACGAGCGAGTCCCAGCCCGGGCTGTCCGGATTCGCCTCCTCGAGTAGTTGCAACAGCTTGACGTCCCAGTGCTGTGGGTAGCCACCGTAGGGCTTGGTCTCGACGTTGTTCCACCACATGTGCTCCTGGCCCTTGGAGTAAGTCCAGGTCGACTTGCACGCCATCGTGCACGTCTGGCAGCCGATGCAACGGTTGATGTTGAAGACGAAGGCAAACTGCTGGCTCGGGTGCGCCTCGTCGTACGGATACTCCTGTTCGCGGCCAATCTGCCAGTTATAGACCTTGCTCATCAGCCTTCGTCCTCTGACGCGGTTGGTAACGGGATTGGCTGGGGCGGGCAGGCGGAAACCGGCGGGGCCGAGTCGACCTCGGTAACGCGAAACACACCGCACTCGGCAAGCACCCCGTCGATCAGCCGGCATACTGCGTCCTCTCCCCTGATCCGATAGACGGAATGCACGGCGAGATAGTCGGGCTGCCGGAACAGTTCTAAGATACGCTTCGCGTCGTATCCCATTGCCGCGTACTCCTCGATGAGGGAACGGGCCAGCTCATCGATTTCGCCACCCGGCACCAGCGTTCCGACCAAGTCGAGCGGATCCGTGGGCTCGGCCACCTTCGCCGATCCGTGCGTGGCAAGCGGTTCCATTCCTTCAGACTTTCTTGATCGTGACAAATCGGCCCTCCAGATAGGATTTAAACGTCTGATTCTCGTGGCCTGGCGTGAACCCTGTCTTCGCCGGGCCCCATATGCCGCTGCCTCCCAGGCCGCCGGGCTCCGCCTTGGTGACCTTGATCAGTGTCTCCTTCGGCACCGTGTTCACGGCGTGGTTGTCGACGTCGAAGCCGAACGTGAAACCCATGCCGCCTACCTTCTTATGGAACAGGTTGTCGGTCTGGTGCATGGGCATGAGCCAGCCGCGCGTGATCGACTGGTGGGACCCGTAGCGGTACGAGGCTTGATAGCCGGTGTCCTCGGCGAGCGCTCTGCCGTCGATACGGGTCTCGTGAGCTTTGACTGTTCGCGGCGTGGCGATCCATCCCGTGTGCTTCATGATGGTGAACCCGTAAGGCAAGCCCGGGTTGAACTTCACACGCACCATGCAGCGGTATGCGTGGTAGGCGGGGTCGTCCGGTTTCCAGCCACGATACGGCCGATCAGCGGGGTTGGCATCCACGTAGACGTAATCACCGTCCTCGAGCCCCTGGTCCATCGCCGCCTGCGGATTCATCTGGATCTGCCGGTCCGCAACCCCAGGAGATCGTTTCTCGACGCGCAGCGGGTCGCCGAAGTTGGTCGACCAGATCCAGTTCCAGTCGACCACCGACCAAGAGGAGTGGGTGGTGTGACGGCTTTTTGGCGTGGAGCAATAGAAGCGGTAGCCCCGCTGCCACAGTGGGTTCACGGTCTCCTTGACACGCTCCCAGGGCATCATGACATTGCGCACCTGGCGCTCGTTGGCCCCGATCGCGTCGAGAGGAATACCGTAGTCGCGCGGTCGGATGTAAGGGCTGGTCGAAACGATGACGTTGGGAAGATACGGTGTGGCCTCGACCGCCTCACGGTGAACAATGAGATTCTCGCCGTAGTCGATCGCCTCGGGAATGTCGCAGTAGGCGGCCATCCGCCCGCAGTCGGTGTAGAACGGCACTGAGTCGTGCACCTGCTCCCAGAACGGCACTCGTGGGTAGGTGCGGAATAGCATCAGGGCGGCGCCAGGCTCACCCCCGTACTCTCCCTCCAGCATGGCGTCGATGGAGTAAGGCCCATCCTCACCGCGTGTCGTAGTGCTATTGTCGAAGATTCGCTGAATATAGACACGTGACTTCTTGTCGTTGATGAAACGGAAGTAGTCGGTAAAGCGACTGTCGCCCGTCTCCGAGGCGAGGGCGTCGGCGACCGTCGCAAAAATCGCCGCGTCGTCCTTGGAATCGTAGAGCGGCTCAATGCCGTCGCCGCCCCAAGCCTGGATGAAGGGGTTGGAACAAGAGCCGCCAACCTCGACGTCCTCGGCTTCGGCCCAGGAGTTGGCCGGCAGGATGACGTCAGAGAACTCCGCTGAACCCGTCCACTCGATCTGCTGGTCGACGATCATGTCGACCTTGCGGTTGACCTTGTGGACGAGTTCGTAGGCCCACTTGGCCTGGTTGATCAAGTTAGCATTGTTGTACCAGATGAGCTTTGTGGGGCTGGGGAGGTGAGTATGCCCAGTAAACAGCTTCCGGCCCTCCTCGGGGGTGTCAACGATCAGCGGAGTGTCACCAGCGCCCCAGAAGGCGACCTCCTCCCCCACAGTCGTGTTGCGCAGGTGCTCGTGCGTGATGCGTGCGTTCTCGTCCATCACCGGGTTGAACGGATCTTCGTGCGTGTACGTTCCCACCCCGGGACCGGTCCATGGTGAGGCATGGAAGACGCCACCCTTGTAGTTGCCCGCCCAGGTAAAGACGCCCGCCCCGTGGGTACCGATGTTGCCGGTCAACGCCGCCACAAAGAAAACGGCACGGTTGTGCAAAGTGGCGTGGAAGTAGTGGTTGATACCCTCGCCGAAGTGGATGCAAGCCGGTTTCAAAGTCGCCAGGTCGATTGCCAGTTGGCGCACCTTGTCCGCCGGCGCCCCGGAGATCTCCTCGATCGTCTGCGGGTCGTAGTCGCGCAGATGGATACGGTACATCTCCATCACCGGCATCACCTCGACCGAGGCCCCATCTACCGTCTCCACGGTGAAGCGTCCCTCGATGGCTGGATCTATCTGGAGCTTATCTCCCACGTCCTCGCGGCTGATCGCGACGGGTTGTTGCTGGTTCCGATCGTAGACGACAAAATCGCCGATCCGCTGTCGTTGCTCCTCGGTCAGCCCGTGCTGTTCGAAAGAGATCGAGAGGTCCTTGAGTTCGTAGTCGGGGAAGATCTCCTCGGGTCGTAACCGTCGAAGCGTGTCGGTGCGGACCAACAGCGGTAAGTCTGTGAAGCGCTTGACAAACTGCTCGTCGTAGAGCTCCTCGTCGATGAGGATCTTCGCCACCCCGAGGAACACGGACAGGTCACTGAGACCAGGTCGAACACTGATCCACTCGTCCGCCTTAGTACCGGGGGCGTTATACTCCGGAGCAATCGCCCAAATCTTCATGCCGCGCTCAATACCCTCGATGAACCAGTGCGCTTCGGGCATCTTGTTCTCAACCAGGTTCTTGCCGACCTGGATGTGCAGCCGCGAGTGGCGCATATCGTTGAGGTCTATGTCCGAGGTCTGCAGGCCAGTGGCAAAAGGGGTCCCCGGAGCCTGGTCGCCACGCCAGGTGTACTCGGTCCAGTCGCGCGCCCCTTTGGCCTCATCGGGCGGCACTCCACGCACGTGATGGTCGACAAGGCCCATGAGGTTGGCAAAGCGGAAAATACCGAATTTTCCGATCAAGCCATGGAGCGGCAGGCTGGAGCCGATCTTCATAGTGCGCGTGCCAGCCCCTTGCCAATGGGTGAGCATCTCCTCCGGATAGCGATCGCTTAGGAGGCGACGCCGACCCTCATCGCCGCTGTAGGTGGTGGCGATGGCCATGAGACCGCGTGCCACATAGCTCGCGGCCTCGTCCCAGCCAACGCGCACGAAGGTATCGTTGCCGCGGTCGTCGAAGCGATAGAGCGTGCGCAGCGACGGGTCGTCGGTGAGCGACGGGAAACCAGCGTCGGCCCACTCCTTCCAGCCGCGGCGCAGCACCGGTCCCTTGGCCCGATAGGGCCCGTAGATGCGCCGGTGGAAGGTGTAGCCCTTGGGGCATCCGCGCGGGTTCCAGTGCGCGGTAGACCGATTGCCATACAAGTCGCCGTACCTATGCACGTCGTAGTTCTGCTCCGTCCGCACAATGACCCCATTGCGGAGGAACGCGCGCATGCGGCACATATGGGTGTCGTTGGGGGCACACACCCAGGCGAAGGAACGATCGTAACGGTATTGATCGTGATAGACACTCTCCCAGCCGCGTTCCGGATAAGCGGCAAGCGGGTTATCCACAGCGACAATGCTTTCCAGACCACCCGCCCCTTCGAACAGGCCACAGCCGATCTGCACGCCGGCGGCGCCGGCCCCGGCGAGGGCCGCTAGAAAGGAGCGTCGATTGAGGCCAGCGCTGGCATCGGCCTGGGGCGGGTCAGCGGTCTCGCTAGCCGTCCGTTGACTATCATCCTGTTCTCCCAAAATCTCTGGTGCGCTCATTGATCTTGCCTCCGATTACGTCGAGAGTCACTGTTGCGCTGCGCCTCCTCGTCGGCCAGCAGTTCGGTGCCGCTGTGCTCGAGACTCAGCCACTGAGAGACGAGCTTGGTGCCATCACGATCTCCCGCTGCCCCGTCCCAGATCGCCACGGCGATCGAAACGCCTGAGCGGGTCAGGTCGGCCTGCAGGGCAGCGTCGGTTGGTTGCAACGAGGCAGAGAAGACGACGGCGTAGCCGTGCTCGGTGCGTGCGCCGCGCCCCGAGACCCGACCGGACAGATCGGTGCCAGCGGTCAGCGTCCCGTAACCGGCCGCTGCTAGGCTGTGCACCGGCTCAACGTTGAGCTCCGGAGCAGAGACCGGGTTGCCAACATCGCGGCCGGTCACGAAGGGCGCCTGCTGGCGTTGCAGATAGGCATCTGCCGTTGGATTCGTGGAGGACGGGTACATGTCGACAACGACATCGCGGTAGGACGCTGCCAGATCGGCGGCCTCACCGGCGGCGGCAGCCTGGCGGTCGGCACGCCAGTACCAGATCTCCACCGCCCCGTGGTCATCACGCTGGCCCATTCCGATGAAGGGAGGGGGGTCTGCGAGCGCCAGCTGCACGGCGACCGCGTCACTGAAGTGGTCCGTCTGCAGGGCCGTGGCGTCGTGCGTGCCATCGGTCCACTCGAGGCGCAGGTAGAGTTGCTGGCCGACAACGGCCGCGCGAACATCCGTAAATAGTGAATACTCCCGCCGGAACCACAGAGGGCGCATGTAGACGCGATGCTCCGGGACAAGGCTCCAGTAGGCCGACTCGGGATCCTCCAGCAAGACGTTGGCAAGGTCCGCCGCAAACAGAGGCCCCGGATCTCCCGCGATCGGTTTCGCCTGCCCATCAGAAATCAGGGAAAGCGTGTAGTAGACCAGGGCCCAGGCCTGCTCCTCGCTCTGGATGGCATCGGCGTACGATGGCATCGGAGTGCCGGCCATACCGGTCAAAAAGGTCCGATAGAGTTGCTCCGGGCGGCCACCCCCTTTATAGATGCCGTGCGTGAAGTCGGCCGCCGGAAACGGGTCGCCCTCGCTGTCACGCAATGTCGGTGCCGAAGGACCATCGCCACGGCCCGTTTGGCCGTGACACTGGGCACAACCGAACTCCTCGTAAACCGCCGCACCCGCCGCGACGAGCTCAGGTGTCGGAGGCGGCGGCGTGGAAATGTCGAGGATGTCGTCGTCGGTAGCGGGTGCCGCCCTGTGGCGCTCGGGCGTGAACGTTCGTACGTATTGGACGGCGGCCTGTATCTGAGCCTCGTTCAGAAGCTCATCGAAGGCGAACATTGACGAACCCGAAATGCCCTGCGAGACCGTCCTGACGAGATCCGCGTCCGTCGGGGGGCGGCCCTGGCGCGTCGATCGCAGCTTGAACTCACCGCGCTGGAAGTTGCGCGGCTTCGGGAACAGCAGGTAAGCGGCCGGGCCGGCACCGTCGCCGGTAGCGCCGTGGCAGGCCTCGCAGTATTGCGTGTAAATCGTCGCGCCCTCACCAGCGACATCGGACTCTGGTGCTCTGGAGCACCCCACAGCGGACATGATAACGAAGAAACCGACAAGAATCACGGCAACCCATACCGAACCAGTCTGCAACAAAAGACGCTTGCGCGATTCCACGTTCCCTCCTGTTTACAACAGTGCCCGCCGTGCGGCTGTTCAGGGGAAGAGCCGCATCAAATTTTATTTATTGTAGTTAATTAATATATAACGACCTGAATATCGTAATTTATGTGCAAGAAGAATACAAACCGGGCATCTCGCCTTTCCCGTCCACCTCCTCTCAGCCAGTTACCGGGGACGAGGGACAGCCGGCAACTCTACCGCGATGAAATGAATCACTTCCGCGGCCGCCCGAGCGGTTCATCTACGCCGGGAACGACCGGGCGACGGAGAGGTCGAGGAAAGTAATTCGGGCACGGCGGCGTGCCCTCCACGGGCCTTATCGCATCCCCTGGAAAGTGTAACTACATCTGGATGGAGGCGCGCTTCCTCTCTAGCTCCAGCACCAGATCGGCAATCGTGGTCTCGTTGGCCCAGTCCAAGAAATCTTTACGGAATAGCTTCCACGTATCGTGCATGGGGCAAGGGGCGGAGTCGGTGCACTGATCAAGCCCCAAGAAACAATCAACCGTGATCCGGTTGACGTTCTCGACTGCCTCCAAGACCTCCATAACCTTGATGTTCTCGGCGGGACGGTTGAGTCTAAATCCGCCGGTCCGGCCGCGCATCGAGTTGAGCAGATTGGCGAGTGCGAGGGCCTGAAGGACCTTGGCAAGGTAGGAAGGTGGGATGGCTTCGTCCTGGGCGATGCCTTTGGTCGGGACTGGAACCTCTTGGTTTCTCTTCATGGCTATGTGAACCATGGCCCGGATAGCGTATTTTCCTGAATCCGTGTAGATCATTGACCCTTGAGGTTTTCAGAAACGGGGTTTAGTGAGTCGAGGAATGATGCCCGTGCGCAGTACCGCTGAAGAAAAAGACATCCTCCCCGATGTGAATCTACCGCGGCTGATCGCCGAGCAACACCAGGATCGTGCTGGAATAGGCCCCTACCTCAGAAATGAGGTTGCGCCAATTTCCGCAGCATCAGTTCCATATCTTCGTATTTCTTGTTTCGGATACGTTGGTACAGTCCTGCTGAACCAAGCGCCCCTTGCCAGTACCTCATTCAAAGGTCCAAGAACACCGCGCGGCCGGAAGGAGGACGGCGTGAACCCGGGTTGAGTGGATCCGCGTGGCTAGGAAGCGTGCGCTCACGGGCTCTCGTAAGCGCGCTTACGGACCTCACTTCTCATTCCATACCGCCTTCGGGTTCACGCCGGGAGCCGGCACCGAGGTCACCGGGAGGGAAACCTCTGCGCCAACTTAGACTTCTTGCACTGTCCAAATTTCCTTCAGTACACGTTTAAAATTGTCACCAAGCATCAGCTTGATATCGTCGCATTTCTTGTTTCGGATATGCCGGCAGAATCCTGCTGAACCAAGCGCTTCTTGCCCAGCACCTCGTCAGAGGTCCAAAAACGCGTGGCGTGCCGAGACAAATCGGTAGTTGAAGGTTCTTTTCGCACGACGTTAAGCGCGAATTTCTTTACTTGTAATTGTGATTTCGTCCGGCCGACGTTTCCTCGTTGCCGCATCGAACCACCTCTCTATGTGTTAGCTTTGCTTGTAAATTGGTTATAAAGATCCTAATATCTAAGTTAATTATAATGTAAACAATATTAACTATCAAACTGCAGTTGAACCATCACAGGCGCCAACTCCAGAATCATCCGAACCAATGGCTGCTAGTAAATCAACCGGTGTTGTCGCGCCACCAATAGCTCATCCTGTCCTGATTCAAGGGGGGATGGGTGCCGGGGTTTCCGGCTGGCAGTTGGCTAGTGCAGTGGCCCGGGAGGGGCAGCTTGGCGTGGTTTCTGGGACCGCGCTGGACGCGATCCTGGCGCGCCGGTTGCAGTTCGGTGATCCAGGGGGGCATCTCCGCCGCGCAATGAGGCGCTTTCCATACCCCGAGGTCGTGGAGCGCGTCCTCCGCCGCTACTTCGTGCCTGGCGGCAAATTGCCTGACGTGCCGTTCGTCTCCGTACCAATTCACTCGCTCAAGTCGCCGAAACAGCTCGTCGAGTTGACAGTACTTTCCAACTTCGTCGAGGTTGACCTTGCGAAGGAAGGCCATACGGGAAGGATTGGTATCAACTATCTCGAAAAAATCCAACTGCCAAACCTCGCGTCGCTATATGGGGCAATGTTAGCCGGAGTGGACTACGTACTGATGGGGGCCGGTATTCCGTGGGAAATCCCAGGGGCTCTGGATAAGCTCGCGGAGCGCGAGCCCGCCGAACTGCAGGTCCATGTGGCAGAAACTGGAGGCGAGAAGGCTCCGCGGATCCGATTCGATCCCAACTCGCTAGTACCCAGGCTACAGGGGCCGCTCCGTCGCCCATTCTTCTTAGCCATCGTCGCGTCGACGACGCTGGCGAGGGCTCTTTCCAAACGTGCCACCGGAAAAGTGGATGGTTTTGTCGTCGAAGGACCGACGGCGGGCGGCCACAACGCGCCGCCGCGTGGGCCTTCGCACTTCGATAAGCGTGGCCAGCCGGTTTACGGGGGCAAAGACCGCGTAAACTTGCAACGTTTCCGTGACCTCGGTGTACCTTTCTGGCTCGCTGGGGGCTACGGGCGTCCCGAGGGCGTCGCAGAAGCACGTCGCGAGGGCGCCTGCGGGGTGCAAGTAGGCACCCCCTTCGCATTTTGTGATGAGTCCGCCATCGTGCCATCACTCAAGGCGCAGGTCCTCGAACGAATTCGCGCAGGATATCCCCCAGAGGTGTTTACCGATCCCACTGCATCACCCACTGGATTCCCTTTCAAAGTGGTCGTTCTGCCGAACACGCTCGCCAATCCGGTGACCTACCGCCGTCGCCCTCGGCAATGTGATCTCGGTTACCTCCGCACGATATTCCGGCAGGCCGACGGCACCCTCGGGTATCGCTGCCCCGCGGAGCCAGCCAAAGACTACACGGACAAGGGAGGACAACTCGACAACACTGAGGGCCGACGATGTCTGTGCAATGGTCTCGTTGCCAACCTTGGAATGGGCCAGATTCGCAAAGGGGGTTACGAGGAGCCGCCGATTCTGACTTCGGGCGACGATCTTTCGGTAATCGAAGCCTTGCTCGCCGGTGGCACAACCTCGTACAGTGCCGCCGATGTGATTCACTTGCGATGCAGAACAGATCTCACCGGAACCTGACTGTACCGGCACAGAGGAATATGGAGCCCTGAAGGCGTCGGAATTGAGGGTGATCCAACCGCTCCTACGATGCTGCGAACTCGGGCTTTGTGGATTCCAGAATCTCAAGGATCGCTTCGCGATCGGCCGCTGATAGATGGACAAACACCCCGCTCCGATCCGTACCGCCGAGAACTTCCCTTAATCTCTGGTAAATGGAAGTTTTGGACATGTCGGGCAGCGCGTTGAAAGCCTCGGAGTAAATAACATAGCTACACGGGTAGCGAAACAGCCTACGGGTGAGGTCAAACTGTCGCAGGGAGCGCCCGTGGGCATCGAACGGGCCGAGTCCAGTGAAACGTTCAGCAAAACCAGAAGTGCCAGCGATTGTGTCAGAGAGAGGAGCCTCATCGACCAGGAGCAAGGTCCGCACGAGTGGCTCCACGATACTCTGGATGTGGGTCATCGTCTCTTCAGCGACGAAGTCCTCGTTGCGCCCCAGCTCTCGATTGTGCTTCTTCTGGTTGTGGAGGGCCATGCGGGTATCGTAGTTAACGCGCGTGATCACGTTCTGAACGTGAGCTTGGTGCTCTAGCACCATCAACGCGACGATGTCACTGTGGTCGCCGAGATATTGTCGCGTATCAATGAAACTAGCGAGATCCTTGACGTTGCCGGTTGCAGACAAATCAAGGTTCGCCGCCTGCTCCGGGCTGCGGATGATCACGTTGCCCATGTGTATCTGCTCACCGTGCGTTCCGGTGACGTACCAACCGCCCCAGCGCCTCCGGATTGGGGTCTGATCTGTGGTCAGAATCCACCCTTCGTGTGAGGCGAGAGCCCCGGTTTGATCAATGAATCCGGAGCCCACTAGGTGACGCGGCACCCCACCCCCCGTCAGCGAATAGGTATCGTGGCACTCGAGACACCGGGTAGTGTGCCGCTCGAAACCTAGCTGCTGTTGCTCAAGCGTGTAAAAGACGATTCCCAACTTCGGATCAACCGAGGAAATCTCTATCAGCCCGCCCGGCACCCAGGCAACGTAGACGGAGTCATTGAAGTAGATGGCGCGCGGTGACAGGGGCGAGATCTTGTTGACCTGGAGGCTGGTCTTAGAGAAGACGAGGACCTGCGTGTCCACATCAATACCTAACTCGCGTAATAGCGAGGCTAGGTATCCGTTTTCTGCGTGGGCCTGCAGGGTCACTTCGCCGCCAGCGATTCTGACCAGCAGCTGGGCAACCGCGCCACTCGGAGTGGAGGCCGAATATTGAATCGCTTCGTATTCAGTATCGTAGCGAAATTGTAGCGCTGCGAGTGCCACGGCCGGAATGGAGCATGCCAAGACGAGAATCATTCTGAAACACACATTCATGTGCAGAATGCTTCCCATTAGCCGAGATTCACTAAGTGGGATTGACTTTCGCTAGTCAGGTGACCGATACAGTGCGTTGGGACATCATGCTGCTTACATAAGGCTGTCAGTTCATCCTCGGCAGCAGGAGATACAGCAATAAGTAGGCCACCACTAGTCTGTGGGTCACAAATAATCGCCTTGTGTGCATCATCCAATTGAGACAGATGCTCACCGTAACTCTCATAGTTCCTTTGGGTACCACCAGGGACACAGGCCATGGCGAGGTATTTTCGTGTTTGTGGCAACAATGGCAAAGCAGACACTTGAATTACAGCGCTTAATTTAGCGCCTTGGCACATCTCGATTAAATGGCCCGCAAGCCCAAAACCTGTGACGTCGGTCATTGCGTTAACGCCTGATAATGCGGCTATACACGGCCCCAATAAGTTAAGCTGGCACATCACTTCTACAGCGATATTGGCATCATTCGGCTCAAGTTTTTTCTGTTTTTGAGCAGTCGTGAGGATACCGATACCTAGTGGTTTAGTAAGATATAACTTGTCTCCTGAATGAGCAGTGTCGTTTCGCTTTAATTCATTTAGCGGGACCTTCCCTGAAACTGCTAATCCGAAAATAGGTTCCAGGGAATCGATACTGTGGCCTCCAGCAAGCACTATGCCTGCATCCGCACAAGTTCGACGTCCACCATCAACAACTTGCTGTGCAACTTCAGCCGGCAGAATACTTACGGGCCAACCTAATATTGCGATTGCCATCATGGGGGTGCCACCCATTGCATAGATATCGCTGATCGCGTTGGCTGCAGCAATACGACCAAACGTAAAAGGATCATCAACGATTGGCATGAAGAAATCAGTTGTGCTGATGATGGCAGTTGTATCGTTCAGTTTATAAACGGCTGCATCATCAAGGGTGTGGTTGCCAACCAGCAAATCAGGGTCTTCAAAGACAGGAAGTCGAGAAGCAAGAATGGTACTGAGTATTTGTGGAGAGATCTTGCAGCCGCACCCTGCACCATGACTGTATTCGGTAAGTTTGATATTGGACTGGGACATTAGGGGCTAGAGGTTGCGTCTAGCTCAAGAGTAGCGAACGCCGCGGTGGGGTGGTTGATAAAAGGAGGGAATAATATGATCGACACGGGGCAAGCCTTGCTCGGTGAGCTTGAGTCCCTCATCATCCCAGACGATCCAGCCCACCTCGGCAAGCTGTTCCAAGGGCACGCGAAATTGCTCCAGGACATCGACATCGAACTTGTCCAGGAAGTAGCCGCGTCGCAACCTGCCCAGCTTGAGCTGCAGCACAAACTCGCGCACTAACCGCTCGCCGGCGTCAAGCCTGTAGGCACGCAAGAGTGGCAGCTGGCCGGCCTGCACGAGGTCGGAGTATTGACTCAAGGTAGTAGCGTTCTGATGATGTAGCCCCTGGATGTAACTGAACGATGAAGCCCCGATCCCGAGCAGATCGGCACCGTGATACTGCTCGCGCTGGTAAACAAAATCATGCTTGGATCGATCCTTGACCATTGCATAGGCGCTGATAGATTCGTATCCGGCCTGGGCCAGGTTCTGAAAGGCTAGAATGACCCGCTCGCGCTTCTCCGCCCAATTAGCTAGCCCGTCCTTGGCCTCGGCACCGCTCTGGAGATCGCAATAGAGAGGCGTGTTAAAGGGGATTTCCATCTGGTACACGGTAACGCTGTCCGGCCCTAGCTCGATCACACGATCGAGGCTACGCTGCATGGATTCACGGGTCTCCCCGACGAGCCCAACCATCAAATCGAGATTTACCACGGGGAATCCAGTTTGCCTGACCGCATCGTATGCTGCTTCCACATCCTTGATCAGATGCACCCGACCGTTTCGGGCCAGGACCTCGTCATCAAGTTGCTGTACACCGAGGCTCAGCCTCGTGACTCCTCCTTGCCGCAACAGATCCATCTTGGCCGGCGTGACGCTCTTGGGGGCACACTCGAAGGTCACCTCGCAGGCACCCGCCCACGACTGAGTCTTCTGCAGTCCTTCGAAGAGTCGCTCCAGTGACGATCGCGCCAGGAGTGACGGTGTGCCGCCCCCGAAATAGACAAAGTTGAGCGCCCGGTCCACAGTCGCTGGACAGCCAGCGTAGAAGCCGAACTCAGAGATCAGGGCATCAACATAGTGATCGAGATTGCACCGGTCGCCTCGGCCATAGGCAAGGTAATAGCAATACCTACATCGATCGACACAAAAGGGGATATGCACATAGAGGCCGAGCGCCTGTTCCTCTTCAGGAGCGGTCGGCCGGTCGATCATACCACTGTACTCAGTCACCGCATCGGCTGTCCACTGCGAAAACGGCGGATAGGTGGCGACGAAGTAGTTCCCGTACTCGGCCTCGCAGATGGAACTCGTCTGCCCTTTTCTTGGCCCTGGCGAGGCCCCAAGTTGCTTCATGCGCTCATCGCAGACTGCGAAATAGGCGTACGCGGTACCGCACGCGCGAGCCAATACAGCACAAGCAACCCCGCCGTCACGCGGATCATCAATGTTGGAATACCGGCGATATCGAACGCATTGGTAATCGCCTCGGCCGCGAACCAGTAGTAGAGTCCGAACGCAACGGCCGCCAACAGGTTTATCATGAGTCCGGCGCTGGCGCGCAGCACCACCGTCACCAGCACCACTCCCAGATAGCTCACGGCCATCCACAGCGCTACGTTCATATAGACGTCGCCAGCCATCGCCAGCGGGCCGTCATTCAGCGTAGAATAGCCCACTACGAACCCTGGGAAAGCGGCCGCGAACGCGCCGTACGGACTCAACAGCCATCGGCTCGATCCCCAGGACCGGCCCACCACCGCCGGGATAGATTGAGCCGGGCCGAGATCAAGGCAACCCCTCATCGTGCACCTCTGGCAGGGAACGCAGCGGGAATCGCTGAGTTGCAGCAACGGATGTTGCCCGTAGAGGCGCTCCACAGGTAGAACCGGGCAGATCGCGTTGCAGAAACCGGCCTTGAACTGAAAAACGGCGCCGAGGACCAGGGCCAGAAGCGCTACCGTGGCAACCGTGATTGCCAGTGCCAGGCCATCTTCATTGAACAAGAAGCGCCTGGCGGGTACAAGGACCAGGAGCAAGGCTATACCAATCAACTCCGCCCCAGGCAAGAGGGTCAGGCCGAGGCGCCGGCCCGAGGATCGATTGGAAAGGATATTGAGAGTCGCCAACGGGCAGACATTTCGCCAGATGGCGGGACTGATGAGTAGCGATGCGGGTACCAGCGGGATCAGTATGTTCCACAGAACATCGAGCGACAGTTCTGGGCTCCAGACAAGTCCGGCCAGCAAGAACCCCGTAACCACCAGGCCTGCCCATCGGGCAACACCCCAGAGTCGCATCGCCATTTTGAGTTTTCCCGAGACCGGTTTCCCGGTCGCCGATGGGGAGATTGCGCCGGCTAGGGATGTACTGGTCTTATGGAATCTCAATGATGTACTCGCCGGTGTGACGGCCGCGTTCGAATGTCCCTAAAAGCTGCTAATCCTACCCTAGTATCTAATTTATAGTCAATGAAGGTCACCGGCCACAAAACCAGGTCCATGTTCGACCGGTACAACATCGTCGATGAAACCGATGTGAAGCAAGCTCTAGGCAAACTTGCCGACCAAGAAAATGACAGTTTTGGGACAATTTTGGGACAATCGGCCAAATCAGGCCGAATTTCGGAGTTTGACCCGCAATCGAAAATCGCCGTAAACTCTTAGTGGGAAAGGATTTT
>MPMF02309846.1_pt1 | contig 19886 bp, 18 predicted proteins | sample 1617271 | NCBI WGS metagenome assembly MPMF02 (sample SAMN05944812, study PRJNA350692) | marine metagenome | biome: marine; feature: ODZ; material: water; isolation source: 120 m water sample prefiltered with 30 um filter, filtered on to 0.2 um... | place: Pacific Ocean | collected 2012-04-09... | reverse complement strand
GAGAACGTAGCCCCCGAGGTGCTGGCCAACATGACCGGCACCAAACTCGACACCGGCACCTACCTCGACACGCTTGGCAAACTGTCCGAGGACCAGCAGCGCAAGAAGGTCGATAGGGATCTGGAAGACCTGAAAGAACAGAGGGTAGTGAACGACAGCGACACAACCAGGGCCCGACAGAAGACCAACAAGGACGCCGCCTTCGCCGACCTCGCCGAGATCCTGACCGAGGATCTCTCGCCCCAGCAGTACGACCGCGTCCTGGAACTGCTTTCCATGGTCGGCGCCAAGAGCCTGGCCAAGAAACTATCCGACTGGATGCCGCCGTCTGGGACAAACAAATGATCCGCGACCGTGACCGTCGGCGTCCTTCTTCCTTTCATGTCCAGGGCGCGCAGCTTGGCCAGTTCGCCAGCTTTTCGCCCGTGCTGCTTGATCAGCAGCGCCGCCGTCCACCAAATGTCCCGCTCGCCCACGACCGGCCTCAATGTGCCGGCTGGCTGGCGGGCATCTCAGGCGACCAGAACAAACCGGCGCCATTGGTCCCGATCCAACCACCTAAACCACCTATTTAACCACCTATCCAGATGACATTCTCAAGGACGGCCCGATATGGCTTGGTTCGAGGGGAGCCGCAACCCCCTGAAAATCGGGGACTGTTGGGGATCATCCGGGACGGGGCACTACAACCGTAATCGGTTTTCGAGACCGCCCCGTTCGACCACTCCGGCACCCCTCCGTCTGGGTCGCGATCGGGCAGGCGATATGTACGGCAAAGGTCGCCGGCTCGCAAGGGACTCGCAAGCCGAGCCGGCGGCCGCGGTCACACGGGGCGTGATCCCAAAGCGGCGGTCGCTTGGCCCCCGTCAAACACAAAGCGGGCAGGGGTCAGGGAGCAGGTTCCGGGTCTTGGATTCCTGCCGACACCGTCAAAGTTCAGGCGAAGGAAACGAAGGCAAAATTCAGTATTTGTCCGCAATACCCGTGTATCGGCGGTGGAGGATGTCTAAGATCGGCTGCGAAGGGAAGGGTATCTGGGAAATGTCGGATGAAAGAATACGCCAACGGCAAGATCACCGCGGAAATCGACGGCCCGGTCACCATCGTCACCATGAACAGGGCCGAAGTCCGTAACGCCCTGGACGATGAATCGGCCCTGGCACTGGGCCTGGCTTTTCGGGAATTCGCGGCCGACCCTGAACAACAGGTCGCCGTGCTGACCGGCGCCGGCGGCGCGTTCTGCGCCGGTGCGGATCTGAAAGCGTTGTCAAAGCGCGAGGTGGGCGTCTACCTGGCCTGGGCCGGCGATGCCGAAGGGCCGACCAACCCGACGCTTGCCAAGCCGGTCATCGCCGCGATCGAAGGACATGCGGTCGCCGGCGGTCTGGGAATCGCCTTATGGTGCGACATCCGCATCATCGATGAAGACAGCGTGTTCGGCGTGTTCTGCCGCCGCTTCGGTGTGCCGATGAGCGATGGCACCACCGTGCGCCTGCCGCGATTGATCGGCATGAGCCGGGCCCTTGATATGATGATCACCGGGCGAGCGGTTAGGGGGCAAGAGGCGATCGAGTGGGGTCTTGCCACCCGCATGGCGGCGAAAGGCGAGACCCTGGAAGCGGCGCTTGAACTGGCCCACGCAGTCGCCAAGTTTCCGCCCCTTGCCATGAAAGGGGACCGCCGATCGGTCTATGAACAGCAGGACTTGGACCTCTACGCCGCCTTGGCCCACGAAAAGGAGCTGGCCCAAGAGGCCAAGCAAAGTGAAGCCAACGCCGGCGCCAGCCGCTTTGCTATTGGTGCCGGCCGGCACGGCGATTTCGAGGTAACCTAAACACCTTGGAAGTCCCGTTCAGGGACCGCCAGCGGCCATTTCGGATACGGCGCGGAATAGTCCAAACAGATTGGCACTTGCGATCTCTCAAGCCATAACCGCCACGGCGCCAGGCGGGGCTGCGAAATCAGCACATTGCTTTTTTCCGCGGGCGGCAGCCGCCCGCAAGCCTCTCGCGGGTCGGCGAAATACGTTGACAGCCGCGCCATCCCGGCTATAGTCCCGCCGTCCCCGCGGACCAGGACTAGACGCGGGGTTTTCGCGTTTTCAAGCCAGGTGGGTTCCATGTACGCGGTCATCAGGACGGGCGGCAAGCAACTTCGGGTCGCCAAGGACGATGTCATCAAGGTCGAGAAGCTGGCCGCCGAAGAAGGCGGCGAGGTGACGCTCGACGACGTGCTGATGCTTGGCGATGGCAGCGACACCACCATCGGCACGCCTGTGGTCGAAGGGGCCACCGTCTCGGCCACCGTGCTGGAGCAGACGCGCGGCGACAAGATCATCGTTTTCAAGAAGAAGCGGCGCAAGAACTACCGCCGCCGCAAGGGCCATCGTCAGGACCTCACCGTGCTGCGCATCGACGCCATCAGCCCGCCGGGCACCAAGAAGACGGCGGCCAAGACGGCGGCCAAGCCCGCCGCGAAAACCGACGCGGCCGAGGAAACGGCGCCCGCGGCGCCCAAGGCCAAGAAAAAAGCGGCAAAGGCCGAAACGGCCGACAAGGCAGACACGGCCAAAGAGGAAAAGGCCAAGGCGCCAGCGAAAAAGAAAGCGGCGAAGGCCGCCGCCAAGGAGTAGCAGGCATGGCACACAAAAAAGCGGGCGGCTCATCACGCAACGGCCGCGACTCCATCGGCCGGCGGCTCGGCATCAAGAAGTATGGCGGCGAGGCGGTGATCCCGGGCAACATCATCATCCGCCAGCGCGGCACGCGCTGGCATCCCGGCCAGAACGTCGGCCTGGGCAGGGACCACACCATCTTCGCCAAGGTCGAGGGCCGCGTCGCCTTCGCCAAGTCGGGCGACCGCACCTTCGTCTCGGTGGAGCCGACGGGGTAGCGGACCGGCGCCATTCCACGCACCAGGGGAATGGCAAGCCATTCCCCTTTTTTGTTGCGGCAGAACGATGAAATTTCTCGACCAGGCCAAGATCTACGTACGCAGCGGCGACGGCGGGGCCGGCTGCGTCAGCTTTCGCCGCGAGAAATACGTCGAGTACGGCGGTCCCGACGGCGGCAACGGCGGCCGCGGCGGCGACATCGTTTGCGAGGCCGTATCGGGCCTCAACACGCTGATCGATTTTCGCTACCGCCAGCACCTCAAGGCGCCCAAAGGGGGCCATGGCCAGGGCCGCGACCGCACCGGCAGGTCGGGCCGCGACGTCCGCATCAAGCTGCCCGCCGGCACCCAGATCTTCGCCGAGGACAACGTCACGCTGCTGGCCGACCTGGCGGCGGTGGGCGACCGCGTGGTGCTGGCCCGGGGCGGCCACGGCGGTCACGGCAACGCGCATTTCAAGAGTTCCACCAACCAGGCGCCCGAGCGTGCCGATACCGGCGAAGAGGGCCAGGAGCACTGGCTCTGGCTCAGGCTCAAGTTGCTTGCCGACGTCGGTCTCGTGGGCCTGCCCAACGCCGGCAAGTCGACCTTGCTGGCGGCCGTCACCGGGGCCCGGCCGAAGATCGCCGACTATCCCTTCACGACGCTTTATCCCCAGTTGGGCGTGGCCTACGTGGGTGGCGAGGAATTCGTCATGGCCGACATTCCCGGCCTCATCGAAGGGGCGCATGAGGGTGCCGGACTGGGGGATCGCTTCCTTGGCCACGTCGAGCGTTGCGGCGCGATATTGCATCTGGTCGACGGCACCGCCGAAGACGTGGCCCAGGCCTGGCGCCTGGTGCGCCACGAGATCGAGTCCTATGGCCACGGCCTGGCCGAGTTGCCCGAATACGTGGCGCTGAACAAATGCGATGCCCTGACCAGCGAGGCGGCGGCCGACAAATCGGCGGCCCTGGCAGCCGCCTGCGCAGCACCTGTGGCGCCGCTTTCCGGGGTCTCCGGCCAGGGCCTCGATGACATGCTCAAGGAGCTGCTGCACCGCGTCGGCGAACAGCGCCAGCAGCAGCAACCCGCGGCGGCGGAGGCGGCGGCGGCGGCAGGCTGGCAACCATGAGCACGCGCTTCAGCCAGGCCCGGCGCATCGTCGTCAAGATCGGCTCGGCCCTGCTGGTCCACGAGGAAAGCGGCACGCTGCGCCGCGCCTGGCTCGAGGCCCTGGCCGAGGATATCGCGCGCTGCCGGGCACGGGGCCAGGAGATCGCCATCGTTTCCTCCGGCGCCATTGCCCTGGGCCGACGCCAACTCGGCCTGGGCGAGGGCACGCTGAAGCTGGAAATCAGCCAGGCCGCGGCGGCGGCCGGCCAGATCCGCCTGGCCCACGCCTTCCAGGAGACGCTGGGCCACCACGGCATAAACTGCGCCCAGGTGCTGGTGACCCGCGCCGACACCGAAAACCGCCGTCGCTACCTCAACGCCCGCAACACGCTTTCGAGCCTCTTGCGGCTGGACGCCATACCGGTGATCAACGAGAACGACACCGTGGCCACCGACGAGATCCGCTTCGGCGACAACGATCGCCTGGCCGGCCGCGTGGCCCAGATGATCAGCGCCGACTGCCTGTTGCTGCTCTCCGACATCGAGGGATTCCACTCGGCCGACCCCAAGCGCCAGGCCGGCGCCCGGCTGCTCCCCGAGATCCGCGAAATCACGCCCGAGATCGAGGCCATGGCCGGCAGCCAGGCCGGGCTCATGGGCTCGGGCGGCATGATGACGAAACTCGACGCGGCGCGCATCGCCCTGGCCGCCGGCTGCCACATGGCGATCAGCGACGGCACGGTGCTGCACCCCCTGGCAGCCCTCGAAAAGGGCGCCGCCTGCAGCTGGTTCGTGCCCCAGGCCAATCCCGCCACGGCGCGCAAGCAGTGGATCGGCGGCAGCCTGAGCCCGGCCGGAACGCTGGTGCTGGACGCCGGCGCGGCGCGTGCGCTGAAATCGGGCAAGAGCCTCTTGCCGGCCGGTGTTGTGGCCGTCGAGGGCAGCTTCGAACGTGGCGACGCGGTGCTCGTCAAGGACCCCGAAGGCTTCGAGTTGGGCCGGGGCCTGAGCGCCTATTCGGCGGAACACGCGCGCCTCATCATGGGCCACAAAAGCCGTGAAATCGAAAATCTGCTGGGCTACCGTGGCCGCGACGAAATGATCCACAGGGACGATCTGGCGCTACACCGCAGCGCCGGGCGGGAGGAGAAATCATGAGCCTTGCCGAAGACACCAGGGTTACCGGCGACCAGGATTCTCTCGATCCCGAGGCTTTGATCGCCAAACTGGGCCGGGCCGCACGGGCAGCCGGGGCCGAACTCGCCAACGCTCCCACGGAACAGAAAAACCGGGCGCTCGAATCCAGCGCAGCGCATCTGCGCGCCTCGCGGGACGAGATCTTGGCAGCCAACGGCCTGGACATGGAAAAGGGCCGCGAAGGCGGCCTCGACGTCGCCAGGCTCGACCGCCTGGCGCTCGACGGGGAACGCCTCGAGGGCATCGCCGGGGGACTGGAGGACATCGCCGGGCTCGATGATCCGGTGGGCGCCGTGATAGCCCAGTGGCAACGCCCCAACGGACTCGACATATCCCGCGTGGCCGTGCCGCTAGGCGTCATCGGCATCATCTACGAATCGCGGCCCAACGTCACCGCCGACGCCGGCGCCCTGGCGCTCAAGGCCGGCAACGCCTGCATCCTGCGCGGCGGCTCCGAGAGCTTCCATTCCAGCCGCGCCATCTTCGCCAGCCTGCAGGCCGGGCTGGCCGAAGCCGAACTGCCGGCCGGCGCCATCCAGCTTGTGCCCACCCGCGACCGCGCCGCCGTCGGCGCCATGCTGCGGGCGCATCAGCTGATCGACATCATCGTGCCCCGGGGCGGCCGTTCGCTGATCGAACGCGTGATGGCCGAGACCCGCATCCCGGTGATCGCCCACCTCGATGGCAACTGCCACGTCTACGTCCACGCCTCGGCCGAGCTCGAGATGGCACGCCGGATCGTGCTCAACGCCAAGATGCGCCGCACCGGTGTCTGCGGCGCCGCCGAGACGCTCTTGATCGACCGGGCCGTGGCGGCCAGCCACCTGGGCACCATCGTCGACGATTTGGCCCAGGCCGGCTGCCAGGTGCGCGGCGACGCCGAGGCCCGGGCCGCCGACGGCCGCATCGTTGCTGCCGAGGAGAGCGACTGGGATACCGAATTCCTCGATGCCATCATCGCCGTGAAGGTGGTGTCGGGCGTCGACGAGGCGGTGGCCCACATCGCCCGCCATGGCTCGCACCACACCGAGAGCATCGTTGCCGAGGACGCCCGGGCGGCGGAACGCTTCCTCTCCCGCGTCGACAGCGCCATCGTCATGCACAACGCCTCGACCCAGTACGCCGACGGCGGCGAGTTCGGCATGGGGGCCGAGATCGGCATCTCGACCGGGCGCCTGCACGCCCGCGGACCCGTGGGCGTCGAGCAACTGACGACCTTCAAATACCTCGTCCGCGGCAGCGGCCAAATCCGGCCCTGAGGCTTGGTGCGAAAAAAAACGCCACTCGCTGGCCAGGGCTTGGCTGTTGGGCTGTTGGGGGGCTCGTTCAATCCGGCCCACGCCGGGCACCGGCGCATCAGCGAACTGGCGCTCAAGAGGCTGGGGCTGGATGCCGTCTGGTGGCTGGTGTCGCCGCAGAACCCGCTCAAGCCCGCCACCGGCATGGCACCCTTTGCCGCACGCCTGGCCGGCGCCAGGGCCTTGGCCCGGCATCCCCGCATCCGGGTCAGCGATATCGAGGCAGGGCTGGGCACGCGCTACAGCGTCGATACCATCAGGCGCTTGCAGGCCCGCCACCGGCGCTGTCGCTTCGTCTGGATCATGGGCGCCGACAACTTCATCCAGTTGCCCACCTGGCGGCACTGGACGGGTTTCTTTGAACGCGTCCCCGTTGCGGTTTTCGATCGGCCCTCGTATTCTCACCAGGCACTGGCGGGCTGCGCGGCAAAGCGCTATGCCCGATTTCGCATCGCCATGAGCGAGGGCCACGCGCTGCCACAACTCGAACCCCCGGCCTGGATCTTTTTATGGGCCGCCCATTCCGGCCTCTCGGCGACCGCGCTGAGGGCTGCCGGCGAGACCGAACCCCCCATCTGACGTGCGCCGCGCAACCCCGCGCGAAAAAGGAGCTTACGACCATAGCCAAACGCCAGAAATCTCCGCCGCCACCGACCGCGCCGCTGGCGCTGGTCGAGGCTTCGCTGGACGACGACAAGGGGATCGACGTCGTCGTCATCGACCTGCAAGGCAAGACCAGCATTGCCGACCACATGGTGGTGGCCAGTGGCCGCTCGCAGCGTCACGTCAGCGCCATGGCCCAGCACCTCATCCACGAGCTCAAGCAGGCCGGCCACAGACCGCTCGGCATCGAGGGCCAGACCCAGGGGGACTGGGTGCTGATCGATGTCGGCGATGTCATCGTCCACCTCTTCCGGCCCGAGGTCCGCGACTTCTACAATCTGGAAAAGATGTGGTCGGTGGAAATGCCGGAACTCATCGCCGGGTAATCACTTGCGCTTGGTCATCGCCGCCGTCGGACGCAGCCGCCGCGATGCCGCGCGCCAGCTTTATGACGACTATGCCGGGCGCCTGCCCTGGCCGCTGGAGCTGCGTGAGGTCGAGGAACGTAAACCCCTGCCGAGCGCCAAGCGCATCGAGCGCGAAGCCGAGAAGCTGCTGGCGGCGCTGCCCCCGGGCGCCACCTTGGTGGCGCTGGACGGTGGCGGCCGACAGCTTTCCAGCACCGCCTTCGCCAAGGCGCTGGGAAATTGGCGCGATTCCGGGGTGCGCCATCTCGGCTTCGTCATCGGCGGCGCCGACGGCCTCGACCAGGCGCTGATCGGGCGGGCAGAACTGGTGCTGTCGCTGGGCCCCATGACCTGGCCCCACCTGCTGGTCCGGGCCCTGCTGGCGGAACAGCTCTACCGCGCCTCGGCCATTCTGGCCGGACACCCCTACCACCGGGAATGAGGGGAATCTCGCTTCGCCATGGGTTTGTTTTTTTCCCTCCCCCTTGAGGGGGAAGGGTAGGGGTGGGGGTGCTTGGTTTCGCCTTTTTTCCAGCCCTCCCGGCGACCAACGCACCACAGCCTCTCGAAGAATAATCTCTCGCCGCTGGGCAGACCGAAAGCAATACTTCCGGTCTGCCTAGCGGCGAGCGCGCTTCCTTGCCATGCCCGAGCCCCTTGCCGCTAAGCCATTGAATACTATAGTTCTACGCCAACCATGAGCGCCCACCAGCAATCCCGCCCCGTCGTGCTGTGCATTCTCGACGGCTGGGGCCAGCGGCCGCCGGCCGCCGACAACGCCATCGCCCTGGCCGCCACGCCGGTCTGGGACCGTCTGTTGGCCGCTTGCCCGCACGGCCTGCTCGAGACCTCGGGCCGCGCCGTCGGCCTGCCCCAGGGCCAGATGGGCAATTCCGAGGTCGGCCACATGAACATCGGCGCCGGCCGCGTCGTGTTGCAGGATCTGCCGCGCATCGATGGTGCCATCGCCGACGGCTCGCTGGCCGCCAATCGGACGCTCGGGGAGTTCATCGCGGCGCTCGAGGCCTCGGGCGGGCGCTGCCACCTGTGCGGCCTGTTGTCGCCGGGTGGCGTGCATTCGCACCAGGACCACATGGTGGCCCTGGCCGGGCTGCTGAGCCGGGCCGGCGTGGCTGTCGCGGTGCATGCCTTCCTCGATGGCCGCGACACGCCGCCGCGAAGTGCGGCCGGTTATTTGGCCGAGTTCACCGACGCCGTCGCCGGGCTTCCCGGGGTGGCCCTGGCCAGCCTCTGCGGCCGCTACTACGCCATGGACCGCGACCAGCGCTGGCAGCGCCTGGAAAAGGCCCATGCCCTGCTGCTGAACGGTGATGGCGAGCCGGCGGCCGACGCCGCCGCCGCCATCGCCGCCGCTTATGCCGCGGGCCAGAGCGATGAATTCGTGACGCCCAGGCCGCTGGGTGGCTTTAGCGGCATGCGCGACGGCGACGGCGTCCTGGCGGCCAACTTCCGGGCCGACCGCATGCGCCAGATCATGGCGGCGCTGGTTGATCCCGATTTCGCCGGCTTTGCCCGGCCCGCCACCGTCTCCCTAGCCGCCGCCGCCGGCATGAGCGAATACGCCGCCGACCTGGAGCCCTACCTGGCCACCATCATGGCGCCGCTGACGATCGGCAACACCCTGGGCCAGGTGGTGGCCGAGGCCGGCCTCAGGCAGCTGCGCATCGCCGAGACCGAGAAATACGCCCACGTCACCTTTTTCCTCAACGGCGGCCGCGAGGCGGCCTATGCCGGCGAGGAACGCCTGCTCGAGCCTTCACCCAAGGTGGCCACCTACGACCTGCAGCCCGAGATGTCGGCCCCGGCGCTGACGGAAAACCTGGTGGCGGCGATCGAAGGCGGCGACTTCGACCTCATCGTCGCCAACTACGCCAACGGCGACATGGTCGGCCACACCGGAAACCTCGCCGCCGCCATGGCTGCCGCCGAGTGCCTCGACGCCTGCCTGGGCCGGCTGGTCGAGGCCATTAGCCGGGCCGGCGGCCGGCTGTTGATCTCCGCCGATCACGGCAACGCGGAGAAGATGGGCAATAGTGAGCAGCCCTTTACCGCCCACACCTCGGGCCCGGTGGCCGCCATCCTGGTCAACCCGCCGGCCGCTGTGGCCGGTCTGCATGACGGCTGCCTGGCCGACCTGGCACCGACCGTGCTGGCCCTGATGGGCCTGGCCCAGCCGGCTGAAATGACGGGCAGCTCGCTGCTGCGTAGCGCGCGGGCGGGATAGAACCATGTGCCGCGCCGGCCTTTGCTCGCTGCTGCTGCTGCTTCTGCTGCTGCCGCCCTTGGCCGCCGCCCAGACGCTTTCCCAGACCACCAGCCAGCGCCTGGAGCGTATCGAGCGGGAAATCGATGCCGGGCGGCATCGCAAGCAGAATCTGGAAAAGGAAGCCTCCCGGCTGGGCCGCGATTTGCGCTCCATGAAACGGGGACTGGTCGGTGCCGCCGCCGCGGTGCAACGCCAGGAAGCCATCATCAGCTCGCTGGAACGGCGGCTGGGCGTCCTGAAGGCCGAGGAAAGAGCCAAGATGGCCGACCTCGCGTCGCGCCGCAAGGCGCTGGGCGAGATGCTGGGGGCGCTGGTACGGCTGCGCCGGCGGCCCGCCGAAGCCCTGATCGCCAGCCCCGCGGCACCCAACGACACGGTGCGCCTTTCCCTGGTCCTGGCCACCTTGATCCCCGAGATCGAAAGCCGTGCTGGCGCTTTGCGCTCCGAGCTCGAGGCGTTGCGGCGGCTGCGCCGCGAAATGGCCGGCAAGCGGGCTCGGCTGAGCCACGCCACCGGAGGCCTGGGCAAGGAACGCCGGGCGCTGGACCGGTTGTTGCAAAGGGTGGCCAAACGCCACCAGCGCACCGTCATCGAGACCCGGCGGGAAAGCCGCCGTTTGGCCGACATGGCGTCGCGAGCCCAGGACCTGAGGGCTCTGGTGCACCGGCTGGAGGCCGAGGAACGAAAGCAAGGCAGCGGCGCCACGCCCTTTCCGGCACTGCGCTTTTCCCAGGTCGAAGGCCGCCTGCCGCTGCCCGCCCGCGGCCGTCTGGTGGGGTTTTTCGGCGAAAAAGGAGCGGTCGGCACGGTCAAGGGCATTACCCTCGAGACGCTGCCCTATGCCCAGGTGGTTGCGCCCCATGACGGTAAGGTGGTTTATTCGGGGCCCTTCCGCTCCTATGGCCAACTCTTGATCCTATCTCACGGCGAGGGATATCATACCCTGATTGCGGGGATGTCCCGCATCGACAGTGCCGTCGGACAGTGGCTGTTGGCTGGGGAACCGGTCGGCCGCATGGGGCGAGGGGACGGCGGGAAGCCAAATCTTTACGTAGAGTTGCGTCGCAACGGGGAGCCCATAAATCCGCTTCCCTGGTTGGCGGCCAGCGAGAGGAAAGTCAGCGGATGATACGCAAAATCGCCATCGCTTGTGTCACCGGCGTCGCCCTGTTGGCCGGGCCGGCCAGCGTCCAGGGAGCCAGTTCGGAAACCTATCGCCAGCTCAACCTCTTTGGCGACGTCTTCGAGCGCGTGCGCGCCGACTACGTCGAGGAGGTCAGCGACGAACAGCTCATCGAAGCCGCCATCAACGGCATGCTGTCCTCCCTCGATCCCCATTCGAGTTTTCTCAACGCCAAAAACTACCGCGACATGCAGGTGCAGACGCGCGGCGAGTTCGGTGGCTTGGGCATCGAGGTGACGATGGAGAACGGCCTCGTCAAGGTGGTCTCGCCGATCGACGACACCCCGGCCTTCCGGGCCGGCATCAAGGCCGGCGACCTGGTCACCCACATCGACGGCGACCAGGTCATGGGCCTGACTCTGGCCCAGGCGGTCGAGAAGATGCGCGGCCCCGTCAATACCTCGATCACGCTGTCGATCTCGCGCGGCGGCCACGATGCGCCCTTCGACATCTCCATCACCCGGGCCATCATCAAGATCCGCTCGGTGCGTATGCGCCGCGAGGGCAACGTCGCCTACATCCGCATCACCTCGTACACCGAGCAGACCGAAACCGGCCTGCGCAGCGGCTTGAAGAAGCTGCGCGCCGAGATCGGCAAGGATTTCTCGGGCGTCGTGCTGGATCTGCGCAACAACCCGGGCGGCCTTTTGGAACAGGCCATCAACGTCTCCAGCGCCTTCCTCGAAAAGGGCGAGGTGGTGTCGACGCGGGGCCGTCATGCCGACCAGGTGCAGCGCTACCCCTCGCGCGGCGGCGACCTGGCCGAGGGCAAACCGGTGGTGGTGATGATCAACGGCGGTTCGGCCTCGGCCTCGGAAATCGTGGCCGGCGCGCTGCAGGACCACAACCGCGGCATCATCATGGGCACCAAGTCCTTCGGTAAGGGCTCGGTGCAGACCATCATCCCGCTCAAGGGCCGGGGTGCCATGAGGCTGACGACGTCGCGCTACTATACGCCGGCCGGCCGCTCCATCCAGGGCACCGGCATCACCCCCGACATCAACGTGCCGCAATCCAAGGTCGAACCCATCAAGGCCCAACCCCGGCGCAGCGAGGCCAGTTTGCCCAACGCCCTGAAAAACGAAAACGGCGAGGGCAAGAAGCCGGCGGCAAAGGACGCCGCCAAAAAGAAGGCGGTCACCGATTACCAATTGGTTCGGGCGCTGGATCTGTTGCGCGGCCTCAACCTCTACGGCAAAAGATTCACAAACTAGGATCAGGGCGCCAAGCGGTGCGGCGCCCGCCGGCAACGAACCGTGGCAAAACAACCTCGTAGCGAGCCTGACGAATTCGACGCGGACGACGACGGGTCGGCGCTCGATAACGATCCCGACGAAGACGACGGCGGCGGCGACGATGGTAGCGGCGAGGACCGCGACGACGATTTCGCCGATCTCGACGACGACAGTGACGAGGGCGGTGGCGGCGGTAGCGGCGAAGACGATGGCGACGACGATGATGACGACTTCGGCGACTTCGACCTCAGCGCCTTCGACGACGACGATGGCGACGATTATGACGATGACGATGACGATGACGACGACGACGGTGGCCGGCCGATCTGGCTTAACCCCCTGGCCATCGTTTCCTTTTCCCTGCTCACCCTCGTGGGCGCCCTGATCGGCTGGCTCTGGTTCTCCTTCGACGAGGCGAGCTACCAGGAATCGATCCGCCTCGATGTGGTCGAAAGCCAGATGCCGCCGGCGCCGCGGCGGCCGCCGCCCCCGGCCGTGCAGCCCAGACGGGAAGCCACAGGGGACGGAACAGGGGGCGAAACAGGGGGCGAAAACCAGGCCGCGGCCAGGCGGCCGCCGGCGGCAAGCGGGGAAAAACCGCGGTCGGCCCGGGACAACGCGGAGGCCGAAGCCGCTGCCGCCGAGAAAGCGGCCGCCGCCGCCCTCGCCCGATCGAACACCAGCGACGTACCCAGCGCCAGCCCCCTGCCGCCACCGCCGCCCGAAGAAAAACCCCTGGCCCTGGCGGCCACCGACCCGGCGCTGATCAGCGAAAGCCTCGAGGGGCCGTTGCCGGTGATCGCACCGGACGGCCGCCAGGCCTGGCAGGTTTATGCCCGCCCCTACACCCCACCGGCCCCCGAGACGCCGCGCATCGCCATCGTCATCGTCGGCCTGGGCCTCAGCCGAACGGCCACGGCTGCGGCCATCCAGGGGCTGCCCGGCACCGTCACCCTGGCCTTCGCGCCCTATGCCCGGGAACTGGAGGATTGGATCGCCAAGGCCCGCGCCGCCGGCCACGAGGTGGTGCTGGAATTGCCCATGGAGCCCTTCGACTATCCGCGCAACGACCCCGGCCCCCACACCTTGCTGACCACAGCCAGCGCCGAGGAAAACCTGGGCCGGCTGGAGTGGCTGCTGAGCCGCTTCACCGGCTATATCGGCGTCACCAACACCATGGGCGGCAAATTCACGGCCGCCGAGGCACACATGCGGCCGGTGCTGCAATCACTCAAGGAGCGAGGCCTGCTGTACCTCGACAGCCGGGCCAGCCAAAAGAGCGTAGCGGCGAAGCTGGCGGCCGAGATCGACATGCCGCGAGCCGTCAACAACCGCTTCCTGGATTCCGTCGCCTCGGGCCTGGCCATCGATGCCCGGCTGCTGGAATTGGAGCGTATCGCGCTGACCACCGGTGCCGCCGTGGGCATCGGCTTTCCCTATCCCGTAACGCTGGAACGCATCGCCAGCTGGCACAAGGATTTGCACAAGAAGGGCATCGTGATGGCACCCTTGGCGGCATTGTCGGGCCAGCAGGCAATCAACTGAAGATGCCGGCGGCGGAGCTTCCCTACCGCCCCTGCGTCGGCATCATGCTGGTCAACCGCCGCGGCCTGGTCTTTGTCGGCCAGCGCCGCCACATGACCACGCCGGCCTGGCAGATGCCCCAGGGCGGCATCGACCCGGGCGAGAGCCCGGCTGATGCGGCCCGGCGTGAGCTCAGGGAAGAGACCGGCGCCGAGCACGCCGAAATCCTGGCCGAGAGCCGGCAGTGGCACAGCTACGACCTGCCCCAGCCGCTGATCGGCAAGGTCTGGGGCGGCGCCTTTCGCGGCCAGACCCAGAAATGGTTTTTGCTGCTCTTTCAGGGTGCCGACAGCGACTTCGAGCTGGGCGGCGAAGAGGGCGAGTTCGCCAGTTGGCGCTGGCTCGATCCGGCCCAATTGACGCAAATGATCGTGCCCTTCAAGCGCCCCATCTACCAGGCCGTACTGGCGGAGTTCAAGCCGTTGATCGACACCTTGGTGAAAGGCTAAATCGCCTCCACCCGCACCTTGTCGCCGGCCTGGGCGGCGGCCAAAACCCGCACGTCGTCATCGGCTCGGGCCCAGATGTTGGTCGGCGCCGCCAAGCGGATCTCGTCGCCGCGCGAGATCGGGGTCGGACCGAAGCCGATGGCGATGGCGTCGCCCTCGACCCAAAAGGCCAACTCGCCCGCCTCCACCACGTCGCGGGCATCGGCCTCGCGGCTGAGCGAGACGGGGGTCGAGAAATAAACCTCCTCGCCCCAGGTTTGGGCGCTGGAATCTATTGGCAGGGCCTGCCAAATGGCGTCGGCGGTCGGGGTCTCCAGGAGATTCGCCCGTATTTCCACCTCTCCCACGCATATTTTGATACTTCGCACCACCTCTCTCCCGAAAAATTATGTGATTCCCGACATTGGCAATGTCGCTCGAAGGCCGATAGATTACCCCCGGAAAGCGATGAATGGCGCGATGAAAAGTATCGTTCTGGCGGCAACCCTGATGCTCGCCCTGGCCCTGCCGGCCCGGGCCGACATCTATGACGCCCTGGCCGCCTATGAAGCGGCCGACTTCGAGGCCGCGCGCAAGGCGCTGCTGCCGGTGGCCAAGAAGGGCGACGCCCGGGCCCAGCACCTGCTGGCGAGAATGTACCTGCGTGGCGCCGGCGTGCCCCGCAACCATTCACAGGCCTATCAATGGCTGATCAAGGCGGCCAAAAAGGGCGATGCCCGGGCGCAAACAGCGCTGGCGGCGCTTTTCGAGGCCGGCCACGGTGTGCCGCAGGAATTCAGCGATGCCGCCAAGTGGTACCGCCGGGCCGCCAAACAGGGCCACCACAAGGCCCAGGCGGCGTTGGGCCGGCTCTACATCAACGGCCTCGGCCTCAAGCGCGACTACGTCAGCGGCCATGCCTGGCTGTCGGCCGCGGAAAAGGGCCTAAGCGGTCCCGATCTGGCCGAAGTCCAGGCCAATATCAAGCTGGCGGTCTCGGAGATGACGCTCGGCGATCTGGGGCGGGGCGAGGCGCTGGCCGTGGAGATCATGGCCCGCACCCGGCCCGGCGCCGGCCAGGCCAAACCGGACGGGGATGACGGCAAAACGGCAAGGGACGAGAGCACAAGCCTGGCCGCCGCCCTGCTCTTGCCCAAGTACGCCATGTTCAACCGGCGTGCCGAGGTGGCTTACGAAAGTTCGCTGCTGGCGGCGGAAAAGGGTGAGGCCGATGCCCAATACACCCAGGGGCTGATCCTCGAGCTCGGCGCCGGACGACCCGGCGACGCCGTGGCCGCCTTGCGGTGGTACGGCCGCGCCGCCAAGCAGGGCCACGCCAAGGCTGCCTTTGCCGCCGCCCGGCTGTGTCTTCACGGCGCCCTCGAGTGCCAGCAGAAGCGCACTCTCGGGGCGGTGCGCCGGGCCGCCAAGCTGGGCCACCCCTGGGCCCAGGCGCTGATTGGCGAATCCCTCATGTTGGGGCGCCGTGGCGCCGGCCAGGACGTCATCACGGGTTATCTCTGGCTCAGCCGGGCACTGGCCCAGGATCCCCGCTTCGCGGCCCAAAGGGCCAAGCTGGCCGGCAAGCACATGAAGACGAAGGAAGTGGTGGCCGCCGAGGCCCTGCTGCTGGTCCAGCTCAGCGAACCGGAACAGCAGGCGGCAAAGGCCGGGGCCGCGCTGGCCAAGAAAAAATACAAGACGGCCCTGAAACACTTCAAGGCCGCCGCCGAGGCCGACCACCTGCCCGCGCAACACCAACTGAGCCGCCTCTACGCCAAGGGCCGCGGCGCCAAAAGGAACGCCAAGCAAGCCGCCGAGTGGACCTCCAAGGCGGCCCAGGCCGGACATACGCTGGCCCAGTTCGAGATGGGCAAGACGCTGCGCCAGGCCCGCAGCAAGTATAGCGGCGAGAAAAAGGAAAAGGCGGCGGCCAAAAAGAAACGCCTGCGGGAGCTTGGCGACCAGCATGCCGCCGGCCGCCAGTGGCTGCTCAAGGCGGCGGAGGCCGGCTTGCGCCCGGCCCAGGCCGAACTCGCCGACATGTTGCTCGAGGGCGAGGGATTTGCTGCCGACCCGGTGCTGGCCTACATGTGGTTGGCCATCGAAGGCCGCGGCGGGCTGGGGCGCGGCACCCAGGTCAAAGCCCTGGCGGCCAAGATGCGGCCGCAGCAAATAGCCCTGGCGGAAAAGCTGGCCGGCGACTGGTTGCCCTTGCCGCCGGGCTCGCCGCTCGAGACCAGGGTCAAGGCCGCGGCCGCCGAGGCCAGCCGCATTCCCGAACAGTACCAGGCCCTGGCCCAGCGCGGCGAGCTGGCTTTCCGGGCCTCGCTGCCGCTGGCCGAGGAGGGCAACGCCCAGGCCCAGTTCACCTTGGGCCAGATCTACCAGCGCGGGGCAGGCCGCAAACGGGACCTCAAAGGGGCCCTGCATTGGTACCGCCAGGCCGCCGGCCAGGGCCATGTCGACGCCACTTTCGCCGCCATTTCGCTGTGCCTGTCGGCCGACATCCGCTGCCCGGCCAAGGATCGGGCCGCCTGGACCAGGAGCGCCGCCGAGAAGGGCCACGGCGAGGCCCAGGTGCTGCTCGGCCAGCAACTGATGCAGGGCAGCAAAGGGGTAAAGAAGGACGTCGTCGAGGGCTACGTTTGGCTGACCAAAGCCGCGGCAACGATCAGCGGCTATGCCGACTTCCGCGTCAAACTGGCCGAGAGACACATGTCGGATAGCGAGATCGAGGCGGCCGAAAAGCTGCTGGCCGAACGCCTGGGCGATGCCGAGCGTGCCGCCGCGGCCGGCGCCTTCGCCTATCAGGCCCAGGATTACGGCGCCGCGCTGGGGCAATACGCCAAGGCCGCCGAGGCCGGCCACCTGGAGGCCCAGTACATGCTCGGAAGCATGCTGCTCGGCGGCCAGGGCGGTGCCCGCAACGTCGCCCTGGCCAGCGAGTGGCTGAACAAAGCGGCCGAGGGCGATCACGCCCTGGCCCAGGTCATGCTGGGCAACCTGCTCGATCGCGGCCGCGGTGCGGCGCCCGACCCGGTAGCGGCCCGCAACTGGTACCGCGAAGCCGCCGAGGCCGATCAGGGCGGCGGCCAGGCCAATCTGGCCGGCATGCTGGCCCGCGGCCGCGGCGGCCCCAAGGACCCGGTGCTGGCCTTCATGTGGTACCTCATCGAGGATCGCAGCCAGCGCACGACATTGTCGGGCGAGCGCAAAAGCAAACTCGCCGAGAGCATGACGCCGAAACAGATCATGGTGGCTGAAACCCTGGCCAAAGGCTGGATCCCGGTTCGGCTGCACTGGCGCTAGCGGGATGTCGGGATCGAACCCCACCAAAACCCGCAACATCCTGTTCATCATGTGCGACCAGTTGCGCGCCGATCATCTCTCGTGCCTGGGCCACCCCAGCCTGCAAACGCCGCACATCGACGCCCTGGCGGCCAGGGGCGTTAATTTCGAGCGCGCCTATGTGCAATCGGGCGTCTGCGGCCCCTCGCGCATGTCCTTCTATACCGGGCGCTACATGTACAGCCACGGCGCTACCTGGAACGGCGTGCCGCTGTCGGCCCGCGAGAAGACGCTGGGGGACTATCTGCGGCCTGCCGGAATACGCACGGCCCTGGTGGGCAAGACCCACGTCATCGGCGACGAAGCGGCGCTGGAGCGTTTCGGCATCGAGGCCGAATCCGAACGCGCACTGTTGTTGCGCCAGGGCGGCTTCGAGCCCGTCAACCGCCACGAAGGCCACGCGGCACCACCGCCCCAGGCCGCCTACCAGGCCTACCTCAAGGCCCAGGGCTACGACTGCGACGATCCCTGGAGCGATTACGTCTGCGCCGCGGAAGGCCCTGATGGCGAGCTCTGTTCGGGCTGGCGGATGCGCCACGCCGGCCTCGCGGCCCGGGTCGCCGAGCGCCATTCGGAGACCGCCTACTCGACCGACCAGGCCATCCAGTTCATCAGCGACCAGGGCGAGGCACCCTGGCTTCTGCACCTGAGCTACATCAAGCCCCACTGGCCCTACCTGGCACCGGCGCCCTACCACGACATGTTCGGCCCCGAAGACTGCACCCCGGTGCTGCGCAACCAGTCCGAGCGCGACCATCCCCATCCGGTCACGGCCGCCTACTTCGGCCACCCCGAATGCCAAAGCTTCGCCCGCGACGAGGTCATCGCTACCGTCAAGCCGACCTACATGGGCCTGGTCAAGCAGCTCGACGACCATATCGGCCGGCTGATGGCGGCACTGGAGGCACAAGGCCGCCTCGACGACACGCTGATCGTCTTCACCTCCGACCACGGCGATTACCTGGGCGATCATTGGCTTGGCGAAAAGGAGCTCTTCTATGAGCCCTCGATCCGCATCCCGCTGATCATCTCCGACCCGGAGGCGCCGGCAAGCCGGCGGGGCGTGCGCGAGCAACGCCTGGTCGAATCGATCGATCTGGTGCCCACGTTCCTGGAGGCGCTGGGTGTTGAAGCGCCGTCGCACTTGCTCGAGGGCCGCTCGCTCGTGCCGCTGTTGCGGGGCGGCGCGACATCGCCTTGGCGCGAGGCCGTCTTCTGCGAACTCGACTACGCCTTCCGTGGCGCCCGCCTGACGCTGGGGCGCGAGGTCGACGAATGCCGCGGCTTCATGGTGCGCGACGAACGCTGGAAGTACGTCCACTGGCAGGGCTACGGGCCGCAGCTATACGACCTCGAAAACGATCCGGACGAATTCGTCGACTTGGGCCACGATCCGGCCCGCGCCGCCGTGCGCTCCGAAATGCGCGATCGCCTGTTCGAATGGTTGGCCAGCCGCAAGCTGCGCACCACCCTCGACGACGCCAGCATCGAAGAGCGCACCGCGAGTCACGAAAAGCGCGGCATCTATATCGGGATTTGGTAGGTCGGCGGCAGGCGAAACACAAAAAAAACACCCCCCCACCCCAACCCTCCCCCACAAGGGGGGAGGGAGCAACTTACTGTTATTATTGATTTTTCCCTCCCCCTTTGATGGGGGAGGGATAGGGAGGGGGTGTTTTTTTGTTGTCCAGGCAGCCCTACGAAACCGCCTTCAGCATTTCACGAAGGAGTGAGAGTTTCTGGTTGGCCTTGTGTTTGGCCTCGTCACCTTCCGCGTCTTCCAGGTCTTCCTCGGCGTTCTTGATGCGCTGCTCCAGGTCGGCCCGGTCCATCTCGGCCACCGCTATCGCCTCTTCGGCCAACACCGTGCAGCTTTCGGGGTGGACCTCGGCGAAGCCACCGGCGACGAAATAGCGCTCGATGTCAGCGCCCTCGTCGTGCATCTCGACGACGCCCGGCCTGAGCGACGAAACCAGGGGCTGGTGGCCAACCAAAACACCGAAATCGCCTTCGCTGCCCGGCACCACGACCATGTCGAAATCGGCCGAGACCAGCAGTTGCTCGGGCGCCACCAGCTCGAAGCTGATCTTTTCCGCCATTTTCGCGCCCCCTGCCCGCTTCCCTAGGCGGCCTCGGCCGCCATCTGTTTGGCCTTCTCGATGACCTCGTCGATACCGCCAACCATGTAGAAGGCGGCCTCGGGCAGGTCGTCGTGCTGGCCCTCGATGATCTCCTTGAAGCCGCGGATGGTCTCCTCGATGGAAACCAGCACGCCGGCCGTGCCGGTGAAGACCTCGGCGACGTGGAAGGGCTGGCTGAGGAAGCG
>MPMF02376634.1_pt1 | contig 19915 bp, 17 predicted proteins | sample 1617271 | NCBI WGS metagenome assembly MPMF02 (sample SAMN05944812, study PRJNA350692) | marine metagenome | biome: marine; feature: ODZ; material: water; isolation source: 120 m water sample prefiltered with 30 um filter, filtered on to 0.2 um... | place: Pacific Ocean | collected 2012-04-09... | reverse complement strand
ATAGCCGGCCTTACGCAGGTTGATGGCCATCGGAAGTCCGAGTGCACCAAGGCCTATTACGCCGATTCGTGCCGGTGGCGCCAGTTCAGATTGGGTCATGTTTGATGGAGAAATCCGGTCAGACCTTCAGGCTGAATCACAACAGATTGGATGGGTTATCGATTGATTCACCGTGATTGCTTTTTAGGGGTCTTAATAATTTCATCTAGATCGCTGCAGTTCTTAAAGGTGATTGAGTTGGAGCGATTGGCAATCGATCAGGCCGCTGTGATCTTTTTGCGCATCGATCCCTTGACCGTCAAAGCAATGAACTGATCCAGCTGACCGTGACTTAGGACGAAGAAAATTTTGGCCGCTTTCAAAGCTTTTGCAGCATTTGCAACTTGTATCGGACGATAGATAAACGCTAGGTTCCATCCTTAGTTGTGACGGTAACGGCAGTGCTCTTCAGCAAACAACCTTCTCAGCGCTTTTCAAGGGGCCGTGTGCTTTCTTTTGTCGGCGCTTTGCTATTGGTGCCTGTGCTGGGAGCGCTCTCAAAGCGTGAGGTGCCGTCAACGTCTGCCAGCAAAGTTGAGATCGCTAAGGCGTCTATTGAGTCCATCCCAACGCGCGCCTACTTCGGTGATACCCATCTACATACGGCCTATTCCGCTGATGCCGGCATGGTTGGGACCACAGTTGGCCCAGAGGATGCCTACCGATTTGTGCTTGGTCAGCAGGTAACCAGTAATACAGGTTTGCAGGCCAAGCTCAAACGCCCATACGACTTCGTCGTGATTGCTGACCACGCTGAGAACATGGGTCTGCAAGAGATGATCGGTCAGTCAGACCCAGGTTTACTCAATGATCCCTTCGGCAAACAGCTTTACGATCTTGTCAAGGCTGGCAAGGGTTATGAGGCCTATCTCCTCATACTGAATACCCTTGGAGAGGGTGGCGATAAAGCTGAGATCAAAAGTGAGTCGATGAAACGCTCTGCCTGGAACACAATCACCACATTGGCGGAAAAGTACAACGACCCTGGCAAGTTCACTGCTTTTATTGGCTACGAGTGGACGAGTCAACCAGGCGGTAACAACCTGCATAGGGTTGTCGTCTTCCGCGATGACAAGACGAAGGCCGAGAAGGTTCTTCCCTTTTCGGCGTTTGATTCCGATGACGTGGAAGATCTTTGGGCTTATATGCAGAACTTTGAGACAAATACCGGCGGCAAGGTGTTGGCAATTCCGCATAACGGCAATCTTTCCAACGGCATGATGTTTGATCCCTTTCATCAGAAGGATGACAGCCCAATTGATAGCGACTATGCCCGTCAGCGCAATCGCTTTGAACCCCTCTATGAGGTGACGCAGGAGAAGGGAACAGCCGAAGCCCATCCCCTGTTATCACCAGAGGATGACTTCGCCCCCTTTGAGGTCTACGACAAGGGAAATCTGAGTGGATCTCAGGCTAAAACCAATGCGATGTTGCCGTATGAATACGCTCGCCCTGCTTTAAAGCTCGGGTTGCAACTCGACAACCAATTAGGTGTCAATCCGTTCAAATTTGGTTTGGTTGGTAGCACTGATTCCCACACCGGTCTCTCCACCACAGAGGAGGACAACTGGTTTGGCAAGGCAAACATCCTTGAGCCCAGTCCAAATCGCTGGAAGGATGTGCTGATCAAGTCGTTGAAGGACCCGAGTCTTGATATGACTGCGCAGGATCTGGCTGCCTCCGGTTTGGCCGCCGTTTGGGCTCACGAGAACACGCGTGAGGCTTTGTTCGATGCCATGGCACGCAAGGAGGTTTATGGAACCACCGGCACCCGTTTGCAGGTTCGTGTCTTTGGTGGCTTCGATTTTGCTGAAGTGGATTTGAACCGCTCTGATTTCGCAAAGAATGGCTATGCCAATGGTGTGCCCATGGGTGGTGATCTGAGCAATGCACCTTCGGGTAAAGCGCCGGCTTTTCTGATTCAAGCCATGCGTGATCCGATGGGCGCCAATCTGGATCGCATCCAGATTGTCAAGGGCTGGTTGTCAGCCGACGGGCAGACTCATGAGAAGGTCTACAACGTTGCTTGGGGAGATGCCGACAAGCGCAAGCCAGCTGCTGATGGCACGTTGCCTGTAGTGGGCAACAGCGTGAATCTTCAGGAGGCTACTTATAGCAACAGCATTGGAGATCCTGTTCTGAAGGGCTACTGGCAGGATCCAGACTTCGATTCCAAGCAGAAGGCTTTCTATTACGTTCGCGTGATGGAGATTCCGACACCCCGTTGGCTCGCTTACGACCGCAAGCGCTTCAACCTCTTTGAGGTGATGCCAAAGGATATCCGCTACGTCTCTCAAGAGCGCGCCTATACGAGCCCGATTTGGTACAACCCAATCTGATCATCGAACAACGTCTCCGCAGCTTGATTTCCTAGGCGAGGCTTGAGGAAACTGCTGCGGGCTCTCCCATAGTTGTTGTGTGAATGTCGACCCTGAAACGAGCCTTACCATCTTCGCTCGCGTTGCCGAGTTGGTTCAAGACAACCCTACAGGAGCCGATTATCCAGTTTCTACTACTGGGTGGTGCCTTATTCCTGTTGCACGGGTTGATACGGCCACCGGGTGCCGCCTCCGGTGGCGAGATCGTCGTCTCCGATGCACGCGTGGCCACCATGGTGCAGACCTTCATGCGCACTTGGCAGCGTCCTCCCACCTTTGCTGAACTCGATGGTTTGATCGAAGACCACATCCGTATGGAGGTGTATGTGCGTGAAGCCATGGCGCTGGGTCTGGATCGGGATGACATGATCGTCCGCCGCCGCTTGCGGCAGAAGATGGAATTCGTCTCCGACGCGGAGGCCTCCCGTAAGACTCCCAGCGAAGGAGACTTACAGGTCTATCTGAGCAAGCATTCCGATCAGTACCGCACCGATACGCAGGTCAGCTTTCGCCATGTGTTTTTGAATCCTGAACAGCGACGTGATGCCCTCAACGCCGATGCCCGATTGCTTTTGGAGCGGCTCAACGATCCTGAGGCGGGAGTTAACGCTTTAGAGGTCGGCGACAGATTGGTAATGCTGAAACCAGAGTGGCAGAGCGTTCCCAAATCAGAGCTGGTTGCGCTGTTTGGCGGAGAGTTCACCGAGGTCTTGTTGCAGCAACAGCTCGGCACATGGGTGGGACCTATCTCCTCTTCCTATGGCATGCATCTAGTGAAATTGGATGAGATGAAGCCTGGTGATGTCCCCAGTCTCAATCAGGTTCGCTCCAAGGTTGAGCGCGACTGGATAGCTGCTCAGAAGCGTAAGCAACAAAAGGTTTTCTACCGGCGTTTACTCGGTAAATACACGGTTACCCGGCCGGAGCTGCCTGAGCCATGAGCCGTTTCAAGCTGCGCTCTTGGCTGGCGATTGTCGTCTTCGCTTTGACGTTGGTTTTACCGCTGACCCTATCGGCCCATGAGTTACTGCCTGGATATCTAGACCTGCGCGAGATCGCCGCTGGCCAATACAGTGTTCTCTGGAAACTGCCGCTTCAGCAAGGCAAACGTTTGCCGATCACCCCTCGTTTTCCAGAGGATTGCCAGCTACAGGGTGACCTTGACAGCAAGCTGGAGTCGTCCGCCTGGATTTATCACGGCAGCCTCAGCTGCGAGTCCAGTCTGAAGGGGAAGCCGATCGTCATCGATGGTCTTGCAGCAGTAGGCACGGATGTGCTGGTTCGCTTCCAGCCTGCTGATGCTGTTCGGCCTGAGACCCATCTGCTCAAGCCGGTCAAGCAGACGACCATCCTCGGTGCTGATGTTGATTCTGAGCCATCCGGGCTAGTCGCCTACCTGCGCCTAGGCATCGAGCACATCTTGCTTGGGGTTGATCACCTGTTGTTTGTGCTTGGCCTGTTGTTGATTGTGCAGGACCGCTGGATGCTGCTGAAGACGATCACTGCTTTCACTGTGGCCCATAGCCTCACGCTGGCGGTGGCCACCTTTGGGATCGCGGAGATTCCTGCCGGTCCACTGAATGCTGCCATCGCCCTTTCGATCCTGTTTCTGGGGGTGGAGATCGTGCACACCTGGCGAGGCCAGAGCAGTTTCACCATCCGCCATCCCTGGGTGGTGTCCTTTGGATTTGGCTTGCTCCATGGTTTTGGTTTCGCCAGCGGCTTGGTCGAACTGGGGCTCCCGCGCCAGGAACTGTTACTAGCACTGTTGATGTTCAACATTGGGGTAGAAATCGGTCAGTTGGGTTTCGTGCTGCTGGTGTTGGCGTTGCAGCGTTCCTTCCGGCAATTGGAGATTTGCTGGCCGCTATGGGTGCGAAGGTTGCCTGGCTACACGATTGGCACTGCCGGTGCCTATTGGACCCTCGAGCGCAGCACGGCACTCTTGTTCAACGCAGGTTGACAATGCACAGTCGCAACCAACTGCTGATCGCTCTGATGGCCATGCTGCTAGCACCAGCGGCCCATGCCCATGTGGAGGGTGGCCAGATCAACAGCTTGATGGCCGGCCTTTTGCACCCTATTTCTGGCGCCGATCACGTAGTGGCGATGGTAGCGGTAGGGCTTTGGGGTGCTGTACTCGGTGCACCGGCGCTTTGGGTGTTGCCGGTGGCTTTCCCAATGGTGATGGCCTGTGGCGCAATGCTTGGTCTGTGGGGGCTGCTGTTGCCCGGTGTGGAAATCGGCATCGCGTTGTCGGGCGTGGTTCTGGGGCTGATGGTGTTGCTGGAGCGACGTCCGCCTTTATGGCTAGCTGCCGTGTTGGTGGGCGTGTTTGCTTTGTTTCATGGCTATGCCCATGGCAGCGAGCTGCCGACTGGGGCGAATGCCATCAGCTACAGCATGGCCTTTGTGATCTCAACTGGTGTGTTGCATCTGGTGGGGATTCTCCTGGGTGAATTGCATCGCCTGCCTATTGGTCGCCGTTGCGTACAAGCTGCCGGTGCAGGAGTATTCGCTGTTGGTTTGTTCTTTTTAATTCGTGCGCTATGAGGCGCCTTTTACTTCTAGGTCTGACTTTGATGGCTTGGCCTGGTGCTGCCCATGCACACCTAATGCAGACGGGATTAGGGGGTTATTACGATGGTCTCACCCATCTACTGATCACGCCATCGGATCTGTTGCTGGTGGTGGGTCTGGCACTCCTGGCAGGTCAGAGCGGTAGTGCTTGTGCCCGGATGTTATTGGTGGGTCTGCCACTGGGTTGGTTGCTGGGTGGCTTGATTGGTCAAGGTCTCAGTGGTGAACCGTCCCTGCCTGTGCTCACCACCGTAAGTTTCACGGTGGTAGGGCTGCTGGTGGCATTGCAGGTGTCGTTTCGCCCACGGGTGCTAGCTGCCTTGGCTTTGATAACGGGCGGACTTCATGGCTTGGTCAATGGTGCCACCATCAACCAAACCGGCGGCCAGCTGACCCTGCTCGGTATCGCTAGTGGTGTGTTTCTGATCTCAGTGCTTGTCAGTGCTCAGGTGAGTGTCCTCAGGGTCTATTGGATCAAGATTGCCCTAAGAGTTTGCGGTAGCTGGATTGCAGCAGCTGGATTATTGACATTGGGATGGCTTGCCCAGAGCTGAGCTGGAACGATCAAGCCGGTCGGTAGAAGAAGATCGGCTTGATCAAGCATTCAACAATCAGGCGTCGTCGAGAGCGGCGACACCTGGCAACACCTTGCCTTCCAACAGCTCAAGGCTGGCACCACCACCGGTGGAGATGTGGGACATCTTCTCGGCGAGACCGGCCTTCTCGACAGCGGCCACGGAATCACCACCACCGATGATTGTGCAGCAACCCTTAGCGCTGAGATTGGCAAGGGTGGTGGCGATGGCGTTGGTGCCAGCGGCAAACTTGTCAAACTCGAACACGCCCATGGGACCGTTCCAGATCACGGTTTGGCAGTCAGCAAGTGCGTCTTGGAAGAGATTGATTGAGTCTGGGCCAATGTCCAGTCCCATCCAACCATCGGGAATGGCGTCGATGGATACGGTCTGACTATTGGCGTCGGGGGCGAAGTTGTCGGCTAGCACAACGTCAGTAGGCAGAAGCAATTGGACCCCCTTAGCCTTGGCCTTGGCCTCTAGCTCCTTGGCTAGTTCCAGCTTGTCCTCTTCCACCAGGCTCTTGCCGACTGAGAGGCCACGCGCTTTGTAGAACGTGAAGATCATGCCGCCGCCGATCAGCACCTTGTCGCACTTGTCGATCAAGGCTTCCAGCACGCCGATCTTGCTGCTGACCTTGGACCCACCCACGATCGCTGCAAGAGGTCGCTTTGGGTCGTCGATGGCACCTTGCAGGTATTGAAGTTCCTTCTCCATCAGGTGGCCTGCCACGCTGGGGTTGAGGAATTTCGTGACCCCTTCTGTAGAGGCGTGGGCACGGTGTGCGGCACCGAAAGCGTCATTCACATAGGCCTGAGCGAGTGCTGCGAGCTTTTGGGCGAAGTTGGCGTCATTTTTTTCTTCTTCTGAGAAAAAGCGCACGTTCTCGAGCAGGACGACGTCTCCATCGGCCATCGCATTGACCTTGGCTTCGGCGTCGCTACCGACACAGCTTTCGGTTTTTGTCACGGTTTTACCCAGCAGTTCGCTGAGGCGTTTTGCTACTGGTGTGAGCCGCATTCCTTCGTTGATTTGACCCTTTGGTCGGCCAAAGTGAGCCGAGAGGATCACCCGAGCACCTTTGTCGATGAGGTCATTGATGGTGGGCAGGGCGGCGCGGATGCGGGTGTCATCGGTAATGGCGCCGTTCTCGTTGAGAGGCACGTTGAAGTCAACCCGAACCAGCACACGCTTACTGCGTAGGTCCGCTGCGCTGAGGCTGGACAGTGAACGCTTCGCCATGGGGGTTGTGCCGTGCGGTAAGAAAAACCCGCTGACATTAACCCGTGTTTTGCTTGCCTGGTTGGGTTGATGGGCCGGCGAACTGATCTGGTTGGCGCTAAGACAAGATTGAACCAACCATTTAGTTCAAACGCATGTTTGAAACCGTTCTCTTCCCGATTGATCAGAGCCGGGAAGCAATGGAAACGGCCAGCAAGGCTTTGGAACTGGCCAGAAGCCATAGCAGCCGTTTGGTCATCCTGTCTGTGGTCCAGGCTGAGCGGCCTGAAATGCACGATCCAGAGGCTGTGGCAGTGCTATTGAAACGGGCTCGAGAACAAGTCGAACAGGCTGGGATTGCTTGTGAAGTGTTGGAGAGAGAAGGTAAGCCTGCCTTCGTGATCTGCGATGTGGCTGATGAATTAAATGTGGATGTGATTGTGATGGGCACACGCGGTGTGAATTTGGATGGCGATAGCGAGAGCACAGCAGCGCGGGTAATCCAGTTGGCCCCTTGTCCGGTGCTGGTGGTGCCGTGAGCACTCCAACAATTCAGTGGTATCCAGGCCACATCGCTAAGGCGGAACAACAGCTCAGCAAGAATCTCGACAAAATTGACCTTGTCATTGAGGTGCGGGATGCTCGCATCCCCATAGCCACTGCTCATCCGCAGCTGCAGCGCTGGATTAAGGGCAAGCAGCATTTGCTAGTGATCAATCGCCGCGACATGATTTCTTCTGCGGCTCGTCAATCTTGGGATCGTTGGTTCCGTGACCAGGCCCAAACCCCATGGTGGTGTGATGCCAAGGCTGGCACAGGTGTTAAGCAGATTCAGCAAGCAGCCATACGAGCTGGGGATCAGCTCAATCAGCGCCGCCGCTCCCGGGGTATGCGACCACGCCCTGTAAGGGCCCTCACTTTGGGGTTTCCCAATGTGGGCAAGTCCGCCCTGATCAATCGTTTGGTCCGTCAGAAGGTGGTGGAGAGTGCTCGTCGCGCTGGCGTGACCCGCACCCTGCGCTGGGTGCGCTTGGGTCAGGACCTTGACTTACTTGATGCCCCCGGCGTTTTGCCACCCCGCCTCGATGACCAACAGGCTGCTTTGCATCTCGCCCTTTGCGATGACATCGGCCAGGCCGCCTATGACGTTGAGTTGGTGGCCCTCGCGTTGCTGGAGACGCTGAGATTATTAGAGAAGCAGGCAGCGGCTGGGGTGGTTGCAGGGATCCTTGAGCAGCGTTACGGCATCAACTTGGTCGGTGATCAAGCTGATGGCCATGCTTGGTTGATGGCTGTTGCCGAACGCCACACCTCTGGTGATACAGGGCGTATGGCACAACGGCTTTTAGATGACTTTCGTCGAGCACTGTTAGGGCCTATCGCGCTGGAGTTGCCGTTGCCATGACATTGGACGAACGGCCATTGGCGTTCGGAGAAGGTGAGGGTGAATTGCTGAAGCTGCACTACCCAAAACCCTTGCCAATGCGTCTGGATCGTTGGCTTGTGAGCCAACGATCGGAGCAGAGCCGTTCACACATCCAAAAGTTTATTGAGGCTGGTCTTGTACGTGTGAACGGCATCACCGGGAGAGCTAAGACTCCTTTGCGCCAAGGCGATGAGGTGCACTTGTGGATGCCGCCACCAGAGCCTTTGCCATATCTACAACCGGAAGCGATGCACTTAGACGTGCTGTTTGAGGATAGTCATCTGATTGTGATCAACAAGCCTGCAGGCCTCACAGTGCATCCGGCTCCAGGCAATCGGAACGGCACGTTAGTGAATGGTCTATTGCATCATTGCTCGGATCTGCCTGGCATCAGTGGAAAATTGCGACCAGGCATTGTGCATCGTCTCGATAAAGACACCACTGGCTGCATCGTGATTGCCAAGAGTCAGGAGGCATTGGTGAAACTGCAAAAGCAGATTCAGAAACGCATCGCTTCGCGCAACTATCTGGCTGTCGTTCATGGCGTTCCAACAGGCGACCAAGGCACGATCGTGGCGGCGATTGGTCGCCATCCGATAGATCGCAAGAAGTATGCAGTGGTGACTGAAGACGGAGGCCGTCATGCTTGCACCCATTGGACGTTGGTGGAACGATTAGGTGACTATTCCGTACTGCGTTTCAAGCTTGATACGGGACGCACCCATCAGATTCGTGTTCATTGTGCGCACATCGGTCATCCAATTGTTGGTGATCCCACTTACAGCCGCTGCCGCAAGCTACCGATGGATTTGCCTGGCCAAATTCTCCATGCTGTGCAGCTTGGCTTAGATCATCCGCTCACTGGTGAGCGGATGATCTTTGAGGCACCCTTGCCAGATCTATTTGAAAAGCTCTTGGCTTTATTACGTCGAAGGCTAGACAAACGTTGAGTGTTAACAACTCTCACTCTACTGAAGCTTCTTTAAGTTAATAACTGATCAGAAGCTTCAGCTTGATGACAATGAGTTCAACAACTAACCGATACTAAGGTCTGCAGGGTTACCGCTATAGCCAGTGATTTCGATCATGGTGTCAGAATTTCCCTGGAATCCTGCAGTTGCGTCATTCATTGCTAGGAAGGTTCGCTCATCCATGTTAAATGTGACTGCAGTATTAGCATTGAAAGTTGTCGAGCTGAGTAGTGAAGACATATCTTCTCGCCTAAGGCTAGTTGTGTTTGCCAATTGAGTCACTTCATCTCCCATCGACTCCCAGGCCATGATCCTGTCTGTACCAATTTCAAGATCATTGATGGTGTCAAATCTTCTCATCGTGGAGTCACCTGGTGAGAATTGGAAAATATCTGCTCCAGAGCCACCAGTCAGTCGATCTGCTCCACCCAGCCCAGTGAGGCGATCATTGCCGGCAGATCCGTTGAGGTCATTCGCTCCATTATTGCCAGTTAGGTTATCAGCAATTTCTGTACCAATCACATGCGTGAATTCATTAACTGTGAGTGAGCCACTCCCTATACCAGGCAGGCCGTTAATGGTTAATCTTTCCTTGGAAAGATCTATATCGATAAGAGGGGCTCCGTTTAGCGCCGCCAATACTGATGGGTCAATGAATCCTCCACTGGCATCAAGGGTATTTTGCTGGCCTCTGGCGCCAATCACGGTTTCGATAGAGAAATCTGGCCTTGTGTCGATCGACCCATCTGCTTTGAGAATCGTTCCATCTCTCTTGAGGGTGATTGGCCCGGATTGGTTCAGATAAGAAAGCGTGTCTAGCCCACTACCACCGATGACAGTGTCGTTGCCGCCTGATCCAAGCAGTAAATCATCTCCACCTCCACCAAGGTAGGTGTTGTCATCAGCATTGCCGCGGAGAGTATCTGATAAGTCTGTGCCAATCAGGTTCAGTGGTGCAAAAGGACGCCTTGGATTTCTTGGTTGTCTAGGCATGACGATAAAGAACAACTATCAACAATTCAGATCTAAACCATTTACTTCTCTAACTCAATCCTTCAAATGAAGGGTTTTGGCTCAAACTCAGGTTTTATTTATTTGAGAATTCCATGTCTTAATCCTTCGACAGCAGCTGCCGCTCGACTCTTGACATCTAGGCGTTGAAGGATGGATTGAACATGGTCACGGGCTGTTGTCGTAGAAATCTGCAACTGTTTAGCAATATCTGGGTTGGTATATCCTTCAGCTACTAGTTGCAAGACTTCAATTTGCCTAGGCGAAAGCTTTGATAATTTTGCCTCAGAGAATTGTGTGCAAGGTGGCTTTAGTGCTGGGTCGATATATGAATTTCCACGCGCCAAGGCTTCTAGAGAAGCTATCAAAGCCCCACTTCTATTTTCTATGCTTTCTTCTGAGATAAGAGCATCTGCTCCTAAATTAGAGCCTGTTTTGAAGTCGACTTGATGATTATGAGTCAAGATTAGCAATGACATACTAGCGTGATTAATCTTCTTTGCAGCGCTAATCAATGTAACGCCAGTGCCGTCTGGAAGCAATTCCGGGGTGACAACCAAGAATCGTTCTTTGCTTTCGGATAGCTTCTGAATACTTGCTGTTAATGTTGACTCGAAAAAACGTTTTCTTTCTATTCCATTGGATGGACTTTCAAGAAGCTTCTTAATAGGAAACAGCTTTGAAGCAGTTTCTTTAATGTCGAGAGTTGAAGTTCTATTCAACAAGCTCCTCACATAAGGAAGCAAAATGGGGTAACACGTCAGCACATTATAATGCTCAATCAATTGCTTGATTTTTATGATGTCAAGCCAGCTATCGCCGGGATCACTTTTCGAAGTCGTCATTGTTTGCTGTCACATGAAATCAATACTTTGATGATACGAGCTAGATTCAAGACATAGCTTCCACCATTTAATAATTTGACTTGAAAAGGCAGGGGCTTGAATCATTGGCTATTACTTTAGGATTGAATTCTATTCATCGGCAATGGGTTGTATATGCAATTTAATGCAGCAAAATTTGCCGGTAAAAACTCGTGCATTTTGGCGTGATTATTTTGATTGAAGCCAGTCAAGCTTTCTAATAGCTCAAGATCAAGGTAGCAAAAAATCTATTTTACCGTCGACTCAAACTTGATTTGAGACGTGCTCAGGCCTCATCTCTCTATAAGCAAAATCGTGAGCTTGAGAGGCTCCTCTTGCAGTGGCTAGATAAGAGAGTATGGATGGAAGGAACATAAGCATTGATTTTTTCATAACGATGCAGCTCCTACCCTCGAAAGCAGGCCACTGGCGTTAGCCCCCCATCGCTGCGCTAATGGTGATGCTGTTTAGTGGGCTGAGGCTATGCAACCGTTAGAGCAGTACAGGCTCGCTGCCCTCGGCAAATAGGCTCTCGGCGGTGAGAGAACCGCTACGCTCCAGCTCCATACCCGTTAGCGCGTTGAAGCCCACAGTCATCGATTGACCAGCTCCGATCGACTGACCCCAGTCAACTCCATAGATTTTATAACTGTAGAGATCATCAGCGACCTCTTCGGTGACGACATCAACACCCCAGGACTCGCCGTAAAAGTGATGGGTACTGTTGAAGCCTACCGCCCAATTGTCCAGACGCTGATCACTGCTATTGGTGATGGTGATCTCCGCGGTGAAGCCACCCCACCAAAGATCACCAGACACCTCAACATCCACCGCGCTACCGGTGATTGGATCAATCTGTGAAACCTGGCTTTGCTCAACGAGAACAACTGGTTCCTGTTGAGGTTTCTCATCCACCTCATTTATCGGTGTACCTAGAGCCTCCAAGTTTGATCCCAGTGGATCCCCCAGGCTCACCATGCTTTGGAAGTAGTCGATGACGACCTGATCGGAGACCTCTAAGGCAGGCCATTGCGGCCAATCAAAGGTGTCATTCATGAACGGTTGTGTTTGGTCATGACTGAGCACTGTGAGGTGGTTGATGTCATGAGCGATAGCAACGTCTTCGATTGATAGCCATCCATGAGCCCTATCATGCATCCAGCCACCAAAATGGGGCTCCATCTTCAAAGTGTTGATGAAGTGATCGACGCCTTCGATCTCCTCGAGGTGATCGATGAAGCCAGGTTTAGCGATCTGTCTCGCCATGCTCATCACGTCATTGGGGCTACCAAGACGTGCGCTGCGTTGTAGATCGGCAAGCCATTGGGGGTCGTAGTTTTCATCGGCGATCCAACCAACTTTGGCCCCCTGCATGGAGTACCAGAGACCAACACCTTGGAGTTCATCGCCCCAGGCCTGGGAGTTATTGGTGAGGTTATTAGCGAAGGCCCAGTTGCCGATGTCTTCTAGGGATGCAGGATCCAGTCCGAGAAAGGTGCGGAGATTGTTATACGCAACATGTGCTTCTGTGGTAATGGGAGTGCGTCCTCCCATCAGTTCATCGTGGGTGGTGTGTTCACTGCCGTTTGATGAACCCCATTCGGTGATCAGGGTGAAAGCAGAGTCGGAGGTTGTGTGTGCATGCATTCCTTCCATTGCAGAGTCGTTCTCGCTCTGTTCATGCCCTTGCACTTCAACTGCTGGTGCATCACTTACGGCAAGAGATGATGCGACGGTGATCGCAGTTTCTGACGCAGTGGGCATCAACAATTCAGCAGTCAACGCTCCTTCTTTGCCGAGTGCCTTGCCCTGTTGTGCATTGAAGCCAACTGTGACGGACCCTCCAGCGGCAATGGTTTGCGCCCAGTCGATTCCTGTCAGTGTATATTTCGTTTCTCCGTTGGCGAGCTGCTCGGCCGATGTGCTGACACCCCATGGCATCCCTGAGATTTTGTGGGGTGTTGTGAAGCTATAACTCCATTCTGAAAGAGTTTCGTTTGACGTATTGGTGATGTTGAGTTCGGCGGTCAACCCGTTCCACCACACGCTCCCTCCAACTGAGACATTCAACTGTGATGCCATGACCTGATTGATTTGCTAATGCAGGTCTAGGCGTGATGTGTACTACAACTCAACCCTTCAAATGAAGGATTTTTGCTCCATAAAGCAGACTTTTTTTATCTGAGAATTCTCTGAGGATTCCAGGTCTTAATTCTGCCTCAGCAGCAACTCGACTTTTCAAGTAAAGGCGTTACAAGATGGATTGAACATGCTCACGGTCTGTAGTTTTGGCAATCTGCAGTTGTTTAGCAATGCCTAGGTTGCTATCTCCGTTAGCCATTCAATATAAAACTTCAATTTGGCAAGGCGAAAGCTTTGCTGAGTTCATCTCAGCAAGTTCCTAGCAGGGAGACTGTAGGACTAGATCAAGCCAAGAGCAGTCTTTAGCGAGTGCTTCGAGGGCAGAAATTAAGGCACCAGTTCTATGCTCAAGGCTTTCATCTAGAATGATTGCATCTACTCCAGACTCAAGAGCTTTTTAAATTTATTTGATGATTTCATGTCAAGGCAACAAGCTTCTATTCGCTTGATTTTTGGCTTTTACTGCTTTCATTAGACCAGCACCAAGCCCGTCTTTAAGCTGTTCTATTGTGATCACTATAAATTGATCTTTTTGCTCAGATAGTCGTCGCATGCCTGCCTCAAGTGTTGACTCAAAAAAATCGTTTTCCCTACTATCACTTCCTGCATTTTTGGCAATGCTTTTAGCGGAAACTAATTGAGAACAAATACATGCCAGAACGTATTAATTGCATGCTAAGTGTTTAATTTTAGAGGTGATACTCCAGCCCAAAAAGGCTTTATTCAAGAACTTGTCGTTATTTTGGCATACCTTTAATGCATTGTTGTTATTGGCAGTCTCGGACAGGCTTCTACGAGTGTGCGGGTAATCGCTGCTTGGGGTTTCTGAAGGAGCTGATCGCCGGGTCCTTCCTCAACGATTTGCCCACGATCGAGCACGATCACTCTGTGGCAGAAACCACTGGCAACCGAGAGGTCGTGGGTGATAAAAAGCATCGCGAGCCCCAATTCTTTCTGAAGCTGACGCAATAGAGCCAACACCTCGGCTTGAATTTCCGCATCCAGCATGCTGACGCTCTCATCACAAATCAGCACCTTCGGTTTTAAGGCCAGGGCTCGGGCAATGGCGACGCGTTGTTGCTGGCCGCCAGAGAGCTGGCGAGGCAGTCGGTTTTGATAGTCCTCTGCTGGGCTGAGACCCACCTGCTCCAGTAACTTTCGCCCGTTTTGCCTTGCTTCGGCTCGGCTTGCCATTCCATGGATGAGCAGTGGGTCGGCGATGGCTTCTGCGATCGTCATTTTTGGATTGAGGCAGGCGAGGGGGTCTTGGAAAACCATCTGCAAGGCCTGACGGGCTTGCCTTAATGGCTGTCCTTGCAGGCTGAGCAGGTTGTGGCCTTGGAGATGCACCTGGCCACCCCGGATCGGCGTAAGACCCATGAGGGCCCGGCAGAGGGTGCTTTTGCCACAGCCAGAAGCTCCAACCACACCAAGGCTCTCGCCAGCACGGATGTTGAAGCTCACTCCATCAACAGCTTTGAGCCAGGTCGGTGCCCAGGGCCAGCCTCCCAGAGCATGCCAACAGCGCAAGGCATTGACTTCTAGAACGACTGCAGCGGTATGCGAGCGAGTTGGAGTGCTTCCGCCTTCACGCGCCCTGGCGGCACCCACGAGCCGAGTGCCAATGGCTGAACGGGGATGAGAAAGCAGCTCTTCGCTCAGTCCCTCTTCCACCATGCGTCCCCCATCGAGAATGGCCATGCGCTCGCACCAGCGAGCTGCCATTGCCAAGTCATGGCTGATCAGCATGAGAGCACTGCCGAGCTCCTCGCAGAGGTTGCTGAGTTCGGCCATAACCTGACCAGCCACGGCGACATCAAGGCTGGTGGTGGGCTCATCGGCGATAACTAGAGGGGGATTGAGGGCGATTGCTAAAGCAATGGACAGCCGCTGACGCATGCCACCACTGAATTCATGGGGGTAAGCGCGGAACCGGTTCGCACCGATTCCCACTCGCTCCAGGAGCTCCTCTGCCCGCTGCTCTCGCCAGCTGGGGGTAGCTTCTGGTTGGTGGGCGTTGAGAGTGTCAAGCAGATGCTGCCCCACCGTCATCAACGGATTGAGGCGGGTCATTGGATCCTGAAAAACCAGACCTACCGCTTCACCACGTAGTTTCCGCAATCGCTTCTGTTGCAATGGTCTTGGATCTTGGCCGGTCAGTAGCAACCCTCCCTGGCAAATGCTGCCAGGTGGAAGTAGATGCAGTACGGCCTTGGCCACGGTGCTCTTACCGCAGCCTGAAGGGCCCACCAGGGCGAGTCTCTCTCCTGACTTGATGCTTAGGTTGAGTCCATCCAGTGTCCAATCCGCGCTGCGGGGATAGCGCATACGCAGTTGGCTGAGCTCGAGTACCTGCTCTGAAGAGCTGGGCATCGTTAGTAGCACGGAGTCTTGAGACTGAATACCATGAATTGATCCGCTGGGTCGGATGCTCAACGTCACCACTGCCCCGAAGTCAACACAGGCCAATGCTGGCTGTGGTTCAGAGGTGTGTGGTTTACCTGAGATCAGGACACATCCGTTCAGCAGTGTTGATGACTACGGCATTGCCTTGCCGGAATGGTTGAAAGACTGTATTAAGCACATTCCTCCTGGGCTTGGGCAGAGTTGCCCAATCGATTCAGAAGCCCTGCTTGCAGCAGCTTTTGATTTGGCCTTTCAGCTGCATGAGGGGCAATTTCGAGCCAGTGGTGACCCATATATCGTTCACCCCGTGGCAGTGGCTGATCTGTTACGGGATATCGGCGCTAGCGCCAGCGTGATCGCTGCAGGTTTCCTTCACGATGTGGTGGAAGACACCGATTTAACCCCGGAGCAACTGGAAGATTATTTCGGCGCTGAGGTACGGGAACTGGTGGAAGGCGTCACCAAACTGGGAGGGATTAATTTCACTAACCACACTGAGGCTCAAGCTGAGAACTTGCGCAAAATGTTTCTGGCAATGGCCAGCGACATCCGCGTGGTGCTGGTGAAATTGGCCGATAGGCTTCACAACATGCGCACGCTTGGCTCATTGCAGGCTGATAAGCAGCAGCGCATTGCTCGTGAAACCCGCGAGATTTATGCACCTCTAGCCAATCGCCTCGGCATTGGTCGCTTCAAATGGGAACTCGAGGATTTGGCCTTCAAGCTTCTAGAACCTGAGGCTTTCCGAGAGATTCAGCAAGAGGTGGCTACCAAGCGCAGTGAACGGGAGAACCGTCTGGCGACCACGGTTGAACTGTTAACGGAACGACTGGCATCTGCTGGTCTTGATGCTTGTGAAGTCAGTGGGCGACCGAAGCATCTCTATGGCATCTGGAGCAAGATGCAACGCCAACAAAAGGCATTCCATGAGATCTTCGATGTGGCGGCTTTGCGGATTATCGCTCCCAGTGTGGAGACTTGCTACCGCGCCTTGGCTGTCGTGCATGACACCTTCCGGCCTATTCCCGGACGCTTCAAGGATTACATCGGTTTAGCCAAGCCCAATGGCTATCAATCGCTACATACGGCGGTCATCGGCAAGCATCGGCCCATTGAGGTGCAGATTCGTACTCCAGGGATGCATCGTGTATCTGAATTCGGCATTGCGGCTCATTGGGAGTACAAAGAAGGTGGTTCCCCAGCTGCCGCCAATAAGGAGCGGTTTAATTGGCTTCGTCAACTGGTCGAGTGGCAACAGGAAGGAGGCAATGATGACCACAACGACTACCTTGCTTCGATCAAAGAAGACTTGTTTGATGAGGAGGTGTTTGTATTTACTCCTAAAGGCGATGTAGTGGGCTTGCGCAAAGACTCCACAGTTGTTGATTTCGCCTATCGGATTCATTCAGAGGTTGGCAACCATTGCCATGGTGCGCGCATTAATGATCGGCTTTGTCCATTGTCGACCTCATTAGAGAACGGCGATTTCGTGCAAGTTCTCACCAGCAAAACAGCTCATCCAAGCCTCGATTGGCTGAACTTTGTGGCGACTCCCACAGCACGTAATCGCATCCGTCAGTGGTATAAGCGCAGCCATCGTGATGAAACGATCCAACGGGGGAAAAACCTGTTGGAGCGTGAACTCGGTCGTAATGGTTTTGATGCGCTACTCAGTAGCGAAGCGATGACTCGCGTTGCAGAACGCTGCAATTTGCCGGTTACAGAAGATTTGCTTGCGGCGCTTGGTTTTGGAGCTTTGACCTTGCAGCAAGTGCTGAATCGTTTGCGAGAAGAAATCCGTCTTCAGACTGTCGAGCCTGAGCAACCACTCAGCAATGTAAATGTTGCGAAACGGCTTGTGGCTCAAGTGGAGTCGAGCCCAACCAGGCTGCCTACTTCTGATGGCGTACCGATCCTTGGAGTTGAGGGCCTTGATTACCGCCTTGGCGGCTGTTGTAGTCCGCTGCCAGGAGAAGCGATCCTTGGCACGGTTGCTCTTGGTAATCACGGCATCACGATTCACCGGCAGGATTGCGTCAATGTTGGTTCGATACCCAGTGAAAGACGATTGCCGGTGCGCTGGAATCAAGGTGCCTTCATCGAAGGCGAGCGATTCCCGGTGCAGTTGCGTATTGAAGTGATTGACCGGGTAGGAATTCTGAAAGACATCCTGATGCGTCTTTCAGATAACCGCATCAATGTGAGCGATGCCAGGGTAAAAACGTCCTATGGCAAACCCGCCTGCATTGATTTGCGGGTTGAGCTCAACAGTGCTGCTCAGTTGGTCTCAATGATGGATCAGATTCGCTCGATGGCCGATGTTCTCGATATAGCCCGAACTGGCTTGAGCTAGGGCAGCGCGATGTAAACAGACAAAAGCAACTGGGATGTCTCTTAGTAGCCGTTCCTTTCTTGGTTGAGCTTGGTCTCTACGTCTACTGCCGTGCGGCATCTCTGCTGTATGAGCAACTATTTCGTATCGTGCCATTCCTTTATGGGTCTAGCTCCATGCCCTTTCTAAATAGCCGTTCCCCTGCGTTGTTGTTTCAGGCCCTCAGGCATCTTGGCGGATCTATTCCTTGGCTAATGGCTTATGGGTGGTTTCTACGTGTTGTTTCCCAAAGCATGACTTCATGCAATGCAGCGCGCATGGAGAAGCCTGCGGATTATTATCTATACGGCGATTGTTCTGATATCTCAATGACATCTGAACAATGGAATCGTAGGCAATGTTTTTAATCAGTCAACTTAGTCTTAGATCTTCTTGCAATCGCCCTCGTTGATCCTGCTTGCTAGGGGTTCAGGCTCTGACGGCCAATGTCAATATTATCTTGCTGAGTATATATACGCTTAACGAATAGAACTCTACGATCGCTAAGCGATCTTGCGTTGTTTGCCATTTTAGTCACTGACTCTATTAAAGATGATCGCAAGATAACCATGTTGCCCAACGATTAGAGCAACCCTAAGCATAGGGGAGAATTGCAAGGCTTTGCTGATGAGCTCCTGGCCAATTCTATAGCGTTGGAGTCATATTGAAGATCAATTAATTGACACATAATGTTCCCTGAGGCCTGTCAACAAAGCCTTTCTTAGAGCCCTATAGATCAGCATGACTCGTGAATTGGATTTTAGAATCATGAGCTACAATCTATAAGATAAAAGTCTTGAGTTAGCATCAAGATTGCCAAGGGTAAAATGCATTGCTCTGGCAGGTATTGTAAGCAATACAACGATGAGGTCTCCCTCAACCGCTGCCATGTGGTTCACCAGGGGAATAAAATATTGGTCATGAATGCATGAGGGCTGTCTATGAATTTGAGAGCAACCTGTAACGACAGCTTTGTGTTGGATTGACTAACTTGCTACTCGCATTGAGCTTTGAGCCGCAGATTGAAGGTCTAGATTCTGAGTATTGGGATGTGGTCGATGCCGCGCAATTTCCGCGCACTGAATTGCGTTTCCGTAATGATGCTTTGCTTAGGCAGCTTGGGATTGAGCCTGATGCCGTAGAAGATCATCATCTGGAGCAGGCTTATGGTTGTTTTGAGGCTCGTACTCCGCTATTAGCTCTTCGATATCACGGCTATCAATTCGGTACATACAATCCATTGCTTGGGGATGGTCGTGGCTTCCTTTATGGTCAACTGCGGGATCGTTATGGACAGCTTCAGGATCTTGGCACTAAGGGATCTGGTACAACTCCCTGGAGCCGTGGAGGGGATGGTCGACTTACCCTCAAAGGGGGTGTGCGGGAGATCATCGCCAGTGAGGCGCTCCACCGTTTGGGCGTCACCACGAGCCGAACTCTTTGCTTGGTAGAAACCGGTGAGAAGCTTTGGCGTGGTGATGAGCCTTCGCCTACTCGCAGTTCAGTGATGATGCGTATGGCGCGCACGCATCTGCGCTTTGGCACTTGTGAGCGGCGGCTGCATTTGCGGGATGCTCAGAGCCTAGAGCGTTTGTTGCGTCATGTGGTTGATGTCTATTATCCGCTGATTGCCGCTGCCTATCCTGTTCGAAAAGGCAATGCTGCTGGCGAGATCGAAGCTCAGTTGCTGGCTTTCTACGCAGAACTCGTTGAACGGGTGGCCAGGTTAACGGCGGAATGGATGGCAGCAGGTTTTACCCATGGTGTTCTCAATACCGACAACATGTCTCTGCTGGGAGAAAGTTTCGATTACGGTCCATTCGCCTTTTTCGATCAATGGGAGCCTGGATTTACTGCTGCTTATTTTGATCAAACAGGCCTCTATGCCTATGGCCGACAACCTGGGATTTGCCATAACAACTTGCGCCTGCT